>Ga0157375_10003329_pt1 | contig 13920 bp, 7 predicted proteins | sample M35metaG_FD_115311 | JGI IMG/M metagenome (GOLD analysis project Ga0157375, IMG submission 115311) | Miscanthus rhizosphere microbial communities from Kellogg Biological Station, Michigan, USA - M3-5 metaG | ecosystem: Host-associated > Plants > Roots > Rhizosphere > Soil | place: USA: Michigan...
CGCGCGAACTCCTGTGCGATCGCGAAGACCGCGGCCTTTGCATTCAATGTGTCGAAGATCGTTTCGACCATGATGACATCGGCGCCGCCATCGAGCAGCCCGCGCGTCGATTCGGCATACGCGCCCGCCAGTTCCTCGAACGTGACGTTGCGGAAGCCCGGATTGTTGACATCCGGGGAGATCGAGGCCGTCCGGCTGGTCGGCCCGAGCACGCCGATCGCGAAGCGTGGCTGACCAGGCGTTTTCGCTTCCGCCGCATCGCAGGCTTCGCGCGCGAGCCGCGCGCCTTCGCGGTTCAGATCGCCGGCCAGATGTTCGAGGTGATAGTCGGCCTGGCTGATCGAGGTCGAGTTGAACGTGTTCGTCTCGATCAGGTCGGCGCCGGCGTCGAGATAGGCGCCATGCACGGCCTTGATGATGTCCGGCTGGGTCAGCGACAGCAGGTCGTTGTTGCCCTTGAGATCGCAACCCGGGCCATGATGCTCGTGCATGGCATGCGCGTCGCGTCCGTCCGCGAAGCGCTTGCCGCGATAACCGGACTCGTCGAGCTTGTAGCTCTGCAGCATAGTGCCCATCGCGCCGTCGATGATCAGGATGCGCTGGGCGAGCGCGCCGAGCAGCTGCTGCGTGCGCGCGGGATTCAACCAAGGCAAATTCTTCATAGTGCGGCTCCTAATCTATCCGTCATTCCGGCGGAAGCCGGAATCCAGCAGCTTGCTCTTCAAATGAAGACGCTGGATCCGGCTTGACCAGCTCCGCTGTTGAGAGCCGCCGGGATGACGAGCAAACAAATACTTCGCGTTGATCAATCCGCTTTCCTGGCCAGAAGGCTCAACACTTCAAAATGCGGCGGACGCCGCTCGCGCGTGACGCGCTCGCAGCTCAGCACTTTCAGGCCGGCCTTTCGCGCGAACTCACGCAATTCCTCGTCGCGGAAACCGAGGTTGCGGTGATCGAACGGCACGACCGTATTGCGGTGCGCATGGCGCGCCAGCGTCGTCGCGAGCAGACGACCGCCGGGCTTGAGCGTGCGCGCGGCTTCGGCGATGACCTTGGCGGGTTGGTCGCTATAGGTCAGGGCGTGCATCAGCAATACAAGGTCGAAGCGCCGTTCGCCGACATCCAGCGCGTGCATGTCGCCAAGGCTCACCTCGACATTGCGCTGCGCCTTCAGCCGTTTGCGCGCGGCGGTGACGACGCGTTCGCTGGCATCGAGGCAGAGGATCGACTTCGCGTGCGGGGCCAGCAGTTCGGCGAGCACGCCGTCGCCCGAGGCAATGTCGAGCACGTCGCCAACCTCGATCAGGCCGGTCAACGCCCGCGCAAGAGCTTCCCAGGTCCGGCCGGGCGAGTAATGACGTTCCATGTCGCCGGCAACGCTGTCGGCCCAGCCTTCGGCCCGGGCGCGCCGCGCGAGCACGGTCGGCAGCCGGCGCGCATCGTCGTCGAGCAGGCCGTCGTTGACGTTCGCATGCACGGAGTGCAGCAAGGCCGCGGACTTCGCGTCGAGTTCGGTATTGACCCGATAGTAGGCCGAGACGCCCGCTCGGCGGTCGCGAACGAGACCGGCTTCCTTCAGCTTGGCCAGATGGGTGGAAACCCGCGGCTGTGCCAGGCGCATGACCGCCGACAACTCGGCCACGGTCTGCTCCTCGCGTTCGAGCAGCGCGAGCAGCCGTACCCGGGTAGGGTCGGAGAGCAGGCGCAGCAGGGCAGTGGTCGAGCCGAGGTCCAAGAATATCCTTTCATCTTGATCAAGAGATATATTAGCACGTTAGCCGTCCGGACGGCCAACGTCAATGCCGCGGGTCAAACAGCGAAGCTTGAACCACGCCGAACGCGCATAGAAGAGAACCGAGATCGGAGTTCGTTGGGCGGATCGCGCTTTTCCTTCCCCTTCGAAGCGGGGGAAGGTGCCGAAGGCTGATGGGGGCGCTCTGCGCGAAGGCGGAGCGAACTGCCGCCGCAAAAGCAGCTGGCCGACGGCGCATAGCCATCGACTGTAATGATCGAAGAACCCGATACACTAGAACCCTCTTCTCCGCGTTCTCCGTGTTCTTCGTGTTTCAAACCTTTCTTCGCAGTTGCATTCGCGGCGTCTCGCTTGCGCTTGCGCTCGCCACCGCGCAGGCGCAGGCGATCGAATATCCCGAACTCGGCAAGTACTGGACTAGCGACGCGCAGCGCGTGCCGTATCGGGCCGTCGTCACACCCGGCCGCGAGCATGGCGAGCGGCTGCCTCTGATCGTCTTTCTGCACGGCGACTGGCAGGACGGCGACGACAACGAATCCCAACTCGAAGGCTACGGCAACGGATCGCTGGAACTGGTCGACCGCGCGATCGAAGGCAATATTCCACTTGTATATATTGCTCCACAGACCACGGGCTCGTACTGGCCGCCGGGGCGCATCGCGATGGTTGTTCGCGATGCGATCAACCGGTTTCCTGTCGACCCGCACCGCGTCTACCTGACCGGGATCTCCGACGGCGGCACGGGCGTGTGGGATGCGTTGAAAGCCTGGCCGGCGTGCTTCGCGGCCGGCGTGCCGATGTCGGGCATGACCGAGTTGGCCGGCCTGGCGGCAATCGTCGACGTGCCGCAGTGGGTCTTCCACGGCGCCGAGGACAACGACACCGACATCGAAACCGGCTATGGCGGCGCGATGGTCGGTTCCCGCGCCGTCGTGCGCGCCATGGGCGCGATGGGCGGGAAGCCGCGTTACACCGAATATCCCGACGAGATGCATCCCATGTGGCACCGCGCCTATGCCACGCCCGAATTGCTGCCGTGGATGCTCGGCCAGCGGCTGCGCGGCACGCCATGCGATTTCTCCGCTCCGGACCACAGCAGGCAACAAAGCAGGTAAAATTGCGGGCGCTGCAAGCCCTCCCCTTCAAGGGGAGGGTTGGGTGGGGATGGTGTTCGACGAGTCACAGCTCAGTCGGGGTCACAGAGCAAACCCATCCCCCTTTTTGGCCTCCCACTTGAAGGGGGAGGAGTGGGTAGCACGCCTTCCCTACATCAAGCCTGGGGTTCATCATGGATTTCCGCTTCACCGACGACCAATTGTCGATCCAGTCCGTCGCCCGCGATTTCGCCCAGAAGCGCATCGCGCCGATCGCCGCCGAATTCGACAAGAGCGGCGAATTTCCGCTCGAGACGATCAAGGAGATGGGTGCGCTTGGCCTGATGGGCATCGAAGTGCCGCACGAATACGGCGGCGCCGGTCTCGACCCGATCGGCTACGCCCTCGCGATGATCGAGATCGCCGCCGCCGACTGTGCGCATTCGACCATCATGTCGGTCAACAACACGCTCTACTGCAACGGCATCCTCAAGTACGGCAACGAGGAACAGAAGCAGAAGTACGTGCGCGCGGTTGCCGAAGGCCACGCGATCGGCGCCTATGCGCTGACCGAGCCGCAGTCCGGCTCGGACGCCTCGGCGATGCACACGCGCGCCGAGCGCAACGCCGATGGCGACTGGGTCATCAATGGCAAGAAGAGCTGGATCACGTCCGGTCCGGTGGCCAAGTACATCGTGCTGTTCGCGATCACGACTCCGGGCAAAGGCGCCAAGGGCATTTCGGCGTTCATCATCGACACCTCGCGGCCGGGCTTTCACGCCGGCAAGACCGAACCGAAGCTCGGCATCCGCGCGTCGGCCACATGCGAAATCGAGTTTGTCGAATACGTATGCCCGGCTGCCGACATGCTCGGAGAGGAGGGCAAGGGCTTCGGCATCGCGATGGGCGTGCTCGATGCCGGTCGTATCGGCATCGCCTCGCAGGCGGTCGGACTTTCGCGAGCGGCCTACGAGGCGAGCCTCAACTATGCGCGCGAGCGCAAAGCGTTCGGGCATCCGATCGGTTCGTTCCAGATGACCCAGGCCAAGATCGCCGACATGAAGTGCCGGCTCGATGCGGCGACCCTGCTGACTCTGCGCGCGGCGTTTGCCAAGTCGCAGGCCGAGAAGAACGGCGGCCGCTTCAGCACCGAGGCGTCGGTCGCCAAGCTGTATGCGTCCGAGGCGGCAATGTGGATAACGCATCAGGCAGTGCAGATTCACGGCGGCATGGGCTATTCGAAGGAGATGCCGCTCGAGCGCTATTTCCGCGATGCGAAGATCACGGAAATCTACGAAGGCACGAGCGAAATCCAGCGCATGGTGATCGCGCGCAACGAAACGGGACTGCGCTAGCAAGGCCGCTTCGTTGATTTCTGCGATCTCTCACGGAGGTACTCGTCAAGCGGCAACCGAATTGCGTTCACGTTTACTTACCGCGTTCATGTTTACAAGAATCGCGTTGACAGAACCTCGTTGAGCGCTAGACTCGAATTTGCCCGTACTGGGGACACACGGGCCGTCATGTCGGCATGAAGCTGAAATAAAAAAGGCTGCTGCGTGGCGAACCAGCTCAAGGAGATCGCCATGCACCATCGAGTCCTGCCGTTTCTGTTCCTGTTTTTTCCCCTGATGCAACAAGCCCTCGGCGCCGTCGTCCGTGTCGCCGACGGCGACTGTGCCTCACTCTCTGCCGCCGCCGCTTCCGCACCCGGCAGCGAACCTTCGCTGATCGTGCTGGCCAACAAGGGCAACTATGGTGCCTGCCAGTTGATTGTGTCTGGCGCCATCATGATCGATGGCGCCGGGGCTACGATGGCTCTCAGCTCGATAACCCCGACGGTAGCAAGCCCGCCAACCCAGATTTATGTGCAGCAAAGCGGCAGCTTGACACTACGCAGCATCAATCTTGGCGCACAGCCCGCGGCTGCAGGTCATTCGGCCAAGGCCGAGGTCGCAGTGCCCCCCCAATCCCGGCAACCGTCTAATTCGGCGTTCGTCCAGAGTCCGCGGATCTACAACCTCGGTGACCTCGTTCTCGACAGCGTGAGCCTGTCGGGATTTGTCCTCGGAAGCAACAGCGGTTTTATCTCCACGGCAATGATGAAGAACGAGGGAAACCTTGTGCTCCGGAATGTGTCATTCGTGAACAACGTCTTGAATGGCCTGTCCATGCTGGTCTCGAGCGGAGCCGTAGCAATCTCAAATTCAACGTTTGTGAACAATTCTTCGGCGTCCGGCGGTTTGCTGAATACGACTCCCAACGGCGCGATCAGCATCGCGAACAGTTTGTTCAGCAACAATGACGGTGGAGCTTGCCCGTCGGCATCGTCTGCCGGCGGGGAAATCACTTCGCTCGGCGGCAACGTCCTTAGCGACGCCAGTTGCGGATTCAAGCAGCCCGGCGATCGCGTGGTTGCCGACGCGGGTCTCGAAACGTTCGGCGACAACGGCGGTCTCGTCAACACCGTACTGCTCAATGGTTCGAGCGTCGCCGTGCGCAACGGAGTTGCTGCGAGTTGCGAAGCCGCCGACGCGCGCGGCACTGTGCGCAATGTCGCGGCACGCGGCGGATGCGATTCGGGTGCTTATGAATTCGGGGGAGGCCGCGGTCTTTTGTCCGAAGGCGGCATGAGTGGTTTCTACTATGACGCTTCGGCCGACGGTCATTACGTGACCGTGCAGCGCCTGGATTGGGGCAGCGCGCTGGTGATCTGGAACACGTTCGACAAGAACGGCCAGGCTGCGTGGATCTATTCAATCGGTGAAGTCAGCGGCAATCACATACATGCACAGGGTGCACAGAACCTCGGCGGTGTGCTGCAGCCGGGCGGTGCACCGACCGGATCGCACGGTTTTGTCTGGGGTGAGATCGACATCGATATGCAGAACTGCTTCGGCGGAACTTTCCGCTACAACTCGCCGTTACCGAACTTCGGGTCGGGACAGTTTCCGCTGAATCGCCTGGCGTTCCTCGGCGATCTGGATTGCAGCAACTGACCATCAGGAGTGGAAAAATGAAATTTGTATCCTTTCTCCTGATCGGCGCTACCGTGCTTGCGCAGCAGTCGATGGCCGCCACGGTCCATATTGCGGATGGCGATTGCGAAGGGTTGAAAGCAGCGCTTGCCGCTGCGCAGGCGACCTCGGTTGTCCTCGCGAACAAGGGCCACTACGGCTATTGCCCGGTCGCTGTGGCCGGAAGCGCAGATGTCGATGGAGCCGGCGCGGCACTGGAGGTCGCGCTCGCTCCGGATCAACCGTCGATCAAGGTGGCTGCTGGTGGAAAACTGGCGCTTCGTCGGCTCAACCTCATCGGGACCGCCCAGCCTATGCCACCTTCAATCGGGCCGAGTGGCTGCGGACTGTTTGTTGGGCCGATCCTGTGTCCGCAACCGGAACTCCCGATCATCGAGAACGGGGGAACGCTGCTGCTGGATTCGGTCAGTGTTTCGGGTGTGCAATTCGACTACGGCGATCTGATCGTGAACCGTGGCGACCTGACGTTGCGCAACTCGTCGATCGCCAACAACAGCAATCACGGGTCGAACTCCGGGGCAATATTGCCGATTGGGTCCGCAGCTACCTCCATCGAGGTCGATCATTCGACCATCGCAGCCAATACCTTGGGGCCGCTTGGCGTCTTTCATGCTGACACCTATCCCGGCAAGGGTACCGTGCGAATCTCGAACAGCATCCTGACCGCGGACGGCGAGCCGGTCTGTTATGTATTGCTCGATGTTGTGCACATTGATTCACTCGGCGGCAATATCGTCAGCGACTCCAGTTGCGGGATAAACAGCACAGGCGACCGGGTCGTTGCCGATGCAGGCCTGGGGACGTTTGGAGACAACGGCGGCCTGGTCAATACAGTCCTGTTGAATGGATCCAGCGCGGCCGTAGGCAACGGCGTTGCGATGAATTGCGAAGCAAGTGACGCACGCGGTGTCGTGCGCAACGTGCAGGCGCGCCGCGGCTGCGATGCGGGCGCGTACGAATTCGGCGGCGGTCGCGGACTGCTGTCCGAAGGCGGCATGAGCGGGTTCTTCTACGATGCTTCAGCCGACGGCCACTACGTGACCGTGCAGCGGCTCGACTGGGGCAGTGCGCTCGTCATCTGGAATACCTTCGACAGGGATGGCCAGGCGGCCTGGATTTACTCAATCGGCAAGGTCAGCGGCAACCATGTTTACGCGCAAGGCGCCCAGAACCTCGGCGGTGTGCTGCAGAACGGCGGTGCGCCGACCGGATCGCACGGTGTCGTCTGGGGGGACATCGACATCGAATTGCAGAACTGCTTCGACGGAACGCTGAGCTATAACTCGCCGTTGCCGAACTTCGGCTCGGGACAGTTTGCGTTGAATCGCCTGGCGTTCCTCGGCGATCTGGATTGCAGCGACTGACTTTCGCCCGGAGCACCGGGCACCGGCCTCGCATTGGTCCGAACGACCGTTTCGGACTCTCAAGCCGCCTGCTTTGCCCCTTTTTGGCTGGCTAGACAGGCGGCCTGGCGCTATCCTTAACGACCGCCAGAAACGCCCTGAGACGGATTTTCCATGAGTGCTCTTCCCAAAGACGATGGCTCCGCGGCCGACGCTGTCCTGCAAAATATCCAGACTCGACTCGGCGCTGCCAAGAGCCGCGACGCCCAGGCGTTCGCGACGCACCTGTTGCGGCGCGTTGCGGCTGAAGACCTTGCCGCGCGTCCAGCCGACAGCTGGGCCGCGCTGGCGCTGAGCCTGCTCGATTTCCTGCGCGTGCGTCCGGCCGATGCCGCGCTGGTGCGCGTGTTCAATCCGGGTGTGGCGGACAACGGTTGGGATTCGCCCTACACGGCGATTCAGATCGTGACCGACGACATGCCGTTCCTGGTCGACTCGGTCGGCATCGCGGTCTCTCAAGGCGGCCTGCTGTCGCACACGGTGATCCATCCGGTTTACAGCGTGAAGCGCGACCCCGGTGGACACGTCTTGCAGGCCGACCCCGAGGGCAGCGGCGGCGGCAAGGCCGAGTCGGTCATGCACATCGAGATCGACCGGATCAGCGAGCCGGGCGAACTGGAGCGCATGGAACAGGCAGTGCGGCAGGCGTTGCAGGACGTCGCGCATTGCTTCAATGACTGGCGCGCGATGCGCGACAAGATGCTCGCGGTCGCCGAGGACATGGGGACGCAAAAACTGCCAGTCAGCCCTGAAGGCCTGGCCGAGGCGCAGGAATTCCTGCGCTGGGCCGCCGACGATCACTTCACGTTTCTGGGCTACCGCGAGTATCGCGTGGCCAAGGCCGGTTCCGAGGAAGTGCTGATGGCGGTCGAAAGCTCGGGGCTCGGGATCCTGCGCGGTTCCGAGCGCTCGGTAGCGCCGCGTTCGCTGAAGTCGCTTGCGGCGCGCGAGTTGCCTCAGTCCGGATCGCTCGACGCAATCATTCTGACCAAGACCAATGCGCGAGCCAGCGTGCATCGGCCGGGGCACATGGACTACATCGGCGTGCTCGAATTCGACGCCAACGGCGTGCCGACGGTCGAACACAGGTTCCTCGGCCTGTATGCATCCAGCGCCTACGCGCGCCGGCCCTGGGATATTCCGCTGGTGCGGCAGAAGTACGAGGCGGTGATGGTCCGCTCGGGGCTGCGCCGCGACTCGCATTCCGGCAAGGCGCTACGCAATATCCTCGAAACGTTGCCGCGCGACGAGCTGTTTCAGGCGAGCGAAGACGAGTTGTTCGCGACGGCGACCGGCATCCTGCAATTGCAGGGCCGTTCGCGCTCGCGGCTGTTCGTGCGCGGCGACAAGTACGGTCGCTTCTTCTCGTGCCTGGTGTTCATTCCGCGCGATCGCATCACGGCCGATGTGCGCGAGCGCATCGAGCACCTGCTCAAGCGCGCGTTCCATGGCGAGCGTCTGGATTCGACGATCCAGGTCACCGAATCGGCGCTGGCGCGCCTGCACCTGATCATCCGGCCAAAACCCGGCGACAAGCCGCACTACGACGTTGCCGAGCTCGAAGCCAAGATCGGCCACATCGTGCGCAACTGGCATGACGAACTGCGCGAAATCCTGGCGCAGAAGCATGGCGACGAGAAGGGCGGCAAGCTTGCGGCGCGATTCGGCAAGGCGTTGCCGGCCGGCTACATCGAAGCGGTCACGCCGCATGTCGCTGCCGCCGATGTCGAAGCGGCTGCGAGTCTGAAGGATGCCAGCGACATCCGTATTTCGCTCTACCGCTCGCGCAAGAAGCGCGATGACCTGCGCTTCAAGCTGTTCCGCTACGGCTCGCCGATCACGCTGTCCGAAGCGCTGCCGATGCTCGAGAACATGGGGCTGAAGATACTCTCCGAGCACCCGTACGAGATGCAGGTGGGCAGCGCGACGATCTTCATCCAGGACTTCGACGTGCAGGATGCCACGCACTGCAACTTCGACATCGATCAGACCAGGGACGCGTTCGCCCTGAGTTTCGAGCGCATCTGGCGCGGGCAAGCCGAGAACGACGGCTTCAATCGCCTGATTCTCAGCGCCAACATGGAGTGGCGCCAGGTCGCCGTGCTGCGCGGGCTGTGCAAATACCTGCTGCAGGCCGGCGTGCCGTTCTCGCAGATCTACATGGAGGAGACGCTCAACCGTTATCCGCTGATTGCCGGCCTGCTGATCGAATTGTTCGAGGCCAAGTTCGACCCGGACCGGGAAACGCCCAGCAAGTCCGTGATCGAGGGCGCGCGCAAGCGCCTGCAGAAAGAACTCGAGACACTGCTTCCGGAATCGATGGACAAGCACCACGCGGTGATCGTCGAAGGCGTCGTCAAGGCGCGTGGCGAGAAACGCGAAGCGCAGATGCAGGCGATCGTCGCGGCGTTGCGTGCTCTGCTCGACAGCGTTGCCAGTCTCGATGAAGACCGCATCCTGCGCGCGTATGCCGGACTCATTGGCGCGACCTTGCGCACGAGTTACTACCAGGCCCCGGGCGGCAAGCCGCGCGAGTACATCAGTTTCAAGTTCGACCCGGCGAGGATTGCCGACCTGCCGAAGCCCAAGCCCTATCGCGAAATCTTCGTTTACGCGCCGCGCGTCGAAGGCGTGCATCTGCGTTTCGGCCCGGTTGCGCGTGGCGGCCTGCGCTGGTCGGACCGGCGCGAAGACTTCCGCACGGAAGTGCTCGGCCTGGTCAAGGCGCAAATGGTCAAGAACACCGTCATCGTGCCGGTCGGTTCGAAGGGCGGGTTCTTCGTCAAGCGCCCGCCGGCCGGTGGCGATCGCGACGCCCAGCTGGCTGAAGGCGTGGCCTGCTATCGCCTGTTCATCAACGGGTTGCTCGACATCACCGACAACCTCGTCGATGGCAAGGTCGTTCATCCGCAGAATTGCGTTCGCCACGACGCGGACGACCCGTACCTCGTCGTCGCGGCCGACAAGGGCACGGCGACGTTTTCCGACATTGCCAATGCGATCTCGGCCGATCACGCCTACTGGCTCGGCGACGCGTTCGCTTCGGGCGGTTCGGTCGGCTACGACCACAAGGGCATGGGCATCACCGCGAAGGGCGCGTGGGAATCGGTCAAGCGGCATTTCCGCGCGCTGCGCCGTGATTGTCAGAGCCAGGATTTCACCACGGTCGGCATCGGCGACATGTCCGGCGACGTGTTCGGCAATGGCATGCTGCTGTCGAAGCACACACGCCTGCTCGCCGCGTTCGATCACCGGCATATCTTCCTCGATCCGAATCCGGACGCGGCAACGACGTTCGTCGAGCGCGAGCGCATGTTCAAGCTGCCGCGCTCGTCCTGGGCGGATTACGACACGAAGCTGATCAGCAAGGGCGGCGGCATCCATCCGCGCACGGCGAAGGCCATCCCGGTTTCAGCGGAGGTCCGCATCGCGCTCGGCATCGAGGGCGAGGCGGATTCGATGTCGCCGAACGACCTCATGCGGGCGATCCTCAAGGCGCCGGTCGACCTGCTCTGGAACGGCGGCATCGGCACCTACATCAAGGCCGAGACCGAAACCAACGCCGATGCCGGCGACCGCGCCAACAATGCGATCCGGGTCAATGGCAAGGATCTGCGCTGCAGGATGGTCGGCGAGGGAGGCAACCTCGGTGCGACGCAGCGCGGCCGTATCGAGGCGGCGCTCAACGGTGTTCTCCTCAACACCGATTTCATCGACAACTCGGCCGGCGTCGACACGTCGGACCACGAGGTCAACATCAAGATCCTGCTGAACGACGCGGTGCAACGCGGCGAACTTACCGTCGAGGCGCGCAACACGCAGCTGGCGGCGATGACCGACGAGGTCGAGCGCCTCGTGCTGGCCGACAACTATCGCCAGAACCAGGCAATCAGCGTGATGGAACGCATGTCGGTCGCGCGCCTGGGCTCCAAGCAGCACTTCATCCGCGTGCTCGAAGAGCAGGGCCTGCTCGACCGGCAGATCGAATTCCTGCCGAGCGACGCCGAGTTTGCCCAGCGCAAATCGCGCGGCCAGGGATTGACGCGGCCAGAACTTTCGATCCTGCTGTCGTATTCGAAGATCGTGCTGTTCCAGCAGTTGCTCGACTCCGACGTGCCGGAAGACTGGTATCTGTCCAAGGAACTGCGGCGCTATTTCCCGCAACCGTTGCAGGAGAAGTACGCCGAGCACATGGAGCGGCACCGCTTGAAGCGCGAAATAATCGCAACCGCGGTGACCAACTCGATGGTCAACCGCATGGGTGCCACGTTCGTCATGCGCATGGGCGAAGACACCGGGCGCACGCCGGCCCAGGTGACGAAGGCCTACAACATTGCGCGCGAGGTGCTCGATGCGCGCGAGATGTGGGCGCAGATCGAGGCGCTCGACGGCAAGGTCGACGGCAACACCCAGATCGACGCGTTGCTGGTGATCTGGGCGACGTTGCGCGGCATGACGCGCTGGCTGCTCAATCACGCCGGCACGTCGATCGACATCGCCAATGCGGTAAACCGCTACTACACCGGTATGCTCACGCTGCGCACCTGCGTGGCCCGGGCGATCACGCCGCGCGAAAGGCAACGCTACGACGCGGACAAGCAGCGCTGGATCGATGCCGGTTATCCCGATGCGATCAGCGGCGAGCTCGCGACGTTGCCGACCCCCGGCTCGGCGCTCGACATCATTCACGTTGCCGCCGAGCACAATCTGGAGATCGAGCGCGCAGCCGAGGTCTACTTCGCGCTTGGCGAGGCGTTGCATCTGTCCTGGCTGATGGGCAAGGTCGAGGAACTGACGGTCGAATCGCGCTGGCACGCGCAGGCTCGCGGGTCGCTTCGGGACGAACTGTACACGCAGCATCGGGCACTGACCGCGCAAATCATCGAACACGGCGGCAGCGGCAAGGGTGCCGATCTCGTCGCCGCCTGGATCGCCCGCGACGATTCCGCGCTGAAGTTCACGCTCGACATGTTCGCGGACATGCGCACGCAGGTCGTCACGGACTATCCGATCGTTTCGGTTGCCGTGCGGCGACTGGCGCAGCTGGTGCAGGCCGGATCGAAGAGTCACTGACGGGCCAGAATCGGAAGGGTCCGCTCGGATGAACGCATCCCGCCGATAGTGAGCGGGCATCGGCGCCGGATCAGCGGCGCGATGCCCGGCAGGGAGCAATCAAAGGGTTTATAGTCGCGCCAGTTGCCGGGTTGCAATTGCAGCCTGCAGGGGGCGGAATGAAAGCTTGCTGGTTGATGTCGCTTGCCATCACTGCCGCGGCGCTGGTCTGCGCTCGGCCGCTGCCCGCCGCCGTCGTTATCAGCCAGGTTTATGGCGGCGGCGGAAATACCGGCGCGGTATACAGCAACGATTTCGTCGAGTTGTTCAATAACGGCACGACGGCAGTGTCGTTGACGGGTTGGTCCGTCCAATATGCGTCCGCGGCGGGAACTACATGGACAGTGACCCCCCTGACGGGTTCCATGCAGCCGGGACAATACTTCCTGATCCAGGAGGCCAGCGGCGGCGGCGTCGGTGCGGTGATTCCGACCGCGGACAACACCGGTACGATCAATCTTTCGGCCACTGCGGGCAAGGTCGTGCTGGCCTCCACCACGATCGCGCTGGCTGGAATTTGTCCTGGACAACAGATTTCCGACTTCGTCGGCTATGGCGCGACGACGAACTGCTACGAAGGCAGCGGGCCGGCTGCAGCGCCGAGCAACTCGAGCGCCGCGTTGCGCACGGATCCCTGCTACGACACGGACGACAATGCTGCGGATTTCGGGACCGGCGCGCCGATTCCGCGCAACTCGACGACGCCCGCAGTTTCTTGTCCAGTGCCGCCGCCGGTCGGCTATGCGGTGCTGCAGTTTCCACTTACCGTGACGAGCACCGCCTGCGAGTCCGCGCCGAGCGCGACGATTTTCGGCCGTTTGTATATTCAGGGCGTGACTGGCCAGAACTCGGCTCAGCCGGGACTTGTCGCCGATGTCGGCGTCGGACCGTCGGGTACCGATCCGGCACTGACCGCCGGCTGGAAGTGGGCCAGAGCGACTTTCAATCTTACTTTCAGCAACGATGACGAGTACCTGGCACCGATCATCAGCATGCACGCGTCCGGCATGTACGACTACGCGTACCGTTTCTCGTACCTGGGTGGACCGTTCGCGTATGCGGATCTGGAGCCCGGCACGACCGATGGCTATTCGCCGGCGAACGCGGGCAAACTGACCGTGTCGGGTGACGACATCTATTGCGACCGTTTCGATCCGTGAGGGTATTTCTGTTTCTGTTGCGAAGCTCCGATGACGCGCCGGAAAAAGCGTACGTGCCAGGCGACGCTGTCCGCAATACGTGGGTCCGTACGTTTACTTGTCCATGACCATGCAGACAAAACAGATCCCGTTGCCTCCGTTCAAGCAGCACCTGCGGGAATTCGCCGGGCGCCGCGACACGTGGATGATCCTCGCGCGCAACCTGATTCCAGTCGTCGGCATCTACGCGTTCGGCTGGTCGGCGGCGCTGGCCGTGTTCAGCTACTGGTTCGACGGCCTGACGGCATTGATGGCGATCATGGCTGCGCTGACGCCGCGGGCGCTGCGCGAAACGCGGAAGCCTGAAGATGGAGCCGTCAA
>Ga0157375_10003330_pt1 | contig 13920 bp, 9 predicted proteins | sample M35metaG_FD_115311 | JGI IMG/M metagenome (GOLD analysis project Ga0157375, IMG submission 115311) | Miscanthus rhizosphere microbial communities from Kellogg Biological Station, Michigan, USA - M3-5 metaG | ecosystem: Host-associated > Plants > Roots > Rhizosphere > Soil | place: USA: Michigan...
CGTACAACTGATCGAGCGCCGCATCGTAGCCGTCAGCCTGCGGTGGATATCGTTCCGCCACCAGGCGCATTCCCTCCCACGGGTCGATCGGGCAATCGAAGCCACCGACCGCCGCCTTGATCTTGCCGTTGTCGAAGATCACCGACGCACCCTTGTCACCAAGCAGCGGCCCTTCCCACTCCGGCCGATAGCGGATGAGCGTATCGCTCGCGACATGCACAAACTCGGGCTGGCGCACGCCGATCGCCTCGGCGATGGCCTCGAGAATTTCATTCCACGGCCATTGCCGATCGTTTGTAATGTGGAAGGCCTCACCGATCGCGTTCGGTGCGCCAAGTAGTTTGGCGAACGGACGAGCGAAGTCCTGGGCGTGCGTGATCGTCCACAGCGATTCGCCGTCGCCATGCACGACCACCGGGCGACCGCGCAGCATCCGCGACACCTCGCCACCGAGTGGTGTTGGCATCTTGGTGCGGTAGGTGTGACTCGGTCTGACGATGGTGTACGGGAGCGCGGTCTGAGAGCGAAGCGCTCGCTCCATGTCGGCCTTTGCCCGTGAGTAAGCCCAGTATGGATTCTCGAGCGGCGTCGTTTCGGTAATCGGCAACCCGCGAACCGGCTTGCGATAGGCCGACGCCGAGCTGATGAAGACGTATTGGCCGCAGTGCCGAGCGAACAGCTCGATGTCTCGCTCGATCGCCGGCATCGAGAATAGTCTAAACTGGCAGACGACATCGAAGTCGAGCGAGGCCAGCTTCCGATACGCGTCGTCGTCCTCGACGTTGCCGGTGATCAGCTGACAGGCGGGTGGCAGGCCCGCATTGTTGTGCCCACGATTGAACACCGTGACGTCGTGTCCGAGTCTTACAGCTTCGTGCACACAGTCGAAGCTGATCTCGCCGGTCCCGCCGATGAATAACACGCGCATCGTGTTCAGATCGTGCTCGTCTGAGTGTCGCCGTACATCAGCGTTTTGAAATACCCACTGAGGAACCGCCGATCGGGGTCGGCGTCCTCTCTTGCTTCCTTAAAGCGATCCCACTTGTCGCCGAACGCCCGTTCCACCTGAGACTTTGACAGCACCTTCGTCTGGTTGAACGTGCACTTGCCGCCGTGCGCGACGGCGAACTCGCTGTACGCGAAGCAGAACTTATCCCAGTCGCCCATCACCACGGCGTCCGACGTCATCGGACGAAGTGGATCGAGCGTCATGCGCTCCTCGTCGAACGATGGGGAGAGGATCGCGCGATTCTCCACTCGGATGCGATAGCATGCCATCAGACCTTTCTCATCGAACGTCGTATGCCGCCGTTTGTAGTCGGCCAGGAAGGTCATGAATGCCGGCAGCACGTCCGTCGGAAACGTCGAGACGGGATACGCCCAGAAGTGAAAGTCCCATCGCCAGCGGTAATGATCGGAGTAGTCGATCGGCTTGAGATTCTTGAACGTTCGACGACCGCGCGGAAACGACAGGGCCATGAATCCGAACCCGGCCATCGCGGCGCGTCGCACCAGGCGCGAGTACCAGTTGTCCTCGATAGCGCCCATGATCGGGTTGAAGTACTTGAACACGCTCTGATCGACGTCGTTGTAGATGTTCTCGACGAGGTTTGGCTCGCCTCCGCCCCCATTGAAGTTTCTCGTTTCGAGAATGATCTGGCCGGTCGTCGCGTCGAGCAACCCGAAGACGCCGTCGTTGTTCGCCAGCGTGCTGCGATAGACAGAGATAAACTGCGCGTCGGCGACGTTCGAGTGGACGTAATTTTGAATGACCAAGGTCATCGGAATCACGTCGAGTACCACCTCGTAGATGATGCCGAACAGCCCGTGACTACTGGTCATCATTTCCCAACCTGTATCGCCGCGCTTCGTCTCTCGCAGTTCACCGCGTGCGTCAACGAACTTCACGGCTTTGATCATGCCGGTGGCGATGCCCGAGCTCCGCCCGATCGCGGCGTCCTTGAGACAGCAGCACGCGACGCTGCCGATGGTTGCGTTTCCGATCTCTGGCGTAAATGGCAGCTGCATGCGTCGCTTGGCGAGGAAGCGATGCACCTCGAACAGTTGGACACCCGCCCCTGCGGTGACATCGTCCCCGCCCGGTTCTCCGATGTAGTGGAAGGCTTTCATCGAAACAGCCGTGCCACCATTCACGACATTGCACCCGCTATTCGAGTGCCCGCTGCCGATGGGCACTACTGGCGACGGGTAGTTGGCAGTATCGCCAACGATCTGCTGGAGCTCAGCCGGAGTTTCCGGCGAGACAAACGCGGCGGGTGTGCTTTTGTACTGGCCCGACCAATTCGTGAACTCCGCGACGCCTCGTTGCATGGGCGGATGCCGGCTGATTGGGATGTCAATACTGCTCGTCCCAAAGACGGTGGTCCAGCCGTCGCTACCTTGCTGCTCGGCGCGTCGACATGTTTTGTCTGCCACCTCCACGCGCCAGTCAACTCGAGGGGAACAACATGTCTGCTCCACCGAATCGCGGTTCGCGCCGGGACTTCATGACGAATGTCGCGGGTCTCGCGTCAGGCGTCGCTCTCGCGGCGTGCGTTCCTCCAAGCGCGACTGTGGCGGCTCAATCGCCCAGCCCATCGACGCCGGCGGGTGACTGGGATCTGTCTTGGCTCCACCCACTCGCGACTGCGACGGATCGCGCCGTGTTCGATTGGCCGAGCAGCGGAGACCCAGCCGATCCGATCGTGTTGGAGCTCGCCGAGCGCTATCTCGACAATTGCGCCGTGGCGTATCGTCCGAAGACATACGAGGCCCGCGTGGTCTTGAACATCCGGACACAGGCGGTGGCGGCCGCACTCACCGATGCGCTTTGGGCGCGGTACTCGCTGGGCGCGGAATACTCGATCAAGGATCCGTCGACGAAAGAGTTGGCGACTCGGAATCCGTTCTGGCATCGCGCGCCGAGCCCGGCTCCAGGCATCACGCTGCCGACGATCAGCGATATGATTTCGCGGGGAGCGATCATTCTCGTCTGCGATTTCGCGCTCGGACATTTATCCAAGCGCCTCGCGACAAAATTCCAACGCAACGCCGACGACGTGCACCGCGAATTGCTCTCGGGCTTCGTTCCGCAGTCCTATGCGGTCCCGTCGGGAATCTTCGGGCTTGCACGCGCACAGAATGCGGGTTGCGCGTTAGTGCGTCTGTGAGCTCCTGACTGTCGCGCGGTAGGTCTTGGCGAGTATCGCGCCGGAGCGCGAGCCGCTGGCAATACTGGGTTCTTCAGGCATTGCCGGTGCGGGCGACGAAATGCCTATCACAGAGGCACCGCTCTTGGGAAACGGCAATTGAACGGGTCGACCGAAACGGGACGGCGACGGCAACCCCAACTCTAGGCATTCGGGACCGCGATGTCACGCGGAGGCGCGGAGCACGCGGAGAAGATCGTGAAGAATGAGCACGGCAATTGGTCCTCCGCGGTCACCGCGGCTCCGCGTGACCAGGTTTGCCAACTTTCTAACTTTTTCAGAGCTTCCCTAGGGAATTTCCGTTGCCGTCGTCCGTTCATTCGCGTTTCCATCGGTTGTGCAAAACTCAAGCACCCCGAGCGGAGCGGTGCCAGCGCGTTCCCAGCGTGCCAGGTTTCCCCGAACTCCCTGAAGAACCAATACTGCGAGTCATTATGGGCAGCATTGCCAGGTCGCGCGGCGGCACGATGCCCGCCGCGCGAACCAGCTAACTCAAAACTCGATCACACAGTCTTGGAGATCGCCAACTCCTCCTCGTTCATCTCCGGCAGAATGTCGCCGAACAACGCCGTGCTGAGATAGCGCTCACCTGTGTCGGGCAGCATGCACAGGATTGTCGCGCCTTTCTCGGCGTCCTTGCACACCTCGAGCGCCGCGGCGAACGTCGCGCCCGACGACGTGCCGACGAAGATCCCTTCCTTCTGCGCCAGCTGACGACTCGCCTGCATGGCCGCCGGCGCGGCGATCGTGATGATTTGATCGATCAGCTTCATGTCGACCACATCGCCCGTGAGCTTGGGAATGAAATCCGGGCTCCACCCTTGAATTGGGTGCGGCTTCCACGATGGATGTCGCGCGGCGGGAGAGCCGTCGGGATTTCGCGCCTGCGGCGTGTGGCTCGTCAACATCGGCGCGTCGGCGGGCTCGCATACGACGACCTTTGTCTCCGGACGTTCTTTGTCGAGTACCCGACCAACGCCTTTGAGCGTGCCGCCTGTGCCAAAGCCCGTTACGAAATAGTCGAGGCGCTCTCCAGCAAAATCGCTGATGATCTCACGAGCCGTTGTTTTAGAATGGTAATCAGCGTTTGCCTCATTTTCGAACTGGCGCGTGTAGAACCAGCCGTTCGCTTTCGCGAGCTCGATGGTCTTGCGCACCATGCCGGTCGCGCCTTCCGGCGCCGGCGTGAGGATGACCTTCGCGCCGAGAAACCGCATCAGCCGCCGGCGTTCGACGCTGAACGACTCGGCCATCGTGACGACGAGCGGATAGCCTTTCGCCGCACATACCATCGCGAGTCCGATCCCGGTGTTGCCGCTCGTTGCTTCAACAACCGTCTGACCTGGCTTGAGCTCCCCGCGGCGTTCAGCGTCCTCGATCACGCCGAGCGCGAGGCGGTCTTTGACCGAGCCGAGCGGGTTGAATGCTTCGACCTTGACGTAGAGGTTGACGTTCGGCGGCGCGAGCTTGCCGATCTTTACGACAGGAGTGTGCCCGACGGTCTCGAGAATGTTTGCGTATTTCGTCATGGGAAGTCCGGGTGGTAAGATCGCCTTCGACAATACGGACAAAGTTGGCGAGGTTCCAGGCTTCGGACAAATCCGAGTCCAGGTCAAGTTGACGCCGGTGGCTGGGGCCGCAATCTTCGACGCGGAGCAACATCCCGCCGAGGTGGCCGCATGCCGCTGTCTCAAGCCGATGCGCTGCATTCCCAGTACACGCCGTTAGACACAACGCAAACTGGAGTTCTCGCCCCGGTCCGCCCCGAGGAGCGCATCCACGCGCTCGATCTCTTGCGGGGTTGGGCGATGTTCGGCGTGCTGTGGTCGAACGTCAATGACTGGTATGGCACGCGCGATCCCGTCACGAAGCTCGACGGCGCTTTGTCGTTCGCGCAACAGTGGCTGATCGAGGAGCGCTTTTTCACGCTTCTTTGTTTTCTTTTCGGAGCCGGCTTCGCGATTCAGTTACTCCGCGCCGAGGATCGCGGCATGGACGTCAAGTCGACGTACACTCGGCGGTCAGTGTCCCTGCTGGCGATCGGTCTGTTCCACGGACTGGTGATCTGGAGCGGCGACATTCTCACGATCTACGCGCTCGTCTCGTTCGCGCTCGTGATGTTCCGGACGGCAAGCGCCAAACGAGCGTTGATCTCCGCAGCGTTAATCTGGCTGTTCGCCCGCGAGATCATCACGCGAGCTCGATTTCTCGCGGGGATGATCTACATGATACCTCGGCCCAACCCGACGACGTTCAACTGGATTCTTGGCCACGGCTCATGGCATCAGATCGCGCCGATTCGAGTTGCGACATACTACGATTGGTTCAGTCGTTGGGGTCTGACATCGTACTTCGACATTCTCGCCATGTTTCTGATCGGTTTCTGGGCGGTGAAGAGTGGCTACCTCACACGCGTGACGCAGGAGCGGTCGGTCGCGCGGCGATTGCTCTTTGTGTCGATCGCAGTGGCTCTCGTCGGCTACGCCGTTGAACTCTCGTTTTCGAAAGTCTGGCCGCGTTTCCCCGGAATGCCGAGCGGGATAACCGATCCGAACTTCTGGTCGCCACGCCAGCTCGTCATTCGCATGCTGGATTTGTCGACGGCGGCGTCGACGCTCGCATATGCCGCCGGCTTGCTGCTCCTTTGGCAAACCGCTCGCGGAGCGCGATGGCTCGCGCCGATGGCAGCCGCCGGTCGCATGGCGCTGACGACATACCTCACGCAGTCGGTCGTCTGCACGCTGCTGTTTTTTGGCTATGGGCTTGGCTATTACGGACGCTTCGGCTTCACAGGGATGTTTCTTCTCACCGTTATCCTGTTCGGGTGTCAGATGGTGGCGAGCACTTGGTGGCTCCGTCGGTTTCGCTTCGGGCCAGCTGAATGGCTCTGGCGACGACTCACTTACGGACACCCGATTCCATTCCGGCTCGAGCAAGCGCGACTGTCGTAGCGAACGGCCCACGTTGACACTCTGGTCAGCGCGATGCTAGTCATAAGTCGTCTACTGCACCGGGCATGCTTATGCCGCCGAAGATCACGACGCGCCTGACCGTAAACGGCGCGACGCACGATGTTACCGCCGCGCCCGATACGCCGTTGCTCCACATCCTCCGCAACGACCTCGGACTCACCGGCCCGAAGTTCGGCTGCGGACTGGGCCAGTGCGGCGCGTGCATGGTTCACATCGACGGCGACGCCGTCCGGTCGTGCACGACACCACTCTCCGCCGCGACGCGCGGACCGATCACGACCATCGAAGGACTCGGCACAGCGGATAAGCCTCACCCGGTTCAACAGGCCTTCATCGAGGAACAAGCGGCGCAGTGTGGCTACTGCATCAACGGGATGATCATGGCCACGGCTGCACTCGTCGCTCGGAATAAGCGTCCGACGAAAACGCAAATCCGGTCGACGCTGAACGCGAACCTTTGCCGCTGCGGAACGCACATGCGCATCATGCGCGCTGTTGAACGCGCCGCGGCACTGAGTGTCGCGCAGGGCGGAGGCAGCGATGATTAGAGAACTCACGAGCGACCTCACGAGCGAGCTCTCACGCCGCGACTTCCTCAAGCGCAGCGGAGTCATCGCCGTCGCGTTCTCCATTGCCCCGTCGCAATCGCTCTTTGCTTCGACCCCCCGTTCCCCTTCCCTCATCCCCCTTTCCCCCAACCAGCTCGACTCCTGGCTCGTCGTTGCCGCTGACGGCTCCATCACCGTTTTCTGCGGAAAGGTCGAGCTGGGCACCGGAGTTTCGACGGCACTGCGGCAGATCGTGGCTGAAGAGCTCGACGCGCCGATCGACCGCATCACCTGGGTGCAGGGCGACAGCGACCGAACGGTGGATCAAGGATCGACGGTTGGCAGCCAATCGGTGAAGCGTGGCGGCGCCCAGTTGCGTCGCGCCGCCGCCGAGGCGCGCGCGGTGCTGGTCGAGCTGGCGTCGGCGAAGCTTGGTGCGCCTGCCGACACGCTGGTCGTCTCCGCCGGGGTCATTACCGTCGCCAATGACGCCAGCCGTCGCGTCACGTTCGGTGAGCTGATCGGGGGTCAGCGCTTCCAGCGAGAGATTGGCGGGAAGGCGACGCCGAAGAATCCGGCGGACTATCGCGTCGTCGGTAAACCGGTGCCGCGGGCTGAGCTGCCGGCGAAGATGACCGGACGCCACGTGTACGTCCACGACGTTCGCGTCGACGGTATGTTACATGGACGGGTTGTGAGGCCGGCGAGCATCGGCGCGACATTGCTCAGCGTCGACGACAGCGCACTTCGCGACATTCCCGGCGCGCGCGTCGTCCGCAAAGGCAACTTCCTCGGCGTCGTCGCCGATCGCGAAGAAGACGTCGTGCGCGCGGCGAAGTCAATCAAGCCGACGTGGAGTGACGCGGCGACACTGCCCGTAACGGATGCGCTTTATGAAACGCTGATCAAAACGTCGGCCACCGATCGATCTGTAACGGACGCGGGCGACGTGCCCGCCGCGATCGCGGGCGCCGCGAAGACAGTCAGGGCGCAGTACCGCTGGCCGTTCCAGATGCATGCATCGATTGGTCCTTCCTGCGGCGTCGCCGACGTCAAGCGCGACTCGGCCACAATCTGGTCGTCGACGCAAGGCGCGCATACGCTCAAAGGCGCGTTGGCGCAGCTGATCAACCTTCCATCAGAGAATGTTCATGTGATCTGGACGGAAGGGTCCGGCTGCTACGGCCACAATGGGTCGGACGACGCGGCCGCCGATGCCGCGGTGCTGTCGCAAACCATCGGCAAACCGGTGCGCGTGCAATGGTCGCGTGCCGACGAGCACGCGTGGGAACCGAAAGGCGTCGCGATGGTGATGGACGTCGCCGGCGGCGTGGACGCGAACGGTCGCATCGTTGGTTGGGATTACGCCGTGTGGACACCGACGCACTCGAGCCGGCCGAACGCGCAGGCCGGCGGCGGCGCCGCGAGCTTCATCGCCGGTCAGCTCGCCGGTGCCACGCCCGCCGCGCGCCGATCGCTCGGCGGCGAGCGAAACGCGCGACACACCTCTGTCATTCCTAACACCCGCGTCGTCGCACATCTGCTTCAGTCGTCGCCGATGCGCGTGTCGTCCTTTCGCGGACTCGGATCGCCGCAGAACAGTTTCGCCAACGAGTCGTTCATGGACGAGCTGGCGATCGCGGCCGGCGCGGATCCGGTCGAGTTTCGTTTGCGACATCTCACCGATCCGCGCGCGGTTGCGGTGGTGCAGGCGGTGGCCCGGATTGGGGGATGGGAGAAGGGGGATAGGGGACGGGGGGACCGCGGTCGCGACTCAGCGGGGCAATGGCCAAAACGCGGGCGTGGAATGGCGTACGTGCAGTACGATGGCACCGAGGCGTACGTCGCGGCGATCGTGGATGTCGACGTCGATGTCGCGCAGCATTCGATCCGCGTAACGCGTGTGTGCGTGGCACACGACTGCGGACTCATCGTGAATCCCGACGGACTGCGGAATCAGATCGAGGGCAACGTCATCCAGGCGATCAGTCGCACACTTAAGGAATCTGTGAAGTTCGACCGCTCGCGCGTGACCGGCGTGGACTGGCGTGGTTACCCGATTCTCACGTTTGCCGAGGTGCCCGATTCGATCGAGATCGAGCTGATCGATCATCCGGAACTGCCGTCGGTTGGCGCTGGTGAAGCGGCGACGTCGCCGATTCCTGGTGCGATCGCGAATGCAGTCTTCGACGCAACGGGCAAGCGGCTGCGCGAGGTTCCGCTGCTGGTCTAGCCCGCGCTCTAAAGTTGCCGCTTACCCGGCGCCGACCGCCGCCGGCGCTGGTCCGGCATCCACCAGAATTTTTCTGATTGGATCGACGCGGACGTTGAGCCCTTCGAGCGATCGTGCACCAAGCAACATCAGATCGCCTGGCTCTCCGAAGACGACCTCGTCGATCGTCCGCACGCCACCGACCCACACCGACACGCCGCCCGTCCATCGACTCAGCTCGGTTCCGTTTGCCTGCCGAAAATGCCACATCTTTAGTTTCTCGACACCGAGCGCCTCTAGCGATTCGGCGGGAAACCACGAGAGCTCCGCGCCGGTGTCGACGAGAACATTGCGAAACGTTCGCCGCTCGCCAGGTGAGGCAGGATTCTCTATCTCAACGTCCGTTCGGAAGGTGCCCATGTCAGTCATGGTAACTCCGGAAGGGTCGCCGAGTTGTACCATGATGTTGCGCGCCGAGTCAAGCTGATGCGGTTCGAAACCAGTCAGGGCGCGCGCGACGCCGCATAAGCCGCGAGGTTCAGCATGTCGTCAACGCTCAGCGGCGCGACGACGCGCTTCATCAACTCCGACCACACGCCGCTGCGGACACCATGCTGCATGTCGTACATCTGCCGAACCATGTAAGTCGGCGAACGACCCCCAATGCCAGGCACCGGACCGAGCCCTTCGAGATTTGCGCCGTGGCAGAGCGCGCACTGCCCGCGCGTCGCGAGTGCTTCGCCTTTCTTTATGCTTCCCTTGGGGACATAGGCGACGAAGCCCGATCGCGGATTGCGCAGCAATTCGCTCGCTTCTGCGTTCTCCGGAGTTTCGATGATCCGTTGGCCGAGCGCTTCCTTGCCGGCGTCGGCACCCTCGATCGCGACGAACAGACCGCCCGCGATGCGCGTCTTTGGCGCGGAGTCCGATTCGACAACTTTGATCCACGGCGTCCACTTCATGGAAGCGAAGTACGTCGCCGCGGCCTTGATCTCCTCGTCGGTCATGCCCTTGGCGAATGCGATCATGCGGGTCGTGTTCGTCTTCCGCGGATCTGCGCTCTTTCGCGCGTCGCTCTTGAAGTCCATCATCGCCTGCACGATGTAGCTGAACGGCAGTCCCGACACTGCGGCGTTCTCGGGCCGGCCTTTGCCGTTCGGATAGTGGCAGAGCGAACAGGCTGTGATCATCGCGTCGCGACGACCCTGCGCGACGATCGGCGGCATCGCGGGATGGTCGCCCGGAAACCAGTCGGCGGGGCCGAACCCATCGCGAATCTGTGCGAGTGTGAACGACGCGGTGCTGCCTGGCAGTGTTCGCGGTGTAGTGTCGGCTGGCGCGCCGCCACGCCCGCCGCCTCCGCGCTGTCCCTGCTGGGCCGGCGGTGCGCCGGATGGGTCTGGCGGCGTGGCGAATCCGTACGCCCACGGAGGCGGCGGTCCTTGTTGCTGCGCTCCGATGGCACTCGGTCCAAGCAGCGAGGCGACTGCAAGCGAGAATCCGCCGACGAATGTTCTCATGGCCGTTTCACTCGTAAAGCTCGTGAGATGGATTGGCGCACTCGCCACCAATGTGAAGCGGACGACCGGCGCGGGGAAGCCGACTCTTGCACGAATCGAACACTCCGTATATCGTCTCTTGTAGAAGTGCAAGGGGACAGCATCCAGCGGAGGGCGTCGCGTGCTCAGCGAATTCTGGAGCGAGATTCGGTATCGCCTGCGCGCCCTGTTTCGCCGCGACGCCATCGAGCGAGAGCTCGACGACGAGCTGCGATTCCACCTCGAGCGCGAAGCCGAGAAGTCGGTCGCTGCTGGACTCCCTCGTGACGAGGCCGTGCGACGCGCCAGACTGACGTTCGGCGGCGTCGACCGGATCAAAGAGGACGACCGCGACGCGCGCGGTGTCGCGCTACTCGAGCATCTCGCCCAGGACGTCCGCTACGCGTTACGCGGTCTGCGCGCGCGCCCGCTATTCACTGCCGTCGTCGTGGCGACGCTCGGACTTGGGATTGGGGTCAATGTCGCGATGTTCGGTATCCTCGACCGCATGCTCCTTCGTGCGCCTCGCTACCTGACTCACCCCAACGAGGTTCGGCGCGTCTACGTCGAACACACCGCGAACGACGGCATGCGGCTCACCGCGCGGAAGCTCGAGTACCCGCGCTACGTCGATATCGCGAAGTGGAGCCGAGCGTCGTCACGCATTGCGGCGTTCAGTTATCGGATCGCGGCCGTGGGCGATGGCGAGAACACGCGTGAACTTCAAGTCGGGGCCGTCTCCGCCTCATTCTTCGACTTCTTCGACGCCAAACCGATTCTCGGTCGTTTCTTTGATACGCGCGAGGACCAGACGCCGCGCGGAGAGCCTGTCGCAGTTCTCGCATACCAGTACTGGCAATCGCGTTACTCGGCGCATGCCGACGTCATCGGCTCAACAATGAGAATTGGAACTGTGACGTACACGATCATCGGAGTCGCGCCACGCGGCTTCGATGGTGTGAGCGACGGGCGCGCACCGATCGCGTTCATTCCGGCGACGACGTACGGCGCATCCATGCGGCCGAACTACTACAACAGATACAGCTATAGTTGGGTCGAGATGCTCGTGCGGCTCGCGCCAGGCGTGAGTGCCGAAGCGGCGAATGCCGATCTGACGAACGCCCTGCGCCAGAGCTGGATCGCCGAGGGCGCCCCGGAGTCCGCTCGGCCCACGGCCGTCGCGGCGCCATTGCAATTGGCACGCGGGCCAATGGCTGGTCCCGAGACGAGCGTCGTCGTCTGGATCGGCGGTGTCGCGTTGTCGGTCTTGCTCATCGTCTGCGCCAATGTCGCCAACCTGCTGCTCGCGCGCGCACTACGCCGACGCCGGGAGATGGCCGTGCGTCGAGCGATTGGCGGAACGCGTTGGCGTCTCGTTCAACAGATCTTCACCGAGACGCTGATACTCGCATTGTTCGGCAGCGTGGCAGGCGTCATTGGCGCACAGTTCGCTGCGGGCGGTCTGCGAACGTTGCTCGCCGTAGACACCGAAACGTGGCCGGTCGCCACCGATGCTCGGACCATCGCGTTCGTTGTCGCGCTCACGATAGTCGTGGCGCTACTCGCCGGACTACTTCCCGCGTTGCACGCCGGACGGGAGGACCTTGCTGGCTCGCTCAAAGCCGGGATGCGCGATAGTGCGTATCGCCAGTCGCGCGCGCGCTCGATGCTGCTTCTTGTGCAAACGGCGCTGTCAGTCGTTCTGCTCGTCGGCGCCGGTCTGTTTGTTCGAAGTCTCTTACAGGTGCGAGCATTGCCGCTCGGCTTCGACGTCGATCGGCTCGTGTACCTCACCACCGAAATGCGCGGCGTGCATCTGAACGCGGCGCAATCGGCCGACTTCTCTGATCGCTTGTTGAGCGAGGCACGAACGGTTCCGGGAGTCGCGAGCGCGACGTTCGTCATCACGGTGCCGTTTCGCGGCGGCGAGCGACGCACGCTGTACGTGGCTGGGATCGAGTCGGTACCGAAACTCGGACAGTTCCAGCTGCAGGCTGGCTCGCCCGAATACTTCGCGACAACCGGAACACGCATTCTCAGTGGACGCGCATTTTCGGCCGACGATCGTGCGAATACGCCGTGGGTTGCCGTGGTCGGTCAGGCGATGGCAGCGGCGCTATGGCCTCACGACAATCCGATCGGAAAGTGTTTCCGAATCAAAAGTCCCGAGGCCCAATGTACGACCGTCATCGGAGTCGCCGAGAATATCAGGTCGCGATCGCTCACCGGAGATGGTGAGTTTCTCTACTATCTGCCGATGGCGCAGTACGTCGCGCAAATGGGCCAGCTGGCAGGCTGGGAAGCATTCGTGCGAGTGAACGGGCGAGGCGACGATTACGCTGAGGCGCTCCGCTCGCGATTGCAACGCGTAATGCCCGGCCCGGCCTATATCACCGCGATGCCATTTCACGAAATTGTAGATCCGGCGATGCAGACGTGGACGTCGGGCGCGCGAATGTTCCTCGCGTTCGGCATGCTCGCCCTCGTCATCGCGGCGATCGGCCTCTACGCTGTATTCGCGTTCGCGGTCGCGCAGCGCACACAGGAGCTCGGCGTGCGCCTCGCGCTGGGCGCGCGCTCGATTGATCTGCTCCGTCTCGTCATCGGCGAGGGTGTGCGCGTCACGATCGGCGGTGTCGTGGCCGGCGCAGCGATCGCATCCGTCGCCAGCGGCCGAATCGCTGCGCTGCTCTTCCAAGTCTCGCCGCGCGATCCACTCGTTTACGGCGTCGTGGCTGGTACGCTGATCGTCGTGGGGTTTCTCGCGAGCGCGATTCCCGCGGCACGGGCTGCCCGCGTCGACCCGAATGTCGCCCTCCGCGCCGACTGACGAAAGTCATTGTCGAGAGGAGCTCCGCGCCGTAGCGTAGTGTGTCACTTCCACCCGATCTATGCGTACCCATCGCGTCATCCGCGCCGCCCTCCTCTGGCTTCCGATCGCCGCAATCAGTTCCGCTATCGAAGCGCAACAGAGTCCGACGGCAATCGTTGCCCGCGCTACAGCAGCGATCGCCCCGTTGCGCGATTCGCTCGCGTTGCATAACGCGGGATACTTCGCGATCGGGTTTGGCGGCGGCGTCAAAGACCTCACGCCATTTCAAGGTCAGCACTGGATTCAGTTCGCGCGATTCGCCGCCAATCCCGCAGTCGAGATCGCGACGCCGAACTTCATGATGTATCTGCCGGTCGGTGATTCGCTTATCCCTATCGGCGTCGCTTACACACGACGCATCCCGGCCGACTCAGCGTTGCCCGCCGATCTCGCTGGATCGCCGGCTGAATGGCACACTCACATTTTCTGTCGTGGCGCGCAGGGCGAAGGTAACGTGCTCGCGGACGGCGTCGACGATTGCAAGGGACGCGCTGGTACGCCCGCACCGAATCAGATCGCGATGGTCCACGCCTGGACGATCGCGAATCCCGACGGACCATTCGCGCACG
>Ga0157375_10003333_pt1 | contig 13916 bp, 10 predicted proteins | sample M35metaG_FD_115311 | JGI IMG/M metagenome (GOLD analysis project Ga0157375, IMG submission 115311) | Miscanthus rhizosphere microbial communities from Kellogg Biological Station, Michigan, USA - M3-5 metaG | ecosystem: Host-associated > Plants > Roots > Rhizosphere > Soil | place: USA: Michigan...
CGCTGACGCCGAGCGGTTCGAGGGCCGCAGCGAGCGCCTCGGAGAAGCGCCCAAGTGCAGCCTTGCTGGCGCCGTATGCGGTACCGAGTGCGATCGACGGGTTCGTGATCGGCAGGTACGAGCCGCCGCTGCCGATGTTCACGATCCGTCCTCGACCGCGCTCCGCCATCCGTGTCGAGACTGCGCGGCACGAGAGGTACGCGCCGAGCACGTTCACCTCGAACACGTGCCACCACTCGGAGGGGTCCTCCTCGAGGAACGGGCTGCCGCTGCCGGAGACACCCGCGTTGCAGACCAACAGCTCGATCGGGCCGAGTTCGCGCTCGGTCGTCTCGACCCAGCGCTCGACGTCGTCGCGCCGCGAGACGTCGCCGACGAGCGCGAGTCCACCGGTCTCCGTCGACACGGCGTCGAGCGTTTTCTGCGTTCGGCCGGTGACGACGACGCGCATCCCTGCATCTGCGAGCTCGCGGGCGATCGACGCTCCGATCCCGCTTCCTCCTCCCGTGACGAGCGCGACGCCGTCAAGCATGTCAGCGGGCACGCGCGATCTCCTCGAGCGCATCGGGATTTTCGAGCGTCGAGAGATCACCGGGGTCCTCACCGAGTGCACGCGCTCGCACCGCGCGCCGCACGATCTTGGCGCTGCGCGTCTTCGGAAGGGCCGAGACGAAGATGACCCTTTCCGGCGCGAACGCCTTGCCGAGCTCGCGGGACACGGCCGCTCCCACGTCGTCGGCCGAAGCCTCGGCGCCCGGCGCGAGCACGCAGTAGATCCATGCGACCTCGCCCTTCACCTCGTGAGGGACGCCGATCGCGGCGGCCTCGACGACCGCCGGGTGCCCGACGGCCGCCGACTCGAGCTCCGCTGGACCGATGCGCTTGCCTGCGATGTTGAGCGTGTCGTCCGAGCGTCCGTGGAGGAACCAGTAGCCGTCCTCGTCGATCGACGCCCAGTCGCCGTGCGTCCACACGCCGGGAAACCGACGCCAGTACGTGTCGAGATACCGCTCCGCGTCGCCCCAGATGCCGCGCGTCATGCCCGGCCAGGGGCGCTTGCACACGAGCTCTCCGACCACGCCGCGGACGGGGCGGCCGGAGTCGTCGAAGACGTCGATGTCCTCGCCGAGCGCCGGAAAGCCCACGGAGCAAGCCTTCGTCGGTGCGAGCAATGCCACGGAGAGGAAACACGCGCCCACCTCGGTGCCGCCCGAGCAGTTGACGATCGGGATCCGTCCAGCGCCGCACACGTGCTCGTCCAGCCAGTCGTACGGGCCGCGATTCCAAGGCTCACCCGTCGTCACCACCGTTCTCAACGATGAGAGGTCGGCGTGCGGCTCGCCGTGCGGGATCAGTGCGCGGACGAGCGTCGGCGAGATGCCCAGCATCGTGACCTTCTCCTGCTCGACCAGCCGCCAGAGCCGGTCGTGGGGCCAGTCGGGGGCGCCCTCCATGAACACGACCGTCGCCCCGCACGCCATCGCCCCGGTGACGGTCCACGGTCCCATGATCCAGCCCATGTCGGTGGAGAAGAGCACGCGGTCGCCGGCGCGGAGATCCGCCTGGTACGCGGTCTCACGCGCGATCGAGAGAAGGAAGCCGCCCTGGACGTGCAGCGCGCCCTTCGGACGGCCCGTCGTCCCGGACGTGTACGCGAGGAGGTACGGAGCCTCGCTGTCGACCTCGACCGGCTGGAGGGTGTCGTCGGCGCCCTCGACGACGTCGTCCCACCAGACGTCCCGGCCGGTCGTCATGTGGCAGTCGCCTCCGGCTCGGCGCCAGACCACGACGCGCTCCACGGTCGGCGCGTCCGCCAGGGCATCGTCGAGCACTGCCTTCATAGGAATCAGCCGGCCGCGGCGGTACGACGAGTCGGCGGTGATGACGACCCTCGCGCGGGCATCGGCGAGTCGTGCGGACACCGCCGGCCCCGCGAACCCCGAGAAGATCGGCACCTGGATCGCGCCGATGTGCGCGCACGCATGCGATGCGATCGCGGCTTCGGGCGCCATGGGCAGGAACGTCCCGACCGCGTCACCCTCGCGAACGCCGAGCTCGCGAAGGGCCGCAGCGAGTCGACGCACCTCCCGCGACAACTCCGCCCAGGTCAGCTCCTGCCGCTCCCCCTCTTCCGGCGTCCACACGGCCGCCTCGCGATCGGGTTGCTCTCGCGCCCAGCGGTGGACGCACGCCTCGGCGACGTTCAGGCGTGCGCCGAGGAACCAGGTCGCCCACTCGATGCCGCGGGAGGTGTCCACCACCTCGTCCCAGCCACGCGCGAGCGGGAGTGCGAGGTCGTCGACGACGGCGCGCCAGAAGCGGTCGGGCTCTTCGATCGACAGGCGGTGGAGCTCGGCGTAGCTCGCGCACCCGAGCGTGCCGGCGAGGCGTCCGACGTTCGCCGCCTGCAGCTGCTCGGGGCTGGGGGTCCATGTGAAGTCACCCGGTACCCGCTGGCTAGTGTGGGGTGGCATTGAGGGCTGGGATCTTCGCAGAGGAGAATCGGAAGTGGCTGACGCTCGCGTCGGTCTCGTTCGGCCTCTTCATGATCATGCTCGACAACACGGTGGTGAACGTCGCGCTGCCGTCGATCCAGCGCGATCTCGGAGCCGACCTCTCCGAGCTCGAGTGGATCGTGACGGGCTACGCCCTGACGTTCGCGTCGCTGATGCTCGTCGGTGGCAAGGTCGCGGACGCCTATGGGCGGCGACTCGTGTTCATCATCGGGATCGTCGTCTTCTCATTCGCGTCCCTGATGTGCGGGCTCGCCGACTCGACGGACATGCTCATCGGCTCCCGTGTCCTGCAGGGCGCAGGCGCGGCGCTCATGAACCCGGCGACGCTCTCGATCATCGCCGCGACGTTCCCGCCGCGTGAGCGGGGCACCGCGATCGGGATCTGGGCTGGGACCTCCGCGCTCGCGCTCGCGATCGGGCCGCTCGTCGGCGGCCTCATCACCGAGCACATCGACTGGAGCTGGATCTTCTTCGTCAACGTGCCGGTCGGGGTTGCGGCGATCATCGCGAGCCTCCTGTTCATCGACGAGTCGCGCGACGAGACGCACGAGCGCCTCGACATCCCCGGACTGTTCACGTCCGCTCTCGCCCTGTTCGCTCTCACGTACGGGCTGATCGAGGCGAACACGTACGGCTGGGGCTCGGCCCGGATTCTCGGCGTCTTCGTGCTGGCCGCCGTGTCCTTCGTGGCGTTCGTCGCACTGGAGAAGCGGCAGCGCGCTCCGATGCTCCCACTCGAGCTGTTCCGCAACCGGACGTACACGGGCGCGAACCTCGTGATGCTCCTCGTCGCCCTCGCGATGTTCGGGGTCTTCTTCTTCGTCTCGCTCTACATGCAGAACATCCTCGGCTATTCGGCCGTGCAGACCGGCGCGGCGTTCTTGCCGATGACGGTCCTGATCATCCTGGTCGCTCCTATTGCCGGGAAGACGAGCGACCGCCTGGGTTCGCGGGGCCTCATCACCGGCGGAATGACGCTGCTCGCGATACAGCTCCTTCTCTTCTCGCAGCTCGGTGCCGACGCGTCGTTCTGGAATCTCCTCCCGGCGCTCCTGATCGGCGGGATCGGGATGGCGATGACGATGACCCCGAGCGCGGCTGCGGCGACACGAAGCATCCCGGTGGACAAGGCCGGTGTCGGGTCTGCGGTGCTGAACTCCGCTCGCCAGGTCGGAGGGACGATGGGCGTCGCGATCATGGGTGCGATCGTGGCCGCCCAGGTCGGCGCCGTGCCCACGCCCGATTCGTTCATGCGTGGATTCGAGCGGGCTCTGCTCGTCGCCGCCGGCATCGCCGTGGCGGGAGCGATCGTCGCGTACGTCCTCATTCGTCCGCACGAAGAGGCAACTCGTCGGCCGGAGCAGAGCGCGACTCCAGAGCCCGTCGCCAAGTAGCAACACCCAAGCCTGCGCTACTGATCTGCCCAGAACTGAAAACGCCCCCGGCTGCGGCTCCGGGGGCGTTTCCCGTTCGAGGCGACCCCTTCCCGGGGTGGCGAGCCGGTGAATCGTGGCTCTGCGGCCCAGCCACGCTCATCTACAGCCCGCCGACATCCGGCGGTGGTGCCTGCGCATCCGATCTGGCGTCCGATCGTCTGCGGTGTGGGCCTGACTATAGGAGGCTCGTTTGGAAAAGTCAAGTAGCCATGTCAAGTGATTTGGGCTACCGTTTGTTCACTCAGAAGCGGTATCCGAACATCCCCCGCCCAGGGGAGCGCTCGGGGATCGGGATCTCACTTGACTGATAGAGGCATGCACGAGACCGTCACGATGCCCGCTTCGGCTTCGGGCACCCGTCTGGGTGAGCGGGTTCGCACCCTGCGCATCGCATCGGGGCTGACGCAGACACAGCTTGCAGGCGAGCGGTTCTCGAAGGAGTACATCAGCCAGATCGAGCGCGGAAAGACGCGTCCGACGGCGACGACGATCGCGTGGCTCGCCGAGCAGCTCGACGTCGACGCGGCGTTCCTCGCGTCCGGTGTCTCGACGGAGGAACGCGCACGGGTCGAGGCGGAGCTCGACCGCGCGGAGGCGCTGAGCGCGGCGCACGACTACGAGGACGCGCTCGCCGCCTTCCGTCAGGTCGCGCTCGCGGTCGAGGCATCCGGTTCCGCAGCTCTGGAGGTCCGCGCGTCGACGGGCGAAGCCTGGGCGCTCCAGGAGCGCGGGCAGGTGCGCGAGGCCATGGATCTGCTCCAGCGCTCGCGGGAACTCGTGGAGCGCCGCGAGTTCTCCGATGTCGAGCGCGCCGACGTGCTCTTCCGCCTCGGCGTCTGCCGCTACAAGCTTTCGAGCATCTCGACCGCGGTGGCGCTGTTCGACGAGGCCTTCGAGCTCGCCGAGCGGTCCGGCCACCCGTGTGGGCTGCTCCGGTCGGACATCCTGCAGTGGCGCTCGCGCTGCCGCCGCCGTCTGCGCGACTACGTCGCAGCACGGGACGACGCCGAGCGTGCGCTGGAGCTCGCTCAGGATCTGGGCGATCGTGCCGCGATCGCGCGCGCGTACTTCCAGGCGTCGCTGATCGCCCAGCGCGAAGGCCACTACGTCCTCTCCCGTAGTTACGCGCAGCGGGCAAAGGAGCTGTACCAATCCGTGAACGACGAGCGCAACGTCGGACGCCTGCACCTGATGCTCGGTGGCCTCACGCTCCTCCTGGGAGACGAAGACCACGCAGTCGAGCACCTGAAGGCGTCGTACTCGAGGGCGCTCGATGCAGATTCACCGGCAGATGCGGCCCAGGCGCTCGAGGGGATCGCCCGTGTCCATCTGAACCGCGGTGAGTACGACCAGGCAGACGAGCTGGCACGGCAGTCGCTCGCTCTCCTGCACGGTCGGGAGGACTACCTCCACGAAGTGAGTCCGTCGCAGCTCGTTCTGGGACGAGCGTTGCTCGAGCGCGGACGACTCGACGAGGCGGAGGAATGCTTCCGGGCGGCTGACGCTGCTGCCGAGCAGATGGCGTCGATCAGTCACCGGACGGAGGCGTGGGTCGCACTTGGGGATCTGGCGACACGTCGCGGTGACGCACGTGAAGCCGCACGTCTCTACCGGAACGCCGCCGAGGCGCTCCAGGAAATCCGCTTCTAAGAGAGGAGGTCGCCATGAAGCCGAAGCTGTATCTGCTGCTCATCAACCTCGCCCTCGTTGCCGCGTTTCTCGGCAAGTGCGGCTTGGGCAAGCACCACTCCTGGCCCGACGGAAGCTAGGAAGCCCCTGGCTACACTCGGGCGCGTATGCGCCCGGCTGCGGCACTGACCGTGCTGTCGTGCCTGCTGCTCGCGGCGGGTTGCGGCGGGTCCGACGACGGCGCGACCGCAACTTCGACCGAGCCCGGCGGGGGCATGACCCTCGAGGAGCTGTGGCGCGCGCCGGGCGACGACGTTGCGGTGATCCCGGGTACCGAGAATCACGAGCCCGGGGATGTCCGCGTGTCGTTTCTCGTCGTCGACTCGAAAGGTCGGGTCGTGACGCTGCCGACCGCCAAGGTCTTCGTCGCGAACTCGCTCGATGCGCAACCGTTTCTGGAGACCCAGGGAAAGCTCGAGCGGATCGGTGTGCCCGGAGGTGACCAGGCCGACGCGACTCACATCTACGTCGCGCATCTGAAGCTGCGCCGTCCCGGGAAGTTCTGGATGGTCGCAGAGCCCGAAGGCGGAAGCGAGAAGGTTCAGGCTCTCGGGAACGTCGTCGTCGTGAAGCAAGACTCGCCGCCGGACGTCGGCGACCGGGCGTTCGCCTCGGATACGCCGACCCTTGCCTCGGCGGATGGCGACGCTGCCGCGATCACGACCCGGACTCCGCCCGACGAGTCGTTGCTCCAGTACTCGGTCGCCGACTCGCTGAAGGCGAGGGTGCCGTTCGTCGTCACCTTCGCGACGCCGAAGTTCTGCTCGAGTCGGACGTGTGGCCCCGTGGTCGACGTCGAGGAGGAGGTCCAGCATCGGCTCGAAGGCGAGAAGGTCCGCTTCATCCACGTCGAGGTCTACGAGGACAACGACCCGGCGAACGGCTTCAACCAGTGGATGCAGGAATGGAAACTCCAGACGGAGCCCTGGACGTTCCTCGTCGACGCGAAGGGAAGGATCGCCGAACGGTTCGAGGGGACGGTCTCGGTGAACGAGCTCGAAACGGCTGTGCGCGAGAAGCTGCTCGCGAGTCAGTAGCGGTCGCCAAGTCGCTCGACCACGATGTTGGGCACGCGCGCCTTGGGTCCGAGGGCGAGAACCGCCCGCACGAGTGTCACGACGTCGTCCGTCGAGATCTGCTCGTCTTCGGCCAGGCCCGTCCACTCGGTCATGCGCGTCGCGACGAAGCCGGGCGAGATCGCGGTCGCACGGACTCCGTGTTCCTCCTCCTCGCGGTTCAGCGACGACGTCCAGGCGATGAGCGCGGCCTTTGTCGCCCCATAGACGGAGAGCCCCGGCGTCGGGATCGTCCCCGCGATCGAGGCGAGCGTGATCACCCGGCCGCGCGTCGCCCGTAGGAGTGGGAGGGACTCCCGCGTGACGACCATCGTCGCCTGCAGGTTCACGTCGAGCTGGAGTGCGATCTTCTTCGTGTCCAACTCGGCGAACGACCCGCCGATCCCGATACCGGCGCAGTTGACGAGGACGTCCATGCCGCCGTGCCGCTCTGCATGTGCCGCAACGACTCGGACGCACTCGTCCGGGTCGCCGAGATTGGCGGGGACGGCGACCGCGCCTAGCTCGCGCGCGGCTTCCTCGAGCGGCTCGGGACGTCGAGCGACAAGGGTCAGGTCGTATCCGTCCTCACGCAGCGCGTGCGCCAACGCCAGACCGATGCCCGAGGACCCACCGGTGATCAGCGCCGACGGCACGAAGCAGAGTATTTCGGAACCCTGAACTGTCGCGTCGCCGGATCGCCGGAGGGCAACTCACTCGGCCGCCAGGACGACGGCGGCATGTTCGTGCACGGCGTAGGGAAGGAGGCTGGTCGGACGAGACCGTAGGTGTCCTCCCACCAAAAGAAGCGGCCGCCGAGGGGGCGGCGGCCGCTGCGTCAGGGGGAGAGGAGAAGGGGGTGGATCTCTCCGACCACAGGTGTTCGGCGGGCCGGCGGCAATTCCTTTCCGCGTACAGTGCGCTGCGTGGAGACCGTCGCACTCACGTCGCTCGCAACGTCCGGCGGCTGCGCGGCGAAGTACTCTGCCGCGCGCCTCGAGACGCTCCTCGCGGGCCTCGTCCCTGCCGATGCCGAGGATGTCCTCGTCGGTCTCGATCCCGCGGACGACGCGGCCGTCTATCGGCTCGACGACGAACGCGCGATCGTCTTCACCGTCGACTTCTTCCCGCCGCTCGTGGACGATCCGCGCACGTTCGGCGCGATCGCCGCCACGAACGCGCTGAACGACGTGTTCGCGATGGGCGGGCTCCCGCTGCTCGCGCTGTCGGTCGCCGCGTTTCCCGAGGAGCTTCCGGTGGAGGTCCTCGGCGAGGTCCTCGCCGGGGCAGACGAGAAGGTTCGCGAGGCGGGCGCGATCCTCGCGGGCGGCCACACCATTCGGGACTCCGAGCCCAAGTACGGCCTCGCGGTCGTCGGCACCGTTCACCCACAACGGATCTGGCCGAAGGCCGGCGCGCAGCCGGACGACGTGCTCCTGCTCACGAAGCACCTCGGAACCGGAATCGTGTTGCAGGGTGAGCGCGACGGCGTCGCGCCCGAGGGTGCGCTCGGGACGGCGATCGAGTCCATGCTCGAGCTCAACCTCCGGGCCGCCGACGTCGTGCGGGGCTTCGAGCCGAATGCCGTGACCGACGTCACCGGCTTCGGCCTGCTCGGACATGCGTACGAGCTCGCGTCGCGGAGCAGCGTCCGTGTCGTTCTCGACGCGGAGTCCCTGCCCGCGCTTCCGGGCGCCTTGGAGCTCGCCTCGCGGGGCGTGCGGACCGGGGGCGATCGACGGAACAGAGAGTTCGTGGGCTCGCACGTCGACAGCAGTGGCGACGAGGCCGAAGAGGCACTCGCCTTCGATCCGCAGACCGCGGGAGGACTGCTCGTGTCGATCCCGGGCGACCGCGCCGTCGTACTCGAAGCGACGCTCCGAGCAGCCGGACTCGTCGGAGCGCGGATCGGCCGCGTGGAACCCGGTTCGGGAGTCGTCTTCGGCTAGTGGCCGTCGCGATCCCACGCGCGCGAACCGTCTCGGCGCGCACCTTCCTCCGCATCGCCACAGCGTCGAGCGTCGCGCTCTTCCTCGTGATCACGTCGGGCGCGTTCGTTCGACTCACCGGGTCGGGGCTGGGCTGCGAGAACTGGCCGAGCTGCGGCGACAGGCCGTATCCCGAGCAGGGCTTCCACGCGTTCGTCGAGTTCGGGAACCGGATGGTCGCGCTCGCCGGAATCATCCTGACGCTCCTGACCCTCCTCGCTTCGCGCCGCACCGAGGGACTCTCGGCATGGGGACGGTGGGCGGCGCTCGGCGCATTCCTGGTCGCCGTGGCGCAGATCCCGATGGGCGGGATCACGATTGCGCTCGATCTCCACCCGCTGGCGGTCATGACGCACTTCCTGCTCGGCCTCGCGGCGTTCGGCCTGGCTCTGATCGCAGCGCTCGAGGCGTGGAGTCTCCGCGACGGCCGCGCTCCGGCGGCGGTTCCACGGTGGTTCCGGCTGTTCGTCACCTGCGCGGGTCTTCCCGCCTGCGTCGTGCTCATCGTGACCGGCGCGGTCGTCACGGCTTCGGGGCCTCATCCGGGCTCGAGCGCCGATGTTCATCGCCTCTCGTACTGGAACGACAGCATCTACGTGCACGTGCGGGTTGCGGCGGCGTTCGGAATCGGCGTGCTCATCGTCGGTTGGCTCCTCTGGCGCATCCGCGAGGCGTACCCGGGACTCATCAGGATCTGGTCGGGGCTGCTCGTCGTGCTCGTCGCCCAGGCGATCGTCGGCGAGGTGCAGTACCGGAACGGCCTGCCCTGGGGCATCGTCCTCGTCCATGTCGCGCTCGCCGCGTCGATCTGGGCGTTCAGCCTCGGGCTCGCCTACGTGTTGTGGCGCCCGCCCGTGCCGTTGACCCGGAAGTAGGCTAGGAACGGATGGCTCGAGAGCTTCGGATCTACGAGCGGCCTTCGACGCTCGAGCGGCCCGTCCTGATCGGCGCCTTCCGCGGATGGAACGACGGCGGTCAGGCGGCGACGCTCGCGGCCGGCTATCTCGCGCGGCTCTGGGGCGCGCGGAAGTTCGCCGACATCGATCCTGAGTTGTTCGTCGACTTCCAGGCGACGCGTCCGATGGTGTCCCTGGAGGAGGGCCGGACGCGCAAGATCGAGTGGCCGGAGAACACGTTCTTTCGAGCGCGGATCCCGGGCGCAGGTCGCGACGCGATCATCCTCGTCGGGGTCGAGCCGAACTACCGGTGGCGGAGTTTCTCCGAGATCGTCACCGATCTCGCCGCCGAGCTCGGGGTCGAGCTCGCGGTGACGCTCGGCGCACTCGTCGCCGACGTGCCGCACACGCGGCCCGCGCCGGTCACCGGTGCAGCCACCGATCCGCAACTCGTCGACGAGCTCGGGCTCCAGCTCTCGCGGTACGAAGGGCCGACGGGGATCGTGGGAGTGCTCCTCGACTCGTGCCGCCGCGCCGGAATCCCGTCCGTGAGTCTGTGGGCCGCCGTACCGCATTACGTCCAGCTCGCTCCGAGCCCACCCGCGGCGAAGGCCTTGTGCGAGCGCCTCGGGGGCGTCCTGGGAACCGAGATCGAGGTCGGCGAGCTCGAGGAGGCAGCGCAGGAGTACGTCGACCAGGTGTCGCAGGCGGTCGCGACGGACGCGGACACCGCGAACTACGTCGAGGAGCTCGAGCATCGTGCCGACTCGCTCGACTGGCTCGAGGAGTCGGAGGACCTCCCGTCGGGCGACGCGCTCGCGGCCGAGATCACGCGCTTCTTGCGCGAGCGGGAGGCAAACGGCGACTCGCCCGAGTCGGGCGGCGCCGGCTAGGCGGCGTCCTCAACGTCTGCGGGTACGCCGGCCTCGGCTTCGGCTTCCACCGTCGGCCCTTCATCCTGCGGGCTCGCCTCCGTAGCCTCGACCACGGGAGCCCCATCGGCGGGAGCCGTCGACTTCCGCTTACGCCGTCGCCGCCGCGACTTGCGAGCCGTCAGCTTCGGAAGAGGGAGGTTGTCCGCGAGGGCGTTCGCGATCTCGGTGATCGTCCCGAGCTCCTCGCGCGCGTGATCGAGGGCCGAGTTCGCGCGAGGCGTGTAGCCGTCGGCGGAGGCGAGGAGTGCGGCACCGACCGGCAACGGCATCTCGCGCGCGACCTGGACGAGGCGGTTGACGTTCTCCTCGTGCCGGTACCCACGCGAGTTCGCGGCCGCACCGAGGAGCCGCTTCGCTTCGGGGAACTCCGTCGAGACGCGGCGGTCCTGCACCTTCCGCGTGGCCCGCGCGAGCCGCCACGTCCAGCGGGCGAGGATCTGCTCCGGTGCAACGGGCTTCCCTTCGCCGATCGCGCGGAGAAGGATGCGGACGCCGGCTGCACGGTCCTTCTCCCACGGTGGCGCCTGCGTCACCAGCGTCACGAGGTCGTCGAAGTCGGCGCGGTCGACCGGGGTCGCCACGCGATCCATCAGGGCAGTCATCCGGAGCCGCCGGTTCGGGTTCTCGGCCGCGCAGGTGGAGAGGAACTGCTCGAGCGCACCCTTTCCGGCTCGGCCTTCGGCGAACTTCTTCGCGAACTCGGCCCGCTGGTCGAACCGGATCTGCCGCCCCGCGATCGTCGCCCAGAACCGCTGCTCATCGTCGTCGAGGTACTTCGGGTCGATTCGTTGCCACTCGCGCTGGATGACCGCGAGCCTTCGCGCAACGTCGGGTGTGACCGGAACGAGCCACGGCACCGGTGAGAGCTTGCGACGAGCACGGCGCTGCTGCCGCCGTCGTGGCGCCGGGGTGACACGGGCGCCCTCGCGGTAGAAATCGGAGTCGAGCAGGGCGTGGAGCGACACGACCCGCTCGGAGTGCGTCGCGCTCTTCGGGACGAAGTCGACGACGACGCCGGCCTCCTTGCGCGGGTGGATCCGCATGATCCGCCCGATGCGCTGCTGGTAGACGCGTCGCGAGGCAGTGGGAGCGAGGTGCATGCACACGGTCGCGCGCGGCGAGTTCCAGCCTTCCGCGAGCAGCATCGCGTTGATGAGCACATTGATCTCGCCCCGCTCGTAGGCCGCGAGCGTCTCGGCGAGGCGCGCGGGTGGCGTGCGGCCGGAGACCGCCTCGGCCTTGAGGCCGGCGGCCCGGAACTCCTGGGCGAGGTTGTACGCGTGCTCGACGCCCGCGGCGTAGACGATGCCCGGAGTCGGGCCGAAGCGCTCGCGGTAGAGGCTCGCGGCTGCCTGGTTCAGCGCCTGATGGTCGAGCGCGGCTGCGAGAGCACGCTCCTCGAAGTCTCCGCCGACGATCGGCACCGAGTTGATCGCCGCCGCGGGCGGCACACGCAGGCAGCGCAGGGGCGCGATGAGGCCGCGCCGCGCCGCGTCGCCGAGAGGTAGGTCGTCGACGGACGCCGGAAAGACGTCCGAGACCTGCTTCGCGATGAGCTGCTCCGTCGCGGTCATCCCGATGTAGAGCGGCTCCGAGAACGCCCGGATCGCACCACTCGTCTTCTCCCCGAGCGCCGTGTGCGCCTCGTCGCAGATGACGAGGTGATACGCCTTGCCGTCGAGCTCCGCGCCGTGGCGGGCGAACCAGGCGTACGTCTGGATGGTGATCGGGGTGTCGGTCGGGGGCTTCGAGCCGGTGACGATCGGGTCGGTGAACCTGTCGCCGTAGCCCTCCGTCGTGAGGTCGCGCGTGAACTGCGAGACGAGAAGGCGGCGGTGGGTGAGGATCAGGATGCCGAGGTGTCGCGCCGCCTCGACGAAGCCGGCGGCCGCGATCGTCTTGCCCGACGCGGTCGGGTGCCGGAACCGATACCTCCGAACCGCACCGGGGTCGGCGCCCGTGAACTCCTCCTCGTCGAGGGTGTCGTCTTCGACATACCCGGCGTCGTAGTCGTCCTCCGACTCCTCGTCGGCCTCGACCTCGGCGACCGCACCGTTCCCGCCGCCGTGACCGTTCCCGTTGCCGTTCTCGTCCGCCGCGCGCTGCGTCGACGCGATGAGCTCGGCCAGCATCCCGGTCAGGGCGTCGACCTGATGCCGGCGCAACTCCGTGCCCGCCGCCGTGTGGGCCGGGTCCTCCGTGAGCACGCGCTCGAGCCCGAGCATGAGGCCGTACCTGACCTTCCAGCGTGCAGAGGGACTCGTGAGGCCCGCATCCATCTCGGCGAGCGCGTCGTCGAGCGCGGCACGTCGCGCGGTGCCCGGAGCCAGCGCCTGCAGCGGATCCTCGTCCGGCTGGAGGAAGGGCTCGCCGAACCAGGTCTCGGCTCGACGAGCCGCAGCAGTCAGGTCCTCGAATGTGTCCGACGTCAGCGTCGGGATAGTCGTCGCCTCGTGCATTCAGGCAGCACGTTGTGCCGTGCCGCTCCTTCCGAAGAGTTGCGCTCGCCCGGTCTGACCGGCGAGCGGTACCGGCAGAGCATACCTCAGTGTCGGACGGAACGGGTCAGGAAGGTGTGCCGAGCTCGGCCAGCGGGCGGCCTACGACACGTTCCGAGATGCCGGTCTGATCCAGGTGCTTCGTGATCCCGCCGAGCCAGAACGGAAACCCGGCGCCGAGAAGGAGGCAGGTGTCGATGTCCGCGGCCTCGGCGACGACCCCGTCCTCGAGGATGTGTCGCGACTCGTCCGCGAGCCCCTCGAGCACCGCGGTGTGCAGCTCATCGACTGAGCGTGGCGCGTTGTCGACCACGACGACGTCGCCGCCTTCGGCGAGGCTCTCGAGGGTCTTCGAGAGCGGAAAGCGCTCCGGCCACGAATCGTGCAGGTGATGTCGAACGTGGTTCGCAACCTTCGGGCCGACGAGCTGGAGGAGCACCGACGGCGCCATCGGCAGCCCCATCCGCAGCACGGCCTCGTCCGTCTCCTCAACCGTGTTCCCGCGGTCGAGCGCCTGCATGACGATTGCGCCCTGGCGGCCGAGGAGCCGGTTGACCACGAACGCGGTCGCGTCCCGCACGAGGACGCCCGTCTTCCGCAGCTTCCTCGTCGCAGCCCAGGCCGTGGCGAGCGTCACGTCGTCGGTCCTCGGCGTGCGGACGAGCTCCACGAGCGGAAGGACGGCGACCGGGTTGAAGAAGTGCATTCCGACCACGCGCTCCGGATGCTCGAGCGCCGAGCTCATCTCGGTGACCGAGAGCGACGACGTGTTCGTGGCGAGGACGCACTCGGGGGAGACCACGCGCTCGAGCTCGGTGAAGACCTCCTTCTTCACGTCCATCTCCTCGAAGACCGCCTCGAGGACGAGATCGCAGCCCGAAAAGACGTCCCAGTCCGTCCCGC
>Ga0157375_10003335_pt1 | contig 13913 bp, 8 predicted proteins | sample M35metaG_FD_115311 | JGI IMG/M metagenome (GOLD analysis project Ga0157375, IMG submission 115311) | Miscanthus rhizosphere microbial communities from Kellogg Biological Station, Michigan, USA - M3-5 metaG | ecosystem: Host-associated > Plants > Roots > Rhizosphere > Soil | place: USA: Michigan...
ACTTACTATCGACCGGTCCTGCGAACCGCTCAGGGATTGGCTCCAGATTCTTGTTCTGGAGCCGCACCCTCAACGTCCCGAAGGTGTTGCCGTCAGGCTCAGAAGCGGAAGAAGCCCTGAACCTTGTTGACCCGGGCACCCAGGATGGCGTCGGGGCCACCCGTGATGCCGGAGTTGGCGGTCGAGACGGCGGCGTACTTGATGGTGCCGCCGTAGAGGATGTTGGCGAGGAAGACCTGGGCCTGGGCGTCCGCCCCGGTGTCCGTGGTCTTGCGGAGGATGCCCTCCGCCGTGCCCGCGACGGTGGCCTTGATGTACTGCTTGCTGGCCGCGTCCTGGATCAGGGCGGTGCCCCCCAGGAGGACGCCCTGGCCGGGCTTCAGCGTGACGCCCTTCTGGACGTAGCCGACGGTCGAGAAGAGGATCTCGTCGTCCGCCGTGACGGGGCCGGTGACGTAGCCGGGGGCCGGAGTGGCGTTGCCGGTGAACTGGGTGACCATGTTGCTGCTCCTTCAGGAGTCGTGACGGGACGTTGAGGTATTGCTGGGGTCAGGCCTGGACGTACGCGGCAGCAGCGGTGGAGGCCGTCAGACGGGCCACCTCGGCGTCCACCGTGTTCTTGTGCTCGTCGTCCACCGGCTCGGTGCCCGACTCCTGCGAGAGACGCACGATGGCCTTCTCCGGCAGCAACTCCTCGAACAGGTCCGGGTTGCTCAGGAGCAACTTGACCTGCGCGGCGGCGTTCTTGGGGAGGATCTTGCCGTCGCGCACGAGCGAGTCGATGCGCGCCTTGGCCTTGTCCTCGTTGGACGTCTTCTCCAGCGACTCGACCTTGCCCGAGAGGGCAGCGATCTGGGTCCCGGCCTCCGCGACGGCACCGATGAGGGTGTCGGCGGTGACCTCCTGGCCGGACGAGAGCGTCAGGAGGCCGGTCGAGACCAACTCCTCCTGGATCTTGTTGCTGAGGGCCATGGCGTCGTCCGCCGCAGCGGCCTTCGTCTGGAGCGCCGCCACGTCGATGCCGTGGTCCTCGCGCAGCGCGGCGAGCATCTGGTCGAGATCCATGTTGTCCTCCGTAGTCGGCGCGGTCAGGACGACAGCACCTTCACTTGTTCCATCGGCAGAAGCGGCGAGGACTTCGCTGAAGTCCTCCAGGTCGAGCACGTACGGGCGGTTCGTCACAGCGACGTGCAGGAGGGTGGGACCCATCCCCTTGCCCGTACGGGTGTCCTTGTAGTTCAGGTGGAGCATGGCCGACGCACCCAGCAGGGTCGTCCCCAGCCGCGAGGCGTAGATCTCCTCGCGAGCGTCCAGGACCGCGTAGATCTTCTTGTCGCGGACCTTGATGCCGACGACCTCACCGATGTTGCGGGTGGGGTCCTCGGTGTGCTCGTTGTTGGCACCGGCCAGGGGGACCTGGACGATGTCGCAGACCTTGTCCTCGAAGTTCTTGACGAGGGTGTCCGCGAAGTTCTGGTCGATGTTGACCTTCCCGCCCTTGACGCCGGGGTAGATCAACTCCCCGAAGGACAGGATGTGCTTCTCGAAGAGACGCCCCTTCTGGGAGCGCGACAGCGAGACATACCCACCTGCCCCACGAGCGGGGGGCACCACCACGAGACCGTCCATGACTTCTACTATCGGCTTCCGCTCAGTCCAGTGCGTAGTCGGACGACGACTGCGACTCCTGGAGGATGGCGTCCATGTCCGTGCGAGGGCTGGAGAACGGCAGCCAGCGTGCACGACGGCTGAGAGCCTGCTCGCTCAACTGCTCTCGCCACTCGTCCCAGGAGGTCTCGGAGCCTCGGGACTGGACCACGGACTTGCCGTAGACGGCGTGCGCCTGGTCGGTGGGAAAGTAGAAACTTCCCTCCTCGGAGTGGATGCCGACGGGGTACCCGTCCTTGCGCAGGTGCAGAAGGTAGTCAGCCATCAGGAGTCCTCCTCCATCATCGCGTTGAACTGGGTCGTCTCCTCGGGCGTGGCCGCACGGATGCGCCAGTAGTCCTCGGTGCCGTAGAACAGCGTGCCGTTCTCCACCGGGGCCGGAGCCTTGGTGCCCACCCGAATCTTGTAGTCCTTGTCCGGGCTGAGGCGGAAGACGAGGTACGCGCCGGAGTCGTCCTTCTCGGTGCCCTCGAACAGGGCGAAGAAGTCCAACTGCTGCGCCCCCGCGATCAGGCGGACGATCCCGTTCGGGGCGATCTCCTTGATGGCCTGCCCCTGCTCTACTTCGTCCACGATGCCTTCACCTTTGCCATAGACGCTGCGATGTTGGTGCGCATGACCAGGCGGTCCTCGACCGGCAAGCCACGGATCATCTCGATGCCCCGCTTCTTCAGGAAGTCGATGGCCTCCTGGCGAGCGGATGCCTGCTCGAACACGTACATCTCGATGGTGTCCAGCAGCGAAGCACCGTGGGGGAGCATCGTCTCGTTGGACCCGCCCGTGAAGTTCTTCAGGGCGTGCGTGGGGTCCATCGGAGCCTCAGAGGTGCGGTTGTCGAGACGCCCGAAGTTGTCGCCCGCGAACGAGTAGGTCCGGGTGCGCAGCATCGCGGCGGGGTCGTAGAACGTCCGGTATCCGCTGTAGGAGCCGCCGTTCATGGACTGCACGCGGGTGTAGACGTTGTGCGCCGAGCCGTACTGCTGGTCCGACGTCGCAGACATCCCGTCGGCCCACTGACCCGTGAGGCGGAACCGCTCCTCGGCACCCAGGTTGCCTCCGGACTTGACCTTGTAGGTCGGCTCCTTGGAGGAGGTCGAACCAAGAATCTTGCCGGTGGCCCGGATGGAGTCCAGGGTCATGTCGAAGCGAATCCAGTACGGGTGGCCCGTCTCCAACTCGTGGTCGTCCATGTTGAAGTGGTCGAACTTGGGCAGGTAGGACCGCTCGTTGACGACCTTGTCGATGACGTCCTTGCCGAAGTGCTTGGAGTACACCTCGCGCCACCAAGCGGACTCCTCAGCGGCGGACGAGAAGGACGCCGACAGGTCCTCCAGGAAGTACTTCCAGTCCGCGCCGTCCTTGGTGATCTCGTTCCGCTTCTTCACGACGTCGGCCTTGAAGCCCGTGTGTGCCGACGTGGCTCCGTTGTTGTTGCGGTGCATGAACAGGTCGTACATCTCGCGCCAGTAGACGTTCTGGGCGTCGTCCTCTTCCGCTGCTGCGGTGGAGATGCCCAGCGTCTCCAGGGCTGCCTGGACCCGCTCGAACGAGGTGGCCATCTCTGCCTCGCTGGCACCCGAACCCTTGGCCCGGAAGGAGAGCATCCCGGACTGGGAGCGCACGGTGTTCGTCTGGCCGTAGTTGCGGTAGTAGATCTTCTCGCCCGTGGGCAGCGTGATCTCGTACTCGGAGCCCTTGGCACCGGTCCCGGCGTGCTGGGTCTCGGACTTGATCGACTTGACGCCGTCGTCCCCGATGGAAGCCGGGTTCTCGTGCGTCTGGTTCTTCAGCACCACGGAGAAGCCCTTGGTGTCGGGCTTGTCCTTGGTCACCTTGGCCCAGCCGTTCTCGCCAGCCTTGATGGCCTTCACCTCGTCGGAGTCCGTCGCGTAGGTGCCGACGTTGCCGCCCGAGAAGTCGGTCACGAGCCAGTTCTTGCCGTCACCCAGGAGCACGGCGTGGCCGGTCTCGCTCTGGTAGAAGTCGTTCGGCTGGATCGTCACCGACTTGTACTGCTCGATGTGCGGGATGATCTTGGCCTTCTCCTCGTAGCCCTTGCGGATCGAGGCGGACTGCGCGGCGTAGTGGTCCAGCATCATCTTGTACTGGCCCATCTGGTTCTTGGGCACAGAGGTCCCGGAGGGGAACGCGACCGTCTCGACGCCGTTGATGTTGCTGGTCTTCAGGTCCGGGGACCAGGCCAGCAGGTCAGCGTTGAGGGCCTTCTCCTTCTCCTCCCAGGCACCGATGGACGTCATGTTGTACGCACCGTCGGCGCTGTGGTGGTTGACCGTCTTGGCGGCGGTGAAGAAGGGCTGCCAGTAGATGTCCAGGTGGGCCGGGAACGCGCCGGACTCGGTCTGGGCCTCGGGGGTGGACATGCCCTTCAGGGTGGCGATCATCTGGTCCTGTGCCCGGAAGGACAGGAACATGCGGCCCTCGACGTTCATCTGCCCGTCGGGGGTCTTGTCGGTCCAGATCTGGATGTCGCCGCCGTGCACGTGCGAGCCTCCGACCATCGTGGACTTGCTGTGGCTCTTGGCCCGCAGGATCTCGACGCCCAGGTCCGGGTCATCGAATCCAGAAATGATGCCATCGACGGCCTTCAGCGGGATCTCAGGCAGGTCGCCGTACCCGGCCTTCTTGTAGGTGTCGGCCCACAGCGCAGCGAAGTCGGTGTCCAACTTCGACTTGCGGTCCTCGATGGCTGCCAGGAGCCCGTTGAGGTCCTGGGAGACCAACTTGCCGTCGATCTTGTAGGGGACCTTGTAGCCCTTGTCGCGGTGCTTCATCGCGTCCGTGACCATGGCAGCCATGGCCTCGGAGTCGGACTTCTGGATGCGCTTGATGCGCTTCTGCATCAGGAGGTAGGCAGCGTCCGCCGTCTCCTTGGAGATCTTGCCTGCCGCGACCGCCTTCAGCATGTTGCCGTAGACGACGTTCGCGTTGGTGTTCATCCCGTCGGGGTTCAGGCCGTCCCAGTGGCCGTAGGAGACGAACGTGCGGCCCTTGTCGATGCCGACGATCTTGCCGTCCGGCGTGATGAGCGCGTTGTCGCCCTTGGTGTCGTCGTTGTCGAGCATCCAGTCCAGGACGTGCTCGCCCGCGATGTCACCGATCTGCTTGCTGGAGAGCGTGCCGAAGTCCACGCCCATGAGGTCCCCGACAGCCGGGACACCCTTCATGAGCAGGCCGTAGTGCGCGCCATCGAGCGAGTCGTCGCCGGTCTTGATCTGCGGGGTGGCGGAGTCGTACCCCCAGAAGCGGCCCAGCGAGTTGCCCAGCGCCTCGATGTCGGCGCGGAACTCCATGCCCTTGGGCCGGGGCTTGAAGAAGTACTCGTTGCCCCACTGGTCGGTCCACTGCGAGATCGGGTGGGTGCCCTGCTTGACCGTCTGGATGGGCTTCTTCGTGTAGACCGGGATCAGGCTCTTCTGGTAGGCCTTCTCCTTCTCCGCAGCGAAGTACCCCTCCAGGACGGTCTGCGCCTTGTAGGTCTCGTTGTAGGCGTACGAGGTCTCGGCGTCCCAGGCCTTCACCAGGTCAGGGTTCTCGTCCTTGTGGTCGTTGTAGTAGTCCAGCGCGGTCTGGCCGTACCAGACGCCCACGGGGTGCTCGGTGTCGTCGAAGAGGTTGTCGTAGGACTTGGCGGGCTTCAGGTCGTCGGTCCAGGCGATGGGGTCGGACAGCGGCGTCTGGCCCGCGTCCGCGCGCTGCTTGGCCAGCACCGACAGCGCGTCCACGCCGGGCTTGTTGGACTGACGGTGACGCTGGACCCAGGCACGCTTCTCCGAGTTCGTCAGGAACGTCGGGTTCTGCATCTGAGCGGAGATGAGGTAGTTGTCGATCTCCGCCAGCGAGGCCTGGATGTTCAGCGAGGTCCAGTTCCCGGGCACGTCCTTCAGCGCGGAGATCTCGCCCTCGACAGCGGGCTGCCAGGCCACCTTGTGGGTGTCCTCGTTCTCCGGGGAGCCGGGGTGCTTGTAGCCCTCCAGCATCGGCTTGGCACCGGGGCGGGTGGCCGCGTTGACGTCCAGGAAGTAGATCTGGGCGAAGTTGCCGGAGCGGAACGCGGTGATCCACGAGTCGGCCTCGGAGGGCGACAACTTCACCGGGTTGAGGCCGATGATCTTGCCGTCCCCGATGGACAGGGACGCGGCCTTGATCCAGGCGTTCTTCTCCGGCTTGGAGTAGGTGCTCATCGTGGCCAGATCGGCGGGGAAGGCAGCCTCACCCTGACCGTTGAACGTGAAGTAATCCGCAGCGTCTCCCTGCGGCTCCTCGATCTCGATGCCGTCGGTGAAGAGGTTGATCTGGTCGGTGAGAATCTTGTTGTACGCGACGCCCTGGCCGTTGGTCTCCGGAGCGCCTCCGTTGTCGGCCAGCGTCTTCTTCTTCAGGAGCGGCTGGTTGATCTTGACGCCGAGCGTGGCCAACTGGTTCAACTCGGTCATCGTGAACTTGGTGGGGTCAGCCTCCAGGATCGCCTTCGCCTTGATGAGCGCGGGCATCGTGGTCTGGCCACCGAAGAACATGACCGCACCGGAGTAGCCCTCGGGGACCACAGAGTTGCCGTTGAGGTCCACGAACTTGCCGGTGGCGAAGAGGGTCTTGGCCTTGGCCAGCGGGATCTCGACCGGCTCCTGCGCGCCGTGGCTCATGATCTTGCCGTAGGAGTAGTACGGCGAGTGGTTCGAGTTGTACTGGTAGTCGGTCATGGCCACGCCATCGGCCTTACCGACCCACGAGGACGCTTCCAGGGCCGTGTCGGTCTTGACGTAGATCTTGTTCTGGTACTGAAGGCTCGCGCCCACGGAGGCGGCGTCCATCCAGTACGAGGTGACCTTCGAGCCCACCTTGGACGTGGAGCCCTCGGTGGAGGTCTTCGGCTTGGTGATGGTGACCTTGCCGTCCGCGACCGTGTAGACGGGCGTCTTGACGTCGTTGGGGTCACCACTGAAGTAGGTCCCGTCCGGGATCTTGTCCACGGAGACGGGCTTCTTGTCCTTGACCGGGGTGATCGCCGGGATGGTGTCCGGCACGCCCTGGTAGTTGTTCATCCCAGCGGCGTGGTTGGACTTGACCTTGGCGACGGTCAGGGCGGTGACGGTGCCCTTGGAGTCCACGTAGACGCCCTTGCCGTCCGCCTTGACGATCATGTACGCCTTGCCGTTGCTGGCGTACTTGCCAGGCTCCAGCCCGCTGGGGTTGGCCACGACAGGAGCGGCCTGCTCGTCGTTCTTGTCGCTGTAGTGCCACTCGCCGTCGTAGAAGGCAGCCCAGTTCGGCTGCGTCTCCAGCCACTTGGCGAACTGCGGGCCGGTCATGACCTCGACAGGGGAGCCGTGCTCCTTGTTGACCAGCCACGTCCCTGCGGTGGAGGGCAGGCCCAGGCTGGCGTTCTTCCCGTCAGGGCCGACGACCTTGACGATGGCGTTCTGATCCTTGGTGGCCAGGTGCTCGGTCAGCGTCTTCTCGGCAGCGGGCTTCTCAGGCGCGGGAGACTCCGCCTCGTGGACGACGTCCCAGGTGGCCTCTGCGCCCTTGTCGAGCGCGTCCTCGATCTTCGTGTCAGGCCACTCGTCCCCGGACTCGGAGATGAAGGAGTTGGTGTCCGAGATCTCCCACTTGCTCGGGCCGGTCTTGACGAAGGTGTAGTCGGTGACCTCGGTCTGACCCTCGTCGTTGACGTACTTCGTGTGCATGTTCAGCACGGAGCCCAGACCGACGTGAGCGACCTGGTAGGAGGCGGCGTCCTTGCCCTCCTGCGCGAGGGGGCCACCGGTCTGAACCTTGGCCTTGTCCTGCGCCGCCTGGTATCCAGAAACGAAGGTGGAGTTGGGGGCGTCGAAGGAGATCGACACCGCCTGGTGCTCCGCGTACGCCTCCATCTCGAAGGAGGTCAGCGTCTCCCCGATCTCCTGGTCAGGATCGGTGGACTCGATGAACGTCCACTCGTTCCCACCGGTCTTCTCCAGGCGGTGCGACTGCCCGCCACCGGAGGAGTCGAAGACGGCCACGAAGGTGCCCACAGGGGTCGTCTGGACGTCCTTCGCGGTGAAGGTGCCGACGACCGGGATGTTCGCGGTGGGTGCGACCTTCTGCGTGGCTGCGGGGGCCTGCGCGTACTCCGGCTTGCTGGCCTCCGGGTTGACGACGGCCAGGTACGCGCTGGAGCCGGGAGCCTTGGTGATGAGGTGCATGTTGGCGTTGGACGGCCCGCCGTAGTGCCCTGCGTCGATGGGCTCGCCGCCCGCGTCGAGAGCCTGAATCCACTCGTTCTTGTCGTTCTTGACGTAGAACTCGACGTTGTCGTCGCCGTCCGTGACCTGGAGGACCGCCTTCCACTGGGGAGCAGCGATGACGTCCAGCAGCGACGGGTTGACGGTGCCCATGATCGGAGCCGTCGGGACGTCCGGCACCGCAACGGGCTCTACGTTCTTGGGGAAGATCGTGATGTCCGAGACGAACGTGCCCTCAGAGTCCATCAGGATCTTGAAGGCCTTGTCGTGCAACTTCGAGGAGCCGTCGTCCCAGTAGTCGCCGTTCTTCCAGAAGTCGTGTCCGACGCCGTTCCAGGTGAGCGTCATCGAGGAGCCGTGACCGGCCTTCTCCAGGTGCTCCAGGGTCGGCTTCTGGGGTACCTGCGCAGGCTCGGAGGACGGCGCGCTGATCGTGTAGGGGTCGCCCTCCTCGGTCCAGCCCGAGATGGCGAAGTCGGAGACCTTGTTGCCGACGGAGGACTGCGCACCGGAGTTCGAGGTGGCCGTCATGGTCCACTCGTTCTCGGCGGTCTTCTTCCACGTGCCGATGTGCGTGCCGTCATCGAAGGAGCCCACCGTGCCGATGGGCAGCGCAGCGATCTCCTTCTGCGTCAAGGAGGGAGCAGCGTGCGGGTCGGTCGCGTTGTCGATGGCCGTGTTGAGCGCATCGGGGTCCACCGTGCTGGGCGTGGAGACCTTGGTCTTCAGCAGCGCCAGGAACTTGTCCTTCATGACCGTCTTGTCCTTGTCGAACCCGACGATCTTGGTGGGGTCCAGGGTCCCCAGCGCGTTGCCCTTCTTGTTCAGCGCGGCCTTGAACGCCTTGCCCTGGAAGTCCTCCAGGATGGCGATGGCCTCGGTGATGTCCTGCTCGGAGAACTGTCCACCGTCGTAGCCCTGGACGCCGACGTTCTTGGGCGTGGCCGAGCCGATGGTGATGTTCTTGGGGCCGCTGGCCTTCTGCTCCTCGGCGGGAGTGGCGATCCCGGCCTTCTGCTTCAGGTAGGCCACGAAGGCGGGCTTGGGCTTCAGGTCGGGGAACGCCTCGGAGGCGTAGTCCTTGATCTGGTTCTGGAGGCCAGGGTCCTTGAACGGGTTGGAGTCCGGCAGACCCTTCAGGCCGTAGGCGACCTGGAAGCCGCTGTGGCCCTCCAGCCCCTCGATGGCTGCGACGACATCCGCGTGGGCGATCATCTTGCCCTCGGGGATGACCTGGACGGACTCCTTCGTGACCTCAGGAGCGGAGGCCTTGGCCTCCTCCTTCGCCGTGATCTTGTCCATCAGGGCGTTGGCGGAGTCGGCCAGGTCTGCTGCGGCCTGGGTCTTGATGTCGGCCAGCGGCGCGTTCTTGTCCGTGTTGAAGGGCTCGGAGGCACCCTTGGGTGCGCTCGTCTCCTTGAACTTGATCTTCGATGCCATCTTCGGCGCGACGTCGGCCAGCGTGGAGTGCAACTGCTTGCCCAGCGTCGGGTCCTCAGGTGCAGCCTCCGGCGTGCCCGAGTACTCGGGTGCCGGGTTCTCCTCGGTGAGCGCGGAGTGGACGTACCACATCATCCCGGCGCTGTAGGTGCCACCGGTCTGGGTGTGCCACTTCTCGTCCAGGCCCTTGGTGTACTGGACCGCACCCTCAGGCATGTTCTCGTTCGGGGCGAAGAGCACCTTGCCCTCGGGGTAGGCGTCCAGAGCCGCGAGGAACTGCATCTGCGGCATGTCGGCCAGCGAGGGGCCGGGGACCGCGAGGATCTCCTCCATGGAGGGGACGGCTGCGGTCTCCGGGGCGGGGGAGTCCCAGTCCATCGCCGGGCTGGGCGTGAAGTCCGGGTCGGCTCCGGGGTCTCCGAACATCGCGTCGTCGGAGGCGGCAGCCTGCTCGTCCACGGAGGGCTCAGCAGCGGGCTCCTCGACGGGGACGATCTGACCGTCGTTCGGCTCGGGAGCGACAGGCTCCTCAGGTGCGGCCTCGGGCGTGGGGGTGGACAGGTCGCCCTTGTCCATGAGGCCCTGGACGGTCTCGTTGTCCACCTCGATGCCGAAGGCCGGGTACTCCCAGCCGGTCTCGGTCTTCGTCAGGCTGAAGTCGCCGTTTCGAGAAACGACAGTGGTGCCCACCGGAGCGTCCGTGGCGGAGGTGTCACCCGACTTGGGCTGCACCAGACCGCTCTTGCCGAACTGCTCCTCCTTGTACTTCTCGTTCCCGCCCGGCTTGGTCAACTGCGCGTGCAGCGACTTGCCCAGCGCGGGCGCGAGGGCGACCTGCGCGTCCTTGGTGAAGGGGGTGACGTGACCATCCGGCGTGATGACGTACTTGACCGAGCCGTCGGCGTTGGAGAACAGGCGCGAGCCCTTGGGGGCGGAGTACGACTCGCCATCGACCTCGAAGAGGGCCGGACCCTTCAGCGGAGCCGGACCGACGTCGCCGTCCTCGCCCACCTTGCCCAGGTACTCGTTGAGAGCGACCGTGGGGCTGACCGGAGTCTTGGAGTTCCAGGAGTCCTTCTTGACGATGGCCTTGGCTGCGCCCGGCTTGATGAGGGACCCGATGGGGAGGCCGTAGTAGGCCGCGCCCTCAGCCGTCCTGACCCGACGGAACTCGGGGGCGTTCGCACTGATCTCCACGCTGGGGACCCTCTCAGTCTGCGTACCAGGTGGTCCCCGGGACGTCCTCAAGCATACCGCGAATCTTGTTCGTCTGGCCCTGAAGGTGCAGCCCCGAGGCAAGAATCTGCTGTGCCGTGAGCGGACCGAAGGTGAAGGTCTCCTCGCAGGTCCGGGCGTACTTCAGGGTCGCGCGCAGGCCTGTGGCGGCGGCTGCGAGAGTGTCGAACATGATGCGGCCGGACTCGTTGCTCATCGCTTCCCCTTGACCAGGAACAAGATGATTCGGGCAAGGGAGGCAAGCAGGGTGAAGAAGACGTTCTCGCTCAGATCCTTGACGTCGTTGGAGGACAACTCCTTGGGCGCAGGCGTCTCCGGCTTGGCCAGGTCGATCTCCTCGGCAGCGTTGTCCGCGCCGACGATGAAGATGACCAGCGTGCAGTGGCAGTGCGGGTGCGCGGGCGGACCCAGCAGGTCCCGGTAGACGCGGGTCGCTCCGACCTCGAACTGCTCGTTGACGCCCACCTCGGTGCCGTGGAGGCGTCGGCACTCCGGGCACGGGTCGTTGTTGATGAAGGAGGCGGTCCAGACCTTGCGGACGGACACGCCTGCCTTCTCCAGGGAGGCTGCGGCACGGATCATGGCGTCCGTGAAGCCGCGCTGGCTGGCGACCCCGGCGCTGTGCTGGACGCGCAGCATGAGGCGGCGCATGGCCTTCTCGTCGCGCGGGCCGTTGAGGTAGTCACGCATGTTGTTGCGGACGTCGTCCAGCAGCGACTTCAGGTACGGCGGGGTGCGCTTCTCCTCGGGAGCCGTCCAGCCGGGCAGGTCGGCCTGGTTCGTGATGTGGACTCGGGCCAGGGCAGCGCCCGTGTGGTACGCGCCTCTGACGACCTTCTCGACCTCAGGGAAGCCAGATGCGAGCGAGGGCTTCTCCTCGCCCATCCACGAGGCTGCTGCGCCCATGACAAGGTGCCGCACCTGCAAGTCGAGCGTGGCCTTGGCCTTGCTGACGTACCGTGCGGCACCTGCCTGGTCGCTGTAGGACGGCATCGATCAGGAGAACTCACTCGGGGCGTCGAGCGTCTGCCCCGGGGTGAGGCCGTCGTAGGCCTCCTGCATGAGGTCGGCGTAGAGGATCGCCTGGTCCGCGACGTCCGACTCCGGATCGATGTTGTTGTCCGAGAGGTAGTCCTGGGCAGTCTTTCCGCCCATGATGTACCCCTGGACGCGCGACATGTCCTCGACGGAGAGCGCGTTGAAGCGCGAGTCGCCCTGGGCTCCATCGTTCTGGACCGCCTCGACGGTCTTCGCACCAGCAGCGAAGGCGGCGGCGTAGGTCTTCTTCGCCGTGGCCTCGTCCACCTGGTTGAAGCCAGGGTCGGGGTCGTTGATGGCCTCGCGGGTGACGAAGTCATCGACGTCTACCCAGCCACCAGCCTTGTCGTCCCAGCGCTCCTCGGTCCCCTTGGCCGGGTCCCGACGGAACAGGCGCTTACCGTGCCAGTCGTAGTACTCCATGCTCGTCACCTCCTCCTTGGTACAACAATAGCAGAATCAAGCAATATGTCAGAACTGGCGACCCTGGATGCCGTCGGGGATCGCGACGTCCTTCAGGTTGGCGACCATCTCGGCCTCCAGCGCCGCACGCTCGGCGGAGTTCGCCTTCATCGTGCGGGACTTCTTGTAGATGGCGTGGTTCAGGTCGTGCTTCACGCGCAGGGACTCCGGCGTGTGGAACTGGACCTCGAAGGACTTGCCCGTGTCCGGGTCCGTCAGCGTGACGTTGACGCCCTGGTAGGACGCGCCCGGTGCCCAGGTGTTCTTCGCGTCGATCTCGAAGTTGCGCTGGCGGAACTCCTCCAGCACGGCGTCGATGGTGTCCACGTAGGACTCGTCCGGAACGCGCATCGTGTAGCGCAGCGCGTCACGCACGAACGGAGCGGCCTCCTCGGGCGTCAGACCGGTGTTCTGGGCCAGGTCCACCATCTTGCGGGACATGGACTCCGGGGTCTTCAGGCGATGGTTCAGCCCAGCCAGTTCCGCCCCGTGCTGGTCGGCCAGGTCGTTGAGCATCGACGTGGTCTGCGGCTCCAGGGCGGAGTAGCCGTCCAGCGCGGACTGAGCAGCCGACACGAAGCGCGTGGAGTCGGTGCGCTCACGGGAGGACATGTACTTCTGGTACGCCTCCGGGTCAGCGATGTCGAACTTCCGACCGTCACCAGACCCGATGAGGTTGGCGGGCTCGCCGTACGCCACGTTGTTGTCGAAGAGGTTCACCTTGTCGAAGGTGCCGTCCTCCTTCAACTCATCGAAGATCTCCGGCAACTTCGCGTAGGTCCCGGTGATCTGGCTGGCCGGGACGATGCGGTTGGCCCGGTCGGCGCGGATCTTGGCGCGGGAGATGCCCTCCTGCGGCTCCAGGTAGAGGTAGTTGGCCTCGACCCGGTAGCCCAGGTCGCGCGCGGCCCGGACCTTGGAGCGCACGGAGTTCGCGGAGGAGTTCCCGGTGCCGTCGTAGATGACGTTGTAGCCGCGCTCCAGAGCAGCACGGTGCAGACGCTTGGCCAACTGGCTGGACTCCTCGTGCGAGGAACCGGCCCACTGCTTGTCGTCCTCGGTGCCCTCACCCTTGGCCTGGCGACCGCGCGCCTCCTTGACCTCCGGCAACTGCATCTTGATCGCGTCGGGGTCGATGAGCAGCGCGCCGGGCTTGTCGCCCGTGAACTCCTCGAAGCCCCCGTCCGGGTCCTCGTCGTTGACGCGGCGCGAGGACGGGTAGTTCGTCAGTTCGGCGTTCTTGCCCTTGGTCATCGTGCCCTTGCCGGACGCGGGACCGCCGCCGTTCATGAACTGCGTGGGGTTCTCCTGCGCCTCCAGGCCCTCCAGGAACGAGGCGATGATCGCGTCGTGCACGGCAATGCGCTCGGGCGTCAGGTTGCCGTTCTCGTCCAGGTACTTGGACGTGTACGGGCTGGCCTGCATGGCAGCGACCTCACCAGGGTCCGGAGCGGCCACGGAGCGGCCCATGGAGGTCGCGTCCCAGTTGCCGTTCCCCAGCGGCTTGCTCGGGTCGGCGGGACCCTTGTCGGCGGGCGGGGCCTGACGCTTGGGCTCCTCAGGAGCCTGGTCGCCCAAGCCCTCGTCCGGACGCTGCTGCTTGCCGTCCATCCCGAAGTCAGAGTCGGCGGCGTGGTCGTACTTGCGCTGCGAGGGCGTGCGCCGGTCGTCCGGACCCGTCGGCTTGGAGTAGAACTCCAGGTCGGAGTCGGACATGTCATCGCCGTAGCCCTTGTCGGGGCGGGGGGTGCTCACGCCGAAGTCGCTGTCGGCTTCGCGGTCCCACTCCTGCTGGGCCTTGGTGGGGGTCTTCTTCGGGGAGTCGCC
>Ga0157375_10003339_pt1 | contig 13904 bp, 11 predicted proteins | sample M35metaG_FD_115311 | JGI IMG/M metagenome (GOLD analysis project Ga0157375, IMG submission 115311) | Miscanthus rhizosphere microbial communities from Kellogg Biological Station, Michigan, USA - M3-5 metaG | ecosystem: Host-associated > Plants > Roots > Rhizosphere > Soil | place: USA: Michigan...
GTGCAGCCGGCCTGGCCTACGGGTCTGCCCGCTCCGGCCGACGTTCCCCACACCGTCGTGGCTCCTGTCCGGGTGCTGCTCGATCGCAATCCAGTGCAAGTTACCCGCGCGATTCTATACCCCACCTACATCGGAATGTATCTGGTGGAAATCGAGATTCCCAACATCGTCAATTACGGGCCGGCCGAGCTGTACATCGAAGTGGACGGCCAGCCGAGCAATCGCGTCAGGGTATATATTGAACCTTAATGTTCAATGCGATGCGCACCACACTTGTTCTGCTCGCGCTTTCCCTTTCCAGCCTGCTTCTGTTGCCCGCCCAACAGCCTAAAGACGACCCGCTTGCGCCCTACTATCCGACTCCCCAAACGGTAGTCGATAAGATGCTGCAGCTAGGCGGCCTGAAAGCCGGCGAGAAAATGTTCGACCTGGGTTCGGGGGACGGCCGCATCGTGATCATGGCGGCGCAGAAATACAAAGCCGATGCCACCGGAGTTGAGTTGAACGATTCGCTGGTGCGCCAAAGCATGGACCGCATCAAGACCCTGGGTCTGACGTCCAGCGCGCGCGTGATCCATGGCGATCTTCTCCAGCAGGATTATTCTTCCGCCGATCTGCTGACCGTGTACTTGCTGCCCGTGGGGAACGAACTGGTGGCGCCGATTCTCGAAAAGCAGCTCAAGAAAGGTGCGCGCATCGTGGCGCACGATTTTGAGTTCGCGGCTTGGAAGCCGGTCCAGAGCGTGAGCATTGATGACGACGGCGAAGGACGTAGCCATCATTTGTACTTGTACCGCCGTTAATAGGGTGTAAGCCGAGATGGTCCCTTATCGCGGACGGCTGGCTCTCCGCATCGCGCGCTTGGTGCTGGCTGTGGCGTGTGCGGCGGCTTACGTTCGAACGGCCGGGTTTGGACAGAACTGGGTCACCGCGCTGGTCGCCGCCTACACCGTCTATTCGCTGGGCGCAGTGTTCGCCGTGCGCTACGAAACTCCGATCCGCGCGGCAACGGCGATCGTGGCGGACGCCACCAACTTCGCCATCTGGACCTGGCAGGCTCCGGGAGATTGGCAACCTGCTTTGGCCTGCGGCTACCTGCTGGGGTCCACCGTGCTGCTGCACGATCTGGTGCGTTCCGCCATCACTTTCGCGGGGGTGCTGTTCATCGCGCTCATTCTTCCTGCCGGCCGTAACGGGAACCTGGTGTGGACGGTGATCGCCGCCGGCGGGGCGGCCGCGGCGGTGGGCTTTTATAAGCATTATCTCGAGGAGCGCATGTCGACCACGTTGCGCCACAACGTGATGATCCGGTCGCAATCGCAGCTGGCGCGGGAAGCCGAGCGCCAGCGCATCGCCGCCGATTTTCACGACGGTCCGCTGCAAAGCTTCATCAGCTTTCAGATGCGCCTGGAGGTGATCCGCAAGCTGATGCAGCGGGATATGGAAGCCGGCACCCGCGAGCTCCAGCAATTGCAGGAATTGTGCCAGTCGCAGGTGGCCGATCTTCGTGGCTTCGTGCGCAGTATGCGGCCCGCGGATGAAGGAATGGGGTTAGCCGCCTCGCTCAGCCGTATGGCCGAGCTGTTCCAGCGCGACTCGGGCATCGCCACCACGTTTTCGGGGAGCGACCTGCACGATCCGGCGGATACGCAGGTCTCGCTCGAGGTGCTGCAGATCGTCCGCGAGGCGCTGAACAACGTCCTTAAGCATTCCTCTGCGACTCGCGTGGCCATCTCGGCGGCGCGAGTGGATCACGATCTCCAAATATCCGTCGAAGACAACGGCGAGGGGTTCCCGTTTACCGGTTCATTTTCGCTGGAAGAATTGGAGCTGCTGCGCCTCGGACCTAGCAGCATCAAGCGCCGGGTGAAGGTGCTCGAAGGCGACCTGGCGCTAGAATCCGGGCCGGGGCGGGGTTCCAAGCTCGCTATCCGCGTGCCTCTCTAAAATGCGAACATCCCATTTTCTGGCGGCGCTTGCGTTCCTGCTGTTTCTCACCGGCTGCGGGCGCTATGCGGATTTCGCCCTTCCGGCTCCCCAAGCCAGCGGTCCTCGCGCGCCGTTCAAATGGGAGGCGAATCCGGAGCCGGTTATTCCACGTGGCGATTTATCCGACGTGTTGAATCCCTCGGTCATCCATTTTCAGGGCGCGTACTGGAATCTGTATTCCGAATTCGATGATCGGACACATGCGTGGCACACGGCTGCGGCAACTTCCCCTGACGGACTCGCGTGGACCAAACTGGGCCGCGTGCTTTCGCCGGAAACCTCGGAGGGAGCGTACATCGCTGCGAACGGTTCCGCGCTTGTGGTCGGAGACGAGCTTCTCTACTGGTATGAAATCGGATATCCGTTGCGCATCGCGCTGGCACGTTCTCGCGATGGAAAGAATTGGACCCGGCACGGCGAAGCAGTGGTCCCGCTGGGTCCGCGCGGCAGTTTCGATGAGCGGGCGGTCGCCGATCCGTATGTAATCCGTGCTGCTGGAAACTTTTACATGTTCTATCTGGGCCAGGACCGCGCCCGCCGTCAGAGCCTGGGCATCGCACGCTCGGCCGACGGCGTCATCTGGGAGAAACTGCGTACCAACCCCATTCTGGAACCCGGCGCGCCCGGCGCTTTCGATGAAAACGGATTGGGAGAGCCCGCGGTATGGGCCTCGGGCGGCCAGTGGTGGATGCTCTACACCGGCCGAGATAAGAAGGAACAACGCCGGATGGGCCTAGCGCATTCTGTCGACGGCCTGCGCTGGGAGCGTCTTCCAAACTTTGTAATATCCGGATCGACTACGTGGGATAGCCAAGTGGTCTGCGATCCCAGCCTGGAACAGATGCCTGACGGCACCATCCGTATCTGGTTCGGCGGTGGCGACGTGGCGCGGCCGGATCAAGGCATTCACGGTCAGATCGGTGTCGGTGTTCTGCGCGGCGACGTTTCAATCCCGTAACGGCACGGCCGGTGTAACTTCCCGAAAAAATCGGAGTACTCAAGATGTCGAACCTTTTGGAGGGGCTTTGCGTCTAATTGGTATGGGTCTGGAGCCACAAGCGTTCTCTGAGTATCGAAGTGCGTTCGCTGAGTTTGCGAATAAAGCCCGACAAGCCCGATCTTTGATGGCGGCTGCGAATCCGGATTGGCAAGCTATCGACGTGGCTCTATTGGACTTAGAGAAGGCGCGCGTAAACTACAACCATCACCGGGATGTCCTGGCACAGCGGCTTCTCAGCTTCTCCGTGCGTCCTGTATCCGGCTCAATCCAGCCCGAGGCGAATCGGGTGAGAGAGATTGCCCAGCTCCGCTGGGAACTTGCGGGCAAACCGGAAGGCAAGGACGACGATAACTGGTTCCGCGCCGAAGATATCGTACGGCGCGCGACGGCGGCGTAACCGCTATTCGCGTTTGGCGACCTGAAGCTGGCTGAGCGATTCCGCGTAGGCCGCGATGCCCTTGTAAAGCGCCTCGGCAATCTTCTGGCGGTGCTCGGTCTTGCGCATCAGGGCTTCATCGTTGGAGTTCGTCAGAAACCCGATCTCCGCTAACACGCTGGGCATCTGTGCGCCGATCAGCACCACGAACGGGGCCTTCTTGATGCCTCGGTTCTTGGTCGCCGCGCTGGCCTTGGTCAGGGTAAACAACGACGTTTGCAGGCGCGAGGCAAACTCGCGCGACTCGTCGATCTTGTCTTTGAGCGCGATCTTCTCCAGCACGTCTTTCAAATCGAAGATCGAACTCTCCGCCGGCGCGTTTTCGCGCGCGGCAAGGTCCAACGCGCTGCGGGATGTGGTGAAGTTCAGATAATAGGTCTCGACGCCGGTCACCGATTTCACCGGCGAGGAATTGGCGTGAATCGAGAGGAACAAATCCGCCTTGGCGTCGTTGGCGATCTTGGTCCGCCCTTCGAGCGGAACGTAGGTGTCGTCGGTGCGGGTCAGCAAAACTTCGCTACCCAGGCGATCCTCGATCAGCGCGGCCAGCCGCTGCGATATGTCCAGGACCAAATCCTTTTCTGTCAGGCCGGAAGGCCCGTGCGTGCCGGCGTCGTGACCACCGTGGCCCGGGTCGAGTACCACTCGTCCCAACTTCAGACCTAACGCACGCGTCAGGGAGCGGTCCCCGCTGGAATTGCGCGCGGCCGGTTTTGGCTCGGGCAGATCCGGCTTGCGGGGAGTCGCCGCCGGGGGAATTGTCACCGGCCGGCTGACAGCTGCGAGCATGGCGGGCGAGGGCAGAGTTTTCGCGGCTAGCGGAGGTTCCGCGAGAACGGGCGGAGCTTGCAACGGCTTGGCTCGCTCGTCACTTGTTGTCACAGCCGCCGTCACTGCCGCGGTGACAGCCGAAGCTTTCGCACCTTTGGTGTGAAGTTCGATCATCAGCCGCTCGGGATTCGACAGTTGGGAGGCGGTGAAATCGGCGCCTTGCTCCAGATCGAGCACGATCCGCGTGGTTCCCGGCTGGGTTTCGGCGATGCGGATCTGCTTCAGCAGATGGTCGCCCACGGCGATCGTTTTTAGCGCCATTCCGGGACGCGAACCTTGCACGTCGAAGAACAGGCGCGGTGGATTATCCAGATTATCGGACTTGTATTTGAATTCGCCGGAAACTTCCACTGCTACGCGCGTGGTATCGCCGGTGGACCAGAAGCGAACGGCCGTGACTCTATTCGAGGCTTGGCCCGAACACACGCCTAGCGTGACCGCGAAAAAGCTCAAAAGGATCGCGCGCAACCGGTTACTACTGCGCGTTCCTAAGATGCAACCTGCCTTCGGCATCGACAAACGGCTCCAGTTTCGGGTGTATTTCCTCCGTCACCCCAACTGGCGAAACAGCAGGCTCCGCCAAGTGCTGCGCGGCTGCCTTTTTCGCTGCTCCGTACTGCTCGCCCACCCGGTTCACATAATCCTGAGTTTCCGGATACGGCGGAATCCATTTGTATTTCTGCACTGCGCCCGGCCCAGCGTTATAAGCCGCCAGTGCCAGACGATCGTCCTTGTACAGGTCCTGTAAATACTTAAGATAGCGTACTCCGGCCTCGATGTTCTGGCGCGGATCGAAACTGTCGCTCACACCCAGGTCGCGCGCGGTCGGCGGCATCAGCTGCATCAAGCCTTGCGCGCCCTTCGGCGAAACGGCGTAGGGGTTATAGTTGCTCTCCACCTGGATGATGGAATGCACCAGAAGGGGATCGACATGGTTATCATGCGCGGCCTTCTCGACCATTTCCGAAATGTTGATGGAGGGTTCCCGGTGTGCCTGAACAGCATCGCTGGAAGAGCTCTTCAGTGGCGCCACGCTGCGTACCAGCTTGCCTGTCCGATGGTCGGCGCGAACGACTAATGCCTTTTGAGAACCCCCTGGAGCGGAGTTTTCCACAGCTGGGATATTCCCGGCAGCGGCCAGTCGGTTCATGGGGGAGGCGGCCAGCAGCATCGCAAGTGCGGATACGAAACAAATATACACCTTTTTGTTTGTCAACATGCTGGCTGCGATTGCTACTATCATCTCATGCCAAGCCGCAGGCGCTTCATGCGGAGACTGCACGCCGCTTTGAGCGCCCGAGCCATTGAATGGACGGTGCATGTTTTCAGATCGGCAGTTCTGTCTAAACTCTTCAAAATGCATCATTTTTCGGCCTTGCCAGAGCGGTCGGAGGCAGCATGAGCGAGGCCTCCTCCCACTACATCGAGTTCGTCGACGTCTATAAGACGTTCGACAAGCCGGTTTTAGTCGACGTCAGCTTTCATGTAGACGCTGGCGAGACGCTGGCCGTCATTGGGCGCAGCGGAGTCGGCAAATCCGTCAGTCTGGGGCACATCATGGGCTTCCTCAAGCCGGATCAGGGCCGCGTATTTGTATCCTATGCGGATATCACGGACATGCCTGAGGCGGAACTGCGCCGAATCCGCAAGAAAGTGACTATGGTATTTCAATCGGGAGCGCTGTTCGATTCGCTCACAGTGGGGGAAAACATCCTGTTTTCGCTCGAAACCCGCGACGATTACAACGAGCAGAACAAGGAAGACGTGGTGCGGGGTTTGCTGAATCTGGTGGACCTGGGCGATACCGTAGACGTTTACCCGACCGACCTTTCGACCGGCCACAAGCGCGCCGTGGCCATCGCCCGAGCTCTGGCGGCACAGCCGGAATGCATCCTCTACGATGAGCCCACGACCATGGTGGATCCCATCATGAGCGATCACCTCATCGGTCTGATGCTGCGCCTGAAAAACCAGCTTCGGTTGACTGCGGTGGTCGTCACCCACGACCTGGACCTGATGCGTCGGGTGGCGGACAAGGTGGTGGTGCTGTTCGAAGGCCGGGCGATTTACTTCGGGCCGGTAGCGGATCTGGATAAATCGGAGCATCCCCATATCAAGGAATTCCTGGCAATGGACCAAGTGGCCTGATCCCGGGATTGCTGCTTCCCGGCCATTAATTTGATTTTAATATTGACAAAGGTTAACGATTCCAGTAGCATCCCTTAAGGCGTCGCTATGCCAAATGGCATAGTCGACCCAAGGGGGCACATGAGGTTCATTCGAGTCGCGTTGATTCTGTGTGTTTGCACGGCCAGTGTATTCGCCCAGGCTGGCGCGGGCACCATCACTGGAATTGTTTCAGATGCCACGGGTGCCGTGGTGGCGAACGCTCCGGTCGAAGTGAAAAACGTCGAGACCGGTGGTGTTTACCGGGCGTTGTCGACCGAGACCGGCAATTATACGATTCCCCAGCTTCCCACCGGCCGTTACGAAATGTCGGTGAACGTGATGGGCTTCAAGAAATATGACCGCCAGAACCTTTCACTGGCTGTCGCGCAGGTGATGCGCATCGACGTGCCGCTGGAAATTGGCTCCAACGCGGAAACCGTGACGGTCACGGCGGAGACATCCCTGCTAAAGACGGAAAATTCTGAATTGGCGCACAACGTCACCGTAAATCAGATGCAGAACCTGCCCATCTTGTCGGTCGGCGGCAATGGCACGTCCGCCACCTCGGGCGTTCGAAATCCCTGGTCCCTGGTGCAGTTGATTCCGGGTACGCAGTTCAATTCCAACAGCAGTATGAGCGTGAACGGCTCCTCCACCAGCTATTCGATCCGCATCGAAGGCATGGACGCGACGATGAACGACGGGAACGTCATCTATACGCAGCGCATTCAGCCGAGCGTCGACGCGATCCAGGAAGTTTCGGTGCAGACCAGCAACTACGCCGCGGAGTTTGGCACGGTCGGCGGCGGCATTTTCAATACGACGATGAAGTCAGGGACCAACCAATATCACGGCAACCTGTACGATTACGCCGTCAACGAAATTACCAACGCCGCGCAGCCCTACACCAATTCGAAGACCACGCAAAGGCGTCACGACTATGGCGGTACTCTCGGCGGCCCGGTCAAGATTCCGAAACTATATGACGGGAGAAATCGGACCTTCTTCTTCTGGAACTTTGAGCAGTTCCGTGAAAACGCGTTGATCTCGCAAGCGCCCGCACTTGGCTTCCCCACGGTTCCTATTCAAGATTACCGGGACGGCAAGTTCGGTCAAGTGATCCTGGGCTCGGGGTTAAACGGCGCAGCCAGGCCGCTCATGGCCAACGCGACGAAAGTCTACGTAGATCCCCTTGGCCGCAGCTATAGCTCCGGCGCGATCTTCGACTATACGACCTGGACACCAGTGACCTGCAGTACCGCAGCGGTTCCGACCGCGAACTGCACCAATGGAACTCTGTACCAGGTTGCCAATCAATTTCCAAACAACCAGATCCCGGCTAGTTATTTCGATCCGGTCGCGGTGAAGATACTCAACCTGGTTCCCCAGCCCAAGGGCGTGGCCGCCGGGCAGCTTGTCAACAACTACCAAAATCCCTGGATAACGCATCGCACCACCGAGATTCCCTCGCTGAAGCTCGATCAGACCCTAGGCGCCAAGGGACACATTTCCCTTTACTACGGGACCACCGGCACCGAATCGCAGTATTCATCTCCCAACGGCAACATGGAAGGCTTCCCGGAGCCAATTACGGCGGCGCGCGGGACCTTCATCCATTCCCGGACCATCCGGCTTAACTACGACTACACGTTGAGCCCGTCAATGCTGTTGCATCTCGGCGCCGGGTACTTCAACGAGAATTTTGACGATCACGCGCCGACCACCGACTACAACGCGGTGACCTCTCTCGGATTGAAAGGGGCTACGCTCAACCGGAATTTCCCGAATTTCACGACTGCGGCGTCCGCCGGCACCGGCGGCATGTCTACGCTAGGCACCTCGGGCGGCATTCAGAGCCAGAACTTTGAGCAGAAGCCGCAGGGGAATGCCACGTTGAGCTGGGTTAAGAGAAGCCACAGCATCAAGGTGGGCAGCGAGTGGCGCGCCACAGGCTATCCCAACCATAATCTCGCCGCGACCGCCGGCAGTTACACCTTCGGCGTTGGACCGACTTCACAGCCAGCTCTCCAGGGCATTACTCTCAGCCAGGGCAGCACCGGTTTTGCTTTCGCCGATTTCCTCCAAGGCTATGCTACGGCGGGAAGCGTCAGCGTACCGACGGACTACAAGACCGGACAACAGCAGTGGGCCATTTTTACGCAGGATACCTGGAAGGTCACCCGCAAGCTGACGCTGGATGTCGGCGTGAGATGGGATTATGGCCTTCACAGCCGTGAAGAACACGGCCGGTTTGGGAACTTCTCGCCTACTCTGGCGGATCCGTCCGCGGGCGGCCACGCGGGAGCGACCATCTATGAGGCGACTTGCAACTGCAATTTCGCGTCGAATTATGCATACGCAATCGGACCGCGTATCGGCGTGGCGTACCAGATCAACAGCAAGACCGTCATTCGCGCTGGAGTTGGGGTCGTATATACGCCAATAGCTGTGGCAGCCGCGACACCAACCAGCAGCGCCAACGCCGGGACGCCAGGATTTGACCAATATCTCTTCAATCTGAAGAACGGCCTGCCGAGCACGGTCCACCCGGTGTGGCCCGCGTTCGATCCGGCCAACGCGGTATTGCCGGGCAATGTGGCGGGTGCGGCTACGTTCCTGGATCCAAACTCCGGTCGTCCGTCGCGGCAGGTTCAGTGGAGCGCCAGCCTGCAGCGCGAAATTAGCAGGAATCTGGTCATTGAAGCTTCTTACGTGGCTAACCGGAACGTGTGGGTAAGCGCGGCCGGTCTGACCGCGCTCAATGCACTGTCGGAGCCATATCTGCGCAGCCTCGGCTTCAAGGACTTCACCAGCGCGACTGAGGCGTCGCTCCTCACCACCACGATTGCCAATCTGACTGCGACGCAGCAATCGACTTTGGCTGCCAGAGGAATTACCTACGCACCTTATTCCGGGTTCCCGACCACCCAAACAGTCCGCCAATCCTTGTATCCCTACCCCCAATACTCCGTCGTCGCCGGGGTCGGGATCACTCCTAGTGGAGCGCCACTGGGCAAGACGTGGTATGACGCTATGCAAATAACCGTGACCAAGCGGCTCTCGCATGGCCTGTCCCTGAACGCGAACTATACTTACTCGAAGGCGCTGGCTCTGACCAGTTCCCCGGACATCTTCAATCGGGATCTCGGCAAGACCCTTAACTCGACCGATCTGCCGCATCAGTTCAGGCTATCCGCCGAATACACAACACCCAAAGTCCGCGGGGGCAAGATTCTGGGCAACAAACTGGTGTCCTACGCGTTGAGCGATTGGGGTGTGGGCTGGTTCCTCCAGTACCAGAGCGCGGCAATCATCGGCCGGCCCGCCGAAACGACCACCACGCCCATCAGCCAATTCACGGGCCGCGGCCCCGGAAGCGCTCAGTACATCCCCGGTCAACCGCTCTACTCGGTGGATTGGACCGACTATAGCGGTGTCCATCACACCGATGAGCTCGATATCAACTGCCACTGCTTCGATCCGACCAAGAACATCGTGCTGAACCCCAAGGCGTGGGCGAATATCCCCGACGGTCAATGGGGCGCGCAGCAGGACTCCATCCGCAATTTCCGCGGCTTCCGCTACCCACAGGAGAACGTAAACTTTAGCCGGAATTTCCGGCTTAAAGAGAGACTGAGCCTCCAGGTGCGCGTGGAGTTTACGAATGCGTTCAATCGCACGCAACTGCCGCAGCCTGCCTCGGGTGGAATCGTTCCGCAAAACTTCAATTCCGCACCGCAGACGTTCTCAACCGGATCGAATACCGGACTCTACTCGGCCGGATTCGGAACGGTGGTTCCGGTCACCGGTACGGCGAATGCGCGGTCCGGTCTGCTGATCGCGCGGCTTCAGTTCTAACGCGGAGTTGTAACGGCTCGACTTTTCGGCCTCGCCGTCTTCGGGCGGCGGGGCCGTTTATTATTGAGGGACGATAACCAGCATGCGGACTCGGTTTTTTCTCGCGATCCTGCTGCTGGCGACGGCCGCCTTCGCGGCCGGCCGTGTTTTCACGTCGTACACGGCGGTCAAACCCGTACTGGACGCATTCGCCGGGCAGTTGCCCCCCGCTCTAAAGAACGCAGACCAAGCCAAATGGAACGCGTGGAGCCGACAGGAAGACCGGACCATTCGCGCTCGACTCGACCAAGGCGATCTGGACTCCATGGTGAATCTGCTGCTGTTCGGGACGTCGTTCACCGGCAAGCCGCGCATCCAAATTCCGGAACTCGCGGAAGCCTCCAAGAGCGGGCTCCTGCGAGCGCGCGTCGACGATCTGGTGAAAGGCCTGCGGGCACCGGGCGGCAATGAACGTCTGGTTTTTCTGAGGAAGGCGTTACGTGGCCAGGGCGTGGACCCGGATATCGCCGACAAAACCGGATCCTTCATCTTGCAAAACCTGCAGCGCGTTCTCAAAGAGAATGTAAACTTCGCGCAGCGTACCGCGGATGGCAACCGCGCCGAAGTATTCCGCGACAGGGGTGTTTCGCTCGATACCAACATCCTTCCCAACTCGGGAATCGAAACGACTCTACGCGACATGCAGGATCGCAGGACGCTGCGCGCCGGTGCGGTGCGGCGAGCGGCCGTGATCGGCCCCGGCCTGGATTTCACCGATTGGGACGGCGGCTACGACTACTATCCACAGCAGACACTCCAGCCCTTTGCGTTGTACGATTCGCTACTGCGGCTGACATTGGCCAAGAGCGGATCACTCGAGATCACCGTGTTCGACATCAGCCCACGCGTTCTCGATCATCTTCGAGGAGCGCGCGACCGTGCCGGCAAAGGCGAAAACTACGTGTTACAACTGCCTCGCGGCTCGGGCCGGCGATGGACCGCGGGGGCCATCGAATTTTGGCGCACATTTGGGGATCGATCCGGAGAAGCTGTGTCGCCTATCCAACCTCCGGTGCCGCTTGGAGGTATGCAGACGCGTGCAGTGCGCCTACGTCCCGACGTGGTGCTGGCCTGCCAGCCAGTGGACTTGAATATCGTTTTGGAGCGGCTGGATCTGCCGGTTGAGGAACGCTTCGACCTGATCGTGGCGACCAATATGTTCGTCTATTACGACACCTTCGAGCAGACGCTTGCGCTGAGCAACGTGGCCGCGATGCTCAAGCCAGGCGGATTTCTCCTCTCAAATGACAAACTTCCGGAGGATCCCCGAGGAGCCTTGCGCCGCGCCGGCTTCACCACTGTGTGGTATAGCGAGGAGCCCAAGGCCGGGGATTCAGTCGGGTGGTATCAGAAGAGCCCGAACTGATAAAATCAGTCTTGCCGTCCAGCCTTGTCGCTATTTACCCGGGATCGTTCGACCCGATTACTAACGGGCACCTGGATTTAATCGCCCGGAGCAGCCGGATGGCGGGACGCTTGATCGTGGCGGTGCTTCGTAACCAGTCCAAGCATCCGTTATTCAGCGTAGAAGAACGGCTGGAAATGATCGCGGACGTGGTAAAGCCGTACCCCAATGTGGAGATAGCGGCGTTCGAGGGGTTGCTGGTGGATTTCGCCGCTTCGCGCGGCGCCACCATGATCGTGCGCGGTATACGGGCCGTCTCCGACTATGAACTGGAATGGGAGATGGCGCTGATGAACCGGCGGCTGAAGCCGGAGATTGAGACCGTGTTCCTGATGGCCGGCGAGGAGTATTCGTTCATTAGCTCGCATTTGGTGAAGGAAGTGGCAGCGCTGGGAGGTAACGTGAGCGACGTGGTGCCGCCGTCCGTTGAGCAAAGATTGAAGAAGAGAATTGCAGCGAAAAAGGGTTAGGAGTTAGAGGATGCCGACCGTACAGGAATTAGCCGAGAGAATTTCGTGGATCAGCGAATCGTCCACCATGAAGGTGGCCGCCGAGGCCGACCGCCAGCGCCGTGAGGGCGTAGACGTTGTCGACTTCAGCGCGGGCGAGCCGGATTTTCCGACCCCCGACAACATCAAGAACGCCGCCATTGAAGCGCTGAACCAGAATTTCACTAAGTACACGCCGGTGAGCGGCACGGTCGAGCTCAAGCAGACGATCTGCGACTATCACAAGCGCACTTACGGCACGTCCTATAACCCCAAGGAGTGCATCGCGACCATCGGCGGTAAGCACGCGATTTTCAATCTGGTCCAGGCGCTGATCGATCCGGGCGACGAAGTGATCATCCCCGTACCCTACTGGGTGACGTACAAGGATGTCGTCAATTTCGCCGCAGGCAAGTGCGTGTTTGTGGATACGGATGAGCAGGAAGGCTTCGTTCTTTCCGCAGCGCAGTTGGAGCGTCACATCACGCCCAAAACGCGGATGATCATGCTCAATTCGCCGTGTAATCCCAGCGGCGCGGTGTATGAGCGGTCAGAGATGGAAAAGATTTTCCGGATCGCCAAGGATCGCGGCATCTGGATCATGACCGATGAATGCTACGAGCGGTTTCTGTATGACAGCGAGCTTTTCTCGCTGGCTTCGCTGCCGGACGCCAAGGAGACAGTGGTGGTGGCGGGATCGCTCTCGAAGACCTACGCGATGACCGGCTGGCGCATGGGATTCGTCCTGGGTCCCGCGGCGGTGGTCGCGGGTATCAACAAACTGCAGAGCCACACGACAGCGAATCCGACGTCCATCACGCAGAAAGCCGCCATCGAAGCGTTGCGCGGTCCGCAGGAATCGGTGGCGATCATGCTGGCCGAGTATCGCCGGCGCCGGGATTACGTAATCGGCCGGCTACGCAAGATACCGGGCGTGAAGGCGCAGGAACCTCGCGGCGCGTTCTATGCGTATCCCAACGTCAGCGCGGCGTTCCAGAAGGGCATCTCGAGCTCGCTCGAGTTCTCCGAAAAGCTGCTCGCCGAAGAGCACGTGGCGGTGGTCCCAGGGGAAGCATTCGGAACGGCCGAGCATATTCGCTTGTCCTACGCGACTTCGATGAAAGAATTGGAACGCGGGCTGGATCGAATCGAGCGGTTCATCAAAGCTCGTGTATAGGGCGCCGGTTTAATGCTCACGCGGCTGACTCCGCGCTTCGTCCCGAAAGTCTGGGGCTCGACGCATTTGAAACCCTGGTTTCCGGACAGCGTGGATAAAATCGGTGAGGTTTGGTTCGAGGGTGCGGCTTATCTTCCCCTTCTGATCAAGTTCCTGTTCACGACGGAACCCTTGTCGGTACAAGTGCATCCGGAAGGCAAGACCGAGATGTGGCACATTCTGGCAGCCGAGCCGGGGGCGAAGATCGCCGCGGGATTTCGCCAGCCGATCACCCCAGAACGGTTACGGGCCTCGGCGCTCTCGGGCGAAATCGAAGAGCTGCTGGAATGGCACGAAGCGCGTCCAGGCGACACGTTTTTCATTCCGGCGGGAACGGTTCACGCCATCGGCGCGGGGCTCGCGTTGTGCGAAATTCAGCAGTGGTCCGATGTCACTTATCGACTCTTCGATCACGGACGCCCGCGCGAGCTGCACCTAGACGAAGGAGTGCGCGTGAGCCGGCTCGGTCCGCA
>Ga0157375_10003340_pt1 | contig 13900 bp, 9 predicted proteins | sample M35metaG_FD_115311 | JGI IMG/M metagenome (GOLD analysis project Ga0157375, IMG submission 115311) | Miscanthus rhizosphere microbial communities from Kellogg Biological Station, Michigan, USA - M3-5 metaG | ecosystem: Host-associated > Plants > Roots > Rhizosphere > Soil | place: USA: Michigan...
ATTGGCCATCGAGCGGTTTTTGCGCCCGGTGTGTTTCCAGAACTTTCCGGATTTCGCCCTGCCGGATGCACTCAAGAATGCGAACCCGTTGAACATTCGACGGCTGGTGGACGGGCACTTCACCGAGGGTGCTTTGGCGGAGCAATAGCGGCGCCTGTAAACATTCGTATAACATATACGTATTCGCCTGCTCAGGAGAGCCACCGTGTCACTATCCCTGTCCAATGCCCCGAACCTCGGTGTGGCGCCCTCGACGTCGGAAGTCATCGCCAAATACCTGCGAAACGCGATCATCTCCGGGGAAATTGCCGAAGATGATCCGATTCGTCAGGACGACATTGCCAAATCCTTCAACGTCAGCAAGATCCCGGTGCGCGAAGCCCTCAAGCGCCTGGAAGCCGAAGGCCTGGTGGAGTTCCAACGCAATCGCGGGGCCATGGTCACGCGTATCAGCGAGGCGGAACTGGCGCAGATTTTCGAAGTACGGGTATTGCTTGAGGCAGAAATCACCCGCTACGCAATTCCCAATCTCACGGAAGAACATTTCACCCGTGCCTATGCCATCCTCGATGACTTTCTGACAGGTGAAGATGCGGGCCGGTGGGCAGAAATGAACTGGGCGTTTCACGCGTGCATTTACGAAGCGGCGCAGCGGCCGTTTATGTTCAACCTGATTCGCTCGATCCACGACAAGATCGAACGTTACTTGCGCATGCAAATCGTGCTGTCCGACGGCAAGGCCACCGCCGATGCCGAGCATCGCGCCATCGTCAAAGCCTGCCAGGCGAGGGATGTGGAATTGGCGGTCAAGCTGATCGAAGAACACATCCATGGCGTGTGTTCCACGCTGTTCGAGCACCTGCCCAAGTCACGTTGACGCCTGGAGACCGCAAGACATGCCACCTCAGGTGGCATATTTTGCGAGGATCAGGCTCACCGCCTCTTCGACAATTTCACCGACGTCTTCATCCCTTCCGCCACAGCCGACGCCGATCAGTTCCGGCCAAAAAACCTGGCCGGTAATAACAGCCAGAAACTGGTTGGCCACCTTCGCAAAGTCGTCGATTTTTACTCGCCCGGCGTCCGCTTGAATGCGCAGGTACTCCTCCAGGCGTGCCAGGAATGGGCCCTTGGCTTTCCCGTAAACCATGTGCCCCAGGTCCGGAAAACGCGGCGCTTCGGCGATGATCAGGCGGTACACGGCCTGCATGTCCGGGCTTCGCAACAACATTGCATAGCCCACGCCCATAAATCGCAAGCCAATGGCAGGATCCTCGCTCAGCGCTTTCTCCGGGCACGGCGGCGGTACGGCCCAGAAGTCTTCGATCATCGCTTCAAACAAAGCTGCCTTGGTCGGGAATCGCTTGAACAGCGTGGCGGTCGACACATCCGCCCGTTTGCCTATCTGCTGTAACGAGGTGCGTTCATAGCCCTGTTCCAGGAACAGCTCCATCGCGGCGCAGACAATTGCCTTGCGCTTCGTTTCTTTCAGGGTCTGGTGATAACCGTGGTCGTTCATATCGTCTCGGGCTCCGTGCTGCCCGAAGTCTAGCGAGCGATAAATGATAAGTCACTCAACTTGACATCCGTTCGGACACGCTGATAGCGTAAAGTGAGTCACTCGACTCACAACCTGAATAACCGTTTTGACCACCCCAACAGACTGAAGCAGAGGTTCAAAGATGAAGCGCTATCTGAAGCACTATATCGACGGTAAATGGGTCGAGAGTGAGGGTGGCAAGCGCCACGCCGTCATCAACCCGGCGAACGAGCAGCCCGTCAGCGAGATCACCCTGGGAAGCCAGGTAGACGTCGACAAAGCCGTCGCAGCCGCAAAAAAAGCCTTTCGCAGCTACCGCCAGAGCAGCGTGAGCGACCGCATTGCGCTGCTTGAGCGCATTATCGAGGGATACAAGGCAAGGTCGGCAGACATCGCCGCGGCCCTTAGCGAAGAGATGGGCGCGCCGATTGTTTTTGCCAACCTGGCTCAGGTGCCGGTCGGGCTCGGGCACTTCGTCAACACGCTGGCGGCGCTGAAGGAATACGCGTTCGAAGAGCGCATCGGTGACAGCCGCGTGGTGCACGAACCCCTCGGCGTCGTCGGCATGATCACGCCCTGGAACTGGCCGCTCAATCAGATCTGCGCCAAGGTCGGGCCTGCATTGGCCGCCGGCGATACGATCGTGCTCAAGCCCTCCGAAGAAGCACCCGGCTGTGCGGTGATCCTTGCCGAGATTCTCGACGCCGCCGGCGTGCCCGCCGGGGTGTTCAACCTGGTCAACGGTGACGGCCCTGGCGTGGGCGCGGCCATCAGCAGCCACAAGGATGTGGACATGGTCAGCTTCACCGGCTCAACCCGCGCAGGCATCGCCGTGGCGCAGGCGGCCGCGCTGACGGTCAAAAGGGTTCACCAGGAACTCGGCGGAAAGGCCCCCAACCTGGTGCTCAAGGGCGCCAATCTCGATGAGGTGCTGCCGCCAACAGTCGCGGGAATTCTGATTAACAGCGGCCAAAGCTGCATCGCACCGACGCGCCTGCTCGTGCATGAAAGCCAGCTCGACGACGCCATTGCAGCGGTAAAGAACATCATGGAGTCGACGCCCGTGGCAGACCCGGCGCAGCCGGGCAACCAGATTGGCCCCGTCGTCAACAAAGCCCAGTTTGAAAAGATCCAGGGCCTGATCCAGTCGGCGCTCGATGAAGGCGCGACGCTTGTCACAGGTGGTGTGGGCCGCCCTGATGGCCACACCGTCGGCTATTTTGTAAAACCAACGGTGCTCGCAGGCGTCACGCCAGACATGCGCATCTACCGGGAGGAAACGTTTGGCCCGGTGGCCACCCTCACCCAATACACCGACACCGATGACCCGATCGAAATGGCCAACGACACGGTCTACGGCCTTTCAGCGGTGATTTCGGGTGACCCTGCCGAAGCGGCCAGAGTGGCGCCGCATCTGCGTGCGGGCCTGGTGACGATCAACACGTGGCGAGGTGTCGGGGCTGCGCCGTTCGGCGGTTACAAACAGTCGGGCAACGGCCGGGAAGGCGGCAAATACGGCATCACCGATTTCATGGAAGTCAAGACCATCGTCGGCGCTCCTCTGTCGACGTGAGGCACGCAGGCCGGGAGCCCAATGAATGCGCTCCCGGTTTCACGCCTTCCCCGTCGCGCCTTAAGCGTACTGACTGGCTATCTCATCCCGTGCCGCCTCTTCATGAAGCCAACGAATGAATGCCGCGATGTGCGCGCGCTTGATCGCCGCGGGAGGGTAAATCACGTAATAGGCCGACTGCGTGGCAATCGTGTGTTTGAAAGGCCTGACCAAACGCCCGGCCGCCAGGTGGCCCGCCACCAACGCAAGCCCGCACAAGGCCACCCCTTGGCCGTCAATGGCAGCCTGGGTCAACACATTGGTGTCGTCTATGACCATTCCGCTTTCCGGCTTGACCCCCACGGCCCCCGAACTGGCGAGCCATTCCCGCCAGCCTTCGTGGTCGTAGTCGTGCAGCAATGTGTGGCGGCCCAGATCGGTGGGCGTCAGCAAGGCAGGCAGTCTGGTCAGCAGCTCGGGGCTGCAAACGGGCGTGAAGGCCAGCCCCATCAGGCGCTCGGCGTTCAGGTTCGGCCAGTCACCGCTTCCCCAGCGCACCGCCAGGTCGACCGTTTCATGGGCGAACTGAGTCTTTTGCACCGAGTGGTGCAGGCGCAGATCCACGCCGGGATGCTGCGCCCAGAACCGCCCCAGCCGGGGTGACATCCAGTTGGCACCAAAAGAGGACTCCAGGCCTACCGTCAAGGCATGGCTGCCCTGTTTTGCACGCAGGGCCGTGACCGTCTCGCCGATCTGCTCGAAGGCTGCCTGGATAACCGGCAATAGCAGGCGGCCCTCCTCTGTCAGCCGCAACTTGCGAATCATGCGTTCGAACAGCAGTACCCCCAGATGCTCCTCCAGTAACTTGATCTGGTGGCTGATGGCTGCCTGCGTGATATGCAGCTCATCGGCCGCACGGGTGAAGCTCAAATGCCGGGCTGCGGCCTCGAAACCACGCAACAGATTAAGCGGAGGAAGACGCGGGGGCATGGCGCAGCTCCATGAATAAGTTCAGATGATGCATCGAATGAAAATTGGTTGTTTGTCAGCCGCGGTGCATGAGCTTGAAACTAACTCAATGCAACCCGCCTGAAAACAACCATCAGGCAGGGTTCCCGTCCTTGATGGATTAGCAGACGTTATACAAACGTTCGCGCCAGTGACCCCAAACGCGTCCTCACAACCCACAGCGAGCCACTTTCAACATGCAGCGCAATCAATCCCTACCCACCTTCACTTCTTTTGCCGAATCGACTGCACAGGATTGGCACAGGATCGAGAAACTGTGCGACGCGTATGAACGCGGCCTGGCAGACCGGGTGCTGAATAACCTGCAAACACTCAAGGGCAGCACCCTCGGCTTCCCGGTGGACCGTTATGAGCACTCCCTGCAAGCGGCAACCCGGGCGTTTCGCGACGGTGCCGATGAGGAAACCGTGGTCTGTGTACTGCTGCATGACATTGGTGATGACATCGCGCCTTATAACCACGGCGAGTTGGTCGCCGCCATTCTCAAACCCTATATCTCACCCGAGAACCACTGGATGCTGTGCAAACACGCGATTTTTCAGGGGTACTACTATTTCCACCACATCGGGCGCGACCGGAACGAGCGGGACAAGTACCGGGACCACCCTGCCTTCGAGCGCACGGCCAGGTTTTGCGAGCGTTGGGATCAAACCGCCTTCGACCCCGACTACGACACATTACCGCTGGAACACTTCGAGCCCATGGTGCGGCGGATTTTCGGGCGCCCGTCTTTTGGTGGTGTAAAAGCCTTTGCATAGCGTTCGTTCCCGCGCAGGAACGCGCCCTGGTTCAGGAGATTGCGTGTCATGACTCATGTGGGTGTGCAGGAAGAAATCCCATTGCCGCCAGGCATTCGCGCCCGATACATCGAAGGCGTCAACGGCTTAACGATGCATGTCCTCGAGGCGGGGTTTTCGGCGCCTGATCGCCCTTGCATCGTGCTGCTGCATGGTTTTCCGGAGCTTGCCTACAGCTGGCGCAATATCCTGATTGGCTTGTCCGAACAGGGCTTCCACGTCATTGCACCCGACCAGAGGGGCTATGGACGTACCACGGGATGGAGCACGTCTTATGACGCCGACCTGCGATCCTTCTACCTCTTGAACCTGGTCCGGGACGTGATGGCCCTGGTGAATGCCCTTGGCCGGCGCTCGATCGCGGCCGTTGTCGGCCACGATTTCGGTTCGCCCGTGGCGGCGTACTGTGCGCTGGTGCGCCCCGATATTTTCCATTCGGTCGTGTTGATGAGTGCCCCATTCGATGGGCCGCCACCGCTGGTGAGTGGCCCGGTCGATGATCCCGTCATGGCTGAACGTCTTGCCGCGCTCTCGCCCCCCAAAAAACACTATCAACACTACTTTTGCACACGCGAGGCCAACGGTGACCTGGTCAATGCCCCCGAAGGGTTGCCCGCCTTCCTTCGCGCGTATTTTCATGTCAAAAGCGGCGACTGGCCGGGGAACGCCCCCTCTGCGTTGAGCGCGTGGACGCCCGACGAACTCGTCAGGATGCCGTCGTATTACATCATGGGGCTGCAGGAAAGCATGCCCGAGGTCGTCAGGCCTTACGCGCCCACCGCTGATTGTGAATGGCTGTCAGCCGAAGACCTGAACTTCTTTGCCCGGGAGTTTCAACGAACCGGGTTTCAGGGCGGCTTGAACTGGTATCGCTGCAGCGTCCTCGCCGATCACGCACGTGAACTGAGCCTGTTTGCCGGGCGAACGATAGATGTGCCCTCATGCTTTATTTACGGGGAGAAAGACTGGGGGGCCTTTCAACTTCCCGGCGCGCTGCAAAAAATGCAAGACTCGGCGTGTTCGGCGATGCAGTGTGTCGAATCCATTTGCGGCGCCGGTCACTGGGTTCAGCAAGAAAAAGCGTCTGAGGTCGTGCGGCACATCCTGAAGTTTCTCAAGGGAAAGGTTTGCAGCCCGTGAGCAAGCCGCCACGCTGCGGACGTGCTCGTCAACCCAACATTGGCTCGGCAACGGAGACTGCATTTGGATTACTTCACCGCCCTCACCGCGTTCGTCGAGGCTGCCGAAGGCAATAACTTCTCCCGCGCCGCCAAGCGGCTGGGCATCAAGGCGTCCACGGTTTCACGCTACGTGAAAGACCTGGAGCAAGACCTGGGCATTGCGCTGTTCAACCGTTCCACCCGCACGCTGCACCTGACTGAAGGCGGCCAGACGTTCCTGATACACGCCCGCCGTGTGCTGGACGAGCTTGAGCAAGCCAAGGCAGCCACCTCAGCGCTGAACCAGCACCCCCGCGGAGTGCTGAAACTCAACCTGCCGCCCGCCTTTGCCCGCCACCATATTCTCCCGGCCTTGAACGACTTTCTGCTGCGCTACCCGCAAATCAGCGTCGAACTGGTGCTGGACAACAACCAGGTCAACCTCATCCACGCCGGCGTCGATCTGGCCATCCGCATTGGCACACTGGCCGACTCCACTTTAAAGGCACGCAAGCTCTGCGACAGCCAATACCGCCTGGTCGTCAGCCCGGCATTTTGCACCGTGCACCCGGCGCCGACTTCACCGCAAGACCTGGCCGCCTTGCCAGCGATACTCGGTACGCAAGGCACTGGCGACATGACCTTCGTATCCGCCGATCATGTGTACCCGCAGGCACACGGCAGCTGCATCCGCATCAATGACCTCGACGCGCAGTTGATCGCGGCGCGCCAGGGTTTGGGCTTCGCGTTGCTGCCGGATTGGCTGGTGGCGCGCAGTATCGACGCCGGCGACCTTGTGGTCTGGCTGCCGCAATGGCGCATCCACAGCGCGGAGCGGGCGTTTGCCGTGTGGTTCGTCTACCCGCCCAAGCGCATTGTGTCGTCCAAAGTCCGCTGTTTTATCGACTTTATCGTTGAACGCCTGGGCGAGGCGCCTGGCTGGAAATGAATCAACTGAAGCGAATATCCAGTGAGCGCAGGTAAGTCTGCAGCCCGGCATCCTGGATCGGAATCAGGAATGCCTCGGTGTCCGATTCATTGAAGTGCGCATGCCAATACCCTGGCGGCGTCACGAAGGCCAGGCCGGGCGCCCAGTCCACCCGCACCGGGTTGCGTATTTGCCCGTCCGCGTCCAGCTCCGTGCCAACCAGTGAGTAACATCCCGCCGGGCAGTCAATGATGAAATCCAGCGCGATCGACTGATGCCGGTGGGGTTTCTGCACCGACCCCGCCGGCAATATCCCGTACATGGCCCACAACACATGGGTCACGGTGCGCGTCTGCGGGAAGTTGCGATTGCCCAGCAGGATGCTGATGCGACTGCGGTCTTGCGCGCGGGGATCATCGGCGGCCTCACGCAGCTTTGAATTGGCAAGCTCCGCCGGGTAAAGCGTCGCGGTAAAACGGTCGGCATCGGGTTTCACCCCCAGATATCGCAGCAGCGGCTCATCGTGCACATAGTAAAGACGCGCATCCTGCGTGGCCTCGAAGTGGGCCGCCTGCAAACCCGGCAGCGCGATAAAACAGCCCCTCGACCATTGAATCTCCTGCTCGCCCTGAACCACCGCGCCCTCCCCGGCGATCACGTAGAACACTTGAGACGTGGCATTGGGTTGCAGGCTGAGGGTGTCGCCCGCATTCAGGCGCATGAAGTTCGCGCACAGCCCCGGCCCGGTCGCCGGCCCTTCACACCCCAGGGCGTCGCTGAGATCCAGCGGTACAACGCGCGAAGGCCCGCTGCTGTAAAGCGAGGCGGGGAAGCTGTGATAAGGAATGCGCGAGATCAGGTTCGCGCTGATGGGGTTGGCTGCTTTGCTGTATTCGAAATACTCGGCGTCTAATTGGAGGATGTCGGTCGGTGCTGCGTTGAATTCACGGTTCATCAGGCTTGCCTCAGTCTTTGGGAGGATGGCGCAACGCCCTTGAGCGCCGCACTGTGAGTCGACTATAGGCAGCCAGCGTGAGTGGATTAAGCCCCTGGCCTGCACAGCAGTTATGCGAAACGGGGAAGCGCACTTTCACAAGTAATTTCCCCGCCGCCTAGGTATGCTCCGCGTTCACTACCGACCACTGACACCGGGATGCCAGCCCGAGCCCCTGCCGCCCAGGAGCCGTATCCTCAAGGACGTTTGAACATGAGTACCCCCGTGCTGGATATCAGCAGCCTGACGCCACTGCCCTACCACCAGCAGGTGGTCAATCACCTCAAAGCCAATGAGCCTGCCGTGTGGAGTTGGGCCTCATCCCTGGGGGTTCAGCAAGAACACGCCCAGGATGTTCGGGCGCAATTGCTCAGGGACACCTATCGCCTCAGCCCCGAGACTCACCCGCAAGCCTATCAGGCGTGTGAAACGGCCTTGCAGCGCTTGCAGATTCGGGCACCCGCCACGCTTTATCAGGCCGCAGACGGCGCGATGAATGCGAGCCTCTATTACCTCGCTGGTGAAGTGCATGTGGTGTTTTACGGGCCGATCCTTGAACGGCTCGACAGTCAGGAGTTGCTGGCGTTACTGGGGCACGAACTGGCCCATTACCGCTTGTGGTCGGAGCACGAAGGCGACTACCTCACGGCCGAACGTATTCTCAACCACGCCATGGCCGACATGAATACGCCGCCAAGCCTGGAGCAGACCGCGCGTCTCTACAGCCTGCACACCGAAATTTATGCCGATCGCGGCGCTGCTCTGGTGGCGGGCGGCCCTGAAGCGTCGATCACCTCGCTGGTCAAGGTTCACACCGGAATCGTCAGTGTCGACGCGGGCAATTATCTGCAGCAGGCCCGCGAGCTGGACGTCGAGAACGCACAACTGTCCCAGGGCGTGTCCCATCCCGAGACGTTTCTACGCTCCCAGGCAGTTGACAGCTGGTGGCAGCAACTGCCGCAGACGGATGCGTGGCTGCACAAGCGGTTGCGCGGCCCGTTGTCGCTCAGTCGCCTGGATGTGACGGACCAAGTGGAGCTGACCGCCCTCACCCGCGGCTTTATGGCCAGCTTTATCGACACCGATATCCTGAAGTCCGAAGCGGTCCTCAATCAGGTGCGCGGCTTCTTCCCAGACTGGCAGGGCAACGAAACGCCGCTGGAGCTGGGCACGCTGAATGCCGAGCGTATCGACGCAAGCATTCACGAATACCTGCACTTCATCATGCTCGATCTGTCCCTGGTGGATCGCGACGTGCGTGATGAAGCCTTGCTGCATGCTGCGCGAATGGCGAGAAAGCTCGGCAGCGCCGACGATTTTATCAGCGTACTCAAACGCGACATCAAACTATCCAAACGTGAGCTCGACCCGCTCGTTCGCGCGCTCAAAGCGGAGGTCGACACATGGACCCAATAACCCAACCCGTCACGTTCACTCAGTTACTGCACAGCCACGATGGCGCTGCCGTACCCATTGATGACGTGTTGTTCCTCGCGCTGCCGCTGCTGCGTCAGGTGGCGCAGTTGCATGAGCGCGGGCTTGTCGCTCAGATCAGCTACCTCGACGTTCTCCAGGGACCGGAGCGCACCCTGCAATTACGCCACCCCGACGGGGTTACGCCGCGCCTGGCGCTGGAAGCAATCAAGCGCGTTCAGCCCAACCCGGAGTCGGCGCTGAATATCGTTGGCACGGTGCGGCTGACTCGGGACTCGGAAACGGGTGTAGCGATTACCGACCTGCAAGTCCAGGAAGATCGGCAGCAGGCCATCGACCACCCGGTATTCCTGACGGAGTTGCACAGCTGGGAGCACGCGCTGGGGCATCACGACGAAATCACCGATATTTTCCAGCTTGGCCAGTTGCTGGCCTGCCTGGCGTGCGGGCTGGATTTTGCCGATATCAATGACCTCAAGGCGTTTGCCCGACACCGGCGCAACCTGTTCCAGCTCAATGGCCGGCTCAACCCGGTGCTGGCCAACCTGATCGTGGAGATGACCGAGCTCAACCGCCATGAGCGCGCTACTGACGTCGGCTCACTCGCGCGGCGCCTGGAATCCTGGCGTGAGCAACCGGCCAGCCTGGACGTCGAGCGCGTGCTGGCCCAGGCCGAAGGCCCGGCTTCGCGACGTACCGTGGTGCTGGAACACCTGCGTAACCGGTTGTTCGACTTGTCACGGCGTAATCGTCTGCTGTATTTCCGCCCGACCCAGGCTAACGTCAACCTGACCGTTGCCAGCGTGCCGTTGGTGATGCGCGTCGAAAGCATCCGCCCTGAAGCCCTGTGCACCTGGCAGCCGACGTTCGGCGGTTTTTCCGAGCAGGTCCTCAGCGGCAAGCCCGTGGGGTTGCAGCAATGGCTAAGGTTTGAAGACCAGACCTGGCTGCAGGCATCACTGGAACGCATCATCCAGGAAACCCGTCGCGACCGCGCCGAGTTCGGCTTCAGCAATCTGCGGCTGGTCGTGGCCTTCATGCGCTGGCACAACCTGAAAGACACGCCTGAAGAGCGCATCGCCACCCCGCTGCTGTGGCTGCCGGTTGAGTTGAGCCGTAAAAAGGGTGTACGCGACCAATTCATGTTGCAGTGCGACGAAACCGAGGCCGAATTCAACCCGGTGCTGCGCCATCAACTGCGCCAGCTTTACGATATTCAATTGCCGGAAACCGTCGACCTGCAAAAGGTCTCGCTGGAAGACATCCACGCTGATATTGCACGCCAGATCAAACTGACCGAGCCCGGCGTTGAACTGCGCCTGCAAAGCAAACCGCAAATCGAACTGATCCATCAAAAAGCGGTGCAGCACCTGCACCATTTTCAGCGCCGGCGTGCGCGCCAGCGCTCGGCCTCGCCATTGGTGAGGCCGGACTTCAGTTACGACCGCGAAGATTACCGTCCACTGGGCCTGCAGTTGTTCCAGCAAAAGGTTCTCCCCAGCGCGCTGCCGCTGCGACTGGCGGTCGGCGCCAAACCTTCGCTGCGCGATCAACACCCGCAAATGGTCGCCCGCAGTGCCGAAAACAGCACCTATGCCTTGCCCGAGAACCAGGGGCATCGCTATGCCTGGGACATCGACCTGACCCAGGTCACCCTGGCCAACTTCAACTACCGCAAGATGTCGCTGGTACGTGACTACGCACAGTTAATCGACGAACCGGCACAAAACGAAGCGTTCGACCGGATGTTCTCCATCGAACCGCGGGACGTCGAAGTGCAGGCTCCGGACCCGATTCCGCTGCCGCAACAGTGGAACGTGGTCGCCGGCGACGCGACGCAAAATGCTGCCGTGAGCCTGGCGCGCACCGGGCGCAACTTCATCATCCAGGGGCCGCCCGGTACCGGCAAATCCCAGACCATCACCAACCTGATTGCGGACTATGCCGCCCGTGGTCTGCGCGTGCTGTTTGTATGCGAAAAGCGCGCCGCGCTGGACGTGGTATTTCACCGGCTGCAACAGAGTGAGCTGGGCGATTTGTGCTGCCTGATCCACGACTCCCAGACCGACAAGAAAGCGTTTGTCGCAGACCTGCGTGAGTGTTACGAACGCTGGATCGCCGACGATGCACAATCGACCCGATTGCAAACCCGACGCAGCGCCACACTGGCAACCCTGGGCCAGCAACTGGGCCTGATCGAACACTTTGAGCAAGCCATGGCCGGTGTGCCGGACACCTTGGCCTGCTCGGTACGCGAACTGGTGCGCCATCTTGTCGAACTCCCGGCGGTGGCCGCCACGCTGCCGCCCGAAGCTTTGGAACGCCTGCCCGAATGGCGCCATTGGCAAGCGCAAACCGACCTGACCCAGCGCTTGTATAAGGCAGTCAACGAGCGTTTCGGCCTCGACAGCTTTGCGCGTCACCCTTTCAGCCATCTCGCCTCGAGCCTCATCACCCACGAACACGCCTATGGCCAGCTCAAGGCCTTTGTGGATGAGGCCGGTGGGTTGATGGACCGTGTCGAGGCGCTGCTGGAGTCGGAGTCAGGCCTGCTGTCCACTGACACCCGCCTGGCCGATGCGCGCCTGTTGACCCAGGCCGCCGAAGAACTGAGCAGCGCCAATCTGGCAGAACACCTCGACCTGTTGGAGCCCGGTTCTGCAGGTTCCCAGGCGCTGCACACCGAACAAGCTGCGCTGCAGGCGCTGGCCGTGCAGCAGCATAGCGCCAGCGAAACCACCCGCCATTGGCGCAACAAACTTGACCTTCAAGACACCCAGGCCGCACAAGGCTTGGCGCAACGCCTGGAAAGCTCGCCGTTGCGTTGGTTGCAACCCGCCTGGTGGCGACTGCGTGGCGAACTGCAGCGGCGCTACGACTTCAGCCAGCATGCCATTCGCCCCAGCTACCTCAGCGTGCTCGACAACCTGGCCCGTGAACATACCGCCACTGCCGCGCTGCAGGCCGAGCAGCAACGCCTGCAAGCCCGTTACGGCACCCAGGATATCGGCCTGTTCGTGCAACACCTGCAAGCCCTGCTGCAGCAACTTGGCACCTCACCGTTGCTGCGCCAATGGGTCGAAGGTCTGCGCGGCAACCCGGACGCACTGCCCGGCGTGCGTCGCGAAGCCAGCCTGCGCCAGCCGGTTGCACGCCTGGCCGAGCAAGTCGCTCAGTGTTGTGTGTTCGAGCCGACACTGAGCCTGGGGCAGTTGGCCGAGTACCTGCGCGACCTGCGTGAAGAACTCGACGAGTTGCCGGACACCCTGCCCCTGCTCAATGAACTTCATCACGCCGACCCCGCCTGTTTGCTGGCCGTGCAGCAGCACGCGCTGCCCCAACGTGCGCTGGAAGGGCTGATCGCCCAGGAAAACCTCACTCGGCTGTATCGCGCCAACCCGCCACTGGCGCGCTTCGACGGCGTGGCCCTGAGCCTGGCCGCTCATCAGGTCAGCGCGGCAGAAAGCAGCCTGCTCAAACACAACGCCCATGTTCTCAGCGCCACCCTGCATCAGCGCTTTCAGGAACACGTGAAGCAATCGGCGATGTCGGTGACCCAACTGGACGCCCAGGCCCGGGAGTTCAAGAAAGCCTACGCCAAGGGCCGCCGCGAGCTGGAACATGAACTGGGCAAGACCATGCGTTATCGCTCCATCCGGGAAATGGCCAGTGGCGACAGCGGCCGGGTGATCAACGACCTCAAGCCCATCTGGCTGATGAGCCCGCTGTCGGTGTCGGACACCCTGCCACTGACCCCGGACCTGTTCGACGTCGTGATTTTCGACGAGGCCAGCCAGATCCCCAGCGAAGAAGCCGTACCGGCCCTGAGCCGCGCGCAGCAGGTCATCGTGGTGGGCGACGAGATGCAACTGCCGCCGACCAACTTCTTCTCCAGCGCAGGCGACCAGGAAGATAACGAACTGATTGCCATGGAAGACGGCGAACAGATTGCGATCAACCTCGATGCCGACAGCCTGCTCAGCCAGGCTGCGCGCAACCTGCCCGCGACCCTGTTGGCCTGGCACTACCGCAGTCGCCATGAAGCGTTGATCAGCTTCTCCAATGCGGCGTTCTACGAAGGCCGCTTGATCACGATCCCAGACCGTCGGATCGAGCGCCCCGCGCCGGCTCAAGAGCCCCTGAACTCTGCAGATGCCCAGGCGGTGACACAAGGCGCCGACACGCTGCTCGACAGCCCGATCAGCTTTCTGAAAATGAGCGACGGCGTCTACCTGGCGCGCAGCAACCTGGCCGAAGCGCGCTACATCGCTCAACTGATACGTGAACTGCTGCAGCGTGAGACCGGGCTGAGCCTGGGCATCGTGGCGTTCTCCGAAGCCCAGCAGGGTGCCATCGAGCAGGCTCTCGAAGACCTGGCCGCCAGTGATTCGGCGTTTGCCACTCGCCTTGAGCGCGAATACGTGCGTGAAGATGCCGGGCAGTTCAACGGCCTGTTCGTGAAGAAC
>Ga0157375_10003341_pt1 | contig 13900 bp, 11 predicted proteins | sample M35metaG_FD_115311 | JGI IMG/M metagenome (GOLD analysis project Ga0157375, IMG submission 115311) | Miscanthus rhizosphere microbial communities from Kellogg Biological Station, Michigan, USA - M3-5 metaG | ecosystem: Host-associated > Plants > Roots > Rhizosphere > Soil | place: USA: Michigan...
CTGGTCCACCCAGGACAACCAGCCGACGGCCCAGTTCTACCGCGTCACCACCGACAACCAGTTCCCGTACTGGGTCTACGGCTCGCAGCAGGACAACAGCAACGTCTGCATCCCGAGCGCGGTCCCCGGCGACTCGATCGACGCGAAGGACTGGCACCCGGCGGGCGGCGGCGAGAGCGGCTGGATGGCGGTCGATCCGAAGGACCCCGACATCGTGTACGCCGGCGAGTACGGCGGCCAGATCACGCGCTACGACCACCGAACGAAGCAGGTCCGCAACATCATGGCGTGGCCGCAGCTCGCGGACGGCCACGCGACGTCGGACCTCAAGTACCGGTTCCAGTGGAACGCGCCGATCCTGATCTCGCCCAACGACCCGAAGGCGCTCTACCACGCGTCGCAGATCCTGCTGCGGACTCGCGACGGAGGCGAGACGTGGGAGGAGATCTCGCCGGACCTGACCCGCAACGCCAAGGACAAGCAGGGCAAGGCGGGCGGGCCGATCACGTTCGACATCACGGGCGTCGAGGTGTACGACACGATCTTCGCTCTCGGCGAGTCGACGGCGGAGCCGGGCGTGATCTGGGCGGGCTCCGACGACGGGCTCGTGCACGTCACGCGCGACAACGGCAAGACCTGGCAGGACGTCACGCCCAAGGGGATGCCGGAGTGGATTCAGATCAACGCGATCGACGCCTCGCCGCGCGACAAGGGGGCGGCCTACGTGGCCGCCACGGCGTACAAGCTCGACGACTTCCATCCCTACCTCTACAAGACCAAGGACTACGGGAAGACCTGGACCAAGATCGTGAACGGGATCCCGGACGACGCCTTCACCCGCGTGGTCCGCGAGGACCCCGTGCGCGAGGGCCTGCTCTTCGCCGGCACCGAGGTCGGGCTCTACGTTTCGTTCGACGACGGCGCGACCTGGCAGACTTTCCAGCGCAACCTGCCCTACACGCCTGTCACCGATCTTGCGATCAAGGACGGCGACCTGGTCGTCGCGACGCAGGGCCGCTCGTTCTGGATCCTCGACGACCTGACGCCGCTGCGGACGTGGAGCGGGCCGGTCGCGAGCTCCGCCGCGTTCCTGTTCCCGCCGCGCCCGACGGTCCGGATGGACATCGAGAAACGGGACGAGGACGAGCCGCCGCGGGCGGCCGGAGCGAACCCGCCCGCGGGCGTGATCGTCGACTACTGGCTCAAGGACAAGCCCGCGGAGGGCCAGAAGGTGAAGCTCGAGTTCCTCGACGGCGACACGGTGCTCCGCACCTTCACCAACGAGAAGCCGTCGAAGGCGGAGGACCTCGCGGAGCAGGCGAAGCGCGAGGAGGAAGAGAAGGACTCGGACAAGCCGCTCGACCCGAAGGCGGGGCTCAACCGCTTCGTGTGGGACATGCGGATTCTGAAGCCCACCCTCGCGCCGAAGACGGTGTTCAACGAGGGCACGAAGGCCTCGCCCAAGGTCGCGCCGGGCACCTACGCCGTGCGGCTCACCGCCAACGGCCAGTCGCTGACGGAGAAGCTCGAGGTCCGGCCGCACCCGGCCGGCTTCGCGACGGCGCAGGACCTGAAGCAGCAGTACGACCTGCTCAAGGCGATCCGCGACCGGCTCTCCGAGACCCACACCGCGGTCCTCAAGATCCGCGACGTGCGACAGCAGGCCAAGGACGTGGCGGAGCGCGCCCAGAGGATGGGCAAGGGCGACGCGTTGCAGAAGCAGGCGGCCGCGCTCTCGGACAAGCTGACGGCGGTCGAGGAGAAGCTGACGAACCCCAAGATCGTGGCCGACGAGGACGACCTCAACTACGAGCCCAAGCTGGACCACGACTGGACGTACCTCGCGGCGATCGTGGCGAGCGCCGACGCGAAGCCGACGCCGTCGTCGTCGCAGTACTACGACATGCTCAAGCAGCGGCTCGACGGCGTCCAGGGCGAGCTCCAGACGATCCTCGACAACGACCTCAAGGCGTTCAACGCCGCCGTGGCCGAGTCGAGGATCCCGCCCGTCGCCGCGGCGCCGAAGATCGGGAAGTAGTAAGCGAAAAGGAGACACGCGATGAACCGAATCCTCTGCGCGGCGCTGGCGGCGGGCGTGGCCGCCGTCGCGGCGACGGCCCGGGCCCAGGCACCCACGACCACGAGCACGCAGGTCACGACGATGCGCGCGGCGGCTCCCGCACCGGCCGCCTCGAGCGGCTTTCGCGCCGAGTACGTCGCGGAGATCGACGACGTCGGCAAGAAGCTGGTCGACCTCGCGCAGGCGATGCCGGCCGACAAGTACTCGTGGCGCCCGGCGCCCGGCGTGCGCTCGGTCGGCGAGGTCTACGTCCACATCGTGAACGGCAACTCGACGCTGCCGAGCTTCCTCGGCGCGCCGCGCATGGACGGTGTCTCCCGCGACAGCGAGAAGACCGTGACCGACAAGGCCAAGATCGTCGAGCTGCTCAGGAAATCGATCGACAACGTCAAGGCCGCCGCCGGCGGCGTCACCGATGTGGACCTGACCAAGAAGGTCAAGACCTTCGGCGACCGCGAGATGACCGAGCGGCAGGTGCTCTTCCGCATCCTCAACCACATGCACGAGCACCTCGGGCAGTCGATCGCCTACGCGCGCAGCAACGGCGTCACGCCTCCCTGGTCGGAATAGAACCCCCAGGAGGCTCCAAAACGCCCTCCTCAGAGGGTTCGGGGATCGAGAGACGGGACGGGCGTGATCGTCGCGCACGAACATTCCGGCGGAGTCTTCGTTTCAAGAGGCATGGACGCGCCGATCCGGACGGACGGACTTCGCAAGGTCTACGGGTCGGCGTCCCGCCGGATCACGGCCCTGGACGGCGTCAGCCTGCGGGTCGAGGCCGGCGAAGTCTTTGGCCTGCTTGGACCTAACGGCGCCGGCAAGACGACGCTGGTCAAGGTCCTGCTCGGCCTCGCGCATCCGACCTCCGGCTCCGCGTCTCTGCGCGGCCTGCCCGTGAGCGACCCCGAGTGCCGCCGGCGCGTGGGGTATCTCCCGGAGGGACACCGGTTCCCGGGATACCTGACCGCCCGACAGACGCTCTCGGTCTTCGGGCAGATGTCGGGCGTGGACGGGGCGACGCTTCGGAAGCGGACCCCGGAGCTCCTCGCGCGCGTGCGGCTGTCGGATTGGGCGGACGTGAGGGTCAAGAAGTTCTCGAAGGGGATGACGCAGCGCCTGGGCCTGGCCGCCGCGCTCGTCCACGAGCCCGAGGTGCTGCTGCTCGACGAGCCCACCGACGGCGTCGATCCGGTCGGCCGGCGCGAGATCCGCGATCTCCTGCAGGAGGAGGCCGCGCGCGGCCGCTCGATCCTGCTCAACTCGCACCTGCTCTCGGAGATCGAGCGCACGTGCGGCCGCGTCGCCGTGCTGCGCAAGGGGAAGATCGTGGCCGAGGGGCGCATCGACGAGCTGACCTCGGCGGGCTCGCGATACCGCCTCGTCGCGGACGGTGTGGACGAGCGCGTCCTCGCGGCCATGCGCGAGACGGGCGCGTCGGTCGCCCGCGTCAACGGCCACTTCGACCTCACGACGCGGGATCTCGAGCAGGTCAACGCCGTGATCGATCGGCTCCGCGCGGCCGGCGCGCGCCTGCAGGAGCTCTCGCCCGTCCGCTCCAGCCTCGAGGACGTCTTCGTCGACCTCGTGAAGGCGGGCGGCGAGACCGACCCGAAGGAGGGCGTGTCGTGAGGGCCTTCTCCGCCTCGGTCCAGGAAGTCTTCCGCGAGGCCGCCGCCCGCTGGGTGCTGATCGCGTACTTCGCGCTGTCCTCGCTCTTCATCGTGATCTTCGCGCTGGGCGTGAATCTCGACGTCGTCAACGGCGCGCTCGCCGGGGCGCGGCTCTTCGGCCAGTCGGTCGACGTCGGGGGGCGCTCGATCGAGATCGACAAGCTCGTGCTCGGCTTCGAGTCCGGCTTCTCGGCGTTCCTATACCTCGTCGGGACCTTCCTCGCGCTCTTCGCGACGGCCCACCTCGTGCCGCGCCTGCAGGAGAAGGGAACCATCGACCTCTACCTTTCGCGTCCGGTCGGCCGCGTGCCGCTCCTCCTATCGCGCTACGCCGGCGGCCTGCTGCTCGCCGCCGCCAACCTCCTCTACCTGATCGGCTCGATGTGGCTGATCGTGGTCTGGAAGACCCGCGTCTTCCACCCGCGGTTCCTGCTCTCGGGTCTCGTCATCCTCTTCGCGGTGGCGACGCTCCTCGCGTTCGCCTTCCTGATCGGGGTGATCACGTCCTCGACCGGCGTGTCCCTCATGGCGACCTACGCCGTCTTCTTCCTGTCCGCGATCCTGGTGGCCCGCGAGCGCATCGCGGCCGCGGTCTCGACCGAGACCGCCGCGAGCATCGTGAAGGGCCTCTACTGGATCCTCCCCAAGACGGCGGAGATCGGGCAGGCGACCGTCGCGCTCGTCGCCGGCAAGGAGGCGCCCGCGCGCCTCGCCGACGTTCACTACCTCGCCGTCTACGGATCGACCGCGGCCTTCGGCGTCGCGGCCCTCGCCCTCTCCGCGTGGCTCTTTTCGAGAAAGGATTTCTGACCATGACGCGGTTTCCTGCGCTTCGCGCCTCGCGCTTCGGGATCCTTCTGCTGCTCGCTGCCGCCACCGCGACGCCCGCCCTCGCCGTGCGGCGGACCGAGGATCCGCTCGCGCTCGTGCCCGCCGACGCCGTGACCGTCGGCGTCATCCACTGGAACGCGCTCCGCAGCTCGCCGCTCTCGGCGAAGGTCTTCGCCGACCTCGATCACCTCTCCGGAGACGGCGACGCCGCGCGCTTCCTCGCCGAGACGGGCCTCACGCCCTCCGAGGACATCGACACGATCGTGATCGCGATGTCCCCCGGCGAAGCCGGCTCGAAGGAGTCCGAGTCGGGCCTCGTGCTCTTCGAGGGCCGCTTCGATCTCTCCCGCATCGGCAAGGCCCTGACCGAGCGCGGCGCGAAGTCCCTCACCTCGCCCGGCGGCGCCTACTACCTCCTGGCCGAAAAGGGCGGGGAGCCGGGAGCCGTCTCGCTGGTCAACAAGAACCTCATCGTCTGCGGACACGAGGGGTCGGTGACCGCGGCGCTGGCGCGTCGCGAAAGCGGCGGAGCCGGCGGTCTCACCTCGGGCCAGGGCCTCGGGCATCACCTCTCCCGCGTCGACGAGGACGCCTCCGCGTGGGCCCTGATCGACCTCACCCGCATGCCGGCGATGCGCCGCGCCGACGGACACGGCGAAGGCGAGCCGTCGCAGGCGCTGATGGGAGCGATGAAGTCCGTGACCCTGCTCGCCCTCCAGGCGACGGTCCACGGCGACTCCGTCGACGTCGCGGCCACGGGCCTCTCGAACGACGCCGAGAACCGCGACCTGATCGCCGACTCGCTGCGCGGCGTCCTCGCGATGTGGCGCCTCGCGGTCTCGGAGAAGTCGCCCGAGATGGTGCCGGTGATCCGGCGCTTTCAGATCGACACCGACCCGGACGGCGTCTCGATTCGCGGGACGCTGCCGGGCAGCTTCCTGCGGGAGCTCTCACAGACGCGGCACGCCAACGCGAGCCGCTGATCGCTGATCGCGAGCCGCGAGCCCGTAGCCGGTAGCCGCGGCCGTCTATTTTGGAGTCGGGACCTCCGGGACCGCCGACGCGGGAGCCGGAGTCCCCGAGCCGCTCGGCGTCTTCGCGGCGGCCTTCGCCTTGAGCTCGTCGCGGCGGGCGTTGAGCTGCGCGTTGAGCTCGGCGGAGTGGGGCTGGCTGATCTTCGCGCCGATCTGAGCCGTCCGGCTCAGGAGGTCCGGCGTCTTCGCGATCGACTTCTGCCCGAGCGGCGAGCTGTAGAACATCGCGAGCGTCTTCATCTCGCCCTCGGTGTAGGTCTCGGAGTACAGGCGGGTCAGCTCCGGCAGCATCGCGTCCCAGGTCATGTACTTGCGAAGCCACGCGAGCATGACGTCCCGGTACGGCGCGAGCGCGGGGTTGTGCGAGATCTCGGAGTCCACCATGGCCGTGGTGGTGCTCGCCAGGGACTCCTCGAGCTTCAGGGCCCTGAAGAGCTCTCGAGCGGCGGCCGTCTGCGCGGCCGTCGGCGTGGCGACGGCGGCGGGAGTCGGGCGCGGGGTCTTCGCGGCGGGCGCTGCGGGCGCTGCAGGCGCTGCGGGCGACGTTGGCGCCGTGGGAGTGGTCTGGGCCGTCAAGGTCGCCGCGAGTGCGGCCGCGGCGGCGACCGCCAGGGCGGATGGCGCGATTCTGGGGATGCGAAGGCGAAGGGGCATGGGATCGGTTCCTCCGTTCTCGGTTTCTTCCGTTTTCCGGCTGCGTAGGATACGACGGCCTCGGCTCATTCGGGCGCCCGGGTGCGTCCGAAGGCCGAGCGCAGCATCGCCGCTGCGGTGTAGACGACGACCGCGAAGATCAACCAGCGCAGGGCGGTCAGCGGCAGCGACTTCACCACGAATGCCGCCAGAAAGACCGCCGGGATCCCTCCCAGCGTGAGGCCGACCGCGGCCGCGAGGCTGTAGCTCTTGCGCTGGATGAAGCGCAGGCTCCCGATCGGCATGAGAAACGCGCAGGAGCCCATCATGATCGGGAAGGCGGCCTTCGGGTTCATGCCGAGGAGCGCCACGAGGATCATGCACGGCGCGTAGAGGCCGATGCCGAGTGTCATGAGCGCCCCGAGGAGGAAATTGCCGGCGAGGCCCAGCCAGAGAAGCGGCGACCGGAGACCCAGCGTCTCGCCTCCGGTCGGGAAGAGCCCGAGGTTGGTCATGGCGAAGAAGGTCGCCGCCGCGAGCAGCGCGAGGCCCATGCCGATCTGTACGCGTCGGCGGGGCCAGCCCGCGACCGCACCGGCGCCGAGCCACGCACCGGCGACGGAGGCCGCGATCATGCTCGCGAGGGTGATCGGCTCGACCTCCACGATGGCGATGAAGATGAACGCCTCGACGATGGTCGGCAGGGCGTGTCCGACGTTGAGCGTGCCCGGGATGAGCTCGTCCGGAACGAGCCGCTTGAGCTTGAAGATCGACGTCGTCGGCGCGAAGGAGCCGATGCCCAGCGTGTCGAAGAAGTTGGTCACGAAGCCGATCAGGGTCAGGAGGCCGGTCGGGCGCGGCCGGCCGGCTCCGCGAATGGCGGCGCGGAGCCAGGCCGCGACGAAGACGAGCGTGGTCAGGCCCAGCGCGGCGAGCAGGATCGATTTGGCGGCGGACAAGCGGGGGGAATCGTAACCGAGGATAGGATCCGGCTCCATGCGGATCACCCGGATCGCGGCCTACCGCGTCGAGCTGCCGCTCCGGGAGGGCTCGTACCGCTGGTCCGGCGGGAAATCGGTGGCGGTCTTCGACAGTACGCTGGTCCGCGTCGAGACCGACACGGGGCTCGCCGGGCACGGCGAGGTCTGCCCGCTCGGGCCCGCGTACCTGCCCGCGTACGCGGAGGGCGTACGGGCGGGGCTCTCCGTGCTGGCGCCGCGCCTCCTGGGCGAGGACCCTCTGCAGCTCGAGCGGCTCAACCGCACGATGGACGCGGCGCTGAAGGGCCATCCGTACGTGAAGTCGGGAGTCGACGTCGCCTGCTGGGACCTCCTCGGCCAGGCGAGCGGACTGCCGGTGGCAAGCCTCCTCGGGGGCCGCTACGGCGACGACTTCGTTCTGTATCGCGCGATCTCACAGGACACGCCGGACGCGATGGCCGAGAGCGTCGCCGCGTACCGCGCCGAGGGCTACCGGCGCTTCCAGCTCAAGGTCGGCGGCGAGCCCGACGTCGACGTGGCGCGCGTGCGCGCGGTGCGGGCGGTCCTCGATCCGGGCGACGCGCTCGTCGCCGACGCCAACACCGGCTGGCTTCCGCACCAGGCGGCGCGTGTCGTCCGTGCGCTCGCCGACGTGGACGTCTACATCGAGCAGCCATGCCTGTCCTACGAGGAAAACCTGTCGATCCGTCGGCGCACGGACCACCCCTTCGTGCTCGACGAGACGATCGACGGCGTCCCGGTCCTCCTGCGCGCCGCGGCGGACTCGGCGATGGACGTCGTCAACCTCAAGATCTCGAAGCTCGGCGGGCTGACGCGCGCGCGGCAGGCGCGCGACCTCTGCGTGTCGCTCGGGATCGCGATGACGATCGAGGACACCTGGGGCGGCGACGTCGCGACGGCGGCGATCGCGCACCTCGCGCACTCCACGCCGACCGAGTTCCTGTTCACCGCGACCGACTTCAACAGCTACGTCACGGTCCGCACCGCCGAGGGCGCGCCTCAGCGCCGCCTTGGCCGGCTCGCCGCGAGCGAGGCGCCGGGGCTCGGGGTCACGCCCCTGCCGGAAATCCTGACGTCGCCCGCGGTCGACGTGTCGTGAGGCCGCGCGGCGACCAGTGAGCTAGTATCAACCGCTCATGACGGCCCCAGCCCCTCACATCCCCCCGGAAGTCCAGAAGCTCATCGACGAAAAGAAGTTCCCGGCGCTCGAAGCGTTGTGGACGCAGAAGATGGAGGCGGAGAGCGAGCCGCTCGAGTTCTTCTTCGAGATCGCGGCGGGAGTCAAGAAGAAGGGCGGCGGCGCGTCCGCGGTCTCCTGGCTCCGGTTCCTGGCCGACTACCACGAGGGCGACGAGAAGATCCGCGTCCTGCTCGAGCTCGCCCGGATGTTCCCGACGGACGCCGAGGGCCGCAAGGCCCTGACCGCGGCGCTCCGCGATCGCTTCGGCTCCCACCCCGTGTTCGCGGCGGTCCTCGCGAAGTTTCCGGTCGGGGGCGCGCAGGATCCCTCGGAGATCGCCGGCAAGATCGCCCGCTGGCTCCAGTTCCAGCCCGGCGAGATCTACTTCATGCCGGGCCGCGGCGCGGGACGATTGGTCGAGATGAACCCCGCGCTCGACGTGATGCGCCTCGAGGTCGCGGGGGCCAAGGTTCCGCTGTCGCTCGTGTCGGCGGAGAAGAACCTGATCCGCCTGCCCGCCGAGCACTTCCTCCGCCGGAAGGTCGAGGCTCCGTCGGAGGTGGCGGCGCTGGCCGAGAAGGATCCGGCCGAGGCGGTCCGCTGGCTGCTCGCGAGCTTCGGCAAGCCGCTCACCGTCGCCGGGATCAAGGAGCACGTCTCGGGCGTCGTCCCGGAGGCGCGCTGGTCGGCGTTCTGGACCTCCGCCCGCAAGCATCCGCAGCTGCTGGTCTCGGGAAGCGCCAAGTCGGCGACCGTCTCGTGGAGCGAGAGCGTCGACGCGGCGCGGGACAGCGTCCGCGACAGCTTCCTCAAGGCGAAGCCGGCGGCGCGGATGGAGCTCGCGCGCAAGCACGCGAAGCGCTCGAAGGATCTCGCGCGCTTCATGGGCGAGAGGCTGGCGGATGACGCACGCCGGCTCGGCGCCGGGAGCCCCGGCCTCGCCTTCGAGCTCTCGCAGGCGGCCGCCAAGCTGGTGCCCGGCGAGCCCGAGGCGTTCCCGGTCGAGCGGCTGCTCGACTCCGGCGACCTCCGCACGATCCTGCCGACGATCCGGGATCACCTCGCTCGCGAGAAGGCCCTCGAGGCGATCCGCGAGCGGCGCTCCGACTGGGCCGACCTCTTCGCCGACCAGATCGCGCGTGAGGAGGACGGCCGCGCCCTGACGATGCTCTTCGGCGCTCTGGGGGATCGCGCCGCCGACCTGACGCGGAGAATCCTGCGCTCGCCGCGCTCCGCTCCCCGCGCCTTCGTCTGGATCTGCGAACGGATGCACGCCGAGGGCAGGGCCGAGCCCGCCTCGCTCTTCCTGGCCCTTACCGACGCCCTGCGGATGGACGAGTTCTCCGGCCAGCGCGCGCGGATCAAGGAGTTCTTCGAGCCGGGCGGGTTCGCGGTCGCCCTCGTGCGTGGGGCCGGGTCGGAGGAGGAGGCGCGGGACTTCCTCCACGGCCTGGAACGCGTCTTCGGCCTCGAGGAGCATCGTCGTGCGACGGTGCGCGAGGCCCTCCTGATGAAGTTCCCGGAGCTCCGTGCGCCGGCCCGCGAGTACCTCTACGCGACCAGCGAATCGATCGAGGCGAAGCGCAAGGAGCTCATCCATCTCAAGCAGGTCGAGCTTCCCGCCAACGCGGAAGCGATGAAGACGGCCAAGGAGTACGGCGACCTCTCCGAGAACTTCGAGTATCACGCCGCGCGGCAGAAGCACGAGTACCTCTCGGCGCGGATCGCGTCGCTGGCCGACGAGCTGTCGCGCACGCGCGCGCTCGACGCGTCCAAGATCGACGCGTCGGAGGTGCGCGTCGGCACGCGCGTGCGCATGCGCGACGCGTCCGGCGCCGAGCGCGACTTCACGATCCTCGGGCCGTGGGACTCCAAGCCCGAGGAGTCGATCTACTCCTACCAGTCCGAGTTCGCGCAGCGGCTCCTGGGCTCGCGCCCGGGCGACCGCGTGAACATGCCGGAGGGGCAGGTCGAGGTCCTTTCGATCCTCCCTTGGCGCTGAACCATTTCAAGCGGCCCCGCCTCGCCGCGGCGGTCGTCCTGGGGCTCGCGGCCGCGGCCGCCGCGGGCGGCGCCGACGATTCGAACCCCAACCCGAACCCGCTGCACCTGCCGATCGGCGACCCGGCGCGGCGGGACCGGGAAGCGCCGGTCGTCCTCGATGCGATCACCGACACGAGCAAGCCTGAGGAGTCCGGCGCGTCGCTGACCCCCGCGGAGCTGCCGGCGAGGCTCGCGGGCGTGCGTCTGCTCCTCGTGGGGGAGGAGCACACGGTCCTGGACACGCACGCTGTCGAGCGGCGGGTGATCGAGGAGCTGGACCGCGCCGGCCGCCGCGTGGCGATCGGTCTCGAGATGTTCCCGTACACGGAGCAGGCGGCTCTCGACGACTGGACCGCGGGCCGCCTGTCCGAGGACGCGTTCCTCCAGGCGGCGCACTGGTATCGGAGCTGGGCTTACAACTGGGGCTACTACCGCGAGATCTTCGCGTACGCGCGGGACCACCGCCTTCGGATGTTCGCCGTGAACGCCCCGCGCGAGGTCGTGACGGCGGTCCGCAAGAAGGGCTTCGCGGGTCTGACGCCCGAGGAGGCGGCCCACATCCCCACGCAGATCGACACGAAGAGCGCCGACCACATGCGGCTGTTCCGCGCCTCGTTCGCGGACGCCTCGTTCCACGCCGGGATGAGCGACGAGCAATGGCAGGCGATGCTCTCCGCGCAGTGCACCTGGGACGCCACCATGGCCTTCCACGCGGTCGCGCCGCTGCGCGAGGAGGACGATCCGAAGACGATCGTGGTGGTGCTGGCGGGATCGGGGCACGTGCAGTACGGGATGGGCATCGAGCGTCAGGCGCGCACGTGGTACCCGGGCCCGATCGCCTCGCTGATCCCGGTAGCCGTCGCGGACGACGAGGGCCGGCCGGTGAAGTCGGTTCGCGCCTCGTACGCGAGCTTCCTCTGGGGCGTGCCTCCCGAGGGCGAGCCGGCCTTCCCCGAGCTCGGCGTCGCGACGCGCGCGGTCGAAGCCGTCGCCGGGCAGCCGGGCGCGGCGGGCCTGGATGTCCTCGACGTCGAGAAGGACTCGCCGGCGGCGCGCGCGGCGCTGAAGGCCGGCGACCGCCTCGTGTCGCTCGACGGCGCGCCGCTCGTGGACCGCGAGTCGCTCGCCCGCGCGATGGCCGCGAAGCGCTGGGGAGACGCCGCCGTGCTCGGCGTGCGTCGCGGCGACCAGACCCTGACGCTGACGGTGCCGCTGCGGCGGAAGGGCGCCTAGCTCACCTTCTCGAGCTTCTTGCGGCGTTTCCCCGTCCACGTCCCGTGGATCGCGAGCACGGGGCCGAACAGGAAATAGACGTAGCCGGCCAGCCCGACGAGATGGAGGGGCAGGAGCAGCGCGAGGACGGCCGAGATCGCTCCGATGCCGGCCGAAAGCAGGTGGGAGCGGATGCTCGCGCGCGTGTCGAAGATCTCGAGCGGCGTGAGGTCGAGGGCCGCGCGGCGCCGGTAGGCGTGGGCGTACATCCAGGCGAGGAGCAGGTACAGCGCCATGAGCCCGGCGCCGTAGATCAGGAAGAGCAACGGGATCTGCGCGGTCTCGATCGCCGTCTCGGTCCCGCCGCCGGGCAGCCGCACCTCCGTAGGCGTTCCCGTCAGCGGGGCGAGCACGAGCGTGAAGAGGAACTTGAGCGGGTAGACGTAGAAGAGCATCACGAAGAGGAGCGCGGCGTTGAGCCACAGCGTGCCGGCGTCCTGGAGTCCATAGCGCCGGAAGAAGATGTAGTGCTCCCGCCAGATGATGATCAGGAGCGCGAAGCAGACGCGAAGGCGGGAAACCCGCGCATCGCGTTGGTCAGCTCGTGGAACGTGCGCGGGACCTCCAGGGAGACGACGAGCAGCGTCACCGCGAACGCGAAGACGGTGTCGCTGAACCCCTCGAGCCGAGAGATCTCCGCGCCGCCGCGCCAGCGGAACCCGGTCTCCTCGCCCCAGCCCTTCTCGGCGAGGGCCGCCCGCGGCGCGCGCATCAGGACTTGCCCGAGAGGCGCGCGTGGCACGCCTCGGCGATGAAGAGGTCCTCGGCGCCCAGACCGGTGAAGTCGGCGACGGTGATGCCGGCCCGGTCGTAGTCGACCGGCGACGCGCAGAAGGCGCCGATCTCCACCGCGCGCGGCGCCTCCGCGGGCGCGTGCTGCAGCTCGCCGAGCTTCAGACACTGCGGGAGCGAGTCCACGAGCAGGAGCGAGGCGCGCCTCAGGATGTCGGCGTCGAGCTCCTGCTTCCCCGGGGTGTCCGCGCCGACCGCGGAGACGTGGGTGCCGGGGAGGAGGTCGGCCGCGCGGAGCAATGGCTGGCGGGACGCGGTCGTCGTGACGATGAGCCGCGACGCGCTCGCCACCTCGGCCGGCGACGCGGCGGCGACGGCCCGCACGCCGAGCGAGGCGGAGAGCTCGCGGACGCACGCGGAGAGATGGTCCGGGTTGCGGCCCCAGACGGTGACGCGCTCCAGGCGGAGGATCTCGGCGTGAAGCCGCGCCTGCAGGCGCGCCTGGACGCCGGTACCCAGGATGCCGAGCGAGGCGTCGGTCCGGCCGAGCTCGCGCGCGACCATTGCGGACACGGCCGCGGTCCGCAGGTCCGTGAGGTGGCCGCCGTCGTCGAAGTACGTCAGCGTCTCGCCGTCCTCGACCGAGACGAGGAGGATCGCTCCGTAGGGCCGCTCGACGTAGCTCCCCGCCATCTTGAGCGCGAAGTGCCGGCCGCCGCGGCGGTAGCTCGACTTGATGTGGACCTCGCCGCCGCCGCCGGCCGAGAGGTCGAGGTGCATCGGCATCGGCGTGTCGCACTCGCCCCGCGACTGCGCGATGACGGCGTCGCGCATGGCCTCGATCGACTCCGGGAGTCCGATCGCGCGGCGGATCTCGTCCGAGCCGACGACGCGCATCAGGCCAGAATCCGCTTCAGGGTCGACAGGGCCACGTTGCGTCCCGAAATCACCGCCACCGCCGGGGTGGACAGCGGTCCGGATTTCCCCGTGAGGATCGCGGCCACGGTGACCGCCGACGAGGGCTCGATCAGGTACTGGTGCTCCGCGAGCAGGAAGCGCACGGCGCCGAAGATATCCTCTTCGGTGAGGAGCGCGACCGCGTCGACGCGGGTCCACAGCACTCCGAAGCCCGTCCGGCCGATGCCGCCCTCGAGGCCGCCGGCCGTGGTCGCCACCGGCGGCAGCCGCGTGACGGCCTCTCCCTTCTCGAGCGAGAGGGCCAGCGCGGGCGAGCTCGCGAGCTGGCAGCCGACGACGCGGCAGGCGGGGAGTCTTTCCTTCGCGTAGAACGCGAAGCCGCCCGCGAGGCCGGCGCCACCGACGGGGAGGACGAAGGTCCGGGCCTCGGGCGCGTCCTCCAGGACCTCGGCGGCGAGCGTGCCGCCGTTGGCGGCGAGGATCCGCTCGTCGTCGTAGGCCGAGAC
>Ga0157375_10003346_pt1 | contig 13889 bp, 10 predicted proteins | sample M35metaG_FD_115311 | JGI IMG/M metagenome (GOLD analysis project Ga0157375, IMG submission 115311) | Miscanthus rhizosphere microbial communities from Kellogg Biological Station, Michigan, USA - M3-5 metaG | ecosystem: Host-associated > Plants > Roots > Rhizosphere > Soil | place: USA: Michigan...
CATCGCAGCATCCACACCACCGAAGACCAGCCCGCAAATCACGCCCAGGTAGAGTCTCGACATTGCACATTCTCCCTGCGTTGTTTTTGAGCAGAGATTCTAGCAGATACATAATATTCTCCTAACCGCAACACCAGACCGCTGTCTAAGGTGCTGAATGCAAGGAAGCGATCACTCGATTGCCCGGGCGGTTCTGGCCGGGGACAAGGAAGCTTACGGCGCGCTCGTTCGCGCTCATAGTGCGACTGTCTTTCGAGTTGCGTTTCGAATTACCGGCAATGAAGCCGATGCGGAGGAAATTGTGCAAGAAGCCTTTTTGCGCGGATATCAACGATTGGAGAGCTACCAGGGTCATTCCACGTTTGGAACCTGGATCTATCGGATCGCTGTGAACTGCGCACTCAATCGGATAAGCCGGCCGGGGATTGAAGCTGAGTACCGGCATGGTGAGGAAAGCGATCCAGCGGAGAAGACAGTGCAGGTTGCCGCGCAGGATGCCGATCCCGAGCGGATGCTGCTAAGCAAAGAAATCGGGGTGGCGCAGGACGTTGCGATGCGGAGGCTGACGCCGACGGAAAAAAGTGCCTTTGTGCTTCGCCATTTTGAGGAGCGCTCCACCAGCGAGATCGCCGATGTGTTGAATATCGCTCCAAATGCGGCGAAGCAGGCTGTTTTTCGCGCAGTACAGAAGTTACGGCGGGAGCTGGCTCCTCTGCGGGGGAATGCATGAAGCACCTGAGTGAAGACGAGCTGATTGAGCAGTATTACGGCGAGGCGACAAGCGCGGCCGATGCACACCTGAAAGCGTGCCGGGAATGCTCTGCGCAGTATGCCAAATTGAGCCGGAGTGTGGATGCGATCGGCCCGGTAGCAGTGCCACTGCGAAGCGCTGACTATGGCGAGCGTGTGTGGGAGAGACTAAGTCCGGAATTGATTCCGTATCAGAAAAAGGTAGCGGGATGGCGCGGCTGGGCAAATTGGCGAGCAGTGGCATTGCTGGTTGGCTGCACTATGGTGCTGGCTACCGTATTCCTGGGTGGCCGCTATTGGGAACGGGTAATAACGAAAAAAGCCAATATCGCGAGTACTCCGCAAGCGAAGCAGCGCGTGGTTCTTGTGGTGTTGACGGATCATCTGGATCGCACAGAGCGTTTGTTAGTGCAACTGGAGCATGCGGGTTCAAAGGACCAGGCAGATAATGCGCAACTGCAGTCGGAGGCGCGGGAACTGCTGGCATCGAACAGACTCTATCGAGTTACTGCGAGCAATGAAGGCGATCCACAGTTAGCCGGGTCACTGGACAGGCTTGAGGGTGTGCTGGCAGAGATCGCGAATGATCCGAAGCTGACTGCATCCGATATCGATCGCGTACGCGACGATATGAACACAAAGGGAATCCTGTTTGAGATTCGAGTTCTGCGAGCACGCAGTTCGGATCAGGTGAGCGGACATGGCGCCGCGAAGGGAGCAACGATCTAATGAAAGTCAAAGTGTTGTTTGCAATTCTTCTTACTTCTACGCTGGCGCTTACGTCGTGGCATCTGCATGGTGAATCGCTGCAGCCGCTGACGGCAGCGGATGGCGCAGGCGCAGCTTCCGACGATGCATCGCTTTATGCCGATGGAACCCGTGCGATCAACGAGAGCCGCTGGTCTGACGCGGCGCGGCTCTTTAATCGGGTGGCGCAGATGCACGGCGAGCACGCCGAAGGTGCGCTCTACTGGAAGGCCTATGCGGAAGGCAAGGAAGGCCAGCCGGCCAACGCACTGAATACGTGTGGTGAATTGCGGAAGAATTACGCAAAGAGCCGGTGGCTAGACGAGTGCGGCGCTCTGGAGATTGAAATCCGGGGCAAGAGCGGGCATCCGGTATCACCGCAGGCTGAGCCAGACGAGAACCTCAAACTGCTGGCGTTGAATGCTCTCATGCAGCAAGACCAGTCGCAGGCGGTGCCGATTCTCGAGAAGATCCTGAGTGGCAATCAATCGGAGGAACTGAAAAGCCGCGCGTTGTTTGTGCTGGCGCAGAGCCGATCGCCGCAAGCCGAGGCATTGATTGGCCAGGTTGCACAAGGTAAATCCGGCCCGGCACTTCAGATCAAGGCCATTCGGATGCTTGCTGCCGCGAAGGGCAGATCGGCTGACGACACGCTTGCATCGATCTATCAGCACAGCAGCGACACTCAAGTGAAGCGGGTAATCCTGCAGTCCTATCTGATCACTGGAGACTCTTCGAAACTGCTCGACGCGGCTCGTCAAGAGACCAATCCAGAACTGGTAAAGACTGCGATCCATACGCTGGGAGCTATGAATGCAGCGCAGGATCTGCTGACGATGTATCGTGCAACGAGCAATACCGAGAGCAAAGCCGACATCATCAGTTCGCTGATTGTAAGTGGCCACAACGGTGTTTCCCCATTGACGGAGATTGCGCAGTCAGAGCAGGACGCAGAACTGCGGCGAAAAGCGATTCGCAACCTGGGGATTGCGGGAGGAATGTCCGTAGCTCCGGCCTTGGTAGCGACGTACCAGAAGAACACAGATGTTGAGACCAAGCGCGCTGCCGCTCAGGCCCTTTTCCTCGCCAATGACGCTCCCGATCTGGTGACGCTGGCGCGCGCCGAGAAGGACCTGGAGATGAAGAAGTACCTGGTGCAGCAGCTAAGCCTGATGCATAACGAGGAAGCCACCAAATACATGTTGGAAATTTTGAATAAGTAGAGAGGAATCCCCATGAGGCAGGATTGGCTTGTAGCGGCGATGCTGGGCGTGTCAACGATCGCAATGGCTCAGCAACCCAAGGTCGTCAATGCGCAAATGCACACTGAGTCCGTCAGCGAAAAACTTTCAACGACAGTGAATCGACTGCAGCATACAAGCGGCCCACTTTGGCTGGGCTATGCAGTGGCGGCTGTTCCAGGATCGCGTTTCTCGGCATGTTCTGGCGACACACACGCAGAGGGGGAGGATGGATGTTGCGGAGTCTATCGGCTTGAGGGTTCTGATAACTCCTTCCAGTCCTCCGATAGCCATCAGTCGTCGCCAACGAGTGTCGATATCCTGGTGCGGATCGATCAGGGCGCGGTCGATAAGATTCGCTTCATCGGCAGCGATTGCCAGATCGATGCGGGGGGACTGTCATTCACATGGCTGACGGATGTGAAGGCCGATGACAGCATCGCTTGGCTCTCAAGCATGACGACGCCGGAGCATAAGCATCTCACAGACCAGGCGCTCGCTGCGATCGCAATGCACGAGACTGCGAAGGCAACCTCGGTCCTCGAGGGTTTTGCGGCATCAGCAAGTCCGCTGTGGCTGCGCGAGAAAGCCGGATTCTGGCTGGGCGCTGGACGCGGACACGATGGTTATCTGGCTCTGAAGAAGCTGGCAAGCGATCCCGATCCCGAATTCCGCAAAAAGCTGACGTTCGATCTGTTTGTCAGTCATGATCCCGCAGCGGTTGATGATTTGATCCACATGGCGAAGTCTGACCAGGCCGTCCCGGTCCGCGAACAGGCGATCTTCTGGGTCGGGCAGAAGGCGGGCGCGAAGGCTATCGCGATGCTGAAGGATACCGTGGAGAACGATCCGGAGGTCGGCGTAAAGAAGAAAGCGGTGTTTGCGATTAGCCAGTTGCCCAAAGACCAAGCGGTTCCGGAACTGCTGCACGTGGCCCAGACGAATGCAGATCCTGCTGTCCGGAAGGATGCGATGTTCTGGCTCGGGCAGACGCACGACCCACGCGCGCTGGCGTATTTCGAACAGATCCTCCAACACTGAAGGTCGGGTCCGACACAACCTCGGCACAATTCGGTGCAGGAAACCATCTGCTCCACGTATTTGAGGGCTCTGCTTTCTTATTCCGCCCAGTCGAAGTCATATCGCTTTCGCAAATTGCGTTGACACTGTGGGTAACTTGCCCGGGACCCCAGGTTCACGAAGAATTCGGACGAGAGTCGACGGCCGCCTGTCTCCAGTTGATTGGCACGGCGCACTGGAAATCAGGTTCCGTCAGAGATGAGTGCATTATGCAGTCTCCCCATCAGATGACCCTTTTGGAAGAATTGCAGGCCAGGCTCTTAGCGAAGGTCGGTTCGGGGACCGAATGCGTACGTGTCGCGGCGCAAATTTCGGAAGCCATGTCGTCACGTGTTGAAGAACCGACATTTGCCTGGTCGAGTATTGCGCCTAAACCACTCGAGACGTCCAAGAGTAGAGGAGAATAGCCCGACGCGCCAGAGCGGGTTACGCAACTGTCCACGACTGTTTTGCCTTCCGTCACATACCTGTTGACATTCTGCCTATGAACAAGAGACGATATGTTGGATTTCAACATGTCGGTGTATTTATGCGCGAAACCAAATCGGACGTTCTGCAGGGCACGTTAGATCTGATGATCCTCAAGACCCTTCAATCCATGGGCCCGCTGCATGGCTACGCCATTGCGCGTCGTATCGAACAGGTCTCCAGCGATTCGCTCAGCCTCAATCAAGGTACGATCTATCCCGCGCTCCTGCGCCTCGAACAACGGAGATGTATCAGATCGAACTGGGGTACGTCTGATACGGGACGGAAAGCAAAGTTCTACTCGCTCACCCGCATTGGACAGAAACAAGTTGCGGAGGAAGAAGAAAACTGGTCGCGCATCGTTACTACCATGGCGCGGTTCCTGTCGCCTGCGGAATAGGAGTGACTGATGAATTGGCTTCGTGAAATGTTCAGCCGCTGGGCCTCGATCCTGGACCGCCGGCGGCTCGAAGACGAATTAGACCAGGAACTGGAATCGCATCTCGAGTCGGCGATAGAAGATAATGTGCGGGGCGGTATGACGCACGAAGAGGCTCGCATTTCTGCGTTGCGCATGTTCGGCGGCGTCACCCAAATCAAGGAATCGTACCGGACCCGCCGCGACCTTCCTTTCTTCACTTCGCTAGGCCGCGACGTTCTCTACGCCACCCGGCGATTGCGCTCTTCGCCCGGCTTCACCTTCGTTGTAATCGCTACCCTGGCGCTTGGCATCGGCGTTAACACCGCCATGTTCACCCTTGTCGAGGGATTTCTGCTGCGATCCCTGCCAGTCGGTGATCCATCGAGTCTCTACCGCGTGGGTGACCGCAACACATGTTGCTATCATGGCAATTTCGAATATGCTGACGGCAATTTCGATCTCTTCTCAAATGATCTATATCGCCGGTTCAGGCAAGCAGCGCCGGAGTTCGAGCAACTTGCGGCGGTGCAGGCGGGAGGCAGCGGATACACCGTTCAATATGGCTCGGCTGCGCCCCGCCCACTGCGGACGGAATTTGTCTCAGGGAATTACTTCAATACTCTCGGTGTGGGCGCATATCTCGGTCGCCCGCTTACAGATGCTGACGACCGCCCGGGCGCTGCGCCTGTGTTGGTGCTGAGTTACGTGGCATGGGAAACCGAATTCGGCCGCGATCCGTCAATCGTCGGAGCGACGGTGTATGTTCAGCGGCATCCGTTCACAGTCGCGGGAGTGGCGCCCGCCGGTTTCTTTGGCGACCGCATCGCTTCTATTCCCCCGGATCTGTGGATGCCGCTCTCCGCAGAGACTGAAATTGAAGGAGCAAACGCGGCGGTAACACAACCGTTGACGGCATGGCTTTATGCATTGGGTAGACTTCGGCCCGCTGTCCAAAAGCCGGCGCTGGAGGCAAAATTGTCCTCCGTGCTGCGCCAGTGGATGCAGGAATGGCCCAGGTTCAAGGAGCACGGCGGAGCTGCAATCATACCCCGTCAACATGTAGTCCTTGCGCGGGCAGGGGGAGGAATCCAAAAACTCCAGCAACAATCCGGTGCGAATCTGCGGCTCTTAATGCTTCTTTCCTGCGTGGTGCTGCTTATGGCCTGCGCAAATATCGCCAGCTTACTGTTAGCGCGCTCGACAGCCCGACGGACCGATGTCGCCGTGCGAATGGCTCTTGGCGCGACCCGGATCAGAATCATCCGTCAAATCCTGATCGAAAGCCTGCTGCTCAGCGGAGCAGGAGGCATCGCAGCTTTGGCTGTCGCCTGGTTCGGTGCTCACGCCATTCTCTTACTGGCTTATCCAGAAGCCCACAATATGCCACTGCATGCCGAGCCATCGTGGCCGGTCATGGTGTTCACGTTTGTCGTATCTCTGTTGACTGGCACGGTCTTCAGCGTGGCTCCCGCATGGATGGCGTCGCATGCGCAGCCATCCGAGTCCCTGCGAGGAGCCAATATTGCCAGCCGGGATCGCGCTTCGATCCCGCAACGCGCACTTGTGATCCTCCAGATCGCCATGTCTGTGGTTCTGCTCTCCAGCACGTTTCTGCTGACCCGGTCGCTTATAAATCTGGAGCATCAGAACTTCGGGATTGAAACTAGCAACCGCTACACATTCCAGATGGATCTCGAAGGTGCCGGATACACGGTTGACCGCGTCGCGGGCTTGTACCGTCAGATCGAAGAAAGACTGGGCGCATTGCCAGGCATCACCCATGTGAGCTTCGCCAGGTATATTCCGCTGGGCGGCAACCAATGGGGAACCTGCGTCTCGTTGCAAGGTGAATCCGATCCAGGCAAGGAGGACAAGTGCTTCTCCGATTGGGATCGAGTGAGCGCGCAGTTTCTCGATTCAGTAGGCGTGCCCATTATTCGCGGTCGCGGATTCACGGCACACGATGCCCCGTCTTCTCCGCTTGTGGCCGTTGTCAACGAAGCTTTTGTAAAAAAGTTCTTCCCGGGGAAAGATCCTATTGGCAAACACTTCGGACGAGAAGGGGCAAAATACTCCAGCGAGTACGAAATTGTCGGCGTCTTTTCTGATTTTGTCCTAACGGACACTCGCGCCGAATCCCGTCCACTATTCCTTGTGCCCAACACCCAACGATTCACTGGTTACACCAGCCAGGAGGATGATGCTGGGGAAAAGGCATCGATGTTTCTCAACTCCGTTATTCTCCAAGCTTCGGGTCCAGCCACTGACATTGAAATGACAACGAAAAAGGCTTTAGCGGAGATAGATCCCAATCTTCCGGTTTTTCGGTTTGTTTCGTATGACTCGGTAGTGGCCAGTAATTTCAACCAAGAGCGACTCATTGCGCGACTCACCTCGGCGTTTGGCCTTCTCTCATTGATTCTCGCGTCGGTCGGACTATACGGAGTGATGTCATATTTCGTGACACGCCGGACAGTCGAGATCGGGATCCGCATGGCGATTGGGGCTTCCCGCGCTCTCATCGTGCGGATGGTAATTCGCGGAGCGATCGCTCAGCTTGTGACGGGCCTTGCCTTGGGCATACCGGCGAGCCTCTTCATCGGTCGTCTGATGACGCGCCTCTTATTTCACGTCAGCGGGTACGATCCCATCATTCTCGGGGCGGCTTCGATGGTCCTGGCGATTTGTGGAATTGGAGCATCATTTATTCCTGCTATTCGAGCAGCATCGGTGGATGCGGTTCGCGCGCTGCGTAGTGAGTGATTAGTGCATCCCTGTGCTTCACCGATTCGATGTCCTGTCGAATTTGCAATCACTGAGAGTAGTGGAATGGGCCGCTTTGCACCAGCGGTCAGTGTTTCAAATAAGTTTCGCAACGACTGGAGATTCGCAAATAGGCGGTGGGACTGACCGAGTTTTAATTGGTGCAGAGAGCGTTATGTAGTTTCTAGTGAGTTGTGGTGGTATTCGGCCAAGGTTGAAAGAAGCCAGCAAGCACCCACCCGATTGCACGCATCATGCCCCAAGGCACTGCAAACCCGACTAGCGGAAAAATCATTTGTAGAACATAGGACCACGCACTCGGCGCGTGAAGCGTACCTTGGAATTCTGACTGAAATGCAGAAAGCGAGACCAGACCGCAAAAGAGGAATCCTGTGCCCCCCGCCAGAATCGATAAGCGTCGAGTTCCTTCTCTGAGGTCCACGCCGGCCTCGTTCTGCAATCTTAGTACTGGCGACCCAGAATGCGCCTGGACTCTTCGCGACCGGCTAAACGTTGGTCACTATCAGGCGGTCGCGGTATCAGGTTGTCGCGGGGGTGAGTAGCAAAGCTATGATGATCCCTCAAATGCAGCGCAGCAAGGCGATTCTGGCGTATACGAACGCAAGGAGCGCCTTTTGCAAATGCAATCTGAACCTAGTCTCCGCGAGCCAGGTGTTTAGAAGTTCTTGCCCAGTATCAGGCGAAGAACGGGTGCGGGCTGCGAGTACAGGCTGGTCTTAACCTCGAAGAAGGTGCCGTGGCGGTTTTCGAATCCCATGAGGATGTTGAAGCCAGTTTCGTAGTCGAAGTTACCGAAAGAGATGTCGCGTTTCTGGCTTGCCGACGTGCTGAAGCTCTGGTGAATGAAGTTCAATGAAGGGCCGCCGCCGAGATAGGGAGACCACGCACCCCTGCGAGCGTGTTGAAAGCGGTAGACGCCTTCAAGGTTGAGGGCCACCATGTCAGTGATTTCGCCCCAAGCGAACTCCGCGTTGGGCCGGAAATACACGTTGCGGGAAAAGACAGGACCCATCTGGGAGTGAAGGCCGAACATCACGAGTTCCGGATCCAATGCAACCCCGGTACGCGCTCCTATACGCCAGCGCCGCGCTTCGCGTCGAATGTCGTTTTCAACGTTTCGCACCTGCGGCGGTATGGGGGCTGCATTTCGATTGCGGGCTCCCGAGGGGCCGGAACCTTGCGCCTGATCTGTAACGCTGACATTAGTCGCATGGCGAGCACCAGTCTCATCGTCCTGATCGGAATCGACGCGTACCTGCGATCCGACGGCTAGAGTGCGAGGCTTGTTTGTGTCGCGGTCGACGGTGAACACATGAAATTGATTGTCATCAGATCTGACCACGAAGCTGGTGCGGTTTGAGGCCACTACTGTCCCCTCGATGGTTCCGTGGTTTTGAGATTGCGATGACGAATTGGATTGGGATGATGAGTTGTCTTGCAGCGAATAAGCCGGTGCCGAAAGCAGCATGCAGACGACGATGGAGGAATATATGGTAAAGAGTTTTTGCAGGGACATACCCGGGAGTCCTTCGTATTTGTTAGTTTGCGGATGAAGCCTGGAGCTTCAAACCGCGTCAGATAGAAACCGATCGTGATCAGGTAACTATCTCGCCCATAAATAGGACGAAGGCTCTGATGGAAGTTACGGAGGCGGGGTTGGTTGAATCCGGAGAAGTCCTAGATTAATTAGGTCCTGAGTTCGATGAGGTCGAAAAATACGGGCGGCTCGTGAATCAATGACAGATTGCGTCTACCATGTGAATTTGATCGGAGACATCATCCGGCACATGTACGATGACCGCGGCTCGACTTGTAGTGACGGACAGGACGGGTCTACTGGACCTATATAACTCTTACGCTGCGTGGATACTAACTATGACCGCAAAGAAGTTATCTGATTTGTCGCGGCAATTATGCCTGGTTTTTGGTGAAGCTCTTTAATGAAAGCACGACAGGTCCCCCCGAGTCGTTGGTATTCGTAACTAAGGCAAGGGCTTGCACTTTCGCGCGCAAACCCTCGATCTTCGTCTCCGTTTGCCTGGACCAACCAGGATTTGGCATGAGCAAACCGTTCTGGATGAGTGGCTCACCCCATGGCACCATCGGGAAACGAATCGCATCCAGTTTCTAACCCGGAAGCCGACAGGACTGCGACCATTGTTCGGGGCAAAGCCATCATCGCTCAGTCTGCAACATTGGCCGATTCGCACGGAAGTCCCGCTTCTTGCAAGTTGACCGGTCGAGAGTTTCTGTAGCTAAACACCATGGTGCGGTTCAGAGCGTCGATGGGCCAGTTCGATTTCCATTGCACCCCAAACTCCAGAAGTAGCAGTAAGCTTCCGATCATTAGACCTGCGAAGCAGAGCAGCCCTGTTCCGTAGCTTCCGGATATATCCTTTAGTGCTCCAAGCGCCGAGGGAAGAAAAAAACCGCCCAGACCTCCCGCCGCGCCCACGATCCCTGTAATGAGTTCAATATCCGCAGGGAAGCGCTGCGGCGCCATCTGGAAGACTGCTCCATTACCCATTCCGAGCATCCCCATTAGAAGAAACAGGACGGGGACAACGACCGCAATTGTGGGAAGATTGCTAAGAACCAGGACACAGGTAGCAACGCCGGCGAAAATCCCGACCAGGAGCCGGTAGCCTCCCATCTTGTCCGCAAGCCAGCCGCCAACCGGACGTAGAAAGCTGCCAGCTAAAACGACCACTGTCGTAAAGTCGCCTGCCTGCACCTTTGTCAGATGGTATTGATCGTGAAAGAAGACCGACAGAAAGCTTGCCAAGCCAACAAATCCGCCAAAGGTAAGGCTGTAGAGAAGGCAGAGTTTCCATGTATCGGCCTGAATGAAAAGCTGCGCATATTTACCCCACGGCTTCGGGGCTGACTTGAAGGGACTGTTCTTTGCCAGGAAGAAGAATGCTGCAAGCACAAGTGCGATGGGAACCAGCGCGAGACCAAACACAAAATGCCAGCCGTAGTGTTGTGCGATCCGCGGGCCAAAGAAAGTTGCGATCAGAGTTCCTGAGTTGCCGGCGCCGGCGATTCCCATGGCCAATCCCTGATGCTCGGCCGGATACCAGCGTCCGGCCAGTGGCAAAGCAACTGCAAAACTTGCACCGGCGATGCCCAACAGAAAGCCGATGAGATAGAAATGCCAAAGCGCGCTCGCATAACGCCATCCAAGGATCAAAGGAACCAATGTCAGCATTAGCCCAGTCAGTCCTGCGCGTCGCCCGCCAATGCGATCTGCGAGCAGACCAAGAATAGGTCGAAAGAATGAGCCGCCAAGCAACGGAATCGCTGTCAGCAAACCTTTTTGCGTGGCAGATAGGTGCATCTGATCGGCGATAAATGGGGTCATTGGTCCGAAAAGGACCCACACCATGAAGCTGACATCGAAATAGAGAAATGCGGAAAGTAGGGTGGGAAGGTGGCCGCTTTTTGCAAAAGACTTCTTGTCCATCTGTAATCCTCCAGCAGGAATTTGATTTGGGGTGGTGGATGTCAAGCACCAGAAGTTGAATTCAGCAGGCTTCGCTCAACACGCACTGAACACTGTTTGTAGTTGGGTTCGCGCGAGATGGGATCGAATGCGCTCTGGGTCAATTGATTGGCATTGCTCTCGACGAAGTGAAAAGGAAGAAAGACTTGTCCCGGCGCAACAATTTCTGTAATCCGCAATTCGACTTTGCTGACGCGACCTCGAGGCGAAATCACTTCAACGCGATCATGAGGCCTCAGCTTCAGATTCTCGGCATCGATTGGATTCATCTCGAGCCAGGCGCGAGGCGACATGCGTTGCAGAATTGAGATCCCGCCGGTTTTTGTGCGCGTATGCCAGTGCTCGACTGTTCGTCCTGTATTTAAGACGAAAGGGAACTCTCTATTCGGCTGTTCGGGAAAGGGAGCCCACGCAGTTGGCAGCAGGTTGCCGCGACCATTGTCAGTCTGGAATTCTCCGTCTGTATAGAGTCTGCGCGTAGCCGCCGGGGATGAAGTGCCCTCGGGGAAAGGCCACTGGATCCCATCGTTCTTCTCCAGTGCAGAATAGGTGATGCCGGAGTAATCGCAAAGCCGTCCTTGGGAAACACGACGCCATTCATCGAATGCGTCTTGAGGTTCGACCCAGCTGGGAAAGATTTCCTCACGGCAGCCAAGACGCTCAGCGACATCAAGAAAAATATTGAAATCGCTTCGCGCTTCACAGGGTGGTGCTGTGGCAGGATTCACTTTGCTTACGCGACGTTCAGAGTTTGTGTAGGTTCCTTCCTTCTCGCCCCAGATCGCCGCCGGCAATACGAGGTCCGCCAATTCTGTCGTCGGTGTGGGGTGAAATCCATCCTGCACTACCAGAAAGTCGAGGTTCCCAAGCGCATGTTTAAGGATGTCCACATTTGGAAACGAGACTAGTGGATTTGTTCCGATTATCCAAAGCGCGCGAATCTTTCCCGCGACCGCGGCTTCGATGATGTCGGGATAAGCAAGTCCGCGTTTTGCAGGAATACGCTCGACTGGAATATTCCACAAGCGGGCCAGTTGTTGGCGGTCTTCTTCGGATTCGAATTTGCGATAGCCGGGCAGGCTCGATGAAAAGCCCGCCTCCCGCGTGCCCATGGCGTTGCACTGGCCTGTAATCGAGAACGGCGAGGCTCCCGCGCGCCCCACATTCCCCGTAAGCAGGGCAAGATTATTGATGGCGTTCACCGTTTCGGTGCCCTTGGTGCTGTGGTTAACGCCCATTGTCCAGCCGATAAATGCGCCCTTTGCGTTGCCGTAGAGAAGCGCGGTCTTGCGGATCACTTCGGGAGAAAGCCCAGTGATCTCTGCTGCAAATGCCAGCGTGTACGGTTCCAGCGATTGGCGAAGCTCTGCGAAGCCGTTCGTATGACGCTCGACGTATTCTTTTTTGTAGAGTCCCTCATCGATCAGAATGCGGGCGATTGCGTTGATCAAAGCCAGATCCGAGCGCGGCTTCAGGGGCAGGTAGATGTCGGCCATCATGGCGGTCTTGGTCACGCGCGGATCCGCAACGATGAGTGTTTTCGCGGTGTTGGCCTCGAAACGCGCGCACAGTATTGGATGATTCTCGGCGACGTTGGCCCCGATGAGCAGGATGACATCGGCCACCTCGAGATCTTCATATGCGCCCGGAGGGCCATCGCTGCCGAAGGATCGCTTATAGCCGGCCACGGCGGTAGACATGCAGAGAGTGGTGTTGCCGTCATAGTTGCGCGTGCCGAAGCCGAGTTGTACCAGTTTGCCTAGTGCATAAAACTCTTCCGTGACTAATTGCCCAGTGCTGATGATTCCAAGAGATTCTGGTCCGTGTTTGCTCTGAACGGAGCGAAACTTCTCGACGAGAGTGTCGAGAGCTTGAACCCAACTTACGCGCGTGAGTTCGCCGTTCATGCGGAGCAGCGGGTACTTCGCGCGATCTTCTGCTTCGATCGCGTAGTGTTCCGCCAGGCCTTTCGGGCAGAGCTTGCCGAGATTGACCGGATGATTGGGATTGCCGCGTACGCTGACAACTTTCCCTTCGCGCACGCCCAGTTGCATTCCGCAGCCGACTGAACAATATCCGCAAGTGCTGTTCACCCAGCGTTCTGCATGCTTCGCAGTTGCGGAGTATCCAAGGACTGGATCTTCGCCGTAACTGTATTGCGCAGCACGGATGTCTAGCCCACTCTTGCGCTCCAACCATTCGCGCAGGCTCATGCGGCCTCCGCGGCCAGGTATCCGGTGGCCATGTTCGTCGGAACGACACTCACGAAGAAGAGATAGCGGCCGATGAATTCGCCGGCGATCAGAGCGATGGCGACTGGAACGGAGATCCAGCGGGTGTGCGCAAATTGCAGCAGGAACAGGCCGGTGACAAGTGCCAGAATGCGCCACGAAAGAAGGCCAGATAGAACCGTGGTGAGAAGGCGGAAAGTTCCGCGCAGTTCATGAACGCTCGATCGTTCGAGCCAGAGCAGCTTGCAGCCGGCAGCCAGGAGCGTAGCAAGCCCGGAGAGAAGTGTGGCCGATCGCGTGAAAGAAGATGCGTCGTTCAGAATGTTTGCGCCGGCAGAGCCCAGCAGGGCGGCGGTAAGAAGAAACTCCGCGACCGTGAAGGGAGAGTTCCATGCTGGGCGGCCCGGAACGAGGTACAGGCGAGCGCTTGCGTAAACCCCTGCCAATCCGAACAGAGACGTTACTCCACCGAGCAAAACGCTTGCGCTCAAGCCGAGCCATAACGTCAGTGAGTACGCGGTTGCGGCGCCTGCGAAGAGCGTGAACATGAGCACTTCGCGGCTGAGCCATGAGCGACGCCACATCTTCAATGCGCGCATTGCATGGATGGGTCGGCCCAGATGAAGAGTGGATGCACACAAGGCCAGGACCGCCACGAACAG
>Ga0157375_10003347_pt1 | contig 13889 bp, 11 predicted proteins | sample M35metaG_FD_115311 | JGI IMG/M metagenome (GOLD analysis project Ga0157375, IMG submission 115311) | Miscanthus rhizosphere microbial communities from Kellogg Biological Station, Michigan, USA - M3-5 metaG | ecosystem: Host-associated > Plants > Roots > Rhizosphere > Soil | place: USA: Michigan...
ATGAATTATTAACCGAAAAAGAAATAGTATGAGAGGCGTAAACAGAGTAATGCTCATTGGCAATCTCGGAAAAGATCCTGATGTACAATTCCTGGAAGGGAATATTGGAGTAGCAAAATTTCCGCTGGCAACAACCGAAACTTTTAAAGATCGTTCCGGTAAATTAGTTTCACAAACCGAATGGCATACAGTAGTGCTTTGGCGCGGTTTAGCAGAACTGGCTCAGAAATATCTGCACAAAGGAAGCCTCGTATATATTGAAGGACGTTTGCGTACCAGGAGTTGGGAAGATAAAGAAGGTAATAGAAAATTTGCAACAGAGGTAGTAGGTGATAATCTCATAATGCTTGATAAACGAACGGATAGTTCGTCATCAATGCCCGCGGATCATGGCAGTATTGAGGGAGTAGGCAATGCTGAAGTACCACCTGAAACGGGTGGTGATCTTCCGTTTTAACAAAAACATTTTAATCTATTAAATTTGCATCCAGTTACAGGCAGGCCTTATGACCTGCCTTTGTATCATTAAAACAACATCTATTGGATAGCCCTTCGGCCATTACTAATATTTCTGGTCATTTTTCTTATACTTTACTGGCAGTCACACCGCAGGGTACTACGTTTTTAATCATTGTTTTGCTCGCCTTATTACTATTAAGTTTTGTCGTGTCCGGCGCCGAAGTGGCTTTGTTTTCTTTGACCAATAAGGATGTAAACATGCTAAAGACAAAACAACATGCAGCCGCAAAGCGAATTACTGACCTCCTGGATGAGCCAAAAGAAGTATATACTTCATTGCTTATCGCCGGTACATTCATGAATATTTGCATAATTATCTTGGCTAATTATTTATTCAATCAATATTTCCCTTATGGGAAAATAAAACTTGTCAACAGCGGTTTTGATTTTATCATTGAACTTGTTCTCAGAGTAATTACCATTGCTTTTATTGTTGTTTTTTTTGGAAAGATCTTACCAAAGGTCTGGGCGACACAAAACAATTTGCGTTTCGCCTATGGCTCTGCTTTTATAATTGAAGCCCTTCACTTGTTTCTTCGGCGGATCAGTCGATGGATGGTATCGGTAGCTGATGGTCTTGGGCAACGACTGGGCGCCAATCGTATTCAAACTTCCGGAATACAGGAATTGGGAAAATCGGATGAGATCACTGCCGAGGAGAAAAATATTCTTCTTGGGATCGAAAAGTTTGGAAACATCTCGGTGAAACAAATCATGCGATCAAGACTCGACGTTAACGGGATTGATTACAGCATTTCATTCAATGAGCTTATAAAAAAAATTGAAGAACTTCATTATTCGCGATTACCAGTCTATAAAAACAATCTTGATGAGGTAATTGGGATATTAAATACAAAAGACTTTATTCCCTATCTTAACGAACCTTCTGATTTTAACTGGCATTCTTTAATGCGTCAACCTTATTTTGTCCCCGAGTCAAAACTGATCGAGGACCTTTTAAGGGATTTTCAAAGCAGGCATATTCATTTTGCCGTAGTAGTGGATGAATTTGGAGGAACAAGCGGAATTGTTACACTCGAAGACATACTGGAAGAGATCATCGGAGATATCAGAGATGAATTTGATGAAGAAGAAACGGGTAATCGCAAGCTGGATGACCTTAATTATGCATTTGTCGGAAAGACGATGATACATGACATGTGCAGGACAATGAATTTGCCACAGGACACGTTTGACAGGGTAAAGGGCGATAACGAATCGGTGGCAGGGCTGGTATTGGAACTCGCGGGTGAGTTTCCTAAAGTCAATGATGTAATAAACAGCGGTGATTTCGATTTTACCGTATTAGAAATTGATAAGAACCGCATCTTATCGGTAAAAGTTACCATAAAAAATCAAACTGAAGAATGAAGTACTGGCTTTGTAAAGTTTTTTTTTCTTTTTTTCTTTTCATCCTGGTTAGTTGCAACAGTGATTATACAGTTGGTAAAAAGAGAGGCTATTTTAAGATCGATTTCCCCGAAAAGAAATACAAGGAATTTGATCAGCCAGGGTATCCCTATTCATTTGAATATCCTGTTTACTCCTCAATTGTCAGGGACACGACCTTTTTTGAAACTACTCCTGAAAACCCGTGGTGGATCAATATTGATTTTCCGCAATTCGCGGCACGAGTACATATGAGCTATAAAGAGATCGGTAAAAATAAATTTGATTCATTGGTAAACGACGCATTTAAACTTTCCTATAAGCAACATACTTACAAAGCTTCTGCCATCGAGGATTCGGCAATGGTAACACCAAATAATGTTCACGGAATGTATTTTACGCTGGCGGGTAATACGGCTACAGCCAACCAATTCTTCCTTACTGATTCTACGAGGCATTTTTTAAGGGGGGCATTATACTTCGCTGCCACACCCAATGAGGATTCGATCGGAATCGTAAATGATTTTTTGAAAGAGGATATTCTTCATTTAATCAATACCTTGAAATGGAAATGATCATTGTTGAATGATGACCTTTCTGATCTTGCTATAATGACGTACACAACTTGTCCCTGGAGATGGTTACTATTCAAAAGCTTAAATTTGCCGAAAGTATTACTGTGATTGTAATTGACAATGTTTTAGTGGGTGATGATATTGTTGAAAAACAATTTGTTTGTGATCTTGCGAAATGCAAAGGTGGTTGCTGCGAAGATGGAGACGCAGGTGCTCCATTGGAGGACGGAGAACTGAATACGATTGTTGATATTTATGAGACAGTGAAACCTTATTTATCGCCGGCATCCGTCTCCGAAATAGAAAAGAAAGGAAAATATGTTTTTAATGAAGAATTCGGTTGGGTTACACCGACATTGGGCAACGATTCTGAAATTTGTGTGTATGGAATTCGTGAAAAGAGCGGAATGATCAAATGTGCTTTTGAACAAGCCTACTATGAAGGAAAAACAAAATGGAAAAAACCCGTTAGCTGTCATTTGTTTCCCATTATTGCGGAGAAAGGAAAAAATGGGAGCCATGATAAGATGAATTATGAACCAAGACAAAAACTTTGTAACCCTGCTTGTTTTCTTGGAAAAAAATTACAAGTGCCAACATATCAATTTTTAAAGGAAGCGGTTGTAAGAAAATATGGCGAGAAGTTTTACGAAGCGCTTGACACAATCGCAAGGGAAAGATCAAAGAGAAAATGATAACAGCTAAAATTAACTCGTGAAAGAAATAGCCTCTGATTTTATTGAAAAGAGTATTGAAAAAAGTGCAGACAGGGATCACCGGCAAAAGATCAATTTTAACATTGGGCGTTATAATGCTGTGGTGCCGGCCGGGAAGGAACAGTTTGAAAACCTAAACCGGGCAAGGGAAAAAGCGAAAAATATAAAGTGGAGAGCGATTGAGACTTTAGACAAGCAATTGGAAAGATTTGAAGCCGGGATTTCGAAACGAGGCGCCAAAGTGATCTGGGCAGAAACTGCAGAAGGAGCAACGGAAGAGATACTCAGGATTTGCAGAGAAAAGAATTGCCGCAGTATTGTAAAGAGCAAGAGCATGGTAACAGAAGAAATTCATTTAAATGAATTTCTTGAAAAAAATAATATTGAAAGTGTAGAAACTGACCTGGGAGAATATATCCAGCAACTGGATGGAGAGCCACCTTATCATATCGTAACGCCCGCCATGCATAAGAGCAAGGAAGACGTGGCAAAATTGTTTTCAGACAAATTGGGAACGGACCCGGCACTTACTCCTGAACAACTAACGCTGGTAGCGAGGCAAACTCTTCGTGAGAAATATACACAGGCCGAAATAGTAATTACAGGTGCAAATTTTATCATTGCTGATATTGGAGCCATAGCGGTTACAGAAAATGAAGGCAATGCAAGATTGAGCTGCGCATGGCCAAAAACACATATTGTGGTCACTGGCATTGAAAAAGTAATTCCTTCGCTTACTGATCTAGCCTTATTCTGGCCATTACTTGCAACCTACGGAACGGGCCAGAAAATAACGGTGTATAATACGATTGTAACCGGACCGAAGCAACCTGGCGAAGTTGACGGACCTGAAGATATGTATGTGATATTACTTGACAACGGGAGGACCAATTTACTGGCGAATGAAAAAACGAGAGAGAGCTTATATTGTATTCGCTGCGGGGCTTGTCTGAACGCCTGCCCGGTTTATAAAAATATCGGCGGACATACCTACTCTACTGCGTACAGTGGGCCAATCGGTTCCGTGATCACCCCCCACTTGAAAAATATGAACGAATGGAAGCATCTTAGTTATGCTTCTTCTCTTTGCGGGAACTGTACAGAAGTATGCGCCGTCAAAATTAATTTGCATGAACTGCTCCTGGAAAACCGTTATGAGTCCGTTGAAGAAGGAGGCAGCAATTTTGCGGAACGGACCGCCTGGAAAATGTGGAAACAAGCAATGCTTCATCGTAGGTTTATGAACATGGGAAGCAGTAAAATGAAAAACTGGGTGATCAATAAGTTCTTAAAAGACTGGAAAAAACACAGAGGCGATATAGAATTCCCGAAAAAATCTTTTAATGAGATGTGGAGAGCGAAATATGGTAACAGATAATATTTTCACTTCGTGATCGTCTTTTCACATACAATTACTCCACGGCTACGATACATTTTAGATTTTATTGGTAAGCAAACCATCGGTAGACCTTTTCAAGGTGTAAATGATATTGGGACTTTTCGACAACACACAGGACCAAAGATCAATTATAGTAAAGAAAGAATTGCAGATTCAGAATTCAGAATTCAGAATACAGAATTGCTTTTTGAAAAGGGATGTAATGAACAAACCATCAAATGTTTTGAAATAAATAACTACAAAGCTTTTTTTAAAACTGAGGGGGATTTTCCTTTTGATATTTTTGCTGCCAGTTTTTATTTAATGAGTCGTTACGAAGAGTACTTGCCCCATAAAAAAGATATCTACGGTCGTTATGCTCATGAAAATTCTCTGGCTTTTAAAGAAAATTTTTTGCATTTTCCATTGATCAATATCTGGATAGAAGATTTTAAAAACTGTCTTCAGTTAAAGTTTCCCACACTCACCACTCACCACTCACCATTCACCTTCCTTCCTACTTATGATATTGATGAGGCGTATTCTTATAAATATAAACAATGGTGGAGAACAATCGGGGGAGCGATAAGGTCCGTAGTGAAAGGAGAATGGCAAATGATTGGGGAAAGATGGCGAGTAGTTTTTGGAAAACAGAAGGATCCTTTTGATTCGTTCGATTGGATGCATCAGTTACATCAGCAATTCGATCTTCGGCCAATTTATTTCTTTCTTATCGCCGGCAAAACGGGTAAGTATGATAAGAATATTTCCCCGTCAAAAAGATCAATGAAACATTTGATCCGGGAACACAGTGACCGTTATTCAATTGGTATTCATCCTTCCTGGCAAAGCGGCGATGATCCTGGAAAATTAAAGCTTGAAATTTTAAAATTGGGTCATATAGCGGGCAAACAAATTAGTTCTTCGCGCCAGCATTATATTCGATTTACCCTTCCGCAAACTTACCGGCAGCTAATTGACCTTGGGATTGAATCCGATTTTTCAATGGGATATGGAAGTATCAATGGCTTTCGTGCGTCCGTTACATCACCTTTTTTTTGGTATGACCTTGAGAAGGAAGAACAAAAGAAATTATTACTCTATCCTTTTTGTTTCATGGAGGCGAACTCTTTCTATGAACAAAAATATTCGACACAAAAAGCATTTGAGGAGCTAAAACATTATTTTGATATAGTACGATCAGTAAATGGAACTCTCACCACAATTTGGCATAACAGTTTTTTAGGAAAAGCAAAGAAATTTAAGGGGTGGAGAGAAATTTATGAGCAATTCATTTCGCTGACAAAACAATAACAGTCTGCAAAAAGTTTTCCTATTTATCCTTTTAATCCTGTGAATCGTGGTTCTTAATGCCTGAAATGTCTCATCCCTGTTATCACCAGGGCAAGTTTATTTTGCTTACAGTATTCAATTGAGTCTTTATCACGAATAGACCCTCCCGGTTCAATAAAAGCGGTAATTCCGGCTTCATGCCCCAATTTCACGCAATCATTAAAAGGGAAAAAAGCATCGCTGGCCATTACAGCATTATGCAGATCAAAATTGAATTGCTTTGCTTTTTCAAGGGCCTGTCTCAAAGCGTCTATACGGCTGGTTTGCCCACAACCCTTGCCGAGCAGTTGTTTGTTTTTTACGAGAGCGATCGCGTTACTCTTTAGATGTTTGCACACGAGGTTGGCAAAGACCAGGTCTTCCTTTTCTTTCGCTGTCGTTTCCCTTCCACCCGCTTCCTTCCATTCACTAAAATTCCCTTCATCGATTGTTTGTATTAGCTCCCCGTTCAGTAACGATCTGTGCATTTCCGTGATCACGTTTTTGGGAATGGTGTCTTCCGATTTTGGTTTAACCTGTAGTAATATTCTATTTTTCTTTGTTTGTAAAATATCCAATGCCTCCTTTTCGAATACAGGAGCCATCAATACTTCAAAAAAAATTTCATTAATAGCCATTGCCGTTTCCTTATCAATAAGGCTATTAGTGATAAGAACTCCTCCAAATGCGCTTTCCACATCACCGGCTAAAGCGTCTTTCCACGCATCTGCAGTAGTAGCTCTTGACGCAATACCGCAAACATTTGTGTGCTTAATGATAGCAAAGGTTCTCAGAGATAAATTTTGAGTATCCACGGGGAACTCGCGGATCAACTGAATCGCTGCATCGATATCAACTAAATTGTTATAAGAAATTTCCTTACCGTGTAATTGTGTAAATATTTCTTCAAGATTACCCCTGAAGGATGCTTGCTGGTGGGGATTTTCACCGTATCGTAATGTTTTTATCTGCCCATTTCCAACATCAGTATTATCATCATTGAAGTAATCACTGATCGCTATATCATACCGCTTAACAACATCAAAAGCGATAGCCGCAAATTTTTTTCGTTGTTCAAGACTCGTTTCTCCCTTCTGCTCTTTCAATATTTTTTTTAGCTCCGGATAGTTATTTTTTGAAGCAATAACAAGAACATCTTTAAAATTCTTTGCTGCACCGCGAATCATCGATGGTCCCCCGATGTCTATTTTCTCAATGATCTTTTGCTCCTCATTAGTAGAAGCCACCGTTTCTTCAAATGGATAGAGATCGACAATAACCACGTCAATTTCCGGAATATCATATTGCTGCATTTCTTTTACATCCGTTTCATTATCTCTTCGTCCCAATATTCCCCCGAATACAGATGGGTGAAGTGTTTTAACTCTGCCACCCAAAATAGAGGGATAAGATGTAAGCTTTTCAACCGGGATCACTGGAAGATCCAGCTCTTCTATAAACTTTTGTGTACCACCTGTGGAGTAAATGGTAACACCCAGTTCCGATAATAATTTAACAAGGGGCTCAAGCCCGTCCTTATAAAAAACAGAAATTAAAGCTGTACGAATTTTTTTGTGCATAATCGTAAATTAAAAAAGAAGGCAAGCAATAAGAGGCGCAAATCTACTTTAATTCAAATTCATCACAAAGGCACCTTTTGTATTTACATCATAGTATGGGATAGACAAAGAGTCGCAATCTTTCATCCAGTATTTTAGTTTCCATGATGGCACTGAACCATCAAAAACTACCTGCCGTATATTGAAAGCCCTGGTCAGAGAAGAGAAATAAAGTTTAGGGTTTTTTGAGACCACAAGAATATCTATGGGGATCTTCGCATCCAAACTGCCAAACTCATAATTTTTGTCGATCAATAAAATTTTTTTTGACCCATATTGCATAAGATTTTCCTGTTCGGAAAGATCCCGGAGTTCATCAACAGGCTCAACGCGATGTAAAACCCGTGAAGGCTTTAAATGAAAATTCCATACAAAATCATCGGAAAGGATATCGCTATCTCCAACAAAGAAATAATCTCTTCCATTTATTATGTCAATGGCCTGATGCCTGGGGATATTATACACGATCAGTTTCTTTTGGTGATAAGCCCGGTAGAAGGAGGAAGATCGGAGAGAAATAAATAGTAACGCTCCCATCACTGCAGCGATGACACCTGCTTTTTGTTTTTCCAGCAGCCAATATCCAAATCCTGCAACTGTAATGATTAATAGCGTGGCCTGTTCGATGTTGATCTGCATTCCGCTCCACAAAGACCAGGGAAGCGATTCAATTTTCTCGATATAGCTATTCATAACCCAGATAAGCCATGAAATGATTTTTCCGGCGACCAAAGCAAGGAAGGGAACAAAGCATATAGCACAAAGAAAAATTTCTCCCAGCACGATAATACTCGATAAAGGGACTGCTACAAAATTTGTAAGCAGAAAGAAATTAGGGAATTGATGGAAATGATAAATACTGAATGGCGTGGTGAGCAATTGTGCCGCAATGCTCACGGCGTTTAACTTCCAGATAAGATCGAGTATTTTATTTTTTATGAAGAATAAGTTGTAGATCGGCTTCATGAATATCACTATGCTTAGAACTGCCACGTAAGAGAGCTGGAAACCGACATCCCACAACCAATAAGGATTAATACATAACAATACAAATGCAGAAAACGCCAATGTATTATAGATCGAAGTTTTTCTTGAAAGAGTCCCGGCTAATACGATACAGGAAAACATGAGCGCTGAGCGCAACACCGAGGGCTGACCGCCGGCCAGTAAGCTGAATAACCAGAGCCCCGAGATGATGATTACAGGATTAAGCCATTTCGAGATCTTTTTTCTTTTGAAAGGTTTTAAGACCTGTACAAATAACCAATATATTAGTCCCAGGTGCAATCCGGAAATTGCGATGATATGAACAACGCCAGTGTTGGTATATGATTGCACCAGGTTTTTATCGAGGTCATCCTTATAGCCAATTAATAAGGCTTCCGCGAGTCCCAATTCCTTTTCACCCGGTATGTTTGTTCGAAGAACTGATAAGACTTTTTTTCTTATTGGAAATAGCATCCTGCCAAATAGTGATTGCTCCTTTTTATCCAAGACAATAAACCCGCCTTTTTTCAAAAATGCCTGGTGGGTAATCCCCTGGAAAAGGCTGTAGCGCTTATAGTCAAAACCGCCGGGGTTACCCGCATTCGTTATTTCCTGTAATGGACTCGAAAACATTATTTCTGAGCCATAATCCAATGATAATATATCCGGGTCCTTTTGAAAATAAAGAATAGCATCACCTTTTGCAGCCGTAAACTCATTATTTTTCCCGATGGCTGTGATCCTCGCAACGGCTTTGTACGAATTTGCTTTTTCTACAAGTGGTTCCTGTAATATTGCAATTACATCATCGCTATTTTTATATTGGTTACCATACGAATTTGAATTATGACGTATGTCCTGATACCAAACAAGCAGGCTGCCAAGTGAAAGGAAAATAATGATAATGGTGACACCATTTATCACAGCCAACTTATACCGACGATAACTGGTAAGCAAAAATGAAATACCGAAGAGGATCATCGAAGAGCTAAATACGCCCCATAAAATTTCTAAACGCCACTGAAAATTCCATTGTAAAATAATGCCTGCGATCAGGGGTACCAGGAACCTGATGAACGGAGCCTTTTTCCAAATAGGGATCGTGATGGCCATTCTTAAAGGTATAAATTCTGCCTGACCAGAATTTTGCCGCGATTATTTTATCATTAATACCTTCGGTAGTCAAATCAAAACTCTTTGGGGGTTGTATCTTTAATTCCAATTTTTAGCATGAGAAAGACGATTTTATTGCTCAGTGGATGTTTGATCATTCTCTTTTGTGAATCACAAACGCTTCAGCAGCTTGAGTCAAAGAGAGTGCATTTACCCAATGGCTGGGATCTTACTCCTGTAGGCAAAAGCTTCGCCCTGGGTGATCTTCCTTTAAATATTGCTGTTTCTGCTTCAAAAAAATATATGGCAGTTACAAACAACGGCCAAAGCACCCAGTCTCTTCAGTTAATTGACATTAAAAATGAAAAAGTAGTAAGCAGCGTCATCATTCCAGTGTCATGGTACGGATTAAAATTCAGCGCTGATGAAAATTTTTTATATGCATCAGGTGGCAATGACAACTGGATATTAAAGTATGCTATTCAAAATGGAAAGCTCATTTTAAAGGACAGCATCAAGCTCGGTGAGAAATGGCCAACCAGGATCTCACCCGCAGGAATAGATATTGACGATGCAAAAAACCTGTTGTATGTGGTTACGAAAGAAAATAACTCACTCTATGTTGTTGATCTCAGTACAAAAAAGATCCTTCAGCAAAAAAGTCTAAAGGGTGAGGCTTATACGTGTCTGTTATCGCCGGATAAAAAAATATTGTATATCAGCTGTTGGGGTTGCGACAAGATCTATATCTATAACACCCAGGTGAGGGAATTTTCAGGTGAGATCGCGGTAGGTGACAACCCAAATGAAATTTGCCTTTCAAAAAATGGTGCTTACTTATATATAGCTAATGCTAATGATAATTCTGTTGCAGTGATCAGCACCAGCCAAAGAAAGGTCATTGAAGTTTTAAATGCTGCTCTTTATCCCAATGCGCCCAGCGGGTCTACTTCAAATGGAGTAGCATTGAGTGAAGATGAAAAAACTTTGTATGTAGCAAATGCAGACAACAATTGCCTTGCTGTATTTGACGTAAGCAAACCAGGTTTCAGTAAAAGCAAAGGCTTTATTCCCACCGGCTGGTATCCTACTAATGTAAAAATCATAGGCAATAAAATTTTTGTTTCAAATGGGAAGGGATTTTCATCAATGGCTAATCCCTTTGGTCCAAACCCAATACGGCACAGGGGTGAAGTGATCTGGCATGGCGGAGATAAAAGCTCAAAAGAACAATATATCGGTGGTCTTTTTAGAGGTACAATGAGTGTTATTGATGCTCCTTCCCAAAAACAATTGAGCGTTTTTTCACAAGTCGTTTACCAGAATACACCTTACAATAAAGAAAAGGAAACTTCCGGCAAAGGAGAACAGGGCAATCCTGTTCCTATGAAGGTCGGAGAAAAATCACCGATCAGGTATGTGTTTTACATTATCAAGGAAAACAGAACTTACGACCAGGTACTTGGTGATATCAAAGAAGGCAATGGTGACAGTTCACTGGTTTTATTTGGTGAAAAGATCACACCCAATCAACATAAACTGGCAAAGGAATTCGTGTTGCTTGATAATTTTTATTGTGACGGAGAAGTAAGTGCCGATGGTCACAACTGGAGTATGGGAGGTTATGCGACGGATTTTTTAGAAAAGAACTGGCCGACTGGTTATGGCGGCCGCGGTGGCGATTACAATGGGGAAGGAACCAGGATGATTGCTAACAATAAAAACGGTTTTATATGGGATCAATGCAAAAGAAACCGGGTTACATATAGAACTTATGGAGAATTTGCTGACGACTATAAGGCAAACATACCTGTTTTGGAACATCATTTTTGTCCTTATTTCACCAGTTGGGATCAAACCGTAAGAGATACGACGAGATTTTATCAATGGAGAAGGGAGTTTGATTCGTTGCTGGCTGCTAATGCAGTTCCTCAATTCAATTCACTGCGTTTCATTAATGATCATACTGAAGGCCTGCGCATAGACAGGCCAACGCCTTTTGCCCATACTGCCGACAATGATTGGGCCGTGGGTTTGTTTGTTGAATATTTGAGTAAGAGCAGGATCTGGAACGAAAGCGTGGTATTTATTATTGAAGATGATGCACAGAACGGACCGGATCATGTTGATGCCCATCGCACGACGGCTTATGTTGCCGGGGGTTTTGTAAAGAGAAAATTTGTTGACCATACGATGTATTCAACGTCATCAATGCTGCGAACAATGGAGCTGATACTGGGAATGCCGCCAATGACACAATATGACGCTGCAGCTGAATCCATGTGGCGATGTTTTAGTTCAACATCGAACCCTGATTCTTTTAGCTCCCTGCCTGCACAAATTGACATCACTCAAAAAAACATGGCGATCAACGAATGGCAGCGACGTTCGGAGAAATTTGACTTTTCAAAAGAAGATGCAATTCCCGACATGGAATTCAATCTTGTGTTGTGGCATGGAATAAAAGGCGATGATGTTCCGTTGCCGGCTCCGAAACGGGCCGCCTTTCTAAAAATTAATGATGAACAAAAAGACCAGGATGATGATTAATATCACCTTCATTCTTCTGAATTCTATTCAAATTTTTTAGGAAAGCGATTTTTTCAGGTAAGCGATCTGGCCAATATGATAAATATCATGTTGGATAATACCGTGGAGTAAGAATCTGAAGTTGTATTCGCGATAATCAACGTCTCCCAAAAGAAATTCATCATCTTTTGTTTCCAATAATTCGATGATCAGATCATGGGTCACTTTGAACTGCGCCACGCCTTTTTCCCATGTGTGTTCCTTTGGATCAATTTCTCTCCAATCAAGTTTTTCAAAACTCTCAAGGTCTTTTTCTTCATCCTTTTCTAATCTTTTTAAGGTAAATTCTGCCCACGTATTCATGTGGTAAAGTAATTCGATCAACGAATGTGAGTTTTCGTTTGGTTTTTTGTGAACAATGGCCGGATCGATTTCCTGTAAAAGTTTCATTACTGATCGCCCGTACCAGGGTTCTCCCTCTAAAACAGAGTGAATTGTAGTGATGATGTAGTCAAGTTCTTTTCTCATGAGGTGTAGATTTTGAAATACGAAATAAATGAAAAATAGTTTGATGACAGATCGAATTACATAAAAGGCAAAGAAACCAGAAACACCAATAACGAAGAAAATTTATTTTCCTGTAACCTGCTTAAAAGAACAATCGTCAAAGTTAGCAGGGAAGAAGTGTGCCCGCTTATCTTATTTAGTAAGTGTTAACCCGTAATCAGTAATTTTATTACTTACAAAAACTATTGTAGAATGAAAAAGCTGTTTGTTTTTCTATTTGTCACTTTTGTGGTTTTTTCTTCGTGTCGCTTTGTGACCGGACAGAGGATCCGGGGAAACGGGAATGTAAGAACCGAAACAAGGTCACCCGGGAATTTTAAATCTGTTTCTTCTCATGGTTCATTCGATGTATTTGTTTCGAGCGGCGAACAAGCCGTGAAGATTGAAGCTGAAGAAAATTTACTTCCCTACATCGAAACATATGTAGAAGGTTATACCCTTCATGTAGGAACAAAAGATAATTATTGGCTTCGCCCGGGTCGTAAAGTAAAGATATTTGTTTCATCTCCCGATTATGAAAGTATTCGTTCTTATGGCTCCGGCGATATAATTGGAGAATCAAAAATTACGAATTCATCAAAACTTGAATTAGGGGTGAATGGAAGCGCCAATATTAAAATGGACATCAATGCGCCCGGAATAAATACAGAGACGAACGGAAGTGGTGATATTTTTCTGAAAGGAGAGACCAAATCATTTGAAGGCGAGATACATGGCAGTGGGAATATAAAGGCACTTGATCTCAGATCAAATGACGCAACAATTAAAATTTATGGAAGTGGGGATGCCGATGTGTTCGTGGATGGCAAATTAGATGTTCATGTCGCGGGGAGTGGTGATGTCAACTATAAAGGAAATGCACAGATCTCGAGTAGTATCGCAGGTAGTGGAAGAGTGAAAAAAGTGGATTAAAGAAAGAACCCCGATTTTCAGGATTTATATTTGGATGAGGAGGAAATACATCATACAGTATAAAACAGTAATTTCCATTTCTGAAGGTCCTATATCCCAATAACCTTTTTTAATCCCACAAATCGTGGTTCTATTTACTCAAATACATACTCCGGTCCTTATACAATTGTCTGAAGTATGGATCCCGGAGATCCTTTATAAAACGAATAGCTTCGCCAGTCGATTTCATTTCGGGACCGAGCTCCCTGCTTAC
>Ga0157375_10003350_pt1 | contig 13885 bp, 6 predicted proteins | sample M35metaG_FD_115311 | JGI IMG/M metagenome (GOLD analysis project Ga0157375, IMG submission 115311) | Miscanthus rhizosphere microbial communities from Kellogg Biological Station, Michigan, USA - M3-5 metaG | ecosystem: Host-associated > Plants > Roots > Rhizosphere > Soil | place: USA: Michigan...
AAGGTTTCGGCGGTGGCCTACAACAACCGACGCAACCGCAGGAGGTACTGGTCCTTGAGTTCGCCGATGAAGCGAAGTTATACGTTCCGCTCGAGCAAGCTTATCTCGTCTCGCGCTACGTCGGCGCAGGAAAAAAATCGCCGGCGCTCAGCTCGCTCGGGGATGGCAAATGGTCCCGCGCAAAAATCAAAGCCGCGGCATCCATTTTCGATTATGCGGGCAAAATGCTGGCGATCCAGGCAGAGCGACAAATGCAACCCGGCTACGCGTTTACGCCGGACACAAAATGGCAGGCTGAATTTGAACGTTCTTTCCCGTTCCGCGAAACGCCGGACCAAATGAAGGCGATAATCGATACGAAGATCGACATGGAACGGCCACGGCCGATGGATCGCCTGATTTGTGGCGACGTTGGTTTCGGCAAAACGGAAGTCGCAGTGCGCGCCGCGTTCAAGACAGTCATGGACGGGAAGCAAGTAGCCGTGCTCGCGCCGACCACCGTTTTGGCTCAGCAACATTTCGAAGTGTTCCGACAACGCATGCTTGAGTACCCGGTGCGGATCGAAATGCTCAGCCGCTTTCGTTCGCACTCCGAACAGAAAAAAGTGCTGCAACTGCTCCGCGAAGGCGGTGTCGATATCGTCATCGGCACGCATCGGCTTATTTCCGGCGACGTTATCTTCAAGGATCTCGGGATGGTCGTCATTGACGAGGAACAGCGGTTCGGCGTTCTGCACAAAGAGAAATTCAAAGAGCTCTTCAAGCTTGTCGATGTGCTGACACTTTCCGCCACGCCGATTCCGCGCACGCTGTACCTTTCACTGGTTGGCGTAAAAGATATGTCCACGATCGAGACTCCCCCACCCAATCGTTTGCCGGTCGAAACGGTCGTGTCGGCGTACGATGAACGGATCATTCGCGCCGCGATTGATCGCGAACTGGAACGGCAGGGCCAGGTGTTCTTTTTGCACAACCGCGTTGCCTCGATCGAACGGGTGCGCGAGCGGATTGGGCATCTTTGCCCACAGGCCAGAATCGAAATCGGACACGGCCAGATGGACGCCGACGAATTGGAAGCTGTGATGGCGCGATTTATCGCCGGGAAAACTGACGTGCTCGTTTGCACAACGATCATCGAAAGCGGTCTCGATATTCCGAATGCAAACACGATCATTATCGATCGGGCGGATCAATTTGGCCTCGCGGATTTGTACCAATTGCGCGGTCGCGTGGGGCGGGCCGAGCACAAGGCGTATGCCTACCTGCTTCTGCCGCGCGAAATGATGACAGTCGGCGCCGCGCGCAAGCGGATCAGCGCGATCAAGCAATACAGCTCCCTAGGCGCAGGTTTTCGCATCGCCATGAGGGACCTGGAAATTCGCGGCGCGGGCAGCATTCTCGGCACCGCGCAAAGCGGCCACATTATGGCGGTGGGTTTCGATTTGTATTGTCAGTTGCTCAAGCAGGCAGTCGCACAGTTAAAAGGACAAAGACCACGGCTGCGGCTGGATGTGGATGTGCGCCTCGATTTTGTGGTGACAAACGAAGCAGAATTCGTAAAGCCAAGGAAGGACGGCTTCCCGGCCGTCGAGTTAAACCTGACGGCTCGAAAGCCGTCACTCCTTGAGCGCATTCCCGCGTTCATTCCGGTCGCCTACGTGAGCGACCCTGCCATGCGCATACGTTCGTATCGTGAGATTGCGGAGATCACGTCGCGAGAGCAACTTGAGCGACTGCGCCGCGATTGGCGCGATCGTTTCGGAGTGTTTCCGCCTGCCGTTGACAATTTGTTTGCGATGGTCGAAATCAAACTTGCCGCGGCTAAATCGGCGGTGAGCCGCGTGGAAGTGCGCGAGCGCAAGGTGATGTTGACCCGGCATGGAGATTTTATACTTGTCGCGGGCAAATTCCCCCGTTTAGTTGGATCGAAAATCGATCAACACCTCCCGGAAGTTGTCGAATTGATCAAGAAATTATGAGTAGTTTTATTCGTCCGTTTGTGACCGTTTTGCTGGCAGTCGGTGCACTTGCTCAAGTCCCGATGTGCACCCTCACGGCTGCGGAGGAAGAACCCACAGTTGTGGACGGCATTGCTGCGATCGTAAATGGTGAGGTTATTACCTACTCGCAAGTGCGCTCATTATCTGCGCCACAGGAACGCCTGCTCCGCCAGCAATACACCGGGCCTGATCTTGAGAAAAAATTGACGCAATTGCGCGAAATGGCAGTAAAAGACCTGATCGATCGGCGGCTCGTGATTCAGGCGTTCAAAAAAGAAAGCTACGAAATCCCTGATCACATCGTGGACATGCGAATACATCAGATCATTCGGGAGGCGTTTGGTGGCGACCGCAACACCTTTGTCAAAACGCTCGAAGCGCAAAACTACACGTTGGGCGAGTTCAAACAAAAGGAGATGGAAAAAATCATCGTGGGAGCGATGCGCAGCAAGAACGTAAAGACCAACTCCATTGTTTCGCCTACCAAGATTGACGAGTACTACAGGAAACATCGCGATGAATTTACGTCCAAGGAGCAGATTAAATTGCGAATGATCATGGTTTCCGGCCATAAGGATACCGCGAGCGCGCCTGCGCAAAAAGAACTCGCCGAAGAAGTGCTCGGCAAGCTCGCCAGTGGCGCAGAGTTCGAGCAGATAGCGCAGATGTATTCCGAGGACAGCACGAAGGACAACGGCGGCGACTGGGGATGGATCGAGCGCAAAACTCTGGCGGAGCCGCTGGAAAAGTTCGCCTTCAACATGCCCGTTGGCAGAGTCAGCAACATCATCGATTACGCCGGCAATTATTACATCCTGAAGGTTGAGGATAAACATGGCGGCAGCACGAAGTCGCTCACGGAAGTGCGCCCCGATATCGAGAAGAAACTGGTGCAGGAAGAAGCCCAGCACATTCAGGAGCGCTGGATCGCCAGCCTGCGGCAGAAAGCTTTCATCAAGACGTTCTAACGTCCGCTCTGCCTCTTCCACTTAATCTTCTTCTTTTTCTTTGTTGGTCCAATCCTGTTCGTGCCGAGTGAACAAATTCGATTACGATCACGAGCATGAGCACGACGAAGCCGCGCATCGGCATCACATTTGGCGATTGCGCCGGAATCGGGCCGGAGATTGTCGAGCTCGCTCTGAAATCGGGTCGCATTCCCGACTCGCTTGAATATGTAGTCCTTGGCCGGCAACCAAATTGTAAGCCCGGCGAACCAACACCCGAAACCGCACGCGCCGCGGCAGCTGCGCTCGAAGAGGCGGTGACACTTGCCCGTCGCGGCGAGCTCGACGCCATTGTGACCGGGCCGGTTCACAAGGCTCGAATGTACGAAGTCGGATTCAGGTTTCCCGGGCAAACGGAATTTTTCGCGGAGCGCTGCGGCGTACAGAATTTCGCGATGTGTTTGACCGGCGGAAAACTCACCGTTGCGCTCGTCACGGCGCACATTCCCTTGGGCAAAGTCCCGCGCGCGCTCAAGCAGTCAGAGATCTTGCGCGTCGGCTTGCTGCTCGCGGAGTTTCTGCGCTCCCGAGGCAAAAATGCGCCGCGCGTTGCCGTTGCCGGATTAAATCCGCACGCCGGCGAATCCGGCAAACTAGGCGTCGAAGAAATTGAAATCATCGCACCGGCAGTTAAGGAACTAAACCGATCACCGATCACTGATCACCGATCACGGTTTTCTGGTCCCGTCTCTCCCGATACCGTTTTCAACCGGGCGATTGAAGGCGAATTCGACGCGGTGCTTTGCATGTACCACGATCAAGGATTGATTCCGTTGAAACTCCACGCATTCGACAGCGGCGTGAACGTGACGCTCGGATTACCGTTTCCTCGAACCAGTCCCGACCACGGCACTGCATTTAAAATTGCAGGCAAAGGCATCGCGCGTCCTGATAGCATGATCGCCGCGATAAATCTCGCGGTGGAGTCGGCGCATAAACCGTCACGATGACGAATTTCCAAAGCTCTGATCTGAATCCTATTGACACCTGGCTTCAGCCAGGTGCTGACGCGTACCGCGCGCGCATGAGCTGTTTTCAACAGCTTCCGGGCCTTCGGATGCCAAAGCCAAAGCCGTTAAAACGGCTAAGCGCATCTGAACGGCAGTACACCGGCCTGAAGGCCGGTGTTAATGAAATTCAGGTTTCCAACCGAAAACGCGACTCATGAGCACCATCCTTCGCAACGCTACTGCTCGGCGAGCGAGCAGGATCACGAAGTACGCGTCGGTCTTTAACATCGGGCTCCAGAACACGTTCGTGTATCGCTGGAATTATTTCCTGCGTGCTCTCTTCGGGCTGATACCACTCGCCGGCACAGTTTTTTTGTGGAGCGCCGTGTTCAAAGAGCGCGGTGGCGGACTGCACGGCTACGACTACGGCTTGATGATTTATTATTATTTGCTCACGCTTTTGGTCAGCAACCTAGTCGTCCCGACAGAGGACGAATTTCAAATCGCAGCCGACATTCGGGAAGGCCAGATCAACGCGTTGCTCACGAAGCCGATGAGTTATCTCGCATACCGTACCAGCATTTTTTTGAGTGCCCGTCTCGTTTACAGCTTCGTCACCCTGCCGCCAATCGCGCTGATCTTCATCTATTTTCACGAGTACGTCGTGCTGCCAACCGATCCGTTGGTCTACCTGTTGACAGTGATCTCGACCGTCATGGCCGCGTTCATTCAATTCTTCATCACCTACAGTCTGGCGATGTTTGCGTTCTGGATTTTGGAAATCTCCACCATCGTTTTCATCGTTTATTCGTTCGAATACTTCCTCGGCGGTCAGATGTTTCCCATCGACATCATGCCTCCCGCAATCTACGCCGTGATGAAATGGCTGCCGTTCTATTACGAGCTGTTTTTTCCGGTCGCCATCTTTCTCGGCAGATTTAAAGGGGTCGAACTTGCACAGGGGTTGGCGATCCAAACTGGCTGGCTCCTGCTCACGTGGTTGTGGGCGCGCTTCATGTGGCAACGCGGGCTCGGCCACTACCAGGCCGTCGGTGGCTAGGGTAGCGCACGCCTCTGGCGTGCGGGCGAGCGCGTCCCTCGCGATCGCGAGCTTTTTCTGTAGTTCTCTTCCACAGTTGGAAATCAAATGCCGAGAAAAGATTGTTTCGGCGCGACGCCGAAACCAGCACGCGAGACGCGTGCGCTCCCCAGAAATCTCGCTACGCTCTCGCACGTATGGCGCGACTACACGAGTATCAAGGCAAAGCGATCCTCGCGGCGAATGGATTCAGGGTCCCGCGCGGTCAGGCCGCAACAAATGCCGAAGAGGCTGTCGCCGCAGCGAAGGAATTGGGCAACGAAGTTGTCGTTAAGATCCAAGCCTGGACCACAGGACGCGCAGCGATCGGTGGAGTCGCTTTCGCCAAAAAACCCGAAGAGGTGCGCACGCACACTGAGCGGATGTTGTCGATGAAAGTAGGGCAGTTTCCCGTCGAAGCTGTGCGGGTGGAAGAGAAGATCGACATCGACCGGGAGTTTTTTCTTTCGTTCGCCATCGATGACGCCGCTCGCGCGCCGATAATCATTTTTGCCGCAGGCGGCGGCACAGGAATCGAAGAGCGTGCCACTGCAACGCGACGAATCCCATGCGATGTGAATCGCGGCCCGTTGAATTCAGCAGTAAAAGAAGCTGCCGGTTCGTGTGGACTTTCGCGTGCACATGCGACTCAACTTGCCGATTCGATCCAAAGATTGTTTGCTGCCGCGCGCAGCGTCGAAGCACGTTCGCTTGAAATCAATCCGCTAGTACTGGCCAAAACCGGCGAGTTCGTCGCGGCCGATTGCCGCATGACGATTGATGATTACGGCGTTGGCCGGCATCCCGAGCTCAAGATCGAGATTGCACGTGAGTTCGATCATCCACCGACGGCCCTCGAGCAGGTCGCTTACGCCGTCGAACAAAACGATCATCGCGGCACCTTCTATTTCGCACAGCTGGCAACGGCGGCACCGAAAGGATCCAAGGGACTCGTCGGATTTCACGGCGCAGGCGGTGGCGGCTCAATGATGTCGATGGATGCGATCGTGAATGTCGGCTTTACCATCGCCAACTTCACGGATACGAGCGGCAACCCGTCTGCATCAAAGGTGTATCGCGCGGCGAGAATCATTCTCGCCCAACCTAGTCTGGTGGGTTATTTCGGTTCCGGCTCCGGGGTTGCGAGCCAGGAACAATTCTGGTCGGCGTACGGTTTGGCGAAAGCGTTTTGGGAACTCGATCTCGACATCCCCGCAGTGATTCGTCTAGGCGGCAACACTGAAGATCGAGCAGTGGAAATCTTGCATCGCATGTCGAAACTCTTGCGTGCGCCGGTCGAAGGCTATCGTAAAACCGACACGCCTGCGTTCATCGCGGCGCGTTTTGCAGAACTGGTCGCCAGCGACGCCAAAAAATGGGAGCCAAGGACGCCGCGAACGCCAAAATTTGTCAAGGATTCATCCTCCACAAAGTTGGAGGTAAAAAATGGCCGTGTTTGGATCGACACCGCGCGTTGGCCGGAGATCCGTGCCGCAGTTGAAACGCATTCAGGCGGACTAATCGTCGACCGCGATGGCACGCCCGCATCAGCATTGCCCAACGAAGAGTTCGCTACCAAAGATTCCGAGCTGCTCGCCTGCGACGTCGAATGCCATCTCGCCGGCACCGAAGGATTCTATCTCGAGCTTGGGGTTCCGGGTTTAGATGAACTAATCGGAGGCGATCGTTAGATGGCGATTTTGATTGACGAGAAAAAGCGTGTGCTGGTGCAGGGAATCACCGGACGCGAAGGGCGAGCGCGTACCCGGCTCATGCGCGAGTACGGGACAAATGTGGTCGGAGGAGTCACGCCGGGCAAAGGCGGACAGAGCGTCATCGGCGTGCCGGTGTTTAACACGCCGCAGGAAGCGGTGAATTCGTTAGGCAATATCGATGTCTCGGTTGTCTTTGTGCCGGCGGCTGGAGTAAAAGACGCGGCGATCTCAGCGATTGAAGCAGGGATCAAACTCGCGGTGCTCGTGCCGGATCGCGTCCCCGTATGGGATGCGATGGAGATCGCCGCGGCGGCGAAAGCGAATAACGCAATGTTTCTCGGACCGAACACGCTGGGTGCGTTGAGTCCCGGCAAGGCGGTTGTAGGCATGATCGGCGGTCGCGCGGAAAGCGCGCGCCAATGGTTCAAGCCGGGCGTGCCGAAAGGCGTGGGTGTGATCAGTCGGTCGGGCGGGATGGCTTCGAGCACCGGTTATTATCTCGGGCAAGCCGGTGTGCGGATTTCAAGCATCGTGCACATCGGCGGGGACGCGGTGATAGGAATCCGTCTACCCGACGCTGCACTCATGTTCGAAGCTGATCCACTCACGGAAGCGATCGTAATATTCGGCGAAATCGGTTCGTCCCAGGAAGAAGAATTGGCGCAACTGATCGCCGACAGAAAAATCACCAAGTCAGTGATCGCTTACATTGGTGGCAAGGCGGCGCGCGAAGGAACGCGCTTCAGCCACGCAGGCGCGATCATCGAAGGCGGTCGCGGCACGCACGCTGGCAAAGTGAAAGCGCTGCGCGAAGCGGGCGCAACGGTGGTTGACGCCTTTGGCGAATTGCCAGGAGCGGTCGTGACGATTCTGGAACAAATTAAAGGACAAAGTCTCATGAGTGAAGCCGACAAGAAAGCCGTGTGGCACAGCGGCATTACGCGAATCGAGCCTAACAAAGTTGCGGTGCGCGGCTACGACATCGCGGAACTAATGGGCCACGTGTCCTTTGGCGCGGCGGTTTATTTAATCCTCACCGGCGAACTACCTTCGCCTGCCGTCGCGCGGTTGATGGACGCAATCCTGGTCTCATCGATTGATCACGGCGCAACGCCTCCCAGCGCCTTGAGTGCACGCAATGTTGCATCAACAGGCGCGACCTTAAGCGCGTCGGTCGCCGCCGGTATCATGTCGATCAACCGGCACCATGGCGGGGCAATTGAAGATTGTGCGCGCCAACTCAAAGCAATTGCGGATCGCGCGGCGCGCGACTCCATTACCTTACAGGAGGCAGCGACCTGTACTCTTCGCACGATGAGCGAATCGGGTGAACGTATGTCCGGGTTTGGTCATCGCGTGCACACCAAAGACCCGCGCACTGCCCGTTTGTTCGAACTTGCGCGCGAGGCTGGCGTGGACGGCGTGCACATGCAGGCCGCCCGCGCAGTTGAGAAAGCATTTGCCGACGCGAAGAAATCGCTCCCGATCAATGTGGACGGCGCGATCGGCGCCATTCTCGCCGACTTGGGAATGACTCCCGCGGCGTTCAACGGCATATTCATGATCGCGCGCGCACCGGGGCTTATCGCGCACGTCATCGAAGAACAAACTCGCGAGAGACCTATGCGCCGAATCGATCCCGTTAACCACGGCTACGACGGGCCGGCGCCGCGAACCATTTCCGACACTCATTCATTCTGAAAAGTTGGGCGGCAGCGCCGCGGTACGCCGGGAGCAAACAGTCTCGTCACGCTGTAAATCCGGGCGACGCTCAGCATAATCCGGCGATCAGATTAAAAAATCCAAAAGAAGCGTTGACACACTTTCAGCTTCTCACCTAGAATTTCCGGTACCATCTCGGGTTCACCGGAGAGGGAAACAACTCCACTTCATCCATGAAAAAGAAATCCAATTCCAAATCCGCCTTCTTTAATTTCCGTGTCTTAATCGGCCTGTTTGTAGTCTTGGCCGGCGTGTTTCTGGCGCTGCTGAGCTTTGGCTTTTTTTCGACGGCCGAGGCGCAGCCGCGCAAGGTGGACAACGGCAATCCCGACGCGGTGGCAGTCGCCCACGCGCTGCCGCCCGTGGTTGCGAAATCGTTTGATGGGGATGTGCGCACATTGCGTCCGGTTCCCTCGAAAGAGGACGAAAGAGAATGGGAAGAGATGCTGCTATTGCCTGATCTCCCGATTGGTCCAGAGAGCAGGGAAACGCAATTACCTCCAGCGGTTACGATCCCGGCGGCGCCCATGCCGACTCCGATCCAGAACTTCGAAGGCATCGCCAGGCTCGACATGGTCGTTGGCGGCCAGGCAGGCAGCGGCTTTCCACCCGATACCAATGGCGAGGTAGGGCTCAATCATTACATCCTTGCAGTCAACTCCGCTTATGGCATCTACGACAAGGCAACCGGCACGCAGGTAGCGGCGTTCACAGAGAACTCTCTCTTTTCTGGCGGCCCGACCGGAACGCTCTGCGACACCAACTCGTTTGGTGATCCGGTGGTCGTTTACGACCAACTCGCTAACCGTTGGATCTTGACGAACTTCGCCTTTGTCACGTTTCCAGGTCCCGGGCCCTTCTTCCAATGTTTCGCTGCCTCGAAAACGAGCGATCCGGTAGCAGGTGGCTGGAACCTTTACGCGGTCCGAATCGATCAGGGAGCGGTGCCTCCAGACACGCTGCCAGACTATGGCAAGTTTGGCCATTGGAACGACGGCTGCCTTTACATGGGCGCCAATGCCTTTCAGGGATTTAGCGGCAACATCTTTGCCAGCTTCAGCTTAAACGATATGTACAACGGTCTGCCTCTCACCGGCGCGGTGGGCGTCGGCAATTTCGGTTCTTCTTTGTTTCCCACCAATCTTCTCGGGACGCAACCAGGGCAAATGCCGCCACCGGGAACGCCGAACTATTTCGTTCGCAACGCCAGTACAACCACTTTTCAAGTGCGGACATTTACTCCCGGCCCGAATTGCGGCGAGGGCGGCACATTGAGCGCGGCCACCACGGTGAGCCACGTTTCGGGACCCCCGCCTCAAAATGCGCCTCAGCCTAACGATCCCGGCTCGGCGCACAGCCTCGATTCGCTCGGCACGCGCATCATGCAGAAGGTGCAGTACCGCAAAGTCGGCAGCGCGGAGTCGCTCTGGGTGGTGAACTCAGTCCGGCCCGGGGGCGCCGTGAATGATGGTCCACTGTGGGCGCAACTGGATGTCACCGGCGGCACGATTGCCGCAGCCCCGGTACAGCAAGGTATTCACGTCCCCGACAACACGCTGTTCCGCTGGATGGGGAGTATCGCTGCTGATCAAGATGGCAATGTGGCAATCGGCTACAGCACTTCCAATGGCGTAGTGCCTAACTTTCCCAGCATCGCTTACGTCGGGCGTTTGGCGACCGATCCGCCCAACACCCTGCCGCAGACCGAGACACAACTCATTGCCGGCGGTGGCTCACAACTGTTTGATTGCGGTGGCGGACCATGCCAACGCTGGGGCGACTACAGCTCAATGAGTGTCGACCCAGTGGACGACTGCACTTTTTGGTACACAAACGAGTACTACCCCAACCAGGACGAAGGGAATCCTGCCCGGCGCAACTGGCACACGCGCATCGGTTCCTTTAAGTTTCCGGATTGCGGCAAGGGCGGGGCCTCGCCAACACCCACTGCAACTGCAACTGCAACTGCAACTGCAACTGCAACGGCGACGGCAACCGCGGTTCCCAGGCCTACTCCTTCACCGCGGCCGCGTCCCACACCGCCACCTCGCCCGTAAAGGCCTGTGTTTAACGGTCGTTTCTTCGGGGACTCGCGATCACTCGCGAATCCCCGAAATGCGTACTTCCGTTGAGGAGATTACTCGCCGCGCCGAAAGGTCGCCGAGGATGAACCAACGAGGCGCACCTCTTGCACTTGTTGTAATCGACAAACTCTCAGGGCCGTGGTGCTGGCGTTGGGCGAGGCCTCGGTCTCGGAAAGGCCCCGCACCACTGCGATGGAATGGACGCTGCGAAATACACCGCCGCCAGCAGTTCCGGCATAGGCAAATTCTCCGGAGCCAATTCCTTCGGTTGCCACAGCCCAGACATTTCCGCCCGGCGGAAGTAATCCGCCACCGACGTCACTCCATTGGTCGGCGTCATTCATTGATCGGAACACCCCGCCGGCTGTGCGAGCAAAAATGTGATCGATTGAGTTGATCACCTCGCTGTCGAGGGCTGCGGGCAGGGCGCGACCGCCGGGCGCGCCGAAAGCATCGGACAGCCGGCGGTCGACCCTGGAATAGTCGCCCCAAGGACGCGGCGGCGGCGTAGGACGCGGCCTTGGAGACGGTGTAGTCCTCGGTCCAGGTGTCTGTGTCGCAGTGGCTGTTGCCGTCGCTGTCGCTGTTGCCGTCGCAGTGGCTGTTGCCGTTGCTGTCGCGGTAGCGGTAGGTGTTGGAGTGGGAGTGCCGCCGCCGCTCGACAAGGGATAAACATATGCTCCCCGGCCGCGCGTCCAGACTGAAAGCGTCGTCGAACCACGATCAACTTGCATCTCCCACACCATCGAGTGCGGAATACCGTTCTCGAAGCGCTGCCATGTTGGAGAACCAACGCTTATGTCATCGGTGTAGTAAACGCCCCAGTCGGTCCCCGCAAAAACCTGGTGCGCGTTATTCGGGTTAACAATAATCGAATCAACAGGAATATCCGGGAGATTACCGGTCTTATCCAGCCATGTGTAGGAGGCGCAGTTAGCAGTGCAAGTCACCTGAAAGACGTGGCCAGGTGTTGAAGGCGTGTTAGGATTGAACCCGCCAATCGCAGCGTAGCCTACAGGCAAATTCGCTGCGGCCACGGTGGGGTCGAGGGCGATACCCATCACAGGGCGCAGAGGCACAATCCCCTGGTTTCCCGCAGAAGTGCAATCACCGGTCAGGCAAACCCAGTTTGCCTGCGACGCCGTGCCGGTGCCAAGATTAAACCCGATCCAGACGTTGGCATCGTTCGTGCCGAGCATTGCGACGCTTGAATACTTCGGCGAATACTTGACCTGGTTAATATACGAACGGTTCCCTAAAGTCTGCTTGGTCATGTTTTGCGTAGTCGGGGTGTTCGTTATGTACCAGTCTGCGGAACTCATGGAAGCATTGCCGCCGTGGATCGTCTCCCATACCCTGTACGTTCCTACAATCAGGTTACCGCAACCTCCCGGAACGCCGGCCGGCGGGCAATCGTCGCCGCCTGGCACGCCGCCGTGAAAAAGATCGTATGGCATGACGAACGACCGGGTATCGCCATTTGTTATCCAGGGGTTCCCTGCGCTGCTCCAGCTAGCTCCTGGATTTGTGCAATTACTCACACAACGAGACATGCCACCATTGTTGTTGCCCTGGAAAAAGCGAAGGTTTGTACCTGTCCCAACGGGATCAATCCGCGAATAGAAGCCGTCTCCGCCAATGCCTACCTGCCATTGCACTGGCCCGGTTGGTGTGCCGACAAACGTAACCGAGGCGGAGGCATTGTCCTGCGATCCGCCGCTTGCCTGTGGAGAAGCAGCATTAGCAAAATTGCCGCTGATATCGCCGGCATAAAACTCGATTGTGTTCATACCAGTGATCATGTGAAACCAGGTCGGATCCGTTGTCTGGTTCACAACGTCGGCATTCGTTGTGCCGTTGAGGGCGCCATCGTGCCCAGATGTCAAAATACTGGACGAGCCAGGCACGAACGCGAGCGCATGTTGGTCCACGTGCACGGGATGTGGACTCGCGCCGGAATAACCGCAGGTGATATCGTTCCAGACAGTTCCGGTGCGTGTTGCAAACCAGACGTCGTAGGTATCGAAGAATACGCGGTCGGGATTGTTTGGATCCACCGCGATTCCCTGGTTGTACCAATTCTGGGGATAGTCGCCCGAGCCGTTGTTACAGTTTCTAAGCGAGCCGCCTTGGGAGCCCTCCATATAGTTCCAACTCCCGCCACCGTCTGTGGAAGCCCAGGCGCCGAGCTGGCAGCCGTTGGTATTGCCACACATTGTGTTGTTATTCCAGACAATGGAGCAGACCTGTGCATAAATGTAATTTGCGTTACTTGGCGCGACTGCGATGTCGATCCGTCCCACCTGGTTGCTGCTACTACCACCTGGACAGGTTCCGGTCCCACCGCTTATAGGATAGTCGCAAGGGCTCCCGGTACCGGCGTTCATGGGCGCACCCGTCGTGTAGAAGCTGCCGGGGACTTGATTGCCGAATATGAAACCATTCGCATTGCTGGCAATTGAGGTAAAGGTTGGGCAGCCACTCGACCCCATGGTGGCGCTGTAGAGGCCGTTTGCACCATTCTTGCCAAGATCATACTGCACAGTCGTTGGGAACCCGCGAGTGCCGATCGCGGCAATGATCCGGGTAGTCCCTCCACCCATGTTGCTCAGCTCCAAACCGGTAACGTCCTGGCGTTGCGTGCTGAAGGCGTTGGTAAAACACGGGCCAGTCCAATCGGTACCGCCGTTGTACGAAATGTAAATACCCTGCTTTGTGCCGGCTACGACCTTGTTACCGTTGTTCGGATCCACGCGGACCTTTCCAACCGCGTTGTATTGTGGATATTGCCCTGGCGGCTCCGAATAAATCATTCCGAAAACATTTTCACCAAGCACGGTCCACGTGGCACCAGCATTGATTGACTTGAGAATACCCTGGCTGCCCATGGAAAAAGATCCGAAATTGAGGTCACCTGTGCCTGCATAGATCGTGTTGTGGTTACTGGGATCAATGGCGAGGGTATCGATGGCAATGGTTGAAATCAGGGGGTCATCGGTAACTGCCGTCCACGTTGTCATGTCGCTGCAGCAATTGGTCGTTTTCCAGACACCGCCGCCGACCGCTGCGGCATAGGCTACGATGCTGCCATTGGAGGTCGTCGTCGGATCGATGGCAATGGCGTTAACTCGCCCTTCAGTTGTCGTGTAGTCGAAACAGCCCGAACAACCAGTCATTCGCAGCGGTTGCGGACCGAGTGCGGTAAAATTGGTCGTACTCAGCGCGTTTGGATTGGAGAGATCAAGCTTCAGATGTTGTCCCGCTGGGACGCCAGTTGCCATGGCCTCATGTTGCGCAACTGCCGCGCGCACCCAGGCAGGGTCAAACCG
>Ga0157375_10003351_pt1 | contig 13884 bp, 8 predicted proteins | sample M35metaG_FD_115311 | JGI IMG/M metagenome (GOLD analysis project Ga0157375, IMG submission 115311) | Miscanthus rhizosphere microbial communities from Kellogg Biological Station, Michigan, USA - M3-5 metaG | ecosystem: Host-associated > Plants > Roots > Rhizosphere > Soil | place: USA: Michigan...
AAGTTGACGGTGGAGCAGGCCATCACCGCCTATACGCAAGGTTCCGCCTACGCCGAGTTTGCTGAAAAAGATAAGGGGACTTTGGTTGCAGGCAAACTTGCGGATTTTGTTGTCCTAGATCGCGACCTGATCGCAGTCACGCCGGACAAGATTATCGCCACGAAAGTACTGCGCACAGTTGTAGGTGGAAAGACAGTTTACGAAGCCAAGTAACCACCTAAAATCGGAACGGTTTGAACGGGACTCTAACGACCGCTTCTACGGTTACATTGTTTCCATTCTTAATAGCCGGCCGGAAGCGCCATTGCAGTAGAGCAGCACGCGCGTATTCATCGAGACGATCATTCACGCCATCAAGCACTCGAACCTGGCCAACCGTGCCATCATTGTGGATCACAGCGTACAGAACCACTGTGCCCTGCACATTCTTCCGCATCAGTTCTGTCGGATATGCAGGGTCGGTTGTCTGAATCGCCGCGGGGCCGCTTAACTCTCCCTGCTCTTTACTTTCTCCCAGCTCGGCAAAGCGAAACACCCAGCTTCCGCCGGCGGAGTTCAGGTTGGGCAAATTCAACGTCATCGAATAAAACTTGCGATCGCCAAAAATTTTGCGTTCGATGGGCGTAGCGTTTTCCGGCAAAACGACTTTTGCGGCGTTATGACTCGGCGTTGTCAATCGAGGCGGAGTAATGCTGGCGATCAATTTGTTATCCGATGTATTCCCGCCAGAGACCGAAGATGTTGGCGTACCTTTTGGCCCTGCTCCTACCAGCAACCCCGGAGGAACGCCATTCCCCGTGCCCTGTCCCTGACCAACGCCGGAGCCAGTCTGACCCTTTGTGGCGGGAACCTCGGGTGTCCCGGCAGCGTCTGGCTTCCCCTGTGGACCGGCGGCGAATGTTCCCCGGCGGTTTCCAGCCGGAATCGCTTCAGCAGCGCTCGGTGGAGCAGGACGAATGCTCAGCGCGATAACTTGTCCGCCGCCAGCGCGGGCGCTGCCCAATCCCTGCATTGACGGAGGCGGTGCGGCCACCGCAGGTCTTCCACCGCCGCTGCTTAGAAGACCACGACTCAACGCTCCGGCGGTGCGCTGCTCGCTCACCGATAATTTCGGAGCAGGAGCGACGACATCACTGTGCCCGATGTTGATATCTGCTACTTTGCGGCTGGAAGTAGAGTCCATATTCGGCGCCGGTGCTACTACCGAAGCCTCAGGCGCTGCCAGTGCCCGCCTTTGCAGTCCATTGTTCACGTCGGGCGCGGGTGCAGCCACGCTCGCCTGTAAATTTGGTGCCTGACGCTGCGAGGCCTGCGACAAATCCGGCGCTGGAGCCACGTCTTGTTGAGAACTTAGCGAGGGAACGCGCAAATCCGTACGCGTGGTGACAGCCATCGGAACCGCAACACGCGCTGGAGACCAGGCCACTATGTTCGGCAATGCCACATCCCGATTCAGCTTGATGTCAGGAGGCGTCACGATGGTCTGTGTGCGATTGTCCGCCTGCGGAGGCACCGAAATAATCGGCTGCGGCGCGTAAGCTGGTTCACCCTTTTGTGGTTGCACAACGGGCGCACTGCCAGTGTCCAGCGGTGGCAGATACTCCGAGGGCGAGTAGTAAATGATGTCTTCCTTTTGAAACGCCGGATGTTGAACAATTACATCCCGATGCGGCCAAAGCGGAACCAACCACAACATTCCCGCGATGACGGCAAGGTGAAGGATAAGAGATTCAGAAAGTCCCTTCCAAGGCCAGCGGGTGGGAACAAAAACATCGGGCCATGGAGCAGCCGGCCAGGAAATCAGTCTTAAAGGAGGTTGCCGCCCGTGCCCGAACAGATCAGCGAAGTTGCTCCAGAACACCCGGCCTCTCGGCTCAAGGCGAAGCAAAAGCGTAGGCACAGAGACTGGCTCTGTCGCCTCATCCACCTCATCAACTCTAAGCGCAGAACCTTGTCTTTGCCACATACTGCTGGGAGAAGCAGGAACAGAATTATACCTGCGGAAAGGGCATCTGTAACGGGATTCCATACCACGAAAGTTCCTCTAAACCCTCCCAAAATGGAACTGTGTATCCCAAAATGGCACTTTGTAAAAGGTAAAGCGGACGGCTTTGCCCCTAAACCCCCTCGAGGTGCGGCTTATTGCGCAAACTCTGAGTTTTTGGGCAAGTTATTTCGATACTTTTAAATAGTTCTCATCCATCCATCTCGTCGTAATCCAATTAAGACGCTAAGCTGGACAGGTTGTTAGTCTCTGTTTTCTGCCTGGAAGCATCATCATTCCGATCGTTTCTAATCCGTCTTATAGATTCACAGCCGCAAGAGCGGCGAATGATCAGTTCAGTAGGCAGAACCACGTGGGCATGAAGCGAACGAGAGTCCGGAGAACGCTGAATCCAATCCAACAAAATACCCGTGGCGCTTTGGCCTAACTGAGCAGCCGGTTGACGAACGGCGGTCAGCGGCACAGCCAGCAATGGCGCGAGTTCGAAGTCATCAAAGCCAACAATGGCTACATCTTCAGGTACATGGATGTTTTCTTTCTGAAAGGTTTGCAAGACCTGGATGGTTGCCACGTTGTTCAAAGAGAACAAGGCGGTAGGCGGCTTGGGAGACCGGATTTTTTGCAATACTTTCGGCCCCACCGCGGTCCCTTCATCCACCACCACGAATTGCGAACGCAACCCAGCTTCTGCCATTGCTTTTTCATAACCCTCGATTCGCTGCCCGATGGAGTTGAACTGGCTGTCATACCCCGCACAAAGAATTCGTGTGTGTCCGTGGTCGATTAAATGATTAACGGCTTTCTGTGCGCCTTCAACATTTTCTACGGTGACTTCACCGGCATCCAAGCCGGGAAATGTGCGGTCGAGCATGACCACGGGAATACCTCGGGCACGTAGTTCCTCCAGTTGGCTGACGCAATTGGGGTTGGAAGGGACGATAAGGATGCCTGCGATGTTCCGTGACTTTATCATCGCCAGTTCTTTGGCTTCGCTTTCTGGATCTCGTTCCGAAGCTAGCAGCAAAGTCATGTATCCATGTTTTGCCGCCACCTGCTGCACTGCGTGGGCGCAGATCGAAAAGAACGTGTCGGCAAGATCAGGAACGATAAGGGCGATAGTCCGTGCGGACTGGCCTTTTAGGATTCGTGCAGCTTCGTTCGGCTCATAACCCAGTTTGCGGATGGCGGCGCGGACGCGCGCAGCCGTCTTCGGGTTCACCAGTTTTCCGCCGTTTACAACGCGAGAGACAGTCATGCTCCCCACACCGGATTCACGCGCCACGTCTGCGATCGTAGGAATGCGCGACGGTTTTCTAGGCATGAAATTTCCTGGTAAAAGTGCAAGCAACGTTGTTTCTTTGATGCGCCACGAACCCTTATTTACTCCCCGAATCTTACTACAAACGGTGAGTCGCCAAGCACGCACGGAAGGCAAACTAACCTGCGAAAAATGAGAGCGATATCAAAGCTAGAACCCATGTATTCCTAGATAGGACTTTTCCAAAAGCGACAAACTTCTTGGATGACATGGTATTTTTCGAGGCTTATCGGAGGCTTATAACATTACAGCAACGGTCATCATGATATCGCTATCATCTCCGGAGAGCTGAAACTTTGGCTATAAGTTTTCTCCCAGGACGATCCAAATTTCTCCAACGGGAAGGGGTTAGGAGAGGCAGTTTTACCTCTCAACCCGGTTTTTCTGACCTCGCGCCAATCAAACCCGGGCGCGCAATCTAAGTCGATTCCCTGCGATATACTTCAATTTTAACTTCCTTGCTTTCCGTCTAATCTCCAACCACGGTGGTGAGGACAGTCGGCCCAAGCTGTCACACACCTATGAGCATAAAAGAAGTGGCCAAACGCGCGGGCGTATCGATTGCGACTGTTTCCCGTACCATAAATGTGCCGCAGAAGGTCCATCCGCGTACGGTTGAGCGGGTGCGGCGCGCGATTGAGAAACTCGGCTATCGGCCAAACTTGACTGCGCGCGCTTTAAAGACTGGGCACACAAACTTGGTTGGCTTGGTTGTTCCGGACCTGGTCCATTCTTTTTTTGCTGAACTCGCCCGTGGTTTGTCCGGCATTCTCCGCGAAGAAGGCATTAGCGTTGTGATCGCTTCATCGGAGGAAGATCCCGCTCTCGAACAAGCGACGATCGACCATTTGCTGGATCGAGGTGTCGACGCGCTGCTGGTCGCTTCGGTGCAACTGAATAAAGGCACATTTCAAAAGATTACTAAGCAAAAAGTTCCTTTCATTCTTGTGGACCGTGTTATCTCCGGCCTGTCAGCAAATTTTGTCGGAGTGAAAGACGAAACGGTCGGTTATATTGCCACCGAGCACTTGATTCAAGTCGGGTGCCGCACAGTCGCGCATATTTCGGGGACGCGCATCAGCACAGCGATTGGTAGGTTGACTGGTTATAAACGTGCCATTAAAGAATACGGACTCTCTTCCAGCCCCGATCATATTGTGACCGTGGAAAAACAGGATGAGTCGGGCGATGTGGCTGGTTATCGTGCCGCCATGAAGCTGCTTTCCCTGGCTGAGCGTCCGGATGGAATTTTTTGTTTCAACGACCCGATTGCGATCGGCGCCATGAATGCGATTTTGGCCAAAGGCCTTCGCATCCCAGAAGATATTGCCCTTATCGGGAGCGGTAATCTTCACTTTGATGACGCCCTGCGTATTCCGCTGAGCACAGTCGATCAATGCAGCGAAATGATTGGTCAGCGAGCAGCTTTGTTAGCGATGAACTTGATCGAAGCGAAATCCTTGACCAGTCCTAAGACCGTTTTCTTAACTCCCAAAGTTGTCGTGAGAGAGTCCACGAAACGGCCCAGTGCGGACTCCATCTCCACAATTTCCGATCAGCGTTGAACTCTTACGCCTACAGTCTCCGCATTATTCCAAACGATAGCGGAGAGTTTTAAGGTGTAATCGTTATTTGCTTTCCCGCATACTGCACAATCTTGTCTGCGTTGGTAGCCACTCCAATTCCGGCACCGTGGTTTTTGCCGACCATGACAATCCGGAAGCTGCGATGTTCGAGCATGCCAGGGAATTCACCCTTCCGGTCGCTGATGGTCAGAGCTTTCCTGGCATCATCCCAGTGGAAGGAAATAGTGGCGTATGCGCCCTTTTCGTAGTTGTAAGTGTCGTTTTCATCTTCGTAGAGCGTGAAGTTGCCATCGGCGCCGCGGTAGATGCGCAACTCAATCGGGTCTTCTGGTTTTTCCGTGGACCATTGTTTCTCCGGCCCCATCGGTACGATTGATCCTGCACGCACAAACAGCGGAATTTGCTCGATGGGCGAAGGCGCGTCGTAAACTTTTGCACCTTCCTGTGAATCGCCGGTCCAGAAGTCGTACCACTTCGCTTTCGGCAGGTATAGGCGCCGGGTTACCGACCCAGGATCAGTTACCGGATTGACCAGGAAGGCCGGGCCGTACATAAACTGATCTCCGATCAGCGTGGCCCGCTCGTCTGTACGGAAATCCATCACCAGTCCGCGCATCGGTGTGTAGTTTTCGCTCGTAGTCTTCCACGCCAGCGAATAGATATAAGGAAGCAGGCGATAGCGCAGGGTGTCGTAGCTCACCAGAATTTTTTGTGCTTCTGGCCCATAAGACCAGAGTTCATTTTGGTTCGTGGTGCGCGTGCCGTGTACCCGGAGGATCGGATTGAATGTGCCGAACTGGAACCATCGAATATAAAGCTCACGGTATGCCGGGTCATCAGGATTCGCCGCAACGAAACCGCCAATGTCAGTTGTCCAGTAGGGAAGTCCCGAGAGCGAATAGTTCAACCCCGCTGGAATCTGTTTTTTGAAGTAAGCCCAGGTCGGATTAATATCACCAGACCAGACCGCAGCCGCATTTCTCTGGCTTCCGGCAAATGCGGAGCGCGAGAGAATAAAAACACGCTTCTGATCAGAGGTGGCCCGTTGTCCTTGATAAACTCCCGTAGTCGTCATTAGAGGGAACATGTTCACATAACGTGCACCGTTACCCAACGCGACCTTGTTTTCGAGAAGAATATTACTCTCGCGCCCTTCGGTTTCAGGCTCGGTTGTGTCCATCCACCAAGCATCGGCACCGATCTTGAACAGTCCCTGGTTGATCAGGTTCCAGTAGTAGTTCCGCGCATCCGGATTGAAGGCATCGTAAAGTGCTTGATCTACTGGATGAAACGACGGAGCCACCGTCTTGGCAATAAAGTATCCCTTACCATCCATGTCGTCGTAAGTAGCGGATCCCTTGCGGAAGAACGGCCAGAACGAAAACATGATGTGCACATTGTTCTTGTGCAGGTCATCGATCATGCCTTTGGGGTCTGGATACTTCTCGTTGAAGGTGGGCTCACCCATTGTTTTCCACCAGAACCAATCCTGAACAATGTTGTCCATAGGAATGTGCTGGTCGCGGTATTTGTGAGCAATGCTTAGGATTTCCTGCTGCGAGTCATAACGGTTTTTACATTGCCAAAATCCGTAGGCCCACTTGCCGAACATAGGCGGTGCCCCGGTCATGTCACGATAGCTTGCGATGATCTGGTCGAACTCTGGTCCGTAAATAAAGTAGTAGTCAATTACCTCCGCTACATCGGAACTTAGGAACAGAGCATTCAGAAAACGATTGTTGAATTTGCTGCGTGATGTGTTGTTCCAAAAAATGCCATACCCGTAAGTCGACAAATACATCGGAATGGAAATATTCGTGTTGTCTTCCGAAATGTCGACTGCTTCCCCGCGATAGTTCCACACTCCACCCTGGTGTTGTCCCAGGCCGTAGAACGACTCCATCGATCCCCAGAGGGTTTCAAAAATTTCCGCGTGATACGTGTTTTCGCCATTTACCACCACCGGCACCATACGCCGCTGGCTCTCTTCAAAAAGTTGTTTGCCCAATGACAGATCTGTGAAGTGAATGGAACTGTTCTCACGCAGCACCGTGACCTTCAACTTGGCGGTCGTGAGCGAAATGTCCTTGTCGGTGGACTGCATGGTCCACTGCGTGGTCGGCCATTTGTCTTTGAGGACCAGATACTCTTTTTTCTCGGGGAATGAATTCGTCGGCGAATAAATGACCCGGATGATGCTGTCGGAGCAGACTTGAAGCTTCAGCATCCCGGACTTCAACTGAAGGATCACGCCATCATTCTGTTGTTTTGCTTCGCTGACGGGGTTCAGCGGATTCCACTGTGCTGATGCTGTGATCGCCACCAGCATCATCAAACAAAAGATGAAAAGATAGGAAAGTTTCGCGCGTATCTTCATAAGCCGCCTGGTGTCATCGTTTTTCAGCTAAAAACCCGGCCACGGAGTGGCCTGTTGAGCAGTGATCTTGTCCACAATTTTCCCCTCGCGCGCCCCGTCCTCAGACGATGCGACGGCGTGGTTTCCTCGAATCATTGTTAGCAGCGACCGCAATCAAGATAAGCTCTTGGCGTGCTCTATCGCAAGTAATTTGAGCAGGGAAGCAGCTCGATTGGTATCGTACCCATATGTGGAGAAAATCGTTTCGGCAATCCTTGTTTCTGGCTACTTTCACGTGTAATATGCCTGTCGATTACCTGTCATTGCCGCTGGAAACGCGCTACCAGAAGTCGGAGAACACACGCTGAACTCATACTTAGCCAAGAGCACAGGAATCGCGGGCTTGGGTGGGTTGCTGTTTGGCTTTGACACCGCCGTCATTGCGGGAACCACTAGCGCACTGACCCAGGTGTATCACCTCTCGCCCGATCGTCTTGGGCTGACGGTTTCCAGTGCCGTTTGGGGCACAGTGGCAGGATCACTGCTTGCTGGATTTCCTGGAGAGCGTTTTGGTCGTCGTTCTGCTTTGAAAATGATGGGCGTGCTTTACGTGATCTCTGCCCTGGGCTGTGCTCTCACCTGGAACTGGCATTCTCTGGTGTTGTTCCGTTTCATGGGCGGTCTGGGCATCGGAGGATCTTCGGTGCTCGGCCCGATGTACATCGCAGAGATTGCTCCGGCCGAGTCACGAGGAAGATTGGTCGCGGTATTTCAGTTCAACGTAGTGCTGGGCATATTGATCGCTTATCTTTCGAATTACCTGGTCACACTTGCTGGCTTCGGAGCCGCGGAATGGCGATGGGAGTTCGGGGTCGCAGCATTCCCTGCGATTTTATTTCTCCTGCTGCTGTTCGCAATTCCTGAGAGTCCGCGGTGGTTGGTAAGTCAGAATAAAAGCGAGGATGCGTCGCAAGTACTGAAACATATCGGAGAACAGAACGTCCAGCAGGCAATTCAGGAGATTTCTGACTCGATCCAGGTTGAGAAAATGGAGACAGGAGAGCGTCTGTTTTCAAGCAAACACACTTTCCCCATATTTCTTGCTGTGAGTATCGCAGTTTTCAATCAGCTCTCTGGAATCAACGCAATTCTGTACTACTTGAACTCAATTTTTGCCTATGCCGGTTTCAGCAAAGTTTCTGCGAACCTGCAAGCCGTGGCGATCGGCCTAACCAATCTGGTGTTCACCATGATTGCGATGTCAGTCATTGACAAGATTGGCCGCAAAACTTTGCTCCTGGTTGGATCAGTAGGCACAGCGCTTTGCCTCGGCGGAGTCTCCGCGATTTTCTTGAGTGGAAAGCATCAAAGCACATTGGTGTGGTTGTTGATTGGTTTCATTGCGTTCTTCGCGTTCTCGCAAGGTGCAGTGATTTGGGTTTATTTGGCGGAAGTATTTCCCAACGCTGTCCGGGCCAAAGGCCAAAGCCTGGGAAGTTTCTCTCATTGGATCATGAACGCACTGATCTCGATGGTGTTCCCGCTAATGGCAGCCCGCTCAGGCGGTTATCCGTTCGTATTTTTTGCCTGCATGATGGTGGTCCAGTTCTTCGTTGTCTGGTTGACTTACCCTGAAACCAAGGGAATCAGCCTGGAGGAAATGCAGAAAAAACTTGGAGTGAAAGCAGTTGTATGAGTGCTGCAAAAGCCGCACTGGATCTCGGTATATGATGGATCAACCAATATATGAATTAGTTGCGGTGGTAAATCCCACACTGGAACGAGCGCTCATTTAATGGCTATCACAAATGTTAGTTCTAACTCCGCTCCAACTACTACAACCGCGCCCAGTGGCTCCTATAAGGCAGCATTCGCAGTTGTGACCACTTTGTTTTTCATGTGGGGATTTGTCACGGTCTTGAACGATCCACTGGTTCCTTTTCTGAAGCGCGTTTTTGGATTGAATTACTTTAGGGCTGGGCTGATCCAGTTCGCGTTCTTTTCTGCCTATTTCATTTTTTCGATTCCGTCCGCCAAGATGATCGACGCCATCGGTTACAAGAAAACGATGGTCATTGGTGTGATCACCATGGGTTTGGGAGCGCTCTTATTTATTCCCGCCGCAATGGTGGCGTCTTACGTATCTTTTCTTGTGGCCTTGATGGTTTTGGCCGGTGGGATTACGGCGCTTCAAGTTGCGGCAAATCCCTATGTGGCCGTGCTTGGACCACCAGCAACCGCTTCCAGTCGATTGAATTTATCCCAGGCTTTCAACTCTGTGGGCACGACGATTGCCCCCTACCTCGGAGGCCAACTCATCCTCAGTGCAACCCGTAAGAATTTGGAGACAGGTCAACAATTGGTTGGCGACGCACTTCAAGCTCAGAGAGTCCACGAGCTCTCGCCGATCCAGCCGCCTTACCTGATCATTGGGTTATGTCTTTTGCTGCTCGGGGTTGCGATCGGAATGTTTAAGCTGCCCGTCCTGCTGGGAGCGGAGAAGCATGGCAAGCTTAAAGGTGAAAGCGTTTGGAAGCACAGCCACTTGGTGCTTGGTGCGATAGGAATCTTCGTCTACGTCGGCGCAGAGGTTGCAATTGGTAGTTACTTAATCAACTATTTCACGCAACCTAATATTGGAAATATTTCGGAACTCGAGGCCGCAAAATTCGTCTCATTTTACTGGGGAGGAGCCATGATTGGCCGGTTCATCGGATCGGCGATTCTCCAAAAAGTGTCGACGGGGAAGGTCCTGGGAATTGCGGCTTTAGTCGCGTCGTTATTAGTATTCGCTACGATGCTGACTACAGGGCACGTGGCCATGTGGTCCGTTATTCTTGTGGGTTTGTTTAATTCCGTGATGTTTCCGAGCATCTTTACGTTGGGAATTGCCGAGCTTGGCCCGCTAACTGGCGACGGATCGGGCTTGTTGGTCATGGCAATCGTGGGCGGTGCTTTGATTCCACCCGCACAGGGCTGGCTTGCAGATCACATCGGTTTGCAGCATGCCTTCATTCTCCCGGCAGTTTGTTACCTATATATTATTTATTACGCATTTAAGGGGTCAAAACCGCAGCCTTTCGTGGCGGTATCTTAATCATGGCGACGACAGCGGACACATTGAAGGTCACGGAAACCCAAGCGGTCTCTCCCGATGGAGGCTTGTACGTCGGCGTGGACATCGGGGGCACTAAAGTTGCGGCTGGTATCGTGAACCACAAAGGTGAGATTCGCCGCCAGACCAAAGCTCCCATGGCTACGCATGGGACTGCGGCTGAAGGCCTCAAGGCGGTGCTGGACGCCATCAGTTTTATTCTCGATGGAGATGCCAACCTGAAAAAATCCATACGTGGGATTGGGATCTGTTCACCAGGGCCGCTGGATCCACATACGGGTGTGGTGATCAATCCTCCTAATCTTCCTTGCTGGCGAAACTTTCCCCTGGCTGAAAAGGTCTCACGCGTCTACGGAGTTCCCGTGAGATTGGATAACGATGCCAATGCCGCCGCGCTTGCCGAATGCTTGTGGGGAGCAGGGCGCGGGTATCGCAACGTGTTCTTCACCATCCTGGGAACTGGAGTCGGCACAGGGATTCTGATTGATGGAAACATTTATTACGGACGAACAGGTGCAGCAGCCGAAGGCGGCCACGTGACCGTCGACTACAAGGGTCCTCGCTGCGGTTGCGGAAAATATGGTTGCATTGAAGCGCTGGCAGCTGGGCCAGCGATAGCCAAGCGCGCACGCACCAAAATTGAAGCACAGCCTTCGGCCGGAAAAGCGATTCTCGAACTTTGTGGTGGCAATCTTGATCTCGTTACCAGCGAAAGCGTCGGCAAAGCCTACAGCAATGGTGATCCACTAGCGCGGGAAGTCCTGCTAGAGACAGTAGAATTTTTAGCAATTTGGCTGGGTAATGTCATCGATTTGTTGGAACCAGATGTAATCATCATGGGTGGAGGTGCATCCGCCATGCTGCGTCCATTTTTTGGGGAGGTGCGCGAGCGTTTGACCCACTGGTCGGTCAACTCGCGTTGCCAGGAAATCCCAATTATTCCCGCAAATTACGGAAATGAAGCCGGCATCGCCGGTGGCGCCGCACTTACCTTCCAAGTTGCGAAATAAATTCCTCTGCGTGTCCTCGGCGGTCAAAACTCTGACCAGGGGCACAGAGTTTCACCGAGAATCTTGTCGTTGCATCTATTTCATTCGGTCAAAACTTCCACCCCATATTGCGGAAGTTCCATGCTGTCCGCCTGTTTGCCCTGAAGCAAAAGCTTCATCGTGCGGGGAAGCGTGATCTTCTTTGGTTCTGCAGCGAAGTTAATCATTACGAATACGTCTTTATTATTGTTTCCTCGCCGGCGTGAAACCTCGACGCCATCCGGCACGGCGCCAAATACCGGCTTTATTCCGCTTGTTTGAATCATCCAATCCGTCGCTGCGGCGGTAAGTGTGTCATCAAGCACGGCACCAATGTAGGTGATTCTACCCTTGCCGTAAGTCTGCGTGATTACCGCTGGCTGATCATCAAGCCAGCCGTTGCTCTTTCCGTAACGCAACAAGACTTGTGCATCAGGAAGCGAAGTCTTTAATTGTTCCGCCCACACCGTGGCCTGACCGTTTCCCCACGCACCAGCAACCGGGAAATCTCTTTCCAGCGCGTAATATTGCTCAACCCGTCCCCCGAGTGCATCCACCAGATATCCGGGCTGCCGCTGTGGAAGCAAAGCGTTAGTCTCATCTTTCATGGCAGAGCGTGGACCGAGCACCAGATGTCCGCCGTTGCGAACGTAGTCCAAAAGATGATCAGCCAGATCTTTCGGGATTACATTCAGACTCGGTGCGACCACAAGTTTGTATTGTGTCAGGGGAGCATAAGGATTCACGACATCGACCGACTGCGCCAGCTTTCGCAGTCCGGCGTAATAGCTCTTAAGCAAACCACGTTCATCGTATTTCTGCGTGTGTTTTTGGAACTGTACGGCCCAATGGCTGTCATAGGAATGCAGCAAAGCAACTTCGGAAACTGGAGTGGTACCGCGGAATGCGTCCTGCGTCACAGAAAACTCACGGCCGATTTGGCTGATCTCCTCATACAAAGGAACAGGCGTGCCGTCGGCGCCGATCAGGGTTCCGTGATATTCCTCCTGCCCGTTTAACGCGCTGCGCCATTGCCAGTATCCGACTTCATCCGATCCATGTGCAATCGCCTGCCATGCCATCGCGCGGACCTCTCCTTTATTGAGGAAGTTATTCACCGAGTGCCAGTTCACCGCGCCGGGCTGGGTCTCGATCACCCAGAAGTTCTTGTGCTTGAACCCGCGAGTCAAATCGTGCGCGAGCCCGTTGTAGTAGTAATCAAGGTGTCCACTGCCCACGTAGTCATCCCAGGAAACAAAGTCCAACGGCTCGCTCAGGATGTAGTGATCATATCCGTCGAAAAAGCCCATGAAGTTGGTGGTGATGAACTGCCGCCCATCGGAATTTTGGCGGATGACATCAATCTGATTGCGCTGATATTCGTCATACTCGTGCGTCACAAATCGCTTCCACTCCAGCATTAACGCGGGATTATGTGGACCGACGGGAATTGGAATCTCTCCCCAGTTGTCGTAAGTCTGGCTCCAGTAGGAAGTCGTCCAGCGGGTATTGAGGTGATCGAGCGTCGTATATTTCTCCTTCAGCCAGCCCTGAAATTTTGTTTTTGTGCCGTCGTCGTAGGACATCTGCGCATAGCCGTACTCATTATCAATCTGCCAGCCAGCGACGTTAGGGTTGTGTCCGAAGTGCAGAGCCATCTGCTCCGCGATTCGATGACATAGTTCACGATACTTCGGCGAAGTCGGCGATGCCTGCGCGCGATTGCCATGTACGGCGCGCTTTCCGTTCTCATCCATGCGCAGAGTCTCCGGATATTTCTGTGTGAGCCATGCTGGAGGCGCCGCGGTTGGGGTTCCGACAACCGTGATAATCCCGTGCTTGGCCGCCAGCGCGATCGCGCGATCAAACAAGTCGAATTTGAACCGCCCTTCGGAGGGCTCCATGATGCTCCAGGCAAATTCAGAAATGCGCACGACCTTGATGTGCGCTGCTTCCATCAAGCGCAGATCCTCTTCCCATCTCGACTCAGGCCACTGTTCCGGATACCAATCTGTACCAAGGAGGATCGCGTCATGCCCGGGAACTTGAGTAGAAAGCGAATTAGTGGTTTGTGATCGAAGTTGTCCGAAACAAATCAACAGAAAGAAAACACCGAGAGATATGCGAGCTTTGCGCAAGATTGTCCTCCTGAAACATCAGATTCTTGGCTTGACGGTTACTGTGAACGTTTGCCTTTACGAAATCCTTATGTTCTTGAACATTCAGTTTTCGCATCCGCGGTAGCGATTTATTTTGTACTGGGGCAATAACGATTTGTCAGGCGAGTCATGACCACGAAGCATTCGCTTGCCGTCACAATCTTTTCTTATACCCGCCATAGATTTTAATTTTTACAAACAAATCTTATCGAGATCAAAAAAACTATTTGTTGGACGCATAGTCATTCCCAACGATACTCTGCCCGCCTAGTTGTATCGCGTTGGCACCACCCGTGTTTCTTAATTCTGTTAATCGT
>Ga0157375_10003352_pt1 | contig 13881 bp, 8 predicted proteins | sample M35metaG_FD_115311 | JGI IMG/M metagenome (GOLD analysis project Ga0157375, IMG submission 115311) | Miscanthus rhizosphere microbial communities from Kellogg Biological Station, Michigan, USA - M3-5 metaG | ecosystem: Host-associated > Plants > Roots > Rhizosphere > Soil | place: USA: Michigan...
CGGTACTGATCTCACTCGCAGCGCAACGTGACGACGGGATCGATTTTCGCTGCGCGCTGCGCGGGTCCGAGCGTGGCGAGAAGAGCGACGACAAAGAAAGCAAGCAATACCGAGCCGTAGATAGAAAGATCATACGAAGGTACGTCGTAAAGGAGTGACCCGAGGAGGCGCGCGATGAGCAGCGCACCGCTCACGCCTAAGATCGCTCCGATCATGGCGAGCCCAAGGCCGTCTCCCACGATCTGGCCCATGATATGCCCGCGCGATGCACCCAAGGCGACGCGTATTCCAATTTCGTGCGCTCGTTGCGCCACCGTGTAGCTGAGCACCCCATAACATCCCACCGCCGCGAGGACGAGAGCGACCAGCGAGAGACTGCCCAGCAGAGCCGAGTTGAGGCGCTTCGATGCGAAAGAGGCGCGAATCAAGGATTCCAAAGTAGCGACGTTTCCGATTGGCTGATCCTGGTCGAGGCCACGGACAACCGCTCCAATTTTCGCCGGCAGGTCGGTGGCCGCTTCGCCCGCTTTCACCAGAAGACACATGTCGGTTACTCCGCCTCGACGGGCCGGCTTGATTTCCGTCCAGGGCAGATAAAGCACACCAGGGCCATTTCGGTCGAGCCGGTCGTGCCTGACCGATCCGACCACGCCGACTATTTCACGCCAGATGTCGTCGCCCGGAAGTTTGATGCCTCGGCCAAGCGCGCTGACAAATCCGTTTCCCGGGAATCGTTCCTCGGCGAAAATTTGATCAACGATAAGCCCGTTAGTTTCGTCCGGGTGAAAATATCGGCCGGCCAGGAGCGGAATTTGCAGAGTGCGATGGTAGTCGTGACTGACCGCCAGGATATAGGCTTTGGGCCATTGCGCAGAGTTATCAGGCTGCGGTTGACCTTCGATCCGGAACGGCGCTTCTCCCGATCTTCCCATGGGGAAACCGGTCGCGATGCTGACCGCTTCGACCCCAGGGAGCGCTTGGACACGTTCGATTGTTTTCTGAAAAAATGAATGCGCCAGTTCCGGACTGGAATACTTCGCCGGGGGCAGGACAATCTGGAGGGTGAGGACGCCGGTGCGATCGTAGCCTGGGTTCACCCGGGTCAGGTGCCAGAAGCTTTTCAGGAGCAAGCTCGAGGTCAAGAGAAGCATGACCGAAAGCCCGAACTGGATCACGACCACGACCCGGCGCAGCCGACGGTGCAGCGACTGCCCGGCAGCCAGGCGCACCCTTCCAATCGAAAGATCCCGCAGCCAAATCGCCGAGAGCCGAAAAAATGGGAGCGATGGAAAAAATACGGTGATGATGAAGGCCAACCCGGCCACCAGACCGCACGGCCAGAAGTTCAATGCGGCGTCCTCGGCGCGCGGCACGATACCGATTGTCAGAGATCGCAACCACGCGAGCACCGCCGCGGTCAGGATCGTTCCCAGGACCGTGCCACCGAGGCCTAAAAGCGCTGCCTCCGCGACGAGCAAACGCAGGACGCGCATCCGGCTACCGCCCAGCGCCAGGCGCATTGCGATTTCGTCATGCCGGGTCGCACCCCGCGAAAGCATCAGGTTGGCGACGGTTCCAAAAGAAATGAGAACGACCAGGGAGACCGCTGCCGTCAATACCAACAAGGCGCGACGGGTCGTTGTGAAATAAGTCTCGAGAAAGGGCTGCAGTAGGATGCGTTGGCCAGCCTGCGACTCGGGATGACGCTGGCCGAGCCGTTGCCCGATTTCTTGCATCTCGCGCGAAGCAGCGCCCAGGCTGACTCCTCTCTTGAGCCGGCCGATAACACTCACTCTGGGTGCCCGGCGATCAGCCAAGAGCACCTCTTCCGACATGCGGCCAAGCGGAACGAAGAAATCGTTGTTGTGGTTGATTCGACCATAAAAATCGAAATTAGGAGGTAGAATTCCCACCACCTGCCATGGCTCTCCATTGAACTCGATCCTCCCACCAACAACGCCTCTATCGGAATGGAAACGGCGCTGCCAAAAATCATAGCCAAGGACGAGCGCCCGCTCGCCACTCGGCGCATCCTCTGCCTCCGCGAAAAAACGGCCCAGTTCGGGGACCACCCCGAGCGTGCGAAAAAAATTGGCGCTGACCATTCGCCCGCTAACGCGCTCTGGTTCTTCGCCTCCGGCAAAAACGCCGTCGGTTCGCATCTGCGCCGCCAACTCGACAAACACCCGCTGCTCGGCCCGCCAATCCAGATAATCTGGATACGAAACGAACTCGATAACTGAATGGGGAAGCACTTGCGATATTCCCACCAGGCGCCCGGATTCAAGATACGGAAGGGGCCGCCACAAAAGGCTCGTCACCAAGCTCAAGACCGCCCCCCCGAATCCAACGCCCAGAGCGATGGTCTGGCACGCCACCAAAGTGAAACCTGGACTTCGGCAGAGTGAGCGGCGCGCATAGTTGATATCTCTCGCGAAGCTCTCGACGACATACCCGGGCCGGCTTTCCCGGATCTGTTCCAAGACCTGTTCGATTCCGCCGACCTCGATGAGAGCTGCACGCCGCGCCTCCTCTCCGCCGGCGCCGTCGCGCACCTTCGTTTCGGTCAGCGATTCCACATACGATAGGACCTCTTCTTCGTCCGCGGCCTCCGTCTCATGGCGGCGCAGGTAGACGTGCGCGAGAGAATTCAGCCTGGAAATCAGAGACATTGGTTGCCCTTCACTTAGCGCCGATGCGACCAGCGCCGACTCGCCGGCGCGTTTCGGATTTTCGTCGGGTCAGCCCGAAAGGCAAGCTCGCACCCCGGGGTCAGGCGTTGGCGCCCGGCATTTATTCGCCTTTGTTCGTTAGGCTACCCGCCGCCGTCCGCCGCCGTTATTCAATCGTGCTGGCGAAGGACGTGAGATCGTAGACTTCGACCAGACCGATCCCGGAATCCTGCGGCGCCGGACTTTCAATCGCGGTGTAATTACCGGGAGCGAGGATCGCGCGGATGGCTGCTTCGAAAGGCGACTCTGGTCCTAGACCGCTGCTCGCAATTGCTTCCGCGTCAACGCCGTCTTCCCAATCGTCGTTTGCGGCCAGGACGATTCCGTCTTCATTGACCAGTTGTAGTTGTGGATTGGCAACGGCGTCGTTCACGCCACGGTCCTGGAGCGAAGGTCCGAGGGCCCGTAGGACCAACTCCTTCGCGTCAGTGCCTCCGATGATGCAGCCCGCGATCATCACATTGTCACCGGGAAGAACGTTGCCCCGCGTCGATATGTTTGCCGCCCGGTTCTCGCTCAGCTGAAGATCGAAGAGTTCGACCAGTGCCACTCCGGTGTTACCAACCCCCCGCACAATTGCCGTATACGCGCCCGCCGGCAGGGTAACACGAACCGCTGCTTCGAGCGGGTTATCGGGTGCCAAACCCGCGGCCTGGATCGAGGCCGCGTCAGGGCCGCCCTGCCAGTTGTCATTCGAGAAGAGGAGTGTTTCCGCAGAGTCGTAGACCTCGAGTAAGGGATCTTCCAGCGCGTCGCTCAAGCCGAACGCGCCTAACGACGGCCCGATCGCCCGCACCACCATCGTCGTCGAAACGCTACCCTGCAGAATGAAACCGCCGATCAAAACGCCGGTGTCGGTGCCGACAAACGCGCGCGTCGAAAGATTCAGGAGATTGTTCGGGGTCGTGAGATCGCGCGTCGGTTCGAACTGAAGATTCGCCGGGTTTGCCAGGCCAGTGGCAAAAGTGCTGCGCGCTCCGGCGGGGGTGAAACGGAAGATCGCGCCCGAATTATAGTCTGCGGTAAAAAGATCGCCCGTCGCATTGAAGGCGATGCCATGCGGACCATTTAAGCCGGAGGCGAAAGTGGTTCGGGTGCCTTCGGGCGTGAACTTCAGGACAGTTCCGCCCGTAAAGTTGGCTACGAAAAGATTGCCGAGCGCATCGAAGGCCAGGCCGTGCGGGTTGCCCGTACCGGAAGCAAATGTCGTCCGCGTTCCGTCGGTGGTGAACTTGTAAACGTTGCCGCTCTGAAAATCCGCGACAAAAAGTTCGCCTAACGAATTGAAAATCAGGTTCGCTGGACCGTTGAGTCCGGTCGCGAAAGTGGTCCGTGTTCCGTCCGGCGCAAACTTGTAAATTGCGTTCCCGAAAAAATCTGCATCGAAAAGATTGCCGTCGCCATCGAAGGCCAGACTCGCCGGTCCGTTGAGACCGGAAGCATAAGTCGTCCTGGTCCCGTCCGGCGTGAATTTGTTAATCACTCCGTTCCCGGTCTCCGAGACGTAGAAATTCCCGTCCGTATCGTGAGCCAAGCCTTCAGGCCCTTGCAACCCGGAAGCGAAGACCTTTCGCACTCCGCTCGGATCGAACCGATTAATAATCCCACTGCTGAAATCTGCTTCGAAGAGATCGCCCGAACTTGCCGCGGCCAGAGGACTCAAGACGATCGCGACGAGAATCGCTGCAACCACGGAAAAGGGTGCCTTCTTCACATCGGTAATTCACATGAGCATGGAGATCTTGTCATCGGTCGGCAACATGATCGCAGAAATCTGATCCAATCCGCGTTTAGTTTAGCGAATAAAGCTCGAACAACGCCACTCCGGTGGTATCCCCATTGCCGCGCACCACCACCGTGTAAGATCCCGGTGCGAGAAGAGCGACGAGGGCCGATTCTGCATCGTCGGTGGGCGCGATTCCCGTAGCTTCGATCTCGGCCTGCTGGGCCTCCTTCCAGTTATCATTCGCAGCGACGAGCGCTCCACTGCTGTCGTGCAGTTCGAGCGTGGGATCGGCCAGCGCATTCTCGACGATCGAGCCTAACGAAGGACCAATTGCGCGCACAATGACGCTCGTGTCCGTCCCCCCACCTGGGCGCACGATGAATCCCCCGATGAGCACATTCTCGCCCGTGTCCACGAATCCGCGCGTGCTGATGTTCGCCAGCTTCGACGGCGTCGCCTGATTAAGGTCGTATACTTCCGCGAGTCCAATTCCTACGCTGTCGTTCGCGCCACGCACGACCGCGGTGTAACTGCCCGGGACGAGTGTCGCGAAGATGGCCGACTCCAGGTCGTCCGTCGGCGCCAGGTCGGTGGCCTCGATTTCAGCCTGCTGAGCTTCTTTCCAGTTGTCATTCGCCGCGATGGATGCACCGCTGCTGTCGTGCAGTTCGAGGATGGGATCGGCCAGCGCATCGGCGACTGTTGAGCCTAACGAAGGCCCAATCGCGCGCACAATCACGTCTCTCGCTTCCTCCCCTGTGATGATGAATCCAGCGATCAAAACATTGTCGCCGGTTTGCACGGAAAGACGGGTGGAAATGTTCAAAACCTTCGCCTCTGGAGTGAAAGCCAGGCTGGAAGGATTACCGAGAGTGCTACTCGAAATGGCCAGCTTGAAAACACCGCTGGTCCCGTCGAATCGAACCACTTCCCCCGCACTAAAGCTCGCGACATACAGATCACCATCAGGCCCAAAAACTACCGCATCGGCATCGGCGAGTTGCCGTCCGCTGGTGAATGTCCCCATGAAAGCGCCCGTCGTCCCATCGAAACGAAAAATCGGATCGGTCGTGCTCGCACTCACGTACAGGTTTCCGTCGGGGCCGAAAGCGACGCCGAAAGCCGTTTGCACGGTTCCGGATGAGGCAAAGACATCTTTGAACGCCCCTGATATTCCGTCGTAGCGCAGGATGTGACCATCGGGGGAGTTGGCCACATAAAGGTCACCATCGGGACCGAAAACAAGATGCCATGGACTGACCAAGCCGCCACCGGAAGCAAACACACCCTTATAAACACCGCTCCTTCCGTCGTAGCGAACGACTCTGTTGTTCGCATTATCCGTGACATAGACATCGCCATCCGGACCGACAGTGAGACCGACTGGTCGCGACACCTCCGTTCCCGATATTTTCGCCTTGAGTTGGCCGGTGGTTCCATCGAGGCGGTAAACAGCCTGGTTATCGAAGCTGGCCGCGAAAAGATCGCCGGTCGGGCCAAACGCGATTCCCACGACGGAAAGGTTAGGGGTAAAGATCGATTCGGAGGCACCAGTGGCCGGATTGAACCTTTCGACCCCCTGCTGCGAACCTGGATCGAAGGCCTCCGGAGAGGACACAAACAAGGACTGCGCTGCCGCCGAAGCGAATGGCACGAGCGAGATCAAGATCGCCGCGAGCAGGGAACATTCCGAGCGCGAGAACCAAATTCGCCGAACGCGCACTCCACGTTCGAAGAGCAAGGACGGATGAAGTTTCATAGGTTCTCGACGCTACGCCCCTCTTATATAGAGCGTCAATAGGAAAAGATGGAATAATTTGTCTTTCCCCAGTAATACGTCCTATCGTTCAACAATAGGAAAAGCATTTTTTCATTTTCCATGACGAGGGCACGACTCGTCGGAAGGTCCGGCACGGCGACAGAAATTGACAACCCGCCGAGGCCCGAATATGCCTGAAAACGAAGCGTGAAGAAAGAAAGGACGAAAAACGCCCAGAGCGAAATCGTGCAGGGCACGCTCGATTTGCTCGTCCTCAAGGCCGTCGCACCGGGCCCCCTGCATGGCTTGGGAGTGTCCCAGCGGATCGAGCAGATCACTAACGGGACGTTCAGCGTGAAGCCGGGCTCGCTCTTCCCCGCGTTACGCCGGATCGAGGCAGCGGGCTGGTTGCATTCCTTTTGGGGTCGCTCGGAAAGTAATCGGCGCGCCAGATTTTATCAACTGACGAAAGCCGGACGCCGCCAGTTGGAAGTTGAAACGGCGGAATGGGAGAACATTGCGTTTGCCATGTCCGCCGCGCTCAAGACCGGGTAGCTGCTCCACGGGGCCGCTTGCATTTCACTGCACCTTCGGCTTCGCTCCTCGCGAAGATGGCCGACGATCGCAAAACTCTCGCGCAGCGCGACCAGATGACTGACCTCGAGCGCCTGCGCCATTCCTGCGCCCATGTTCTGGCGACCGCCATTCTGCGCCTCTGGCCCGAAGCGCAATTCGCCGCCGGACCGCCAGTCGAGAACGGCTTCTATTACGACGTCGAGTTGCCGCATCGCATCTCGCCCGAGGACTTCGAAAAAATCGAGGCCGAGATGAAAAAGGAAGTCAAAGCAAACCATCGCTTCGAGCGGGTTGAACTTTCTCGCGCCCACGCCATGGAGATGGCGAGCCGGGGCGAACTTGGCGCCCTCGGTGCACGGCCCGAACCGAGCAAGTTCAAGCTCGATATCATCCAAAACATCCCGGAGAACGAAACCATCACAATCTATCGGAACGGCGATTTTACCGATCTCTGCGCAGGCCCACACGTGATGCGCACCGGCAACATCGGCGCCTTTCGGCTCACGAATGTCGCCAGCGCCTACTACAAGGGCGACGAAAAGAACCCGCAGCTCCAGCGCATCTACGGCACGGCTTTCAAGAACAAGACCCAGCTCGACGAATACTTCGCCATGCTCGAGGAAGCGAAGAAGCGCGACCACCGCAAACTTGGCAAAGAGCTCGAGCTATTCACGTTTGACGACGACGTAGGACCCGGACTGCCTATGTGGCTCCCACGCGGTGCCGCCATCATCGAAGAACTCGAAAAGCTGGCCAAGGAAACCGAATTCGCCGCCGGTTATCAGCGCGTCCGCACCCCGCACATCGCGCGGGAGCAGCTCTACTTAACCAGCGGCCATCTTCCCTACTACATGGATTCGATGTTCGCATCGATGACGCTGCTCGAAGAACGAGACAAACGCCGACTTGAAAAGTTGCAGGCGGCACGAGCCAAATTCGTTGGGAGTTTTGATCGAGGCACTGAATCCGCTTGGACCCAAATATCCAACGACCTTTGTTCTCCGGATTTTTCCGACGATGCAAAGCGGACAGAGATCGTCGAGAAGATTGATCTCCTACACATGGCAGAGGCTGAAGACCAAGAGCGCCTAGGACGGATCGACGATTTGATCAGAAGTGTTGGGGATCGCTATTACCTCAAAGCGATGAACTGCCCGCATCACCACAAGCTCTACGCTGCGGTTCCGCATAGTTACCGCGATCTGCCACTCCGGCTCGCCGAGTACGGAACGAACTACCGTTACGAACAGTCGGGCGAGCTCTTTGGCCTCATGCGTGTGCGCTCACTGCAGATGAACGACGCCCATATCTACTGCACCGAGGAGCAGTTCGAAGAGGAGTTCAACGCCGTCAACCAGATGTATCTCAAATATTTCAAGATCTTCGGAATCGAGAAATACGTCATGCGCTTCTCGACTCACGATCCGTCCAAGCTGGGCCAAAAGTTCGTCGATAACCCCGAACTCTGGCTCAAGACCGAAGCGATGGTCCGCGGCGTCTTGCAACGAAGCGGAATCAACTATGTCGAGGTGCCTAACGAAGCCGCCTTTTACGGACCGAAGATCGACGTCCAGGTCTGGAGCGCGATCGGCCGTGAGTTCAGCATTGCGACCAACCAGGTCGACTTCGCCGTCCCGGCCCGGTTCGGACTTGTTTACAAAACCCGCGAGAACACGGAAGCCACACCCCTCTGCATTCACCGCGCGCCGTTAGGTACACACGAGCGTCTTATCGGATTCCTGATCGAGCATTACGCTGGCAATTTCCCGCTCTGGCTCGCGCCGGAACAAGTCCGCATCCTGCCGATTGGCGATGAAGCACCGCTCCTCGAATACGCCCGCGCCATTCAAGCCGAACTGCGCGCCCACGAAGTCCGCGCCGAGCTCGATGCGAGCAACGATCACATCAAGGCCAAGATATCCGCTGCTGAGCAAATAAAGGTCCACACCATGCTCGTGATCGGAAATCGCGACATGGAAGCAAGTGCCGTCAGCGTGCGCGTGCACGGCAAGGGCAATCTTGGCGCCAAGCCCCGCGCCGAGGTGGTCGCCGAACTCCTCGCATCGATTAACGAGCGGCGGTCTTCATAACAAACGCATCCCTCACGCGCGGGAACGCAGAGGAGCGGTTGCCGATTCAGTTCCGCGCTTTCAAATCCTCGCCTGAGCGCTGGCTTTCTGTGGATTAGGAGGCACGGCAAACTTTCTTTCCATCTTTTCAAAGGAGAAAGGAGTGAAGGATGGCGGGGCGCTTTCTCTGGACGCTCGCGACCTGGTGCGCCGAGAGACGATCACCGGTAGGCTGACTATTGTCTCGTTAGGCCATCGCCAGTGAGCTTAGACTAGTCACGATTGAAAGCGATCTCGGAAATCGGCGTTTCATCATACTGGTCGCCCCGATAGACCGCGAGAATTTCAATTTTCGCCGAGGAGGTCACAACGGGATGTCGCAACTCGAAGCGTTGCAATTTCATTTTGTCTTCCAACGACAGCGTCTCGCTGCTGCCATCGCTGAAAGCCACACGGACCGATCTTGCGCGATTGTTGCGTTCGTAACGCCGGGCGTCGACACCGTAACCGCCGTAAATCGAAACACTCGTGATGGTAACAGGCGATGTGAAATCGGCTTCGATCCATGAATTGATTCCGTTCCTTGTTGGCACCCATGCCGTTGTCTCGTCATGATCGAACGCCAACTTCGCGTCATAACGCCTGACTTCGCCGCGATAAGTTTGGGGTGCAAGAACGGACGATGCCGTGACGTTTTGAATGATCGGCGTGTCTGCTTTTTGTTCTGGAGAAAGGGAGGCTGGCGCAATGATCGAAGCTTCGGCGGTCGGCGTAGCCTGAGGTGCAGGGGTCGATCCTGGCGCAGTCGTTGGCGAAGGAACGACAGTGGGCGCGACTATTTGGGTGCCAACGGGTCGGGAAGATTCCGAATTGCTCCTGGGGCTTGTTGCGTGGACCACCTTCTTTTGCACTTCCAGAATCACGACAGTGCCTTCCTCCATCCGCACACGCATCGTCATCTGCAAGAGACCGTTGGTCGTGCCGTGATTGTTCGTGAGGGAGTATGCCATGGGGAAGTCGACGATGAATGTGTTCGTTCCCGCGACAGGCGTGATTCTTGGCTCACCATTGAGCGAGTAACTTCGTTTCGGCCACGTCTTGTCGTCGCGCTCCAGGTCGCTTCGTATAACGTTATGGCTCACTTTGCCAGCCTCGTAGTAATCCGCCGGCTCCGCGAAATAGCGCAGAATGGCCTCAATGTCGTGGCCTCCTAATCTCTCCAGGAAATCCTCGGGAAAACGTCGGAGGACTTCCCCTGGCCTGTCTCTCCCCGGAGTCGAGGCCGTAACAGTAGAAATCTCTTTCCGCGGCGGCGGAGTCAAGGAGAACCGTTTCAGAAACACAGCAACGGCACAAATCGCCGCGATCGTAACTACGGATAATACCGCGATCCAAATGCCCGGTCGCTTCCTGACACTCACTACATTTGGGAGAGGCTTATCTCGCGGCGCCCGGGGCGCGATATCTTCAGCGGGCTGCGAGATTCGTCGCCGTCGCTGGCCTTCATCTTTCTGCCAGCCTTCAATTGCCCGGAGCAACGCCGTCAAATGCTGGTCCAAGGGGGGTGTAACCGCATCCAGCCAATGGGAGGAGCTGACATAAAACTGGAGATCCTTCGACGGTTGGACTGCTTCAACGCGCAACGGGATAACGACGGACTGGGTGCTGGCCGCGCGCTCCACTTCGCGCACTACTTGCTGCGAATCATTTGATAAGCTGCTCAGGATCAAAACGAAGAACTCGCATTCGCTGATCGCATCGATGATCGCCGCGCCATAGTTTTTACCTGGCGTAATATCGCGCGGCGCGATCCAACAATGGACTCCGTGTTTCTCGAGAAAACTGCACACGGCATCCGCGATTTTCTTGTCCTGCGATGAGTGGCTGATAAATACCGTCCGTTTCATAGTGGATGCGGTACTTTTCTAAGTGAAAACGACGCCAGTATATCTGTGGCGGCCGTTCTCGGAGCCGCGTTAGCAGCGGCAGGATCAATGTGAATCACCATGAGCGGGAAGTTTCTTCAGCGGAGATGCCGCGAGAAGGACTTTGAGTTTGTTCACCTGGTCCTGCGTGGATTCCTTCATCCAGGTTTCGGGGGCCGCGGCAAAAGCTTCCTCTAGTCTCTGCTGACCAGCCGCTGCTTCTTCTAACCCGATGTGCGCTTCCGCGATCGTGGCCAGAACCCAGTAGCGGATTTTCGCCAGCTTCGGTGCGTACTCCATTTTGGCCGCTGGTGGATTTTCGGCCAGCCATTGCTCGCAGATCGAAATAACCTCGAGCCTCACCCGCCGTGCCTGGATAAAGTCGGCGATGCTTTCCGCGAAATCCGCCCCGTGGACAGCTCGCTCGTTCAGAAGAAAAGCGTAGTTGATCCCGTTGTAATAATCATTGCGCAAGTAGAATCCGCGCTCGTAGCCGCGAATCGCTTGATCGAGATAACTGCGGTTCTTTGTCTTCTCCCACATGCGCTTGTGGACCGAACCCCAAAGGCCAAGCGTCTCAGTATCGTTCGACACTTTTGGGTCGAGCAGGTTAAGCAGATCACGCGCGTCTTGGAAGGCTTGCTCCGGAGTCGGGTGATTACTTTTATAAGTGGCAAGCGCGAGCCGCTGGATGATGTCGGGATCTTCAGCGATTGCACCCGAGGATGCCGCCGCCCCTGGCGTTGTGGCCGCTTCCTTGCGCATGCCGCGGATCTGCTCGAGCAGCACCTTCGCGGTCAGCCAGTCACCTTTTCGTTGCGCTTGATCAACGCGAGCCATCATTTCGCTGTGTGCCGGCGTGGCCGAGTCCGTCGAAACTAATGCTTTAGCCTCGGTCGCGCCTCTTATGGCTTCTATGATCTCCGCCCCGAGGGCCGGAGGAGTGAGGCGGGCGATGAATCGGTAGACTGGACTGTCGGTCGACGGCTTTGGCTGCGTGGCCAGGATCGTCTTAATCGCGCTGCCTAGCTCTTTGGTAAAACGTTGCACTTCGCTATAACCGATGTCCTCGCCGAGATGTCGATACGACCGAATGCTGATGTGATTCACATCGAATGGCGCCGCTTTCATCATCTGTTCTTCGGCAATGACCACGGTGGTATACGGACGTAACGCATGCCGCACACCCAGCTCGTAGAAGGCGTTCCGGTTCGAAGTAGAAAGATCAGCCACCACGACATCCGCATTCAGCAGCTGCTCATACATGGGAACGTCGATCAGTCCGGAATGGACGATCTCGTCGGCTCGGATGCACTTCAGGCCAGCCGCTTCGACGGCTGGTTTGATCAGGTTCTTGTAGGATTGGTCCAGGTCGAGGACACGGCCGGTTTCGAAATCGGTTTTCTTCCCGAAGCCCATCACGACAAAACAGGTACCTTGGGCGGCTGTTTCGTTGACGTCTGTCGCAGAAGCTGAGGGGTTGTCGCTCATGATGTCACCTCGCTGCGCTACTCTAAACAGATAGCGGGTCGCGCCGGCAATACATTTTTCCGCGATCAACAAGTTGGGCTTGGAAAAGGATTCAGGAGCTGCTACGCCGTGGTTGGTTTAACGAAAGGTTCATTATGAGCTCATGGGGCCATCTTGAGGAACGCTTCGGTACCGAGCGGCCACGAAAACTATTAGCCCTGGATGGCGGCGGAATTCGCGGCGTTCTCTCACTCGAAATTCTGGCCGAGATCGAAAGGAAGATCGCGGACAAAACCGGCATTAAGCGGCTGGGCGATTATTTCGACTACATTGGCGGGACCAGCACGGGCGCGATCATCGCGGCGGGGCTTTCGATCGGGATGAGCGCCTCCGAGCTGCTCGATTTTTATCGCGAAGCAGGCGTGTCGATGTTTGAGAAAAACGCGTTACTCAAGCGGTTGAAAAGCTTCTACACCGACGAGCCGTTGAAGGTGAGGCTGCAGGGTATTTTCCGGGAGAAGAACGGCGACCAAGCCAGCCTAACGAGCGAGCGATTGCGCTGTCTTCTCCTCGTCGTGACCCGCAACCTGACGACGGATTCGCCGTGGCCAATCAGCTCCAATCCGTTTGCGAAATATAACAATCCGGAGCGCAAAGATTGCAATCGGCTTATTCCTCTTTGGCAACTAGTCCGCGCGAGCACGGCGGCGCCCGTGTTTTTCCCGCCGGAAGTTTTGAACTGGGACCCTGACGATCCGGGCAAGAGCTTCGTCTTTGTCGACGGCGGCCTTACGCCCTACAACAATCCGGCGTTCCTTCTCTACCGCATGGCAACGCAACCAGCCTATCGATTGAACTGGAAAACCGGTGAGCAGAACTTGCTCCTCGTCTCCGTCGGCACCGGCGCGGCGGCGGGGGTGACCGACGCGGTCGAGCGCAATCTTTTCGGCAACATGCAGAACCTGCCCTCGGAATTAATGTACGGCATCCAGGTGGAGCAGGACATCAATTGCCGGACCTTTGGCCGCTGCATATATGGTTCTGAGATTGATCGCGAGCTAGGCAATCTTGTCCTACCTGCGGAGAATGAGGATAACGGCCGTTTCTTTCGTTATGTTCGCTATAATGCCGACCTCAGTCAAAAAGGCTTGGGCGACCTTGGCTTGGACGATGTCCCCGCGGCCGCAGTGCAAAAGATGGATGCGGTTGACCAGATCGAAAATCTTTCGCGTGTCGGGAAGGCCGTCGCGCAGAAGGAGGTCTCGATCGAACATTTCGGACCGTTTGTTTAACCAACCTCCGACTACCGCCAGCTCCTTAAGACTCTGCTTCCGAACCGGAACTTCCATCGCGTTTGTGAGTTTCGATGAACTGTGCGGTCTTGTTGGCGATAAGGTTTTCCACCCGCTCAACGAGGAGCCTGTTGCGCCCGGCTTCGTCGACCGCCGCATAGTCGCCTCCGCCTACCGAGTAAAGCTCCTTCTCTCGGGCGAGCGCCTCGACAAGAGCCCGGTAGTGCAGCCAGTTTTCATGAAACTTGAATAGCTTGCCGATAGCCGCGGCCAACACCACGATGCCGCCCAGAATAGCGGAGAGTACTCCAGCGAGGTAGGCATCTTTCACG
>Ga0157375_10003355_pt1 | contig 13878 bp, 11 predicted proteins | sample M35metaG_FD_115311 | JGI IMG/M metagenome (GOLD analysis project Ga0157375, IMG submission 115311) | Miscanthus rhizosphere microbial communities from Kellogg Biological Station, Michigan, USA - M3-5 metaG | ecosystem: Host-associated > Plants > Roots > Rhizosphere > Soil | place: USA: Michigan...
CCCGATGATGTTTACGAGCGCCCTGCTGCAGTACAACTCGAGCAGCCACTCCGTCAGCGCCAACGTGCGGCTCCGATGGGAATACCGTCCGGGCAGTGAATTCTTCGTCGTCTACAACGAGGAGAGAGACACGCTCGCGCGCCGCTTTCCGGAACTGTCCGGCCGCGCGCTGATTCTCAAAATCAATCGGTTGTTCCGCCCGTAACCACGAAAGCCTGACGGTGGGTTACGACGATCACGAAGCGCGAGACAGATCCGGCACGAAGGTGCTGCATTCAAGCGCGGCAGCGAGCGCCGCGGTGTGTATCCCGAATATTCGGTTTATCCACTGCAGGTTTACGTCGGTGGGATTACGTTTATCGCTTCCGCCGCGTGGTTGCATCGCGCTTACGCGCAATCGCTCCTGCGCCGAGGAATCGATCCTGGATTTCAGCCATGCCGCGCTCTTCGAGTTCTCGCCGAGGACTGAGGCGCTGCAGGTTTGGTGGGTCCGGTTGTTCGAAACGGGACGTTTCGCGAATCAGATTGCGCGGCGATCTTGATGCCCTCACGGCCATCGGATCCGAGCGTCGCCTCTTCGTCGCCGAACGCGCCACGGAAGCCGTTGGTGCAAGACGCGCACCGAGCCTCAATCGACCAACGTTAATTTGCAGGATTTCTATCGACCCTCGCGACAGGCACGAAGATTCACGAGGTTTGGCCAGCCTTCGTGTTCTTCGTGCCCGCCCCGGTCGCGCAGAGACGGGTAGTTGCTACCTCGCCGCCGCTTTGATCTTCCAGATCTTGTTACTGCCGTCGTCAGAGACCAACAGACTGCCGTCGGCGGCAACGGTCACCCCAACCGGACGGCCCCAACGCTCGAGCGGCGCGCCGCCCTCGCCGTCGTTGATGATGAACCCGGTCATGAAGTCCTCGAGCGGACCGGGCTTGCCATTGGTCATCGGGAAAAACGCGACGCGATAACCCGACGCCATCGCTCGGTTCCACGAGCCGTGCAGCGCCACGAATGCTCCGTTGCGAAAGCGCTGCGGAAACTGCGTCGCTGTATAGAAGGTGATGCCGAGCGCGGCGGAGTGCGCCGGGAACAAGACGTCGGGGACGATCGCGCGCTTGACCAGGTCCGGGAATGCGCCGACGTAGCGCGGGTCATAGTTAGACCCGATGTAGGAATACGGCCATCCGTAGAAGCCGCCGTCCTTCACCGAGGTCGCGTAGTCGGGAACGAGGTCGTCACCGAGATTGTCGCGCTCGTTCATCGCCGTCCATATGATGTCGGTGCCTGGCTGCAACGTGAGGCCGACCGGATTGCGGATCCCGGACGCGAACACTCGATAACCGGATCCGTCGGGATTGAATTCGAGGATGGCCGCGCGCCGGCAGTCTTCACCCGCGTTGTTGTTCGATTGCGACCCAACGGAGACGTACATCTTCGTTCCCGCGCGGTTGAAGATCACATTGCGGGTCGAGTGCCCACCCGTCGGCAGGTCGAGCAGCTTCTCCGGTTCGCCCTGCGCCTTCAGATCGCCGTTGGTGTACTTGAATCGCACGAGCGAGCCCGTGTTGCCGACATACAGGTAGCCGTCGTGGAATGCCAGCCCGAACGGTGCCGCAACGGTGCCCGGGCCGCGATTGTTGAACGGCGGCGGGGGTGTGCACGCCGGCGCCGAAGCGCCAAGGCGTTCCCCGTTGACGTCAGGATTCACCGGCTGCCCGGGAGGAGGTGGTGCCGCCGGGCGCTGACCAGCAGGAGGGGGAGCCGGGGGATTCGCTGGAGGTGTGCCGGCGTATACGCCGCGCGCCTCGAACACCCCGTCGTTGTTCGCGTCGCGAAGAACGGTGATGGTGTTGGTCGCGGGTGAGCTGACAAACAGGTCACCGTTCGGCGCGTACACCATCATCCGGGGCGCTCGCATCTCGGCGTACACGCTCACCGTGAAACCGGCCGGGACGATGGGCATCGCTGTGGCGGGCTTCTCCACGAGCGTGCCGCGGTTCGGGCGCGGTGCGCTGATGGTGGGCAGCCGATCGGCATGTGGCTGTGGCGGCGCCGACGACCGCTGTGCGGTGACGACAGCGCACATGACGCCGCACATCCCGATTAAGCCGATGACAAGGAAAGTTGTCTTTCGCATCGCAAGCTTCATGAAATCTCTCCCGTGCGGATTGTAACGAACTCCGGACGAGGATGGCTGCCTTACGTCCCTAGGGCTGCGGTCAGCGCCGTGAGAGTGGTGGCGCGCTCCAGCGTGCCGACTTGTCTGATGATCGACTCCGTTTTTGCCGCGGGCCACTTGGCGAACGCCGCGTTGGTTCTGAATTTGTCGGCGACCTCGTCGTAGGTCATCGGATTCTTCGGGCTGCCTTTCGCCGGTTCCGTGCGGGTCGACAGGACACGGCCATCCTTCATGTGAATCCGGATGATCATCGGCTCTTCGAGTACCGCCTGGAAGGCGCCCTCCCGGCCGAGCGTGTCGAACTCCGGGTCGGCGTGGAACCGGACGCGGCCGATCATGTCCTGGACTTCGGCGCGTCCGACCGACGAGTCGGTGAACTGTCCCAACCCTGCTTTGCCGTCGACGAGCAGAATCGCGACGGCGAACTCCATGCTGAACTTCGCTTCAAGGCCTGTCGTCGGCCGATGACGGAACAGTGTGTTGACGTTGCTCTGGTTCCCGCCCACTTCGACTCGGTCGACGTCAACCGCATTGATCGCATGCTGTGCGATCAGGCGAAGCGTGGCATCCATCACGGGTTGCTGGATGGTGCCGCACGGGAACCGTTTAATCAGATCGCCCGGCGAGGCGAACATCCACGGCCGACCGAGACGATTGACGATGGCGGACGGATCGAACCCGCCGCCTGCGGCCTGGAAAAATCCGAGCGGGGTCTCGAGCACGTCGCCGGCGGCCGTGAAGCCGAGCGAGGCGAGATCGGCGGCGACCGATCCGTTCTCCGCGGCGTGTCCGGCGTGGAATGCCTTCGTCATCGAGCCAAAGTTGCGCCGGATGCCGCCGGCCTGCGACGCAGCTATCCCGAGCGCGTAGGCGGTCTGCTCGGCATTGAGTCCGCGCAGCTTCGCGCATGCGGCGGCGCTGCCGAACGAGCCGATGGTGCCCGTCGTGTGAAACCCTTCCCGGTCGTGGCGGGGGAAGATCGCGTCGCCGATCTTGCTCGCCGCTTCGACGCCGACATGGAAGGCGAGCATCAGGTCCCTGCCGCTGCGGCGTCCCTCTTCGCAGAGCGCGAATGCAGGCGGGAGGATCGGCGCGGCGACGTGCAGCGCGGACCCGGTGTCGTCGTAATCATCCGCGTGAATCGACATGCCGTTGGCGAACGCCGCGAACCGCGCAGGCACCTTCAAGCTGGTGCCGACGACCGTCGCCGATTTCCGCGCCAAACCGAGCGTGCTGATGTACTGCCTCACGACCGGTGCGACCACCGACGCGGAACCCGCCAGCGCGAGGCCGAAGCCGTCGAGCAGCGTCTTCTTCCCGAGCGCGACGACGTCTTCGGGAATGTCTTCGTATTTCGTGTCGACGATGAACGCAGCGACCGAGCGCGTCAGGTCCGGCGCCTTGGCCAGTTCTTCGCCAGCGGCTGCCGCCTCGGCAGGCTGGCGCAGCGTCAACCCCGCGAGCGCCAGCGGCGTCTTGAAGAAATCGCGGCGGATCATGCGGCGGAGCCTACCATACTGGTCCGCCGGGAACGCGGCCTCGACCGCCCGCCGATCGCTTCGCTACGCGATTGGTCCGCCTACAGGCGGACCCCCCATAGCTGTCTTACCGATCCGTCGGTGTCGGTATCTCGCTACCACTCGTCGCCACGGTTCCGTAAGGATATTTCTTGAATATCTTGTACACCTCTTTGTTAATGCGCTTGAGGCGACGTTCCGGTTTCGACGTGGGGTGCATATCGCGCTCAGCCAGGCCGCGCCACATGAGTTCGCCAGTCTCCGCGTCCGTCATATCGACGACCAGCGTGCCGACGACGATCGGCTCGAGATAGTACGAACCGTAGCCGGCGCCCCAGTATCCATATCCATATCCATATCCCCAACCTGGCCACCCCCAGCCGTAGTACTCCGTCTGAAACGTTCGATGCGTCGTGATGTACACATCCGGATGCACGTCATCACGCCTCAAGCCCCGCGCTTCGAGCTGAGCGGCGACCGCCGCATTGGTGTTCTGACGGACGATCGGACTGTCGTAGGCCGTCGTCTTTGACGCTGTCGGATCGGCGGGTGGCGTCTCTTTTATCGAGAAGGTTCGGACCTGCGAAAAATTCGCGCTGCGGTTGATGTCGTAAGTGACCTTCTGTGCGAAAGCTGGAGCGGAGAGCAGCATCACCGCCGTGCTGACGGTAATGACGCGAGCAACAATTTCCATGGGACCCTCCAGGGGTTCACGGCGACCGAATCCGATCGCTGTTCACCATTCACAGAGGCAAGAGGGACGCCCTGTGGCTCGAGCGCAAGAACCTGTCGTTTTGATCGCTGGAGTGCCGCTCACCTCAAAGAGTTCGTGAGCCGCTCCTCGAGGACTGTTGGCGCGATGCCCGAGCATTCGATTGCCTCTGCCCAAATCGTCCGCCACTTCACCGGTCGGTCGGCTGCGGCGCCGCACGCCCGCTCGTCGCTACCGTCCCGAACGGGTAGTCCTTAAATACCTTCCTCACTTCCTTGTTGATGCGCTCGAGACGATGCTTCGGACTCGACGTGATATGCATGTGGCGCATACCGATGCCACGCCACAGCAGTTCGCCCGTGTCCGCGCTCGTGACGTCGATGAACAGGGTGCTGGCGACTGTCGAATCGAGGTACTCCGAACCGTACCCGTAATCGCCCCAGTCGTCATCTCCCCAACCAGACCACCCGTAACCCCAGAACTCTGTCTCGACGGTTCGATGCGTCGTGACGTACATATCTGGATGGGCGTCATCACGCCTGAAGCCCCGCGCTTCGAGCTGCGCAGCGACCGCGGCATCTGTGTGCTGCCGGTCGATCGCACGTTCGTAGACCCACCACGGCTGAGAAGCGGTGACAGTGGCTCGCGGGGTCTCGGTTACCGTGAAGGTTCGCAGCTCTGAGAAATTCTGGCTGCGCGCTGGAGCAGCGAACAACGCCACGATCGTGCTGACGGTCATCATCCGAGCGACTGTTGACATGGAAGCCTCCAGAATCACGGCGACCGGATCCGATCGCTGTCACCGCTCAGAGAGGCAAGAGGGAAGCCCCGCCGCTCGGCTGCACGAGCCTGTTGTTTTCGTCGATAGCCGCCGCTCACCTTGAAAGAGTTCGTGAGCCGCTCATTGAGGATCGTTGGCGCGATGCACCAGCTCGCCAGTCGCCTCGCGCGATCGCAGCTGGGTTGTCGTGCCGGAAGGAACTGAAGACGAGCCCAGCGACACCGGGAATCGCGCAGAGCTCGCGCTCCTCATCGGCGCACCGCTGAGACCACTGACGGGCAACGAACAACTGCGTGGCGCTCCCCTCGACGGCGGGTGCGTACGTGGTTCGCAGATGATCCGCCAGCTCCGGAAGGCCGTGCCCGTCGAGATAGTTCTGAACGTAGCCGGTGCCCCGGTGCATCGGCCAGAGCTGATGCCACATCGACGGACACTGCGAGGAGTTCTGGTCGACGATCAGATGGTCGACGAGGCCGTGAGAAATCCAGTTGCGCCAGTCAAGCGTCGTGTTCCCGAGCGGGGGTCCGAGCACGTCGCCGCGGACGACGCCGACGCCAATCCGGCGGTCCGCTAGTCCCCGTCGCTTCAGTTCGTCGCGAAGTTCCGTCAGGAGCATCGTGATGTACTCGCCGAGCAGATCGCGCCAGGCTCGAAGATCGAATTCATGACGCGAGATGTCGATGCCGTATCGAGCCCGGAAGTCGGCACGCACCGGCTCATTGAACCCGAACTGATCGCCGCGATCAGCCGGCCGTGACTGCGAGCGGAAGCAGAGGAAGAGCCCGACGAATTGCGTCAGCGCCACGAGCCCGACCCAGCGATCGATCAACGCGCGCCTCGCTTCCGGATACGCCAGTGACACGACACCGGGCTGGCGTGTCCGACCCGTCCGATCGACGACGAGCCACTCCGGATGCGTGCGCGTCAGCTCGCTCCGCCATGCCACCTGCTGGCCGTGCATCGCGTTGTGGTGACTCCGCGCGCGCTCTCGTGCCGACGCGAGCGGCCATCCATCGTCGAACACGGTGACGTACAGCCACGCTTCGAGCCCTGCATCGTGTGCAAGAGTCGGCACCTCCGCAAAGTCGTCCCAGGTCAGCGATCGAGATGCGGTCAGCGAGGGATGCCGATGGCCGCGTGCGGCGTGGAACCGTCCCGCGATGCGCGTCCGCAGCACGCGCCAGTGCAGGGTGCGCGCGCCGAGCTCGTCGTGCCACACACGCATCCGGCGGGCGAGCTTCTCGGGCGTGTCGAGACGGCCATCTTCGTCGCCGAAAACGAGATGGTCTGCCCACGAGACGCTGACGACATTCATGGGTTCAAAGGGCTCACCCAATGGTAGTCTCGGGGCCACGATGTGGCAGCGGTGGGTTCGACAGCCGCAGAAGATCTGGCTCCGACGGGCACTGTTTCCGGTGCACCTGTGGAGCGGCATCGCCATCGGGCTGTACATCTTCATGATCAGCGTGACGGGCAGTGTGCTCGTCTATCGGAACGAGCTTTTCGTGGCCTCGCCGGGTGTGATGCGCGCAACGTCCTGGCTCCTCGACCTGCACGACAACCTGCTAGCCGGAGAAACAGGGCGGACCGTAAACGGCGTCGGCGCATTCGCGATACTCGCGGTTGCCGCGACCGGCCTGGTGATCTGGTGGCCGGGCATCAAGACGTGGCGCCGAAGTCTCACGCTGCCGCGTGGTGTGGGGTGGCAGCGGACGTTCTGGCACCTGCATAGCATGATCGGCTTCTGGACGTTCGCCTTCACGGTCGTGTTTGCGTTGAGCGGCGCATACTTCGGATTCCCCGCGATGTTCCAGTCGCTCGCCGATCGCCTCGACCCCGTCACCGACCCGGACGCGTCGCGCATCAGCGATCAGGTGATCTACTGGCTCGCATACCTTCACTTCGGGCGCATCAACGGCATTGGCATTCCGTGCAGTGGTCCAGGGCTCTGCGATCAGGCGACGAAGGCGACGTGGGCATTCTTCGGACTTGCCCCCGCGGTCATGTTCGTCACCGGCGCAGTCATGTGGTGGAACCGCGTCCTGCGTCCCCGGTGGCGCGCGCTGCGTCGCCGGCCGTCTCCTGGTGCCGTCGAAGCGGTAGGCGAGCACGTGTGACCTCCTCGCGGGCCGTCCCGTGCCATGCGATCGATAGTGATTTCATGTAATCTGAAAAACCCCCGCTCCATTGGCGCGTTTGGTGGTGCGCTCGCATGCCGCCCGCCGTAAGGGAAAAGTGAAAGACCCTGTCGTGTCTTACGTGCTGTCGATGGCTGCGCTCGCAGCCGCCGTGCTTCTGCGCTGGCTGCTCGATCCGCTGATGGGCGACGCGTTGCCGCTCGTCACGCTGTTCGGCGCCGTCGCCGTTGCGTCGCGGCTTGGCGGCTATCGTCCTGCTGTCCTCGTGAGCCTGCTCGGCTACGTGGCCTGTGAGTATCTCTTCATTTCGCCCAGACGCAGCCTCAGTCTTGGCAGCCTCGGAGACGTGCTCGCCGTGGGAAACACGGTCGGCCTGGTGGCATACCTCTTTACGTGCGGCATCATCATTGGATTGGGCGAGTCGGCGCGGAAGGCGCAGGCAGACAAGACAAGTCAGCTCTTGACCGCCCGCCTGCTCGCGTCGATCGTCGAATCGTCCGACGACGCGATCGTCAGCAAGTCACTCGACGGCATCATTCAGAGCTGGAACGCCGGGGCCGAACGGCTGTTCGGATACAGCGCCGAACAGGCCATCGGCCGGCATATCTCCCTCGTCATTCCGCCGGAGCGCCTCGCGGAGGAAGACGACATCGTCGCGAGCTTGAAAGCGGGGAAGCGCATCGACCACGTTGAAACCGAGCGCGTCCGGTCCGACGGTCAGCGCGTTCAGGTGTCGCTCACAATCTCGCCGATCCGAGACGCGAGTGGCGTCGTCATCGGCGCATCGAAGATTGCTCGCGATGTCACGGAACGCAAGCGGATTGAAGCCGAACGCGAGAAATTCGTGACTGTCATCGAAAACAGCACCGACTTCATCGGCATGTGTGACCTGGACGGCGTTCCGTTCTTCGTCAACCGCGCCGGGTTGAAGATGGTCGGGCTCGACGACATCGAGCAGGCACGTCGGATGCCTGTCGCGTCTTTCTTCTTCTCTGAAGATCAAGACCGCATGATGCACGAGTTTTTTCCGTCGGTCCTGCGGAACGGCCACGGTGAGGTTGAGGTCCGCTTTCGGCACTTCAAGACCGGAGCGCCCCGCTGGATGGCGTACAAGGTGTTGACGTTGCCCGGCGCTGATGGACGGCCTGTCGCCTTCGCGACGGTCAGTCAGGACGTCACCGAGCGAAGGCGACTGGAGGACGACCTGCGCCGAGTGGTAGCGGAGCTGTCGGACGCTGATCGACGGAAGAACGAGTTTCTCGCGATGCTGGCGCACGAACTGCGGAATCCACTGGCGCCCATCAGCAATGCGGTCCGCGCGCTCAGCCTTGGGCGCCGCGATGAAACAGCAGTGGATTCGGCGTCGGAAATGCTGGAACGGCAGGTCGGCCAGATCATTCGTCTCGTCGATGATCTCCTCGACGTGAGCCGCATCAGCCGCGGCAAGATCGCACTCCGCCCCGAGCGGGTTGAACTGACGCGCATCATCGATCAGGCGGTCGAAGCCAGTCGCGCTCAGTATCGAAGCATGGACCAGGAGCTGACGGTGAGCTTGCCGTCCGAGCCCGTCTATCTCAATGCCGACCCGACGCGGCTGGCGCAGGTTGTCGGCAATCTTCTGAACAACGCGCATAAGTTCACCGATGTCGGTGGACGCATTTCAGTGGCCGTCGAACGAGAAGGCGCGCAGGTCGTCATCCGCGTGAAAGACACCGGTGTCGGCATCGCGGCTGAACACCTTGCGGGCATCTTCGAGATGTTCACGCAGGTCGAGTCGTCCCTCGAGCGCTCACGCAGCGGACTCGGAATCGGCCTGACGCTGGTCAAGACGCTCGTGGAAATGCATGGCGGCACCGTGGAAGCGCACAGTGACGGACCGGGTCGGGGCAGCGAGTTCGTCGTTCGATTGCCCGTACTGCGCGACGTGCCCGAGTCGCTGTCGCCCGCCGCTCCGGAACATCTCGACGCGTCGCCAGTTGTCCGGCGGCGCGTGTTGATCGTCGACGACAACAGGGATGCCGCGGAATGGCTCGCCACGTTGTTGAGCCTCAGCGGTCACGAAACCCATATCGCGCTCGACGGCGATCAAGCTGTCAAGGCTGCCGAGCGACTTCTGCCTGATGCCATTCTGCTCGACATCGGATTGCCGAGGATCGATGGCTATGAAGTGTGTCGCCGCATTCGCGAGCAACCGTGGGGCAGGGGTCTGATGATCGTGGCGTTGACCGGCTGGGGTCAGGAAGAGGATCGGCAAAAGTCGAAAGAAGCCGGTTTCAACACACATCTCGTCAAACCAGTGGATGACGAGGTCATCATGAACCTGCTGGCATCTCTGCCGTCCAGCATGACGCGTTGAAGCGAACGTCCGCCTAGGCGCGGACCCACCGACGAAGTCCGCCTGAAGTCGGCTCCACACCGAGCCGAACGGTATCGACGCGCTGAGCCACTCGCGCGATCACGCTGAGCCACGCGCCGATCACAACGCCACTCACAGCCCGCTGTGGTCTTCACATTGCAGTCCGCTGATTGCCCGCGATGGGAAGGAGAACAGCTATGGATCTTCGTTACCTAATTGGAGGCGCCGCGCTGTGCGTGATGATCCCGGTAGGCAATGCCGCCGCACAGACCGACGCTGTAGATGATGAGGCGCACTCGATCACGCTGGTCGGATGCGTCATGCGCGAATCCGACTTCCGCGAGATGTACGGTCCCGGTCAGAGCGGTCCGCGCGGTCCCGGGATCGGCTTGCGCAACGAATACATGCTCGTCGATGCACACCCGGTCACGCCGTCCGGCTCCAATCCCGGCGTTGTCGAGACGACGGGAACATGTCCGCCGGCACCCGGAGGGTTTCCGACTGCGTATGAGCTGACTGGTCCTCGCGAGAAAGAGGTCGCCTCATTCCTCGGGCACCGTGTCGAGCTCACCGGGATGCAGAAACGCGCGAAGACGAGAGCCGTCGGCACGAGCGGATTGCGCGAGCCGACCGGTGGCTTCGATCCGCTTGGACACGAGCTGCACCTGTTTGAAGTAGAGGTCGCCTCGTTCCGCGACGCGCCTGTCGCGGCGGCGGCTGCAGCAGTAACGACACCCGCCCCTGCACCGGAGCCGGTCGCACCGGCAGAACCCGTGGCAGCCGCGCCGCCTGCGCCAGCGCCGGAAGCTGAGGTCGCCGCAGTGCCTCCGCCCGCGCCGTTTCCGGAAGCACCTGTCGCAGCAGCGCCACCGCCAGCGCCCGCGCCTGAACCGACGCCGCAGACGAGCACTGCTCAACAGGCTCCGCCGGAACCGCCACGACAGGTTGCACAGGCGCCACTGCCGAAGACGGCGAGCCCGCTGCCAATCATCGGCCTCATCGGTCTCCTGTCGCTCACGGCCGCTGCAGGGATGCGTCTGCTGCGGCGTCGCAGCTAGCGAGTAGCTCATCGCGGCGCTTCGCTGTGCGGGCGGACTTTGTCAGGTCCGCCCTGCCGCGAGGCTACGGCTCATGGATAAGAGTTTGCGAAAAATGTTGAAAGGGGAACACACATGAAGATCTCTCGATGGGTCGGAGCCATGGCGTGCGTGATTACGCTGCCCGCGGTGGCCGCCGCACAGGATACGACCACAACTACAACGACGACGACGACGGTGGCTACCGCGCAGCAGACGACCACGCCGCCGACCACTGCGACGTACCCGGACGACGCGCCGTACCCGATCGCGAGCCACTGGCTTCTGTCCGGATCTCTCGGTTCCGATTTCGAGAACGACGCCGACGATCCGAGCGTCAACTTTGCGGGCACCGCCGGGTGGCTCTACCACGGCGTCGTTGGCGGAGAGTTCCAGACGAACTTCTCGCCGGATTTCAACCTCAATCCGGCAATCCTGAATGCGGCGCCGTTTATCGCCGACGAGCCGTCGATCAACAGCTACATGCTCAACCTGATGGCCGCAGCGCCGCTGATGGCCGGCGGGCAATTCCAGCCGTATGTCTCCGGTGGACCCGGCTGGTTCAAGATGCACGGCGATTCGATTGCGGGTGACAGCAATATCGATCTGGACAAGACGGACACGGGGTGGAACATCGGCGCGGGCCTCATGGGGTTCCTCGGCCAGTTAGGCCTGCGCGCAGACCTTCGCTACTTCAAGGTATCTGGTAGCGAGTTCGCGGGCGTGGATCAAAGCATCCTGCGCTCCAATCATGGTTCTGTCGTCGACGATCAGGAAGGTTTGGTGAACGCGAACCTTCTCTCCGGCATCTCCTTCTGGCGCGGCAACGTCGGCGTTGCGCTGCGCTGGTAGGTCGCTCGTGCGAGCTGTGCTCCTGGCTGCCGCGATTGGCGCGTATGCGTCGTCGCCGGCAGCCGCGCAACAGCTCGCATCCGAGGCGCTGTTCGATCCCGACCTCACCGTTGGGGCGGGAGCCACGATCAGCGCCACGATCGGCACGCTCGTCGCGCACGCCGAGGACAGAGCCATTCCCGATCGGCTGTTCGACGAGCCCGACGCGCCCCGCCGGACCGCGAACGTCACGTACCGGTTCCTCAAACAGATTTTCTTCGACGCGCCGCAGGAGGAGCTGCTCCTCGTCTTCAATCACGAGGTGTTCGGCCACGGCGGCCGTCTGCGCGAACGTTTCCACGGCCCCATCGGGTACCACATCGAGGTGCCGGCGCCGTACGGCGGCGGCGCCGGGTCGACCTCGTTCGTGCTGGATCGCGAGCCGACTCCGTATGAACTGCTCGCGATCAGCGCGGGCGGAATGGAATCAACGAGTGTCGTCGCGTCGATCGTCGCGGAGCGGGCGTTGGTCGACGGACGGATGCATCCGCGCGATGCGCTTCGCTACCTGATATTCGAGTTCGATACCCAGGGGTACATCGCGAGCACCGACGCCGAAGGGGAAGAACCCGGTCACGATGTCGGCGATTTTCTGAGGACATACAACGAGCTGGCGGCGTCCGCTGGAGCGCCCGGATTGACGCCGCGGCAGTTGCGGCGGGAGTCGCTGGCCGGTCTGGCGAATCCGGTGGGGGCGTACGCGCTGTTCGGCATCGCCCGCTACTGGTGGAACGGCGCCACGGATATCGGGGTGCCGACGCTGTCAATCGGGGGCGTGCGGTATCTACCGCTCGTCCGCTACCGCCTGACGCCGTACGGCACCGAGTGGTCGCTCGTCAACGCGCTCGGTGGTCGCGTGCGGCCGATGGACATCGAACTGCGAATCGGTCGCTCGCCACTGGAAACACCGTGGGGGATTGGCGTCCGTCAACGGGGTGTCGCGAGGTGGGGCGGCTGGATCGTCGATGCCGCTGCTGACATGTGGCGGCAGCCGCCGATCGCCGGGACCGACCCGCGTCGAGTCGAGTTCGATCTGCGCACGGGGACGCGCGTCCGTGCCCGCGTGAGTCACCCAGTGAAGTGGTCCAGTACATACGGTGCGTCGCTGATCGTCGAGGTCGGCGCCAAGAGCGCCGGCTACGTACCGGGCGAGCCGCTGCGTGGTGGCGTAGTGGCGCGCGCGGGCATCGGACTTCCAGTTCCCTGAGCCGGCGGCCGGACGCCCCTTACGAGTACAGAAGGTGCAAATGGCGCAGCCTGTGGTCGCAGTGGTGAATACGAATCCCGACGTCGTGGAGGTTCTGAAGGCGCGCATCGAGTCAGCGGGGTTCGTGGTGCTCGTCATCCATATCGCGGAGATACGCGCCGGTCTGGACGTTCGTGCGATTTTCGCGCAACACGACCCGAAGGTCATCGTCTATGACGTCGTCCCGCCGTACGAGCGCAATTGGCGGTTGCTTCAGCACCTTCGAGAGACGACGCTCGTCGGACGACAGTTCGTGCTGACATCGCCCAACGAGCGTGCGCTGGCCAAGTTAGTTGGTCGAGACGAAACGGTCTATGAAATCCTGAACGACGGTGCAGAGATCGATGCGATCGTTCAGGCGGTCAGGGAAGCCGCTCGCGCCCGCCCGACGAGTTGAGGTCCGGCTCGCGTCCAGACTGAAGTCAAAGTAGAGTCTGAGCGGAGAACCGTCGGTGGTCATCGGAAGACGTTTTTCAGTCGTGTGTCTGCTGATCGCCTTGATCCTCGTTTCAGGCGGCTACGTGTACGCACAGTTCCCGCGAGGCGGCCTCGGCGGTTTCGGTGTGCTGCGAGGCGAACAGGGTGATCCGGCCGAGCTCCCGCCGCCGCAGTGGCCGGATCGAAATCTTCCCGGATGCCACATGCTCTACACGAGCGTCCGCCGCGAAGCGAACGGGAATGGCTGGCGGACCGACTATCCGTGGGGGCAGCGCAACCTGTTGATCCGATTATCGGAGCTGACAAAGACACGCGTCAGCCGGCCAGCATCGGGTTTTCCGCATGTGTGGCTCGTCCGGCTCACCGACCCGGCGCTCTTCGGATGCCCGTTCCTCATGGCGTCAGATGTCGGCACCATCGGCCTGTCGCAGGAAGAAGCGACGGCGCTGAGGCTGTATCTGCAGAAAGGCGGTTTTCTCTGGGTCGATGATTTCTGGGGCGAGGCGGCCTGGGAGCAGTGGACGCGCGAACTCGCGCGGGCGATGCCGC
>Ga0157375_10003360_pt1 | contig 13871 bp, 11 predicted proteins | sample M35metaG_FD_115311 | JGI IMG/M metagenome (GOLD analysis project Ga0157375, IMG submission 115311) | Miscanthus rhizosphere microbial communities from Kellogg Biological Station, Michigan, USA - M3-5 metaG | ecosystem: Host-associated > Plants > Roots > Rhizosphere > Soil | place: USA: Michigan...
CCCCGAGCACAAGTACCAGTCCCTCGAATGGTTGGCTGCCACTGACTGTAAGTGTACCGGTCACGACTAATAAGCCTCTGCCGCCTGAGTTTGGAAGCGAGACGTCACCATCCACGAAAGTCAACAATCCGTCAGAGGTGGACATTCCGAACTCCGTGGGAGCGGCATCGCCGCCACGCACGTTGTAATAGCGATCGCAACTCGTATCGTTGCCGGTGCTGCAACCATAGAATTGCGTCATGGCAGCATCTTTTAGCTGTTGCACGAAAGCCCGCGCACCTGAAATTGGATCGGAAGTAGTTTGCAGCCAGCTAGGAAGCGAAGATAACTGACCGGGCAGGGTTAACTGTTTTATAACGGCGGTGGGATCGCCGGTCACTGGAAGGCTGTTATTGGATTTGAGGGTGGTGAGAGTCGTGTAGTCAGGATTGTTAGTGACCATGAAAGCCGGTAACGGCTGTCCTTGTTGAGCGTTATCTACTCCCGAATATACAAACTGCGCACTGCTGCCTATGGAAAGAGTGGAAGTGTTATTGGAGTCGTCACCACGAATGACGAAAGTCGCGGGTGGATCGTAGTTGATACCAAAGCGTCTGACCATTGCCTGCAAGTTTTTAATCGCGCTGTGTGGTCCATAACCGCGGACCTTTATCACCAGGCGACTTGGTTCCGCGGTAGTAACCGCAGTTTGTATAGTGGTCGTGGTGCTTGTATTCGCAGCGAGGGTCAACGTTGATGAAGTAAGAGTAAATATATCGCCGACATTCGGAATCTCGATAGTTTGGCTGCCAAACGCGAGACTAAGCGTCGACGATCCGCCCTTTCTTATGGTCCCGGAAAGCGTTCCCTGAAGTGAGACAGAAACGGGAGAACTTGTACCGACAGGCAAAGGAGCGGTTTGAGTAATTGTCAGCGTGAACGTCGTATTCGCTGCAATGGTCAGATCGCTGTTAGGCCTGCTGTTGGAGATGCCGGTGAACGCAAAGCTGCCCAAAGTGGGATTGGCATTGCTGGTTATGTCAGTTGAGGCTGCTGGAGTATAAGTAAGCGTTACCGTATCTGCTCCATTACCCCAGGTCATTGTTTGTCCCTGGCTCACTCCGTTAAGGCTGAACGATCCGGACGTCGAATAAATAACCTGGGCCGAGTTGTCCGGATCATTTACCCCTAAAAGTGTATAGGCCATTCCGGTAGCTGGTGAATAGCTTGGACTCAATGTGACGCGAGCTGGATCAGTTGCGGTATAGTCGTAAACCAACCAGCGCGATAATTTCGCTACACCTGAAGCTGGGTTATTTGAGGTCGCGACGGCCACGGCGTTTTTAAAATTCATCTTCGTGCCGTCATTGGGGTGCGGTGCAACGTTCCCCCTGACGACGTTGATTGCCGCTTGAATGCCGGCTTCCGCTGCATAATATGCTTGCATCTCGTCCGTAGAACTGACGGTATTCGTAGTCGATATACTGGTTGTCAGAAGTAATGTTCCGCAGATCGAGAGTATCAACAGAGAAACAAGAATAGCCGTAATCAGAGCTGCGCCGCGTTCGTTCTTACGGTCACGATTCCTCGTAAGCGTACCACTGTTATTCCTGGACCAGCAGGGTTTGATTTGCATCAGTAGCTTCCTAAATCGGCGTTGCGCAGCGTTACATCAGACACCAGTTGCACGCGTGACAAGGGTTTATATCCTGGGGAATCGGGCGTACCAACCTGAGGTAATTGCACGCAGATGCTCATCACGATGTACTTAGTCTGGCTCTTGTCGGTTACCTCGGCTGAGGCAGTCGAGATATCACAATCCGCAGTGGCCATCGTGTAATTGATCTTCGCGGGATAGTAGCGGAATCTGAGACTATCGACGCGATTTGCGAGTACTGTGGTTTGATTCTCCGTACCTATGTCCAAGCGGACGATGTAACTCGCGTCTCCTGCCGCGTAAAGTGAATACTTGACGTCCTCGTTTCGATCGTTCACCGATAAACTGGTGCTTTGACTGTCAAATGCGTTGAGGTTTGCACGCACGCGAATTGTACTTAGTCCTGAGTCGGCGGCAACGATGCCATTGTTGGTCAGCCCGAAGCCGGTGTTGGCGATCTCACGAGTCATGATGTTCAACGCCCGCTGCGCGTCGGCCAGAGCATCAGATCTTTGATTCTCGCGCGACCTGGTGTTGAAAGCGTTTACCAGTAGCGTTGCCGTCATGCCCATGATCACCAATATGAGGGCCATCGCAATCAACAGCTCTAAAAGCGAGAACCCCTCGCTGCTTCGAGACTTGTCGTATGGCAGCCTTGGGGAATTCATCCGAGGTTTGATCCAATCGAAATAGAAGTTCGCATCGTATAGATAGTGACTTGACCATACTTCCAACCCAGAGTCACGCCGTATTGACCGCCGCTCGTACTTCTAAATTGAGGTGTAACCACGATCGTGATCGTTTTTAGAGTTGAGGATGTGCTTGCAACTGTAGTCTGAAGCGTATAGGTCTGTAAGCCGCTTCCGGGCTGGCCCACGCTAACGGTTTCGGTCGACGAAGTGCAATTATCGAAGGATGTCGCTCGTTGTTGCTCGAGCTTGCGCTGGGCGACGGCGAGGGCTCCCGCGCGAATAGCAGCCCCGGAATTGTAATTAACAGCGTAGACCAGCAGCGGCGCCACTCCGAGAAAAACGATCGTCATAAAGACCAGCGCAATACACGTCTCGACCATCGTAAAGCCATGTTGATTTTTGGAAATATGGCTCATTGAATTTAACTCTAGTTAGTCACGTTCACTCTGACGGTAAGGGATGAACCGCACTGGGAAGCAAACGTTACGTTAAAGGGGCCTCGCAAAGTATTCGTAGAAGTGATCAGAAAAGTGGAACCTGCGTTCGTTACAGACGCGGACGTCGGTGATACAGTGAGATTGGAAGGTTTGGTCACCGTAATTAATGAGGGCACAGACATGCTGATCAAGACGCTGCCGGTAGCGCCGCCATTCTTCTTTATGTAGAGAACGGTTTTGTCTGAATGAATTCCGCATGAAGGTGGTCCACTATCACCTGTCATGACACCCGCCACATCCACACAAGGTGAGTTATCGGGCACGGTGCTGCCACTAACTCCCGCCCTGATATTCACGCCTGAGGACGAATTCACATTCGTGTAGGAAACGTTTGGAAGGCTTGGAAGCTGATTCTCCACTGTTACGTCGCCGGACCCTGAGACGTCGACGCTGAGCCCCTCATTTGGATTAGTGCTCTTGACTGAAAAGGTTGTCACGCAGATCGTTCCTGCCGAAGAGGTGCGCCCGCGCCAATCAAAGGTGACGTTCGGAAGGTCAGCACTGGCTAACTGAATGTCCGGTTGGAAAGTATAGGTACGGTCCGTTACGGCGCCAGTATTAGTAAAATCCATGCGCACCACGTAAGTGTTTGTATTGGAAAACGTGATGCTAGACGTGCTATGGCGCCTGACGGCATCGAGACGTGCGCGTTCCATAAAACTAGCGAGCTGCCGGACTGAGTTTTGCAGTCTCATGGACACGCTGGCGCGACGGAAATTAATCACGGCAATCGCTGCAAGTATCCCAACAATTGCGATGACGATTATCAGTTCCACCACACCGACGCCTCGCTGGTGGCCTCGGCTATTGTCCTGTGTACCTTGTCGATTGGCGCTCATTTTCGTCGGGTTGAATATCTGTCGGCCGAACGTGAGAGTTAAACAGTGCTCGGGAGAACCTCCCCGGGGGCATTAGGGCTCAAACCCACTTGGCATAGTAGAGCGATAAAACGTTGTTTGTCAACGTTGTATACGCCGGAAAGTCAGGAACGGCATTGATTCTAAGGAGCTTACGCTTTTCAGCCGGGTAGGCTGGGTTGGCTTGTTTTAGGCTTTTTGATCATTTTCGCAGGAGGCTCGAGTTGTTGAATTGTGTTCGAACTCAACGTGGAAGGATGAAGCTCTCACTGCGAAACTTATTTGCGAGTCAATACGAACTAAAGGTTCTCTTCAGTTCTCAATGACAACTCCACCATTCGTTCAAGAAGTTGGTCTGATGGTAAGCCTACGAAGTTTCTAAGCACCAGTTCCTTGGCGTACAAGCGAATCAGATAGCGAAGTTTGAGCGCCCTGGTGCGGCCCGCGTAAACAAAGTCACGATGTCCATTGTTAATGACGATCACGTTCCGAGTTGTATCATATCTCGACCGCCACGAGTCGCCCGGCGCGCTTTCGAAGGTGTAGCCCGGCAGTCCCTGAGACTCCGCCATACTCGTTCCCACCTGAGACAGGAGTTCGCGCGTTACCGTAATTAACGCTTCCGCCGATCGCTCGATCTCGTTTTGTGAAACCACCAGCTTGATGCGCACAAGTCCAGGCTCAGCCGGAGCAATAAACGTCGCGACTTGATCGTGTCGATGTTCCAGGGCTCCCCCGCCTTCTATTACTTCCCACGTGAACGTCAGATTGGTTTCAACTCGGCGACGAGATCGATCATAGGGTAACGCACGCAATGTTCTCTGTTCGCCAACTCGCACAACACTCGAAGCTGGTGAAATGGCGACACTAAAAAGTGGACCGGCAAACTCGAAAAAGCGTCGTTGTTTGCCGTTGCCATTTTCTGGTTCCGTCACACCGGCGACTAGTGTTTCCGCGATTCCATTGTCGCGCAGGCTGCCACCGGACACACGCTGAGCACGCGAGCGAATATCAAACCAGTTATATTCCTCGGCCGGAAGTGCCAGGAATGCCTCGCGAAACGCCCGCTGGATCGTCTGCAATAACTCTCGACTTGCCTGCTCTTCTTCAGCTCGACGCTGTGCTTCGAGTATCTCTGTCAGCTTTATCTCCAGAGGAGTTAGAGCTTGTAGCAGGGCTATGTACGCTTCATCATGGATGATGCCGCTTCTGGTGCCGGGCGTTAAATTGATGAAGGGCGCATCGATGTGCCCCTGAAGATAACGTGTGGTCCACGGAGGCTTCACAAGTTCGTCAATTACGGAAATGTCTTCAAACACACGTGTCCCGTGTCGAAACAGCGCGACGCGATTTGTTTCTTTGGGCTCATTCATATACAGCTCGACATAAACATCACCTGTCGTGGCACGAACAGCGGGCAAGTGGTGCAGCAATCTGCCTTCGTATTGGCGAGGTTCGACGGCATACTGCTTCCGCGCGATCTTGTCGACAACGGCAATGCGTACTCCGGAATGACGAATGCGGTCGCGTAACTCGGCGGCGAGATACCACTGAATTTTTTCTCCTGACAGGGTGCGAATTCCTTCGAGCAATCGGTTGATTCGCAACTGGGTTCCGGGCTCAGCGAAAAGTGTGCGCCTTGCCTTTACTGTGTAGCCGGGGTCACCTTTTCTCATGACCATCTGCCAGGCACGATCGTCGACGCCAGTTGAGGTAAGTGTCAATTCTTCCCCGAGCGTCCAAAAGGAAAGCAGACCGATGCCAAACTCCCCCTGAAGTCCGGTGACACCTTCCACCTTCAATCGTCGCTTCACTGAATCGCAAATGTGTGTGGCCACGTAGCGAAAATCCGGACGTCCTTCCTCATCACGCGGTATCCCTTGCCCGTCGTCGCGGATCTCCAAATAGTAATTCCCTTCGCTGCGACCGCGAGTGATCGATACACTGTTTGCGCGCGCATCGATGGAATTTTCTACCAGCTCTGCCACAGCCTTCAGCGGGTTGGATTGGGAAAGGGCGATGATGGTTATTGCGTTCCAGTCGTTGCCTATACGCAGTTTACCGCGTTTTGGGGAGCGATCTGTCGGTGCTGGGTTTTGTTTCATCAGAGCTCTCTCACGAAGCAACTCGGCTACGAAGCTTTGAGAATCCGCAAGTCTTCATAATCCACCGCGAAGTGATGTCAACCCGCTTTGCGCTTGAGTCTTCTCATTTGGGAAATAATATACTTGGCAACTCCATAGATGTCTAACCCGCGTATTCCGCTATTTTCTCCGTGGTCTGCGGCGCACTGGCGTCCGCTTCTTTAGCAAGTCGGGGTGATCCTTTTCGATGATATAGGCGAGTCGCTGATACCCGATTCCAAGCCACTCCGCTGCGTGTGTGACTTTCCCGTTGACCTTCGCAAGTGTCTGACTGATTAGCCCACGCTGAAACTTCAAAACTTCGGCTTCCAAGTCGTACCGCTTATTGAATAGAACCTCGCGCGCATCGACGGTCTGAGGTTCGCGTTGTCGTTGAACGGCGATCTTCTTTCGTACCGCTTTGAGTCTTGGCTTTACGTCGGGACTCTCACTAGTCGCCAGCCACTCTTTCGCCTGTTCAAAGGCAACGGATTGAACCTCACGCGGCAGCGCATCTATTTCTTCGATCATGGTGAGCGCAGCGAGTCCCGCACGATTTAATGATCCGGCCTGATGCGCGATCTCAATGGCTTGCTGAAAAATGAATTGTGCGCGGGCTGGCTTGTGCATTCGGGCCAACGCGATCCCCTGATTGATTAGAGTCTCCGCTAGATAGCACTGGCGTCCGGCTCTCTCTAAACTGCGGGCGGCAGTGCGCGCAGTCAATTCGGCTTGTGAGTACTTTCCCTCTGCGATAAAGACCTGAGCGCGAGTGTCGTCTACTTGTGCTGTTCTTACCCTGTCTCTCACGCGTCTGAATAAGCGCCGGGCTTGCTCCAGGTATCGGTGCGCCTCTTTGAATCGCCGCAGTACGCGCAGCACGTTGGCAATGTTGTTCTTGACGTGAGCACGAAACACGACATTCTTTGCACGTCTGAAATGTGCGTCCGCGAGGTTGTATTCAGTGATGGCGCGTTGAAAGTAATCACGCCGCTTTTTTGATGCCGCCCCGATTTCTTCCAGCACGATCCCGATCTGATTGTGATATGTGCCTCTGAGAGTATAGCTAGTTATTTTCTCAAACAGTGCCGCGTTATCAGTGAGGATCTTTAGTGCTTCGTTGTAACGCGATTCTGACCACGCAACGAATGATAGTCCGATGAACGCGTTAGCCCGCGCATTCCCACCAACGGTCAGTCTCTTTATTGCTTCGTTGAATAAAATGCGTGCTTCATCGTGAGCGCCTACACGCCAGTAGCAAAACCCTAGCTCCGTTCTCGCCTCAGCAACCTTTCTTGAATCTCCGATTGCTTCATAAAGCGTGATGCTCTCAGTAATCAAATCTCTCGCGTAACCGTCTGCCTCTTTGATCTCGCTGCGATTGCCAATCCAACGCGTAAGGATGCCAGCAGTCAAAAACACTTCGGCAGAAACGGCATCGGAAAGTCCCTTAGTATCGGGCCGGTGCCCGATGCCTTTCCAGAGCGGGAACATTACCTCAAGTGGCCCGTCATATTCGCCTCTTTCTTTTTGCTCCAAAGCAGTGCGGCATCTGAGTTCGGCTTCTTGGTTCGCAGTCAGGTGAGACGTGTCCAGCTTCGGAGAGGTCGTCCGCATGAGAATTTGAGCTTTCGATTAGCGAGAAGTTGAGCGAATGCAAACGGGATACTAATTCGCTCTAGCCTACCTTGCAAGAAGTCCTGCGTTATTGTTCCATTCTTTTTCCGTTCCCGTTTATGTAAAAATCTTGGCATCTTCTCAACCTCTAAGGAGCTAAATCCATGAAAAAACTTGCAATGGCTGTGTCGCTCATGTGTGTGCTGTCAACGTCGATCTTTGCCGGAAACATGCCGACCGATGGCAAGGCTGAGACGCCGCCGCCAACAACGTCGAGCACGTCCAGCACGTCGGGCACTTTGCTTGTGAGTGTGGTCCTGACAGTTCTTAGTCTGAGATAGACCACTAAAGCACCGCTTAATTCTCAGTGAAGCACCGCCATTCGGCGGCACGGATAAGTGTGTCTCAATCGTATAGAAATCTTGGCACAGTCGCGGATCGTGCCCTCAACTAGAGCATCTTGTGATCCCACATAGCGGCAGCTATAAACCAACACGTCGCCGGAGTTCTGTGATGTGAAAGAGCTTTGCGCGATCCTCGCACGACGCCCAGTAGTGTGAGGCCGGGGCGTCGCTTTTCTTGTGAGGGGGCAAGCGACGCCCTCTTTCGATCTCATGCTAAACGCTGCCGACTGGAAAGGTGTATTGGTTGTTTATGCGAGGCATCCAAGTGAAGCCTTAGACCTCGCGCGTCAACTCGTTGAGATACGAAAAGCTCTCAAGCGCGGACGTAAGGGAATGGAAGAGGCTATCGCAGGAATCGATCTCGCGCTCGAAGAACTATACGAACATACGAGTTTCGATAAGGTGGGCCGTAAGTTTTACTACCGAACAATCGAAGGCACCTTGAGCTTTAAGCAGCAAGAAACACTGCGTGAGCTTGGCGTGAAACTCTAAGATTTCAGGTGGGTTGCTTTTTGGCTCGCTTGCGTTTAGTTGTCCGTTGTCGCTTTAGTCTAGCCTCTTCCTTGAGAACCTTATCCTTCGGTACGCTAAACACTGAGCGCACCGCGTTGTCGAGTCGTTCCCACGGAGTTTTGCCGGGAACCTTCGGTGCTGCCTCTGGCTTCATTCAAACACTCGCTTTCCGTCTTTGCATCTTCTCTTCATGATTACTGCTACCTTGCCGACGATCTCGCCTTCTATTGCCTCAAGAGTTGGATGATCCATGTCTATCCCTTTACCCATCTTACTACTCCACATGCCAGATCCCTTCTGCCGCGCAACGTGTTCGGGAAACCCTTCGGCGGTTACGTAGATTGCAATCTTTTCAAACTCTGGCTCTAGCTCTCGATTTTCAGTCTTAACATAACCGAACAACGCGAAAACCTTAACCCAGCCTTCGACGGTATCGGCGTCGGCTCCGCCCGGCGGCCAGTAGTAACCTTTAATTTTCACATCGTACCAATTGTACTTAGTATCTCCCACTGCCCATGCAACGCAGTTGTAGCGCGGATCGCGGGGACTTGTTTGCGTATAACCATACCGGGCGAGGTCGGGGCAGTCTTGTTCTAGCTCTAAGTCACGTTGAGGCATCTGTTATTTTATGTAACCCTGCTTGCGTCCCCACTTCAACCAAGCTTCTACAGCTTCATCGAAGGTGCTCTCTGGTTGCGCCGGGTCTTCTCCTGTTATTTGGTGAAGTGCGAGAAGCCAGTGATCGGGCCTGTCGCGTAGTTCTTGAAATAGCAATGGAAGAACATCGGTTCCCATCTCGACAATCGCTCTATACGATGGATGTTGAATCATCTTTCTAATCGACGTGTGGCGCGTTTGGCGACTCCAGGTTTCCACGTATGAGCGGAATGTCTGCTCCATCGGAACGTCACCGGCAACGTCATCCCATCGAAGCAATTGGAGCATCTGTTCGTCTGCTCGCGCTTCCATCTCAATCGAACGCTCGTGGGCTTCCAAAGCACTCGTAACGCTTGTCAAAAGTTCATTCAATTGATCTTCATCATCCGGCAATGGTAATTGCACATCTGCCACATGCGGCGGCTCAAGATGTTGTTGCACGGTGCCGTATTCGTTGCGTAGGAGTTGATCTTGCCCAGCGGGACTTCGCAGAAATGAAAACACTAATGCGCGCAGCTTCACGTCTTCGATCCACACGCGTATTAGATCGTCGCTCAGGATTTTTCCGAGTAGCGTTCTGCCGACAATTGTTACCCTTCCCAGTGCGCCGCTTCGCGTTATTAGGATCTCGCCCTCTCGCGCTTTGTGTCTTAGAATTTCTTCGCGTCGTCGCGTATCGCAGCGAGATAGATCCAAGTGCTTGACGCCTTCGCCACCCATAAAAATACTTGTAGGCGTTAGGTACTCAACGGTATTGGCATTCGGAGACTCGACAACCAAGTCTTCACGTTTCCACCATGATCCCTTCCATATCTGCGAGGCGATTTCGTCGCCAAGTCTCTTCACGGTGAACCCGTTACCGTCCAAGCTTATAATTCTTTGAAGCGTCTTATTCAGTGAAGGTAAAAAGAATTGAGGGTTTAACTTGAGCGTATGAGGGTCAAGCCGATTTGCATCAATCGAAAAGGTGTACTCAGACTCCTTTAATCGATCCCGCAAAAACGCTTGCCACGCTTCGTAGATCGTATCTAGATCTTGATCGAGTATCTGTGTGGGCTTGCCGCGATCATCCTTCTTATAGACAGGAACACCCTCAGAGTCTTGACCGATCTTCCGGTTGATCGCCATGAAGATTTTATAGCGCCGTGAATCGCTCAACTGCCTTTTCTTCTTGGCGACAATCAGACAACCGCGAGAACCCGTGTACGGTTGAAATGTATCCTTGTGGCAATTGATAACGGCTTGTACTTGGTAGTTTCGGAACAGGTAATGACGAACGGCCATTGCTGGCTCTAGGTTGTCAAGAATTCCTTTGAGGAGAACAATCGCCAACGTGCCGCCGGGAGCAAGCCATTTAGTACATTGTTCTACAAACAGATATTCCGGCGGCACTCCGCTAACTAGTTCGCTAGTAGGTGAATAGTCGCCGTCCGCATCCCAGTCCCACTTATGGCCCACTTCATAGTTTCGCAGAATGGCGCGGTCGGTAATGCGTCCCTCAACCGCGCCAGACCACGGCGGGTTAGTCATTACAAGTGAAACTCTGCCCGGTTGGCATTGGCTTAGAAATGCTTCGGGCAGTTCCTCGATTGGCTTTAATGAATCACCACGTATAAAACCCCGATGGCCGTTACCCGAAACTATCATCGCGGCCTTAGCCAGTTTCACAAGACGCGGTTTTTTGTCGATTAGAAAGATTCGATCTTTGAGGTTAGCTATGGCCCGATCTTGCGCTGCCTTTGCTTTGATCTGTTCTCGGATAAGGTGACGTACACGCCTTAGAACCGCGCTGCAAAAACCGCCCGTCCCACCCGCCGGATCGAGCATGGTGCCTTCGCCAACGTCAACCACCATTTTAGTAAGCAGATCTACAATCAGGCGGTTAGTAAAAAACTCTCCGCCTTCTCTCTTCATTTCGTCTGCTGTGTATTGCTCGTAAGCGGCTCCGAGCACGTCCCACTGTTCGTCTGTCTCTCCCAGTAGGCGATAACTCTGTAATTCGGTAACGACCTCAATGATTTCGTCCGCTGAGACGCCAATTGTTTCGTTAGGATCGAAAACGGTAGGATGCGCGTCGCGTACTTCGACAAATAGGTTTTCTATTCGGCGGGCCACTGCTGCCCGGCCTTCCGCGCTCTTGAACTCTTCGACGGTACAGTAAAACTCTGTGAAGTCTCCCGGACGTTCTTCGTCTCTCCACTTCGATAGGAGAAGACGAACCATTGTGATCGCTACGTCATCGGTAGCGCCGCGACTATGGATTCTGTCATGACATCGACGCAGCGTTCCGCGCGGATCTTTTAGATCGAGTAATTCAGATTTACGTCGCCTTCCAACGGCGTCCCACCGTTCTCGAATCCTCGGTAACGTGGGCCATAAGTCCAGTTGATGATCTGTGCGTCGCCAAACGCGCAGATCGTCGCCGTTGAACCATATAGCGCCGTCACTGCTGGTATTGAATATGTAGGAAATGAGTTGAGCATAGCCCTCTTCTTTTCGGGGACGCTTTGTCTCTGCGATGATCTGAATCTGCCCTTGATCTCTTTTGCGCGCTGCTTCTACGGTTCTAAAAATTCCGAGATCCGCCCGAACAGGATTACCCTCAGAATCTCTTACTTCGCGTCCCCCATAAAAAACGGGAACCTCTCGAACCATTCTGTTCTTGGGATACTCGTATTGCAGGTGAAGGAGACGCTCTAGGCGTTGGCGTACTCGCTCTTCGGGCCGATCTTCCAGTAGGTCGCCCGTCACATAGTCTACGATTCTGCCGTTTTCGTTAAACTCCGGCTCAAGCGGATCGATTAGGTTCATGCCCGATCTCGGTTATGGAAACTTACGACCGTCCGCGTTTTTTACCGCGAGACGGTAGCCGGTACGGAAGCCTTCACGCTTCTTTTCCTGTGAGTTCCGAGTAGGTCACGCGACGCCCAACGACTTGCTCTATCGCGATTGAAAATCTTTGATTGTCAGTGAGTCTGCGGTTATTAAATCGGAAGGCCTGTTCGTCCAGATAACGGAATAGGTGGAACGGTTCGACACTGACATAGGTTCCGCCGATTGTCCGCTTCAACAGACTCCAGAAGTTTTCAATCCCGTTCGTATGGACGTTTCCTTCAACGTATTTTTCAGCATGATTGATAACGTTGTGAATGTAATCGTTGTTGAGATCGTTATAGGATGCGAGGGCGTCGCTGTAGACCATCGAACCAGCTTCAACGTGCCGGTCTACGTGGCGGCGCAACGACTTGCGGCGCACGTTTGGCACAACCATCGTTCGGACTTCACCGTGTCTTTCGAGTAGGCCCATGACCGCGACCTTGCCCGCTCCGCCCGTTCCGTGAATCTTCCGAGCACGTTCGCTCCGGTGCATGTTACGCGCCTTGCCCCCGATAAAAGTTTCGTCTATTTCGACGTGGCCGGAAAGCTTCTCCGATTCGGCCATGCCCAACGCGAGGCGAATGCGATGATCCATAAACCAAGCAGTCTTTTGAGTAACCCCAACGGCTCTGTGGATCTCATATGAGCTAACGCCGTTTTTGCAGTTGACGACCATCCACATAACGGCTAACCACTTATCCAAACCGATTGGCGACGCCTCAAAAATGGTGCCTGTCTTTAAGGTAAATTGTCTCCGTCCCGCATGGTGACTTCCACACTGCCAGCGGTTATGCTTTGACTGAAACACGACGCTCTTCCCGCCGCACGTTGGACACGTAACGCCATCGGGCCAACGGCGGGCGACAAGGTACTCCCGGCAGTTGTCAGGATTCGAGAAGTAAAGAATTGCTTCTTGAAGGGTTTTGGGTTCGCGCTCCATGCTGAGAATTTAGCATGGGCCAAGTGGAGTTGTCAAGTATATTATTACCCTCATTTGGCTCTGAGGGATGCGGCTCGTAAACAGGCCAAGGTATTCCGAGAAGACAAAAGGCGGTCTTTTTTTCGACCAGTAATTTCTCGGAAAATCCCCATTTCTTCAAAAGATCTAATAAGTGAGCTCGCGGATTGATGCGTAATGCCAAGTTTGTTTGCTATATCGTTCGCGCTCATTACTGGCTGAGAGTAAAGTTCTCGCAAAAGCGCTTGCCCCTTTTTGGCTCGCTTCCCCAATCGAAGGATTTGTTCTTCACATCTTTGCCGTAACGCAACGATCGCTTCAAATGAAGTGCTCAGTTTCTTCCAAAACTTGCGGGCACAGTAGCTTGGAACACAATGCAGAGGAGCTTCAGAAAGTCCGGAGGTAAGCCCACACTGGACAATCTTCGTAACTTCTTCGCCGTGCCTGCTGAGGGATGAAGATAGCCCTTGAACTTCTACAGCAAGAGTCACTAACTGTCTTTGGATCGTCTACTTTTTGAGCGCGTCCAGTTTCTCCATGATGGCTTCGTGTTCTGCAAGATACTCATAATGAGCCTCGACGTCAGCCAGGTTATGATTAGCCTTGACAATGGCTTATGTTCTTGCCCCTGCGTAACCAGCGAATGACTTCACGGTCATATTTCTCCTCATCGGGCGTACGCTCGCCTATGATCTCTTCAGCTCGATCAATATATTGCTCAGAACATTCACGATGCTAGTCTGGCGCGGTTACTCGACTGCACGAAGCTACGGCAAGTCCATTGCAGCCGTGATGCCATCTTCTACCTGATTCAGTTCCGTTGAATTTCAATTCGCCAATTCGCTGCGTTAGCTTCGCGCGATCCAGCGTGGTCACTTGATGACAGAGCGCAACACTGTCCTGGCTGAGACCGGCGGCACCCTGAGATAGCAACACGGCAGAAGGTCCGCGTCCGGCCTGGGCCACAGAAGTGGACATAGGGACCACGATAATAGACCGCCAGCCTGGTGTTTGATTAAAAGCGTCGTGCGAGATCACAA
>Ga0157375_10003362_pt1 | contig 13865 bp, 14 predicted proteins | sample M35metaG_FD_115311 | JGI IMG/M metagenome (GOLD analysis project Ga0157375, IMG submission 115311) | Miscanthus rhizosphere microbial communities from Kellogg Biological Station, Michigan, USA - M3-5 metaG | ecosystem: Host-associated > Plants > Roots > Rhizosphere > Soil | place: USA: Michigan...
CCGCCATCACCGTCGCAAGCTGACGCAACTCGCAGCCGCAGGCGATTGACGAAGCCGCCAAGCATTCGTGGCTGCGATAGGCAGCCAAGCATTCGTGGCTGTGATAGCCCGTCATCGCCATTGGGACCGCCAGACTGATCCGCCCTCGGTCTAGAGCCGACAGCCCTTCCACTTGGTGTGGGTCTATCCGCGGCATGGCGCTTGCAAAGGGAAGGGGCGTTTCAAAGTGAATGGGGGACAAAAAATGCTGGACAAAAAGCAACTGCAGGAGTTGCTGCTGCAATCGCTCGAGCACGAGCGCGGTGGCGTCAAGGTTTACCAGACCGCGCTGGAGTCAGCGAGCTGTGAAGATCTGAAGAAGGAATGGACGAAATACCTCTCACAGACACGGAAACACGTTCAGATTCTGGAAGGCGTGCTGCAAAAATTTGAGATCGACCCGGAGCAGGAGACCGCCGGACGCGAGGTCGTCCGGTCGCTCGGCGAAGCGCTTGTCAGGGCTATGAAAAAGGCGCAGGGAGCCGGCGATCCGGCCGCGGCTCAGCTCGTCGCATGCGAGTGCGTCGTCATAGCGGAAACCAAGGACCACGCGGATTGGGAGCTTCTGGGCAAATGCGCCGAGTGGCTCAAAGGATCGCAAAAGGATGTGCTGGAGGAGGCCTGTGAGATCGTGGAGGAAGAGGAGGACGAACATCTCTATCACAGCACTGGCTGGGCTCGGGAGCTTTGGCTCGACAGTCTCGGACTAACAGCTGTCTTGCCGCCGCCAGAAGAGCAGAAGGACGTCAAGACCGCGATGGGGGCTGCCCGGGCGAAGCAGCAGAGCGAGCAAAAGCGGTAGCAGCACGAGCCAGACGCCAGAGAGTGGGTGCCGATTTTGTCCGTCGAACGTACCAGGGTCACCGAAGGCAGCGCGGAAGCGCACGGCGCCATCTGGGACGGACGCGGTACGAACTTCACACTGTTTTCGGCCAACGCGACCCGAGTAGAAGTCTGCCTATTCGACTCGAACGGCAACCGCGAACGGGAACGGCTCGCGCTGCCGGAGTACACCGACGGCTTCTGGCACGGCTATATTCCAGACGTGCATCCTGGTTCGGTTTACGGCCTACGCGTGCACGGACCTTACAATCCGGAGTCGGGGCACAGGTTCAATCCTAATAAGCTGCTGCTCGATCCGTACGCTCGCGCGCACATCGGCGCACTCAAATGGGCGCCGGAGTGTTTCGGCTACACCATCGGCGCCGAGGGAGACGATCTCTCTTTTGACGAGCGTGACAGCGCGCCTTTCGTACCGAAATGCGTCGTGGTTGATCCCAACTTCGATTGGCAAGGACAACCCCGGTCTCGGGGCGTGCCTTGGGACCGCACCATCGTGTACGAAACGCACGTTCGAGGTTTCACACGGCTGCATCCGGCGGTGCCGGAAAAGCACCGCGGCACGTACAAAGGACTCGCGGCGCGCGAGGTCGTTGAGTACGTGAAAGCATTGGGCGTGACCACGATCGAGCTGCTGCCCGTGCACACGTTCATCAATGACAGCCACCTTCTCGAGCGCAATCTCACCAACTACTGGGGATACAACAGCATCGGCTTCTTCGCACCCGACCCCCGGTACGCCTCCGAGCCGGAGCAGAGCTTGCGCGAGTTCAAGGAGATGGTCGCGAGGTTTCACGACGCCGGCCTCGAGGTCGTCCTCGACGTCGTCTACAACCACACTGCCGAAGGGAACGAGCGCGGCCCGACCCTTTCCTTCAAGGGTATCGACAATGCCACGTACTACCGGCTGCTGCCGGACAAGAAGCGTTACTACGTAAACGACACGGGCACGGGCAACACATTCAATCTGTCTCACCCCGCTGTCATCGAGATGGTGATGGACAGTCTTCGATATTGGGTAAATGAGCTCCACGTTGACGGATTCCGTTTCGATCTCGGCACGATTCTCGCGCGCGAGCCGGATGGATTCGACAACCAGAGCGGGTTTCTCAAGGCGTGTAATCAGGACCCAGTGCTCCGCTCGGTGAAGCTCATCGCGGAGCCGTGGGACTGCGGTCCCGGAGGTTACCAAGTTGGCCACTTTCCGCCGGGCTGGGCGGAATGGAACGATCGGTACCGGGACGTTACTCGCGATTTCTGGAGAGGCGAAGCGGCCGGGCGAGAACTAGCGCCCCGCCTATGCGCGTCCGGCGACGTCTTTAATCACTTGGGCCGGCGGCCATACGCGTGCGTGAATTTCGTAACGGCGCATGACGGGTTCACTCTGAACGATCTCGTCAGCTACAACGAGAAGCACAACGAAGCCAACGGCGAGCACAACAACGACGGCAGCACTACCAACCGCTCTTGGAACTGCGGGGCCGAAGGTGAGACGGACGACGAGGCCGTCAAATCTCTTCGCAGCCGCCAGATGCGGAACTTCTTGGCCACGCTCCTCCTGTCTCAGGGAACCCCGATGCTACTGGCCGGCGACGAGCTCGCGCGTACGCAGAGAGGCAACAACAACGCGTATTGCCAAGACAACGAGATCAGCTGGCTCGATTGGAACCTGAACGAGGCGGCCAAAGCCCAGGTGCGCTTCGTGCAGAAACTCACGCACCTGCGAGCGAAGTACCCCATTCTGCGCCGAAATCGTTTTCTGACGGGCAGCTACGATCAGGAGCTGGACGTCAAGGATCTAACCTGGATCAACGCGTCCGGCGCCGAGATGCGCGACGAAGACTGGACGGACGATCGCATGCGGTGTTTCGGCATGCTCATGGATGGTCGTGCCGCGCCGACGGGCATTCGGCAGCGAGGTAAAGAAGCCACGCTCCTGCTCGTCCTCAATGCGCATCACGATCTCGTGCAATTTGTCCTGCCGCCGTCGCCCGGAGGAACAGCCTGGCGCTTGCTGGTCGACACCAACCGACCAGACGATTCCGCCGAGCCGCGATTCGACGTCAACAGTCAATACGGCGTGACCGGCCGGTCACTTCTGTTGTTGGCGCTCGAGTGACTGAGGAGCCTAAGTCACTCTCACTGAGCCCCAGAGGACGAGGACCCGGCTTTCCCGGGCCCTCAGCGCGAGCGCTGCGCAGAGGCACGTTACTTGCAACTTGATGGCACCGGCATCCCGCCGGCGCGGAGATTGCGAAATGAACTTCATCATCTGGCTTATCGTCGGCGGGCTGCTCGGATGGGTGGCCAGCATGATCATGGGCACCAATGACCGACAGGGCGTGTTCTTGAACATTGTCGTCGGGATCGTGGGAGCGTTCCTTGGCGGCCTCATCCTTGCGCCGATGTTCAATACGGGCACCATAAATCAGGGCGATTTCAGTGCCGGCTCCCTGGTCGTCTCCTTGCTCGGGGCCATTGTGCTGCTCGCGATCGTCGGCTTCTTCCGGCGTGGCAGGCGCGCGAAGCCGTAGCCATCCGTCGCCCATCAGGCGGCCGACCATCGCCGCTCGATCTCTCCGCGAGATCGGGGCGTCGGCTCGACGCCGCGTCCAGAGGAAGTCGGATGATGTGCTGCCTCGATGATGCTCCATGGAGCCGTTGACACTAACCGAGGTTCAGATGCTAGCGCGCGCGGTGGTCGCGGCCGGTGATTCATTCTGCTGCCGCCGGTTACTCCAACGGTTCGAACGCGAGGAGCTCGAGTTCCGCGACGTGCTCGTACGGCTGGCCGCTTTACAGCCACGTCAGACGCTACATGGACCCACTATGTTGAAGCCTGACGCAACGTCTAGTCGGAACTAGCGACCTTGTCCTACGAGAATGCGCTGCGCACAAGCTGCCTTTTCGCGTGATGGTTCGCGCTACGGCCGCAACGCGATCAAGAGCACGCTGTCGCTCGGTCTTGAAGCTTCACCAGCTGCACCTATTTCCGCACCTCCCGCCGCCGGCGTCGACCGCAATGGGCTCCGCCGCGGAGTAGATCATTGGAGGAAGCCCACATGACCACGATCGTTGTAGATGGCGTTCCACTCACAGCTACCGAAGTCGCCTGGGATCACCTACCGGGCGACCCGTCTGCGCGAACGAAAAAATTGAAGGTCGTTTTTGATCCTTTCAATCCGAAGCAAATCGATGGCACCGTTCCGATCGTCTTTCCGATTGGCGATGACCTATATCGGGGAGAATTTCAGGTCGTTGCCAAGGACGATCCTCCGGGATCCGGGACGTACATCTTCATCACGGATAGCGACATCCGTAAGTGGCTCTAGACGAAAAACGTGTGGCGCGAACGGGCGACGGCAAGGAAGCGACGGCGGGTCGTGGCCCGCCGATTTGTACGTACGTATGTGAAGCCACGAGACCGCTCATCGCATAGCCCGTGGCGGCTACCGCAAAGACGACCGAGCGCACCCACCTATAGCTCTTGAAAGTTTGAACACCGCTTTTATATGGCGCCCATTGACTGTTCAGATGAACGGCCGAACAGAAGAGGGCGTTGCAGATGGAAACGTTTGTCGTCCGCAGAATTTGCCTAACGAAGCGCCCATCCTTAGGAGAACTCATAGCCGCACGCAATCGGCAATCAAAGGAGCAGACAAATGACTACGATCCTAATTGACGGCGTCGCAGTCAACGCCACACGCGTTGTTTGCGATCCCCTTCCGAGAAAAACCACAGGACCACTCGTACTACGCTTCCAGCTAACACCCGAAGAGGTGCGACCGCTCAAGTCCATCGGTCCCATCGTCTTCCCTCTCGGGAGTGTGTTCTATCGCGGTCAATTCCGTCAGGTGGGCACCACGAAGTATTCTGGAGGCGGTGTCGAACATACGTATATCAGTGAAGGGCCGGTAATGGAGCACGAAATGCATATTTGGGACCGACCCTTCGAGCGCGTCCTCAAGTGGCGTCCCCGTCTCCGTCGACCAGGATCATCGTCGTAAAGACACGGTCGCAGGCCGCTCCACAGCCCTGGGCGCGGTGGCCCAGCCCCGCCGGCGCATGTGTCATGATCGGCCCCTCGAAGAGTTGAGCCAAAGCGCACGGGACGTTCGATGCAAAATCCGAACGCTGTCCTCCCGCTCGCAGAAAGATCGGCGACGCCGCGTGAAAAGCGCGTCAGCGGCGCGCTCGCGGCGCTCTGCCTGGTGCTCACAGTTGGAGTCATACCGTGGGCATCGGTGCCGGTCGCGGTGGATCCGCGGATCGCGCTCGTCGCGGACGTCGCGATTTGTATCGTCGATCTCTGCATCGCATTGCTGCTCGCCACGGCGTATCGGGGGAATGGTCGGCCTGCGTTGCTTGTACTTACGGGCGTCTACGTCTTTGGCGGCGTGATGGCCGTGCTGCATGCCGCCACTTTCCCGGGAGCACTTGCGCAGGAACCGCTGCTCGGTGGCGCGCAAACGGCAGGATGGCTCTACCTCGCATGGCGTGGCCTGTCGAGTGTGGGCTACTTGTCGGCGATGATCTTCGAGGCTGGATTTACACCGCACATGCGGACCAGCCGAAGGGACGCTCGGCTCGTGCTGTGCGTGCTTGTTGCGGGCGCAGTGTGCGGCGCGCTGGCGTGGGTCGCCTTGCAACCAACCTCCATCGAGGTAATGGCTGGCGCGCAGTTCAGCGGAGTGAACGAGCTTGGTATGTGGTTCTCGGTCGCGTTGTGCGTTGCTACTCTTGCGATCATTTGGGTAAGGCGCTCGTACCGCGACGCGCTGTATCTTTGGCTGGCGCTCGCGCTCGTGGCGGCAGCAGCTGACCTCGTACTCGGCAACGTCGCCGACGCTCGGTATACGCTCGGATGGTCGGTGTCGCGCGTAGGCTTCGTCGTATCGTCATACCTGTTGCTCGCATACGCGCTCGGCGGTCTGCCGCCGCGGCGCGGCGCGGGCGCCACGATCGCGACGTACGGAGGCGCCGTCGGCACGGCGCTGGGCGCGGTGCTGCTGCGGCTCGTCTTCGACCCGTGGCTCGGCAACGACGTCCTATACGTCACACTATTCGGCGCTGTCGCTCTCGGCGTCTGGCTCGGTGGCGCAGGGGCGGCCGTGCTTACGTTCTTCGTCGGCTACTGGATAGTGCGCGTGCTGTACCTCGCGCCGAGCGAGGTCGCACCGACACGGACCAACGACATCGTCCAGCTTGCGCTGTTGGGGTTGTCCGGCGCGCTCATCATCGTGCTCGGCGAAGGGATGCGTCGCGCGCGCGATTTACATCGCGCGTCCGAAGAAGCGCTGCGCGAGCGCGCGCTTCAGCTTCAGCGGGCCGACGCGAACAAGAGCCAGTTCCTCGCGATGCTGTCGCACGAGCTCAGAAACCCCCTCGCGCCGCTTCGCAACGGTCTCGCGATACTCGAGCGCAAGCCCGACGCGCCGGTCGTCGATAATACGCTCGCGATGATGGGCCGACAGATCACGCAGGCCTCGCGGCTGATCGACGACCTGCTCGATGTGAGCCGCATCGACCGCGGCAAGATCGAGTTCCGCAAAGAACGGGTTGCACTCGACTCGATCTTGCGATCCGCGGTCGAGACCGCAATGCCCAGTATCGATGCGAAGGGACACCAGCTCGCTGTGCATTACCCGGGACGGTCGTTACAGGTGGACGGCGATCCGGTACGGTTAGCGCAAGTCGTGGGGAATCTGCTCAGCAACGCCGCGAAGTTCACGCCCTCGGGCGGGCACATCGAGCTCATGTTGCGCGCGGAGGGCGACAACGCGCTGCTCAGCGTGAAGGACAATGGGACCGGCATCGCGCGCGAGCATCTCAACGACGTGTTCGATATGTTCATGCAGATCGACACGAGTCGCCACGCGTCCGCCGGCGGACTCGGGCTCGGGCTCACGCTCGTGCGCGCGATCGTCGCGCATCACGGCGGGCGCGTCGAGGCACGCAGCGCGGGTATCGGGCAGGGCACGGAATTCGTCGTGACACTGCCGCTTGCACGCGCGGCGGCAACGCTCGCGCCACCATCGACGGTTACGCTCACTGACCTTGGTCGCAGAATCCTCGTGGTCGACGACAATGTCGATGCGGCGGATACGCTCACCGAGCTGCTGCGGCTATCGGGCCACGTCGTCGAGACTGCGTACGAAGGTGCGAGCGCGCTTCAGCGCGCTGAGAAGGTGCGTCCAGACCTCGCGTTCATCGACCTCAACATGCCGGGCATCGATGGCTATGAGCTCGCAAGGCAGCTCCGCGCGACGTCGTGGGGCAGGACTATGACACTTGTCGCGCTCACCGGCATGGGCCAAAAGACGGACATCGCTCGCACGCGCGATGCCGGTTTTGACGAGCACCTCACGAAGCCGGCTGATCCCGAGCGGCTCGCGCGAGTCGCGGGCGGAACCGATCGGGACGAGAACGTGGTCGCACTCCGGACAAAGTCATGAGCACAATGTCGGGTACGTTGCTGGCCGTTGTCTCGCGTGCGCTACGTGCAACGGTTTCGGTTAGTGACTGTGGCGGGTTGCGCCAGCGCGGGTAAGCGCAACCGGAGCTGTCTCGCGCAGGCCGAGGGCCGCAACGGTGCCGAGGAGCGCGAACGCCAGCAGTCCCCACAGAGGCGCCTCGAGGCCCACCTGGTCTGCTGCATATCCGCCGCCCAATGGCGCCAGAACACCGCCCAGTATTTCGCTTCCACCCATGCAGAGTCCGAGCGCGCCGCCGATATGCGCCGCGGCAACGCTCTCGGACGGCACGGTCGCCATGAACAGCGGCATGATGCCGGTGAAAGACCAGCCTACGAAGAATATCGCGGCCAGGCCCCAAATCGGCCCGGAATAGAACAGCGCGCCCAGCGGGAGGATGAACGCGAGAACGGGGATCACGATCATGACCGGCCGCCGCCCGATTCGATCGGAGAGTCCCGGAATGATGAAGGAATACAGTGTCGCGGCAATGCCTAGAACGCCCATGAGCCAGCTCATGGTGCCCGCGTCGAAGTGCCGAACGTTGACGAGATAGAGCGGCATGAACGTCCACGTCATGACCAGATAGGCCACGAACGCGATGCTCAGCAGCGCGCAGCGAACGACGTTGCCGTCGCGTAGGACTGATCGCAAATCACCGCTCGTCGCCCGGGCAGTAACCAAGGGCGCGGGGAGCGGGTCCTGTTCGCGGATCATCCAGGCCATCGCCAACGCAGCCAGCAAACCGGGCGCCCCGGCCAGGAAGAAAGCATGACGCCAGCCGTACGCGGTCGCGAACCCGACGAGCACCACTGGCGCGACGAAGGAGCCCATCAGGCTCGATCCGAAGCCCTGCGCGATTCCCATCGCGATTCCCCGTCGCCGCGGGTCGACCTGCGATGCGATCAACGACTGACTCAGCGGCATGATGCCGCCCTCGGCAGCCCCCATAAGCAATCGTGTAGCCAGCATGAAGGCGAAACCGGTTGCCAGCCCGGAGCCGAACGAGCAAAGCGCGAAGAGCGCCGTCGAAAGTATCAGTAAGCTCTTACGCGATCCGAACCGGTCGGCAACCACCCCGACACCGAACGCTGCGATCGCCCAGGTCAGCGACAGCCCGCCCGACAAAACGCCCACTTCGGTGTTGCTGAGCTGAAGCTCTGGCTGGACGAAGGGCATCAAGAAGCTCAGCGCGTTGCGATCGAACAGGACGAATCCGAAGCTCACGCTGAGCAATGCGGTCAATCGCCACTGGTAGGCAGTCGACGTGGTGGGCCGTTCGATCGCCAGCGTGCTCATCTAATTAACCGGGACAACTGGCACGGATGTTCCAAAGCGAGATAGAACCGCTCCCGACCATCCCATGATTGCCTTGGACCGGATCTTCCACTGGCCATCGACCTTCGCCACGACGTCGCGAATATGTCCACACCAGTGAAGATGAGGCGCTGCTGGCGGTCGGTTGATCGTTGCCCAGGCGTAGGAACGAACGACCCAGTGGTCCGCGCGGCCGTCGGGGTCTGCTTCGAACACGAGCTGTGCCATCTGGTGCTGATGACCGGGAAAATCGGCACGCTTGTGAAACTTCAGCGCGAGCTTGCGGATTTCGTCATGTCCCCTGCGAACTTCGAGCCCTCCCTCGCGAGTTTCCTCGGTGGCCTCCGCATCGGGCGTGAAAAGCGCGACGTAACCCTCGGTGTCCCCGGTGTCGAGCGCCCAGCTGTAGCGCGCATAGAGCTCGTAAATCTGCAAGCGATCCTCGGTTGAAGGTCCGGTCATCGTCGTACTCCGTGCCGTTCTCGGCATCGATAGTACGACAAGCGACATCTTGTTCGTCCGCCATCTATTCGGTCGAGCTCGCGGCGCCCGAAAAGAGACGCTGCCCGTTCTTGTCTGTCACGCCGGTCGCGATCGCAAGGTGCGGATAGTCCCGCGCCGGTGCCCCGGTGACAGTGACTTTGTCGCCCGTGGCGAGCGCGGTCTTCGACCAGCCGCGCCTCGTTAGCGTGACGGGGCTCGGCAGCTCGAAGTCCCAAGTTACAGCGGCGCCTGCCTCATCTTTCGCGTCGACCTTGAGCCGTGCGTGCGGGCTTGTCCACTCGACGGAATTGACCGTACCGATCACGGTTACCGACTTGCTGCGATCGAACGCCGCTCCGGAATGATGCGCACCGGCGGGCAACGCGAGCAGCAGAGATAGCGGGAAAAGCACGATCCTTGTTTTCACCAATGGCCTCTCGTTTGACGCGGGCTCGAGCCGCTTCGTCACTTCTTGAACAACCCCGTATCCCGCTCGTTCTCGAGGCAGGTCTCCTCGATCAACTCGGTGTCGAGCACGATGTTTTGGTGCAGCGTCACAGTCCAAGGCCGGGTGTAGGCCTTCGGGTCGTCAACCGTGACTTCGATCTCGAGCGATCCGAAGTTCGGCCGCTTGATGCGCTCTAATACGTGCGCCGCGCTCGTCATCGGGCTACCGGAGAGGTCGAGCCACAAATCGTCGCGAAAACCGCTCGACTCGATAACGAACGTGTTGCCTTCCCAATGGGCCGTCGAGTATCCGCTCCACGCCGGTAGCGGATCTTTCGGCAGCGGGCGTCCGTCCGTGAAAATTTGCCGATAGCTCGCGTTGAACTCGTGCAACATGATCGTGAGCTTGGGCATCTGCGCTATCTTCAAGTACTGGGGCAACGAGTAGGCTCGCGGGAAATTCGGCGGCAGGCAGAACGCGTGCGGATCGTCCTTGGCGCCGTTCGCCGCGCGTTCAGCGACGAGCTGAGCGGCCCAAGGCTGGTACGGCAGCCCGGCCTTCAGCGTGCGTCCGATGTTGATCTGGTCGGCGGGCAAATTCATCTGCGGGATGCAGTCCTTCTCGCTGCACTCGGGCAACAGCTCGGCGGACCACCAGATGCCCGATAGATCGGGCTTGCCATCGGCCGCGCGCGGCGCGGGCGCGGCGAGGTTCGGCGTGCCGTCGGCGTTGCGGGGCACATTCGCAGTCGGATAGTCGACCCATTGCGCTGCCGTGTCGTGCGGCGTGCCGAGGCTAGCGATGGCAACCGCCAATACACCCGCAGCACCGATCGATTTCGCGGCGCGAATGAGCCTCTTCCGTCGTGTCATGTGCATGTCTTTGCGTGAGCTTCGGTGCTGAGCGCCGGTCTTCGAAACCAGATCAGCAGGTCAGTAGCGGTTCAGATCGTCGGCAATTTCGACAGGACCGCTGTACGACTTGCGGATCTCGGCGACATAGGAATCGGTGGTGACATCGGGTTTTCGGCTCGCGACAAGATGGGTGATGACGACGCGCCCAACCTTAGCGTCGGACGCCATCTTGCCAATCTGCTCCGGTGTCAGGTGGTGTGTGCTCAGGTGTTGGTTCATCACCTGGAACCGCTTCTTCTCCGCATCGGTGCCATCGGTCGGCGGGACCATGGAGGCGGCCACCTGCGCATCGATCAGCTCGCTCACGAGGATGTCGACGCCCTTCGCCAGCGCGGTGACCGCGTCGCTCGGTCCCGTGTCGCCGGTGTAGACGATCGACCGGTCCGGCAGATCGAAGCGGAAAGAAAGCGAGTCGAAACGCTTGTCCATGTCGCTGCCGGCGGGGAAGCTGTAGTGGCTGTTCTCGGCGACCGTGACCGTGAAACCATCTAAGCTCACATGAGCGCCGTCGCGGATTTCGATTACCTCTACCGTGTCCTCGGGCGGAACGATTTGTTCACCCGGGACGCCGTAGCCCGACACGGCACCGGGCCTGATCGCGGCGACGAGACCGTCGACCATCTCCTTGGTGCCGGGCGGCCCATAGACTTTTAGCTTGCCCGGCGCTCCGATTTGGTGGCGCAGCCCCAGAACGGCAAAGAGGCCGCCCGTGTGATCGAAGTGCAGATGGCTAATGAACACCGCGCGGAGCGCCTGCAGCGAGAGGCCGGCTTTCGCCAGTTGGTCTGCAGCGCCGTCGCCGGCATCCACCAGATAGACCGCGCGATCGACCACGAGGGCATTCGCTGGCTCAGAACGCTTGGCGTTGGGAAGAGGGCCGCCGTGGGTTCCCAGGGTGATGAAGGTGTCACGCTCGCTGGGCGCCGCAAGAGCTCCGCTCAAGACGACAATGGCGACCAACAGCGCGAGGAATCTGATTGGCTTTGTCATCGCTGCCTTGCTCCGCTCACTCCACGCTCTCGTAGAACGTGAGCGCCACGCCACCTTGTCCCACGCCTGGATTCGAGCTCAGATAGCGCCCCGCGTTGAGGGTACCCAAACGGCCCGTCGACGCGCGTCTCGAAGCTCGGCACGAGACTGCCGAACGAGCCGCCGTTGCGCACGATGATGATTTCGCCGTTATCCGCTTGCCAGAGGTAGTGTGCATCGATCGTCGCGGGGGGCGATAGGTTCTGAAAGTCGGCGCCGCCCATGAGCACTTTGCCCGTGATGCGGCCGCTGAGCTCGCCGCCCGTGATCGGAATGATGTTGCGGTTGCCGCGCTTGCTCGCGCCCACTGACTGCGCCGGAGCCAGCGTCACGTTCTCGCGCATCAGCATTTCGCCCTGCCGTTCACTTGCGGACTTGGTGCGATAGTTCCACGGCTGAGCCGGAGCGCCAGTCGGTTTTGCGATCGCGATCGCATTCTTCGTGCCGACCTCCACGCTCGAGACGTCGTAGACGCGCAGACGTAACGTCTTGGCCGACGCATTCAACTCCCGCCGTGCGACGTAGCTGCCCGAGTTCAACTTGGAATGCTCGCTCGCGTTCGGCGCTTCGAAGTCGAGCACGACTCGCACGTCATCCGCATTGGGTCCGGTCCCGGCGTTACGCAGGTAGACGTAGCTGCCGTCGGCCGTGCGCAGCACCAGAGTCTGCTCGATCTCGATCGTTCCGTTCGCGAGGGTGAGCTCGAAGTCGAGCGCACCCGGCATCACCGTAGCCGTCAGCCGCGGTCCCGCGACTGAGCCTTCGAGGCCGACCGCGACGCGCCGTTTGCCGTACTGGGTCTGGCCGACATCGACCGTGCGCTCGAGCGGTATCGTGATCTCGAAGATCGACCGGCCCACCTCGGGAGCGGGGATTCCCCGAGGCATGCCGCAGTCCCATGTCGGGCTCGGAACGATTGCTCGGCCGCCAGGTTTTGCACCTGCTTGATGAGCCAGCACTAACAGTAATGCAGGCGCCACGAGAGCGGGCAGAACGACACGACTCATCTGATGCATATTTGTTGCGCGGTCCGATCAGTTCATGGATAGACGCTGCGCCTCGGCACAGTCGCCCATCAATTCGAAGTAACGATGCACGGACTCCGCGCCGATCTCGTACGGGTGCCTTTCGCCCGCCGCACGCGGCAGCTGCGCGATGCGAGCGCGGTCCCACGCGCGATCGAATTCGGTATGGTTGCTCATGACGATGGTGGCTCCCGCCGCCTTCGCGGCCGCGGCCATTTTGTTTGCGCTGTCGCGATAGATCGCGAAGTTTTCGGCAGTGCGCGGAAAGTTGAAGGCCGTGCCTCCGGAGTAGGCGACGGTCAACGTGCGGTTCCCGTCTCTGACGGGGATCAGATAGGACAGCGTGCCTGGCGTGTGCCCCGGCGTCGCAATCACGTCGATCGTCGTATCGCCGAGCGTAACTTTCAAACCCTCCGGTCCCACGGCGATGTCACGTTTCGGCACGCCGCCGGGAGCGGTGGCCGGACGCTGGAGCGTCGAATCCCAATCAGCGGCTCCCATCACCACTCTGGCGCCGTAGCGGCTTTGTAGCATCGCCGCGCCTTGGTCGTGATCCCCGTGGGCATGGCTGATCAGCACGTACTTGATGTCCTTCGGATTGAGACCGAGGGCGGTCAAACCGTCCACGATTTCAGGCTCGGCGGCGTAGTCGAACAGCGTGTCGATGACGATGATGCCGGCGCTCGTGGCGACCGCCCACGCCGAATGGACTTGAGTGCCGAGAAAGTAGAGGTTGTCGAACACCTTGTAGGGGCGCGCGTACCAGGTTGCTCGATCGGGCACCGTGCGCGCCGGCGGCGGCGGGCGCGGTGTGCCGCTCAGGTTGTCGGGCGCGACGCAGATGCGGAGGAACGTGCCGGCGTGGTCGGAGCCCGCGGCGCGTTTGGCCGCCGCCACGAGCTCGTCGGCGGTCGTGGCCACTGCGGTTTGGGGGCCTGCGTTCGCGACGCATGCGGCGAGCAGCGTCGCGGTGACGAGCTGGCGGGGATGCATGCCTTGTCCCTTGTTGGTTATTGCCGAGAAAGCTAACTGCTGGTGCAAACGTTTGCAATCGTTGCACGAAGCGCCGGACAATTCGGCGGCGTCGCGGCGTAGCCCGCGCCGGGACGATAGCTCCGGCAGAAACAAGTCGTGGGGGAAATATGGCCCGTATATCCGTATCGGCACTCTTGATCACAGCCGTCGCATGTGTCGTTGCGTCTTCTGCGAACGCGGCCGCTTCTTGCTCCGCACTTGCCGCGGGCTTGCAACTGAAGAATGCAACGATCACGGCTGCCGTCGAAGTGCCGGCCGGCGG
>Ga0157375_10003363_pt1 | contig 13863 bp, 6 predicted proteins | sample M35metaG_FD_115311 | JGI IMG/M metagenome (GOLD analysis project Ga0157375, IMG submission 115311) | Miscanthus rhizosphere microbial communities from Kellogg Biological Station, Michigan, USA - M3-5 metaG | ecosystem: Host-associated > Plants > Roots > Rhizosphere > Soil | place: USA: Michigan...
GATAGCAGGTCCCTCGAGTTAGCCACGCCGCCACCGGCGACGTAGAGCGGCAAATTCAGGATGTTAACCAACCCAGCCAGGCAAATCCCTAACGTGCGGCCTGTCTCTGCATATATACCTAGCGCATCAGCATCGCCTGCTCTGGCTGCTTTGGCAAGATGCTGTGCGGTCAGCGGCGTGTCACTTTTGAGCCGAACGAGCCCGGGGGCCTTACCGGCAGCGATCAACCTTTCAGCCGCATTCACGACAGCCGTGGCCGACGCGCAAGCCTCAAGACACCCGCTGTTTCCACATCCGCACAAAGCGCCATCTGGATAGATCGTCATGTGTCCGGCTTCGCCGCCCATGCCGGTCGCTCCATGCCAAAGCTTTCCGTCGAGGATGATCCCATTGCCGACGCCTGTACCAAGTGTCAGCATGCACATGGATTCGATTCCAAGCTGCTTACCCAGGCCCAGTTCATATTCCGCGAGCACCGCTGCGTTCGCGTCGCTTTCAATCGCTACTGGCCGTTGAAGGCGCTTCTCCATCTCAGCGAGCAAGGGAAACCCGTCCCATCCGGGAAGGTTTGGTGGATGATGGAGGCGCCCAGCCGGCAATTCAAGAGGGCCGGGCGAGCCCACTCCGATGCCCGCAAGATCACGCCCAGCAGAATGTTGATCGATCAGCTTAAGAATCGCGTCGCACATATCATCCACGACAGCCAGGGGCCCCGCTTCGAGACGCGTGCGCAGCGAAATTGATTGCAGCACGCCACTAGCAGGCGCGTAAGCCGCGATCCTGAGACTCGTTCCTCCAAGATCGACGCCGATAGTGAAAAGCTGCGCGTTATCCAAGGCCATCCCGATCACCGCAAAAACCAAAAATTGCGAATTCGCTTGCGCCTGAAGCCATAAAACAGAGCTGCGGATTGCTGCAGAAGACTAAGGATTCTGGCCGACCACATGCTCTTCTGCCTGGCTCCGCCGTTGTCACTGGAAACGATACCATAAGAAATCAAGAGCCTGCCAGATCGCTCACAGCGTGGACGCACTGATGTCGATATAGCAGGAATCGGAGTTAGAGCTTGATTGAATAGCAGAAAGCGCGTGACAAAGCTTCAACTTGCCTATCAGGCCTAGTCAAGTCCGGACGCAATGGTATCGTTTCCACGTCTAGAAGACTTGCAATGAATTGAAAGGGGTGGCAAGCCTTCCGAGGTCTGGAGCATCTGCAAATTTATCTACATGCCAAATGCCTGAACGCGGAAATTCTGTTTGATTCAAGACGAGGCTGGAGAACAGCCGCAGGAACTCCGCTGAACAAGACGGGTTTCGAGTACAACTTGTCGCGGGCGCTTGGATTTCACTGCCAACCTGCCGCTCCGCGGACCAAGAAGCTGTTCGAAGAGAAGCTCTGCTGCAACGCGGCCAATCTCCTCCACAGGCTGCTGGACCACGCTGATCGACGGCCGAACCGTGGCGGCCAGTTCAAAATCATCAAAGCCCAGTAAGGCGACCGTCTTCGGTACCGCGATATTCAGTTTTTGAAGAACCTCAAAGGCATAGATCGTTGCGCTGTTCTTCATTGTGAACAGAGCATCAGGAGGATTCGGGCCAGAGAGCATGCTCTCAATCGCATACTCTGCTGATCTGTAATCTTTGATCGAGGTATTTAACGTTGAAGACAGGCCTGCGGCATCCATGGCCGCCCGATATCCACGCATGCGTTCCTGAATCGTGAACAAGGTACTCTCACCCGTCAGGCACACAATGCGTTTGTAACCATGGTCAATAAGGTGCTGCGTTGCAGATTTTGCTCCCTTGAAGTTATCGGTGACAACCGAGGCAACAAAGGAATCGGAGACTGGTCGATCAATAGCCACCACCGGAACGGTCACTCGCTTGAGTAGATCGCGAAGCGCCTGGCTTTGTGAATTTGCCGGTGCAACGATGAATCCGTCCACGCGATGGCTGATGAGAATATTCAGATTCTCGATTTCGTTGTGCGGATCGTTATGCGACGTTGTCACGATCAGCAGCGAGTCATTGGCGAGTGCGACTGCTTGCACCGCTTCTGCACAGCTCGAGAAGAAGGGATCAGCGATGCTCGGAATCACTAAGCCTATGGTTTTGGTCCGATGTCCTTTGAGGACGCGCGCCGCCTGATTGGGCCTGTAGCCCATGGCTTCAATGACACGCTGTACATGAGCAAGCGTCTTCGGACTTACGCGATCGCCACCATTGATTACGCGAGAAACGGTCGTAGTTCCGACGCCTGCTGCGCGAGCGACTTCGCTGACAGTGGCAGGAGTATTTCTTTTTTTCATCTCACCTGGCCGTATGGAACGGGCGTGGTATGGAAAGTCTAAGCCACTCGAGTTGAGAACTACAACAGAACTTCAGTGAGCTGTTTGGTCTTCCCGCATTTGCCACAAATCTTGTATCCCGAACGGCTTTGGGTTCGCGGGAGTGTCTCCGGATCGGTGCCGTCCGACCCGATCCACAAAATCCGCTCAGAGAGGGATTGAAACTGCAAATTTCCTGAGGAGCCTCCGCTGGGGCGACCGCGCTATACATGGAGATCTTGCAAAGGATGCAGAAGATTCGCACGTCATTCACGTCCGAAATCCAGCCGGGACGTTTTTTCATGCGCTCCGGCTTCACCCATCCAGCACTCATCGTTAGTTGGCAGCGCAAATCTGCTAATTCAGCCAGCACCGGCTTGACTGTTGAATGGAGCCATCTCATTAACTCGCACAAGACTGTACCGACAGCTAATGACAAAGGTCGATTTGCTGAAATTCGACGGAATCGACGAGATTCTTCTGCTCCTTCCCCTCCAGCCGAAGCAAGCGCACACCACGGACCAACATCAAAACCCGGACTTACTACCGTGACGAAATTGATCGACAAATACCAACACGGAACCAAGCAACTCATATGCCCTGAGTGCCCGATGGCTTGCTGACTGTCTGATCTTTGAAAGTGAAGTGGTGGCCAGGGACGGGATTGAACCGCCGACGCCGGCCTTTTCAGGGCCGCGCTCTACCACTGAGCTACCTGGCCTCAGTGCAGACTTTCGGTTGCATCGGCTGCGCGGAATCCGGTGCTGCCGGAAAGGGTAGAGGCTCCACGAACAGGCTGCTTGCAACGACTTGAGTAGTATATCAACTTGCAATCGCCCACGCCAAACAAGCCGGGTTTTAGCGGAGCAATGGCGCCTATTTGCTGGCCATGCTCCGTTTGACTGAACTCAACGGAATCTCCAAAGTCCCAACCTTATGTGATGCTTCGTCGTACACGCCTGTACGAAGCCAGTATTGCCCCTTCGGCGCGGCAATCTTACCGTGCATCTGCAATCCTGACTTCTGAAAGACTGCATAGGCATCCGGCTTGATCGCGAGATTCACCAGGTGATCTTCACGGCTTGCGGCCCGTCCGTACTTGTCGTAAACAATCATCGACAGGTTCAACCGGCCCGTGTGCACTCCATCCTGATCCACTTTCAAATGCAGATCATCCAGGTCAACAGCGAAATCGACAGAGTATTGATCGAGGGCACCATTCAAAGACGGCTTCGATGGGGTCGTCACGGCCTTCGCGTCCATCTGTTGCACGAGAGTCTTATAAAGAATCTGTTCCGACTCGGGCATTCCGAAGACCATGAAAGGCTCGAGTGGATCCAGCCGCGTCGGGTCCTGAGATGCATGCTGCGCAGCCGATTCCTGACTCTCCTGCGCAGCTCCGGGCAAACCGTCATCGCGCGCAATATAGCCTTGCCGATACGACAGTTTGTAATGCTCGTTATCCCCGACCTTCACTTCGATTTTTCGAAAGCCGCCATCCATTTTCGAGTCGGTGGGCGAATAAGAAATCGTATAGAAATTGCTGCTTTGGTCTGTGACCTTATGGATGATCTCCGACAGATCATTCATGTTGTAGAACGCTTTGCCGCCCGTCTCATTGGCCAGCATATCCATCGTCGAATCACTTGAATTCTTCTTTTGTCGCTCGTCCTGCAGGCCGTTGGAAAATCCTCCCTGGGCCGGATTCGGAGCGTCCCCCGTCACAGCCGGTGGGGGCCCCAACAACTGTGGCGCGGACGTGAAAGTAGGATCCAGCGAATTCTCAGCCGTATAAAATCGTGGAACATCCCCACCCCGCACATCAACCGGATAAATTGCGACTCGAGCTGCAGACAACAAATTGATGGTCTTTGCGATCGAACCTTCGAAGCGCATTGATGTTTGTCCAAATAACTCGAGCGGAAATGCGCCCGACATCCAAATCACATTCTTGCGCCCCGGAAACGACCCGAGAAATGCGGCGAGCTGGTTCAGGTTTTGCAGCGTTCTGTACTCGCGGTCGCTCTCTTGGGAATAACGCGTCTCCTGCATGAATTGTTGAAATGCCGCAATCGACTCGGGAGAGACGGCAAACACGACGTCGTTCGATCCCGCCACTTCCATCTCCGTCATCATTTCGATGAGTCTGCCCTGCGCGTGGGACTCTTCCTGGGACGCCAGCAGTATCGCCGGCTCCGACTTATTATTTTTGCGATATCCCAACGCCGTGGCCAGCACAGCCGGATCATCCGAGAAACCCTGGATGAAACTCAGCCGCATCGACATCGTAAAGATAGCCAGCCGCGTTCCAGGCTTCAGAGTTTTTAGATAATGTTCCGCGGCCTTCTTCAAATACATCTGGTCAGCCATCGGGGTGTTGAGTGCGTCCAGCACCAGGACGTTCACTGCCGGAGGCATCGGAAGCGGAGAAAAATTGGTGAATACGTTCGGAGGCATATGCGGGAATGTCCTGCTCCCATCACGTCTCGCCGAAGCTTCAGCAGTGTGCTCTTCGAAATAGCCGATAGACTGCTTCTTCCCCTGTTCCAGTACTCTGAAGTCACCTTGTTTCAGACCCTTTACCGGGTTGCCTTTTTGATCAGTGACCATCACGTCCACTAGAACTGCGCGACTATTCACCTTTAAGGTGGACTGGGATTGGGGCAGGTTTGTCGGCTCATTACTCTGCGCCGATAATGCCACAGCACATATGGCCGCTAATGTGGCAACTCCAATGCTCAAACGCTTCATGCGATGACCTCCCCATGTTCGGAAAGACTAGCACCTCATCGATGCTGCCGTCCCGGCAAATCACAACTTGCAGGGCCGCTTCATTTGCAATGTGGCTGCGGACATCCGGCCGAATTTTCGCCACATGCTATGGCTTATCTTGCGACGAGTGGCTCATGCCCGCTTCATCGAAGATCATGGTGACTTTTGATCCAAATCGATGGTAATTCGAAAAAATCGTCTGGTTGACCATCATCACAGGCTTCTGCAACTTGCGGTTTCCGTGTCCACAACCGTTTGCCTCTTCATTCATGAACGTCAAGCTTCGCAATGGGCAGATCGAACGGCGATTGCCGAGCACAACCAAACCATATTCAACGACGCTCGCCACGTGAGTTACCGGATCCCCCGGCTTCGATTCCGCCACCAGCACCATCCGCAAAATAGCTCCGTTATGGGCATCCAGCGCTAGTTCGCCGCTATATCCAGGGAAGTCGTGAAACGAAACGTGGTCCTGACAAGCATCCGTGACTTCGTAGTGAGAAAACTCCCGGGGCACCGAATATTTGAGGACAACCGCTGGTCCCACCATGGACTGCTCCCAGTGATCAAATGCGATACTGCCCTTCTCCACGTCCATTAGGACCACCGCAGCTTCGGCTCCAAACTCTCCACGACTTTCCAAGCCTCTCTCTTTCCGGTTTGCTTTCTCCCCACTGGGACCTTCGTCGGTGATTTCCTTCCCATCACGAAACGTGATCTTTCGCTGTGAGGAACCAATCCGATGAAGGCCGGCATAATCTGCTGTCGCCTGGAAATACTTCATAGCCGTTGGCGAATCGTCGAATCGCGTCGTCGTTTGCGTTGCCATGAAATTCGGCAAGTGAGATAACTCGCGCAGTACGTACGCACGCGCCTCCTGCAGCAACTTTTGTTGCTCCGCCGCATCTAGCTGCGGGAGAGGGAGTTGTTCCGCCGGAGGCAGTTTTAACAACGCGGAACGATCCGCCAATTGCTCCAAAGCCTGCTGCACATGTGCGCCGAGATTGTATTTCCCGACAAATCGGTACATGGTGAGCGTGCTCAGCCGCTCGGTCAGTTCGATCCCCGCAATCTTGGGTAAAAGCTCGTCGTCCTGATCGAGTTGCTGCAAAAGATCACCATCGCTGATAGCTCCGATCTCTTCGGAAGCACCGGAATCCAACTTTTTGGCAGGTTGGCGAGGCTGAGCGGCATGTTCCGCAAAAATCCGCTCCAATTGGCTCACAGTCATTCTTTCGCTGGCGTCTGCTGGCAAAACCAGTGTCATCAAAATCCCGATGAGGAACAGCCTTCTCATCAAAAGTAAGCCCCTCCGCTCACCTGAGCGATCGATGATGGTCCAACCTGACAACCTGCTCAGAAGACCACTGGGCTGGGGTATCAGCGACACCAGCATTGACCCCCGATTCTAGCGCAATCTCCATGCACAAATGTCTCGGAATCTTCATAATCTCTGTACCTCGACCCCGCCGGTGTTAACCTTTCCACAGCTTTAGCGACCAAGTTTTATGTCCCTGAAAAAGCCAACTCGCCGCGAATTCCTCGTCGCGGGTTCAACCGCGGCCCTCGCTGCCGCGGTGCCTGCTGATACATCCGATGCCGCATCTCTGGCAGACGCAGCCCCACCCCCCTCCGCGCCCGATCGTGAACCGCTGCCTTTCTCTTCGGCAGACCTGCTACAGCCCGGCCCGCAGCGGACCTTCAGCGGAGATAAGGCCACCCAGGTCGCGATGCCTATCGGAGGTTTGGGCGCCGGATGCGTCTGCATCAATGGTTCTGGGGGCTTGCAGGACTTCTCGATTCGCACGCGTCCCGAGTCCACTGCTCTACCATCTGGCTTCAGTTCCAATTCCGGCGAAGCTGCCTTCGCCATTCTTCATGTAAAGGGTACGTCCCCTGTAACCAAGCTCATTGAAGGCCCATTTCCCCCTTTCAAGATTTTTGATCAGGGCCTGCAAGGCCAGGGACTGCGTCGTGGCGGATCGGAGGGCTTTCCTCGTTTTGAGAAGTGCAACTTCCGCGGAGAATATCCTTTTGCCGAAATTCGCTTCGCGGATCAGGTGGTTCCCCTTGATGTATCTCTCATAGCATGGAACCCTTTCATTCCGCTTGACGATAAGAATTCCGGCATTCCCTGCGCGATCCTCGAGTACACCCTGCGCAACCCGTCATCGCATGCCGTCGACTACGAGTTCTCCTATCATCTGTCTCATCTAGCGCCTGGCTGCCGCCCAGACCAGGCCGCCAGCGCCAACAGTGTGATCGCCGGCAAGGGCGCCTTCCTTTTCAACCGGGAATCCCCGAATGCCGAGGCATACGGCAGCGCTACGCTCACGGCGATAGGCGCAAAACCAAAGATCAAAGCCATGTGGCTGCGCAGCCCCGGCTGGGAGTTCGATTCACTCTCCGCCCTCTGGCGCGAAGTCTCTTCTGGTAGTTTCAGCACCAACGACGGTTCAAATACCACGGATAACGCGGGCCGCAACGGCGCTTCCCTTCTGATCGAAGGGCATCTTGGGCCCGGAGAATCACATACTCATCCGGTCCTGATCACATGGCACTTCCCCAATTGCTATCTCACTGAAGGCGGAATTGCAACCGCAAACAGCGGAAAAGCCATTGAAGGTCAGCCTGGCTGTCGGACTGTGCCCGCCGATGCACCGCCGCCCTGGCATCCTTATTACTCCACGCTCTGGAAGGACGCACGCGACGTTGCTGCTTACGTTGAGCAGAATTACGCTGCTCTTCGCACACGGACGATCCAGTTCAAGAACGCTATTTTCAATTCCACTTTTCCGCCGTATGTGCTCGACGCCGTTTCTTCAAATCTCGCGATCTTAAAATCGCCGACCGTTCTGCGCGAGGCCAGCGGCAACGTGTGGGGATGGGAAGGCTGCTTCCCAGATGCAGGATGCTGCCACGGCTCATGCACCCATGTGTGGAACTACGCTCAGGCCCTGCCGCATCTTTACCCGCAGCTCGAGCGTACCCTTCGAGACCTCGAACTCCTTCGCTCCATGGACGACCGCGGTCATGTCAATTTCCGCGGAGCCATCCCCGACGGTCCCGTCGATCACACCTGGCATGCCGCTGCCGATGGCCAACTCGGCGGCATCATGAAAGTCTTTCGTGACTGGCAAATTTCAGGTGACGCTGCCTGGCTGAAACGCATGTACCCACTTGCCAAGCGCTCGCTCGAGTACGGCATTGGTGCCTGGGACCCCGATCATCGCGGCGCGCTTTTCGAACCTCACCACAATACCTACGACATCGAGTTTTGGGGCCCTGATGCCATGTGCACCACGATCTACCTTGGTGCTCTCTGCGCAATGGCGCAGATGGCCAGTGCCGTCGGTGAATCGTCAGATGCCAAGCGCTACGGCGATCTCGCCCAGCGCTCTGCAAAGTTCCTGGATGAGAATCTCTTCATCAACGACTATTACCAGCAAAAGGTGGAGTACCAGGATCTTCACGACAAATCTTTCGCGCAATCAATTGCCCAGGTCGACGAAAAAAGCAGCGAGATGCAACAACTCCTCAAGCGCGAAGGACCGAAGTATCAATACGGCTCCGGCTGTCTTTCCGACGGAGTCATCGGAGCCTGGATGGCCGGCATGTATGGTATCGAAACGCCGCTGTCGCAGAAGAACATCAGGTCGACGCTGCAAGCCATCTTCCGTAATAACTTCAAGACCGACCTCAGTCAGCACGCCAACGCACAACGGCCTGGCTATGCCATGGGCCACGAGCCCGGGCTGTTGCTCTGCAGTTGGCCTCGCGGAAATAAGCCGACGCTGCCCTTTGTTTACTCCGACGAAGTTTGGACAGGCATCGAATACCAGGTCGCCTCACACCTCATTCATGAAGGATTTGTCGAAGAAGGCCTCACCATTGTGAAAGCTCTCCGCATCCGTTATGACGGACGCACGCGCAACCCGTGGAACGAATACGAGTGCGGCAACTGGTACGCCCGGGCAATGTCGAGCTTCGCGTTGGTGGGCGCTCTCTCCGGCTTCCGGTACTCCGCAGTCGAGAAAGCTTTGCACTTTGGACCGAAGCTAAAGGTGCGGCCCTTTGTGAGCTTCTTCTCAACCGCGACAGGCTATGGCACGATCGCGCTCGACAACCGAGTAGTGACTGTAAGCATGATCGAAGGCGAACTGCTCATCGAAAAACTCCTCCTCACGGATGGAGAGGGTACTCGATCGTTGGACTGGAGAGCCAGCGCCCGCGCGGGTAGTCCTGCTGCAAAATCGATCTAGCCGGCATTCGCACACCCGGATCAATCACTGACGCAAACGCGCTTCGACGTTACCATGTAGCTCGTGCACGAAACCTACCGCCTCGGCGACATCCTCGCTAACTCCATCACCCATGGAGTAGGCGCTGCGCTTGCCCTTGTCGGCGCGACGTATCTTATTATCGCCAGTACCCGCGGCTCGGCATCGATTATTGCGAGTTGTTCAATTTTCGCGTCCACGCTCGTGCTCGTCTATCTGTGCTCCACGCTCTATCACTCCCTGGTTCGCACCCGCGCGCGCCACGTATTTCATGTTCTCGATCACTCTGCCATCTATCTGCTCATAGCTGGGACCTACACGCCCTTCACCTTGGTTTCGCTTCGCGGCGCCGTAGGATGGACGCTATTTGCGATCGTCTGGACGCTCGCCATCGCCGGCATCATATTCAAGAGCTTCGCGGTCGGACGGTTCGCGGCGGCCTCCACGGTCGTCTACCTTTTCCAAGGATGGGTCGTTGTCTTTGCTGCACGCCCCTTGATTCATGCCATCGGTCCACAAGGCCTGCTGTGGCTTGGTGCAGGAGGCGCGGCTTACACGCTGGGAATCATCTTCTTCGCCATGGATCGTATCCCTTATTTCCATGCGGCGTGGCATCTGTTTGTTCTCGCCGGCAGCATTGCTCATTATTTCGCGATCCTCTTCTACGTGATTCCCCGCATCTGAAGAAACCCAGGCAGAGTGAATGCCGAAGTGACGTGGGAGGACTCAGGTATAGCGACCCTTGGGAGGGACAAAACCTGCGCGAAACAAATTAGGTGCGGCGGTTGTGCTATGGGTCCTAATGCAGAAGACCCCGGCCTGAGCCGGGGTCTTCGTTTGCACCGAGGTTAACGTTAGAACTCCAGGCGGAGCGCAAGCTGAAGCACACGTGCCGTGTTGCTCGTTGCCGTGATGACACCAAAAGCATCCGAACTTTCCGTGATGTCGTTGGTGGGCGTGCCGAAGCTCGGATGATTAAGAGCATTGAAGGCGTCGGCGCGGAACTTCAGAGCAACCGCTTCTTTATAGACTGGGAAAGCCTTGCCCAATCCTAGGTCGAGGTTGAAATAGGAAGGTCCACGAAGACTGTTGCGCGACCCGATCTGGAACCCAATCGGTCCCACGAAGTCGTTGGTCGCTGGAGCGTCTTCACCCCTGAACGCCCAAAGGGTACCATCGGAACCCTTGTGGATGCTCATTTTCAGGTCGCTCTTGGGTCCGACAAGGATTGCCGGAGCGCTATTGGCATAGCCGGCTACAAAGGCGCTCGTGGTTGCAAAGAAGGCATTGCCCGTGTGCCAGCTTGGAAGTCCGCTGATTGACCAGCCGCCGATAGCCTCGTTCAGCCAGAAAGGCGCGCTTCCGGCAACTTGCTTGCCACGACCAATCGGAAGCTCCCAGAGGAAGTTGCCGTTGAAGTAATGTTTCACGTCAAAATCAGAGTTGCCCCGGCACAGCTGAGGCCGAACCACGTCGCAAATGAATCCGTAGCCCCCGATTGCAGGCGCGTTCGCGATCACGGATACGTTGTCGATTGAATGCGACCAGGTGTAATTCAAATCAAACGACAGGCCATGATTCATGTTCTTGTGAAGGGTCGCCAGCAGCCCGTGATAGTTCGAAATACCCTTGTTGGTGTAGTAAGTGAACTCTGAGAACTGGGAACCCATGCCCACGTTGTCCGGGATCAAGGGAACACTTGCGAGCGCCTGGATCGTATCCGCGAAGTCGCCGCGATATGCCAATGTTCCAAGATACTGGGTGACAATCGAGGTGTAGTTGGGAACTCCAAAGTCGCCGGGTGAGTAGAATCCAGAGGCCACGCCCTGATTTTCAAACCACGGCTGAGCGGGAACCGTAGTGGGATCAGCATCTGGGTTCTGTCGAATCCACTGGGTGACATTGGCGAATGCCTGAGACATGGGCTGTCCCGATTGCTTGTCGACAAATTCAATCAACTGGTTGGCATCTGCCTGGCCAAGCAGTTTCCGGCCGAGGCGACCAACGTAGTTCGTCTTGAGCAGAAATCCGCCCTTGAATTCGTGTTGCACGCCCACTGAGAACTGAACGTTGTAGGGCGTCTTCAAGTGCTTATCGACACCCTCGTTGAACGCCTGTCCATTCGCAAGTCCGAACGGGAATCCACTATCAACATACGGGGTATATGGAGACGTGAGCGCCGCTGGAGCGGGCGGAGCCGGCGGCGGACTGTCGAGGCCGGTGAATCGCGGATCCGTTTGAAGCGATCCAACCGGATCACCCGTTATGCCGAAAGGCTCGTTTGCGCTTGCTTGGAAAAGGTAGGAGTACTGAGAAGCCTGGTACTGGATGGCATTCACGATCGTGTGATCGTAGATAACGGCCGCACCGGCATTCAGAACGGTCTTGCGGTCGGAACCCGGGCTCCACGCAATCGCCAGGCGGGGAGCGAAATTGTGGTTCTGCGGATCAAAGTAGCCCGGTCCGTGATTCGCTTTGCCGCCCAGCACGTAGCTGACGCACGGCACGCCCTGGCCGACGGTCGAATTGCAATCTGTACCCGAGCCTCCTATGCCAGCTGCGCTCTGCGCGAGACGAGCGTTGAACAGCGTATTGAAGTCAGTGTCGGGAACTGACTCGATGCCATGCACCTCATAGGGCACGGTGTAATTCTGCCAGCGGAGACCATAGCTCATCGTGAACGAGGGCGTCACCTTCCAGGTGTCTCCGACATACAGCTCGGTTTCGTAATACCGGAAGTGCGACCGCGAACCCGTACCTTGCGGAAGCAGATTGCCCTTCGCATCGTAATTGAAGGTAGAGTCAACTGACTGATAACGGCCAAGGGCAAGTGCGTACACCTGGTCGAAATCCGCCCTTCCGGTGCTGGCCAGATCGGAAGGACGTATCTGGAACTCGCCCGGCCCCGTTTTAAGCGAAGAAAGGCGTCCCCCCAGCCCAACCGTCGGCGAGTTGTAATCGAGAATTGTGTAGTCGGTGGGATTCAGATACTTGAAGGTGCCGCCGAATGATATCGAGTGCCTTCCCGTTGTCCACGAGAAATCGTCGCGGATCACCGGTACGGGGTAAATGCGACCCTGTGCATTAATGGCGCTGCTATATGCAGCCGAAAGGAAGTTACCTCCTGCCGGCAGGCCACCGAAAATGAACTGGTCGGCGCCCGTCGGGTTATAGGTGGCAGGGAAACTGTAATCTGTCACAGTTTCACCGAAAGATGCCTGGTTGATCTTGTTGTTGCCGATCGTCCAGGTGTGCCCCACAACCCACGCATGGCTTTTGTCGAGGAAGGGATGCGTCTCAGGATCGCCAGGGAACTGGATGGCGCTCTGCGTCGCGTTTTCGCGCGCAAACGTTACACGTCCCCACAGCTTTTGGGTATCTTTCAAATTGAAGTCCACGCGACCAACGTAGTCATTTTCAACGAGCGGAAACGGAGCGTTGAAGATGAACCCGGCGTAGTTAATTCCATCGCCACGGGAAAAGTCATTCGGTTCGGGATAACGGCTCGTGAAAAGACTCTGCAACGCCGAATTGAATCCGATACCCAACGGATCGTGAGCGGCGATGTCCGCCGCAGTCATCGTGGTAACTCCGCCAGCAGTGTTGTGGTAGGCCACCAGTCCGTTCCGCAGAGTGTCCATAGGGACGGTTCGCTTTACGAGATTCGAGAGTGTGTCGCGACGGCTGTTCCAGTCAAAAAAGAAGAATGCCTTGTCGCGCTTGATGGGACCACCCAGATTGCCGCCAAACTGGTTGCGAATGAGTGGAGGGCGCGGCACGTTGTTATTGTTGTTGAACCAGTCATTGGCTTCCAGAGCCGTGTCGCGGTGATACTCCACCAGCGCTCCGTGGAAGGCATTCGTTCCACTCCGCGTCACCAGGTCATATTGCCCGCCGCCACCCTGTCCCGCGCTTGAAAGCGGCCCAGCCGAAACTCCGCGGAATTCCTGCACCGAATCAACCGGAGCATTGCCAACAATTGCACCGAAGTTGCCCGTTGCAAGGTCATTCACATCCAGCCCATCAAGCGTTACGTTGCTCTGATCCGTGCGGGCTCCCGTGACCGAACCGTCGAGCGTAACCCCAGGTTGCTGGAAGAAAAGTGCACGTGGGCTGTCTCGATTCGCGACCGGCAGGTTGTTCAGGTCCTGCACTTCGAAATTGTTGCCGACCGTCGCGTCTACTGTATCGAGCGTGACCGTCTCAGCCGTAGCCGAAACGGTTACGGTCTGCAGATTGGCTCCCACTGGCAACTTGGCGTTCTGCGTTCGGGTCGTATTCACGTTCAGATACATGCCGGTAATGACAACCGGCTGAAAACCTGCACCCGTGAACGTGATTTTGTCTCCAGGCCCCGGTTGCACATTTGAGATCGTGTATGAGCCATCCGAGTTAGATTCGCCCTTGTATTCGACGCCGGTTGCCGGATTCTGCAGCAGAATGCTCACGCCCTGAACAACGGCCCCCGTCTGATCTGTCACGGTA
>Ga0157375_10003369_pt1 | contig 13854 bp, 10 predicted proteins | sample M35metaG_FD_115311 | JGI IMG/M metagenome (GOLD analysis project Ga0157375, IMG submission 115311) | Miscanthus rhizosphere microbial communities from Kellogg Biological Station, Michigan, USA - M3-5 metaG | ecosystem: Host-associated > Plants > Roots > Rhizosphere > Soil | place: USA: Michigan...
GAAACAGCCAAATTACCAGCATTACGCTTGAACAAAGCCGGGTCGTCGTGGCCGGTGGGACGTCGGGAATCGGCTTCGCCGTAGCCGACGCTGCGGCGCGTGCCGGAGCGGAAGTCATCATCGCTTCGAGCAACCCGGCGCGCGTCGCGGACGCACTCGAGAGACTGCCTCGGGGCACGCGCGGCGAGACCCTCAACTTCACCGACGAGGAGCAGGTGCGAGCGTTCTTCGCGCGCGTCGGTGCATTCGACCATCTCGTCTATACCGCCGGGGAGTCGCTGCTTCTGCAGACCCTTGCCGATCTCAGCATCGAAGCCGCGCAGCGCGCCTTCGAAGTGCGTTACTGGGGTGCGCTCAAGGCGGTCAAGCATGCGACTCCGCACATTCGTCCGGGCGGCTCCATCACGCTGACGAGCGGCGTGGCCTCGTCGCGCCCGCTGCCTACGTGGACAATCCCGTCCAGCATCCTGGGCGCAATCGAATCGCTCACACGCACACTCGCCGTCGAACTTGCGCCGCTGCGTGTGAACGCCGTCGCACCCGGCGTCCTGCGCACTGCCCTGTGGGACAACATGAGCGAAGCCGACCGCGAGGGTCTCTATGACCATATCGCGGGCAAGATGCCGGTACGCCGGGTCGGAGAGGCGAGCGACGTTGCGCGCACGTACCTCTATCTGATGCAGCAGGGCTTCAGTACGGGTCAGGTGATCGTGGTCGACGGCGGCCACGTGCTCGTCTGACCGAAGGCAACTCGCTAGCCACGCGAGTTGCCATCGGTGCCGTGATCCGTGGCGACCCGTTCTTCTGCCAAAGCTGAGCGTGCATCAGTCCGGCCGCGTCGCGGGTCACGAGCGCTTGCTGAAAGCATGAGGCCAGATCGCTGACAGCGGGAGAACGCTCCGGAATCTCGTTTGCGCATCAGCACCGAAAGCTTGCAATATCATTACGAACGCGCTTTAATGAGGTCTCGGTAGCCCGGGCGTGATTTCGTCTGCTCTCATCCAAGGACCCTGTCGTGCGTATCGCTTTGAATCCTTCTCCCGCATCACGCCATCTTTCGGCTATTGCCGCAAGGGTGGGCTGCGCGCGTGAAGTATCGGAGACCGCGAAACGCATTCGGAGCCGCGCTTGTCCCGCGGACAAGTCGGCAATTCCTTCCGCCCGGTTCTGCGCCTGACATTCGAAGGTCAGACGCAAGCCGGGCCTCCTCTCCAGAAAACAACGACTTTAACGAAGCGGCGCTTGAATCGAGCGCCCGTGTCGGCATGGCCGGCTCGTTCGAGTTCGCTCAAGCGCGGGATTCAATCCAAAGCAAGTCGTGTCGCGCCGCTCGCGGTGTGACCGTTGTCGCCTTCGAATTCCTCATGTGTTGACTCTGTAACCTGTACTCGTCCCGGAGGCACGTATGCCGTTGGCCAAAGTCGATTCTTACCCGGATGCAAGCCGGCGCTCGGAAGGCTCGAAGATCCTCTCGGAATCCGACAGGCTCCGACTCGAACAGTACGCACATCGGCGGGGCACGTCCCCGATACAGCGTTCGTTGCTGGAGGAACTCGAGGCGACAGCCGTGTTCGTCGAATCCGCCGACATGCCCCCGGACGTCATCACGATGAACACGGTCATCGAATGCGTGAGCGTCGGGGCTACGGATATTCATCAGTGGACGCTGGTCTATCCCGATGAGGCGGACTACGAGTCGGGCCGTCTGTCCGTTCTGTCACCGACAGGGATCGCATTGCTCGGCGCACGGTGCGGGCAGACGGTCGACTGCCGCGCGCCGAGTGGCGCGCTGATCCGATACGCCATCAAGCGGATCGTGTTTCAGCCCGAGCACGCCCGCATGGCCGATTGAGTTGCATCGCGCGCCGTGCATGCGGCGGGATCGGGCAGGCGGGTCGCGCGATGGCGGCTCCGCTGAAGCAGCATGCCGGAGGGTAAGTAGACGGCGCACGGGAATCGTCAGCATCGCCGCGTCCGCGATGAGCGCCCGGATCGGCAAAGCGCGGGCTACCGCCGCGCGTCTCCCTCAACCACGCCGTGCGCACAATCGACGAGCGCCTGGATCAGCCGTGCGCGCACGGACCCGCGAGGCCACAGCACACCGAAGCGCCGTGGCGCCGACGGCATCGGCAGGGGCAAATGAACGATGCGCAATCCGCGCGTGATCGGCGACGCGATATCCGGCGCGAGCGACACCCCGAGACCCCGGTCCACCATCAAGGCAATCGCGGCAAGCGAACTCAGTTCGAAGCGCTCGGTCGGCACGATGCCCTCGCGGCGCAGGTAGCGATCCGCTTCCTTGCCGCCGGCCAGCGTGCGGTCGTAGCGAATCAGCGGCTCGCTGCGCAACAGATCGTGCGGCGCGCGTTTGCTGAGCCGCTGCGGTGCGAGCACGACAAGCGGCTCTTCCCTGAGCAGCGCCCACACGAAGTTCTTCGGCACCGTGAAGCTTGGATGCGTGCAGACAGCCGCGTCGATGTCTCCGCGCTTGAGCGCCTCGTACAACTCCATCGACGTGCCCGATTGAATGAACATCTTCACCTGCGGATGCGTCTTCACGAAACGCGCGAGGATTTCGGGCAGCAGGCTGTGCAGCGCGGTGTTGATCGTGCCAAGGCGCAACTCACCGGTGGCATGTTCATGGTTGACGACTATTCTCAGGTCGGCCAGTTCCCTCAACAGCCCGCGAGACTGGGCGACGATGCGCATGCCTGCCGCAGTCGGCGCGACGGTGCGGCCCGAGCGCGCGATGAGCGTTGCACCCAGTTCTCGTTCGAGCGCACGCAGTTGCTGCGCGACCGCAGCCGGCGACACGTCCATGCGCCGTGCGGCTTCCGCCATCGATCCGGTCTCGACCACCAGAAGAAAGCTCTGCAGGAACGCGGTTTCCATAAAGAAAGTTTTGCTTAATTGTGAACGCAGATTCTACCGCTTTATCTTTGCTGTCAGCGTGTCTAGACTGCCCTGCATGAAAAGCAAACTCTTCGTTCCCGCCTCTCGCCCCGAGCTGTTCGAGAAGGCATTGGCGAGCGCCGCCGATGCCATTTCCTTCGACCTGGAAGACGCGGTCGCGCAAGCGCGCAAGGCCGAGGCCCGCGCTGCCCTGCGTCACTTTCTGATGGCGCAGGCGAGCCGTTCGCCGCGCAAGACGATCATCGTGCGCGTGAACGCGGTCGATTCGCCCCATTTCAAGGCCGACGTCGAAGCGATCGCGCATGACGGTGTCGCGCTCGTGAACCTGCCGAAGCCACGCGATCCGGACGACGTGCGTGAAGCTGTCGACGCGCTGTCGGCGGCGGAACGCGCAAACGGCGTCGCGCAACCGATCGGCGTTTTGCTGAACATCGAAACGCCGTCTGCGTTGCGCCGCGCGCATGAGCTCGCGAGCGCGCACGAACGGGTGCGTGGTTTGCAGCTTGGCCTCGCCGACCTGTTCGAGCCACTCGGCATCGCGCGCCGCGAACCGGCGGCCATTCAGCAGGCCATGTTCCAGCTGTCGCTCGCTGCGGGCGAGGCGGGCGTCTTTGCCTACGACGCGGCATTCGCCGACATCAAGGATCAGGACGGCTTCAGACGCGAAGCCGAGCTTGCGCGCAATCTGGGGTTCATCGGCAAGAGCTGCATTCACCCGAGCCAGATCGCGCTGGCCAACGCCGTCTTCCGACCGAGCGACGACGAACTGGCGCACGCGCAGCGCGTGGTCGATGCGGCGGCCGAGGCAGACGCAAAAGGGCTGGGCGCCTACGTCGTGGACGGCAAGATGGTGGATGCGCCCTTCGTCGCGAGAGCGCGGGCCGTCCTTGCGCAAGCGAACCGGGAGGAACGGCCATGACACGCCCTTCGCGCCGCCCGGCCGCGACCGACGCAACGCGCGGGCCGCTGACCGGCATTCGCGTGCTCGACCTGAGCGCGTATATCGCCGGCCCCTATGGGTGCAGCCTGCTTGCGGACCAGGGCGCCGAGGTCATCAAGATCGAGCCGCCCTCAGGCGACAACCTGCGCAAGTATCCGTCGACGCTCGAAAGCGAAAGCCGCGCGTTTCTCGGCGTCAACCGCAGCAAGCTCGGGCTTGCGCTCGATCTGAAGCAGCCCGACGGACTCGCCGTGCTGAAGAAGCTGGCCGGGCAGGCAGACGTACTCGTGCACAACTTTCGCCCCAGCGTGCCGGACCGCCTTGGCATCGGCTACGAAGCGCTGAGCGCGATCAACCCGCGCCTCGTCTATTGCGCGGTCACGGGTTATGGTGAAAGCGGACCGCTCAAGGACAAGGCCGGCTACGACCAGGTGCTGCAGACCATGACGGGCATGTGCGCGATGCAGGCGAAGCGCGGCGGGCCACCCGAGATCCTGTACGGATCGATCGTCGACTACTACGCCGCCGCGCTCGTGGCGGGCGGCGTCGCTTCCGCGTTGTATGAACGCGAACGCAGCGGGCGGGGCCAGTATGTCGGCGTCTCGCTGCTGCGCAGCGCGCTTGCGATGCAGTCGGCGCGCATGATCTGGGCCGACGAAGAACCACGGGACGTGGGACGCGACATGCGCTCGGGCGGCATCACCGGCCTGCATCCCACGCGCGAGGGATTTCTCTATATCTCTGCGAATACGCCGCATTTCTGGCAGGCTTTGTGCCGCAAGACAGGACTCGACGAACTTGCCGCCGACACGCGCTTCGATTCGGTCAGGAAGCGCGCCGAGCGCGTCGATGAAATCGTGCCGAGGCTGCATGCCGCGTTGCAGGCAAAAAGCGCGCTGGAATGGGAGGCGCTGTTCGGCGAGGAAGTGCCGTGCGCAGCGGCGCGCACGGTCGAAGACATGTTCGACGATCAGCAGGTGCTCGCCGAGGACATGATCGCGCACTTCGATCACCCCGCGGTGGGGGGATATCGCGGCCTGAAGCGCTCCATCCGCTTCGGGCGCACGCCGGGCCCCGACCCGTTCGCGGCGCCGGTGTTCGGCCAGGATTCGGACGACGTGCTGGCGCAAAGCGGCTGCACCGATGATGAGATCGCCGGGTTGCGGGCAACGCAAGCAATCGGCGGGCAATGAGCGCCCGAGTGCCCGACGCCGCGTCGGGCGCTCGCATAAGAACACGGAGACGACGAATGGCAGCCGAATCAATCACGCCCGCGCTTGCATGCGATTCGCACATGCATGTGTATGACGCCCGCTTTTTGCGCGAGGGGGCTTTGGGCAAGCTCGTTCCGAACGCCACCGCGGACGATTACCGCGAGCGCTTCCAGGCACGCATCGGCACGCGCCGCACGGTGGTCGTCACACCGCGCCTATACGATGTGGACAACAGCGTGACGCTCGATGCGATCGCCCGCCTGGGCGCTGCGCACACGCGCGGCGTCGGCGTGCTGCGCCCCGACGTGACTGACGCCGAACTCGAGACGCTCCACGAGGGAGGTATCCGCGGCATCCGCTTTACCCTCTACACGCCGGCGCAGGCCGTCGTCGACTTCAGCATGGTCGAGCCGTTGTCGCGGCGCATCGACGAACTCGGCTGGCATGTCCAGTTGCACTGGACCGCAGAGCAGATCGCCGAGCACGAGGCGCTGCTCGATCGCTTGCCGTCGCGCATCGTGTTCGATCATCTCGGCCGCCTGCCCTTGCCCGCGGGCACGGCGCACCCAGCCTTCGCGATCATCAGCCGCCTGATGGAGCGCGGCCGCGCGTGGCTGAAACTGTCGGGCCCCTATCTGGATTCGCTCATCGGGGAAGCGGGTGGCTACGGGGACATGGCGCCGATCGCAAAGGCATGGGTGCGAACCGCGCCCGACCGGCTGGTGTGGGGCAGCGACTGGCCGCACGTCACGGAAGGGGGCAACGCCGACGACAAGCTGTTGTTCGACCTGCTCGCCGACTGGGCGCAGAACGACAAGCTGCGCGAAAGGATACTCGTCGACAATCCCGCGGAGCTTTACGGATTCTGAGCATCGCCCCTGAACACACTACACCGACAACCACACGGAGACACCTGATGACCGCCTGCTCGACGCGAGGCACGCGATGAAGCCCGCTAGCGCCTCGCATTCGCCCACCGCCAACACCCGCTTTACCGACGCCACCATTCGCCTTTTCGAACGCGTCATCCCCGACCCGTTCGTGCTCGCGATCCTGATTACGGTGATCGTCGCAGTGGCGTCGGCGCTGTTCGCGCCGCATGCTTCGTTCGTGCGCATCGTGGGCGGCTGGTACAAGGGTTTCTTCGACATTCTGACGTTCGCGTTCCAGATCACGCTCGTGCTCGTCACGGGCCACGCGTTCGCGCATGCGCCGCCGGTGCAGCGGCTCTTTCGCGCAGTGGTGTCGATTGCGCGCACGCCGGTGCAGGCGTCGACGCTCACGTTCCTTTCGGTCGCGGTCGCGTCGTTCTTCAACTGGGGCTTCGGCCTCGTCGTTGCGGCGCTGCTTGCGCGCGAGGTGGCGAAGCACATGCGCGTCGACTTTGCATGGATCGTCGCCGCGGGGTTCTCGGGCTGGGTCGTCTGGGCAAGCGGCATTTCGAGTTCGATCGCGCTCGCGCAATCCACGCATGGCAGCGCGATGAACGTCGTCGAGAAGCTGACAGGTCAGGTGCTGCCGTTCAACGCTACCGTGTTCACCACGTTCAATCTGGTGCCGGTGATCGTGATGCTGGTCTGCGTGCCGATCGTGCTCGCATTGCTCAAGCCGCGCGACGAAAACGCGGTGGTGCTCGATCTGGACAAGAATCCCGACCCGCCCGTGCGCGTGCGCCCGCGCGGCAAGCTCACGCCGGCGCAATGGATCGAGCATTCGCGGCTGGGAAGTGCATTCATCGGACTGGCTGGCCTTTCTTTCATCGTCATGGCGCGGGTCGAGCACGTCGCAGGCTTTTCCGGCGTCAACGCCGTGATCTTCGTGATGTTCTGCGCCGGTGTCGTGCTGCACGGCTATCCGCTGGCCTACGCCGATGCGGTGAAGAATGCCGCGCGCCAGACCGGCTCGATGATGCTGCAGTACCCGCTCTACGGCGGCATCATGGGCATCATGGAGGCGACCGGCCTGCCCGATGTGCTCGCGCATTTCTTCATTGCGATATCGAACGCGCATACGCTGCCGTTCTGGAGCTACGTCTGCTCGCTCATCGTCACGTTCCTCGTGCCGAGCGGCGGCGGTCACTGGGCCGTGCAGGGTCCGTTCGTCGTGCCGGCCGCGGTCGCGCTGCATGCGTCGGTGCCGGGCACGACGATGGCCGTCGCGATGGGAGAGCAGGTGTCCAACATGATGCAGCCGTTCTGGGCCGCGCCCGTCGTCGCGATGGCCGGGATCGGCGTGCAGCGCGTGCTCGGCTACACGGTCATGACATTCCTGCTCGGCAGCGTGGTGTTCGGCGCCGCGTTGCTGCTGCTCATCTGAACGCGACTGCCGGTCACGATAATCCGAACGAGGAGACTGAATTCATGCATCGCCGTCATTTCATCGCGTCGCTCGGCGCGCTCGCAGCGAGTGCGGCTGCGGCGGGGTTGGCGCCCGCGCTTGCGCAGAGCCTGCCAGGCGCCGGCCAGCGCAATCTCGCGCAACGCCTCGCCGCCTACGCAGCGGCCCTGCGCTACGAGGATCTCGACGACACGACCGTCGAACTGGCGAAGACTCATCTGGCAGACGCGCTCGGCTGCGGCGTGGCCGCTTTCGCTGAGAAGCCGGTCAAGATCGCCCGCACGGTCGCGCTGGCACAGGGAGGCAACGGCACCGCTACCGTGCTGGGCACCCGCCTGCGCACGTCGCCCGATCTGGCGACGTTTGCGAACGGCGCGGCGATGCGCTACTACGACCTGAACGATGTGTACGCGGGAAAGGAGATCGGGCATCCGAGCGACAACATGTCCGCGTGTCTCGCGCAGGCCGAAGCAATGGGCGCGAGCGGGCGCGACCTGATCGTTGCGGTCGTGCTGGCGTACGAGATCGATTGCCGGCTCATGGATGCCGCCTCGATCAGCCAGCATGGCTGGGATCATCCGAACTTCAGTCTGCCTGCCGCGGCGCTCGCGGCCGGAAAGCTGATGAAGCTCGACGAGGCGAGACTCACGGAGTCGGTCAATCTCGCCATCAACGGACATCTGGCACTGAACCAGACACGCGTGCAGACGATCTCGAACTGGAAGGGACTCGCCGATGCCGACGCGGCGCGCAACGGCGTGTTCGCTGCGGCTCTGGCCCGCGAAGGGCTGACGGGGCCGTCGCCCATATTCGAAGGCGATGCAGGCTTCTTCAAGCAGGTTTCCGGACCGTTCACGCTCGACACGAACACCTTCGGCGGACGCGGCCGACCGTTCCGGATCCGCGATTGCTCGGTGAAGTTCTACCCAGCGCAGGCGCTCACGCAGACGGCGATTGCAGCGGGCATCGACGTCGCGCAGCAGGCGGGCGACATCAGCCGGATCACGGCGGTGGAGATCAGGACATCGCACGAGGGGTACTTTTCCGCCGGCATGGACGCGGAAAAATGGGCGCCGGAAACGAGCGGAACCGCCGATCACAGCCTGCCCTACGTGACGGCCAAAGCGATGTTCGACCGCGATATCGGCGTTGCAAGTTACAGCAACGCAGCGCTGCATGATCCGAAGCTGCGCTCGTTCATGAAGAAAATCCGCGTGATCGACGATCCGGAGATGACGAAGCTGTATCCGAAGTATTACGCGACCGTGGTGAGCGTGACGCGGGACGATGGACAGGTATTCAGCAAACAGGTCGACGATATTCCCGGGTCCGCCACCCGGCCCATGCAGCGCGCGGACTTCGAGAAGAAGTTCAGGAAGAACGTCGAGCCGTTGATCGGCTCGGCATCTGCCGGCGAGGCGCTCGGCGTACTCTGGGATCTGGAGCGGCGCAATCGGGCGTCGGACGTTTTTTCGCCGCTCGTCATCCGGGGCTGAACGCCTGTTGATCGGCTGCGCACGCTGCAGTCGAAGCGGCGGGTTCAGGCCGCAAACCCGGCCCATACATCGGGCCGAATGTTACCGGCTCATCACCGGTGTCCGCTTCAATGGTGCGCGGTCGCGTAACGCAGCAGTTCCGCTGCCGCGCGCGTTTCGCATCGCTTTTGCTTGGTCAGCCAGCGAACGGCATGATGGACCGCCGCCTTGTCGTGAAGGTCCGTCGCGACGTCGCGTACCACTTCCTCGCTCGCGACGACTTCGCTAAGCTTTCCGAGCTTTTCCTGGGTCGCGGCCAGATGCTCGATCGCGGCCCGATGATCGGCTTCGAGCACCGGCGCAAAGAACTCCAGCAAGTACTTCAGCTTGCTGGCCGCTTCCTCGACGCCGTGGAGCGCCTTGTAGCCGATATGCTTCGTGCGTCCGGCTCGCCTCTCTTTCTTTTTCAGGTCGGCGTTGGCGAGCGCGACGCGCAACTGCGCGAACTCCTTGAGCGAAGGATTTTCCGCGCGGGATTCGAGGCGGCGCCGCGCGTCCGCCAGTGCGCGCCGCAGCGTGACGTCCAGTTCGGCTTTGCGTATCGTGGCCCAGCTTTCGGCAGATGCGTAGCCGCGTCGCCCGTCGATGGTTCGCAACAGCGAACCGAGCGATGCGTTCGGCTTCTTCGCACGCGCGAGGACATCGCACACCACCTCGAGGTTGCGCGGCTTGCCGGCGATGTCGGCGAACTGCTTGAACCGCTTGCTCGCGGCTTTGGCAGCCTTCATGTCGAGCAGCGGCTCGAAGGCCCACCAAAGTATGCGCAGACGCTGCAAGGCGAGGTGAAGCTGATGAAGCGCTTCCGCGTCTACGGTGGCCGTCATCTGCTCGGTGCGGCGCAACGCTTCGCTTGCGGCGGGCGCAGTCAGAATGACGAAGGCGTCAGCGACGGGCTGCTGGGCCAGGACGGCCAGGTCGTCATCCCCGATCATGCGTGTCTGCTTTCGGGATTCGACCGTTGACAGGGTAACTGGACTGATTTGGGCATTCATGTAGAGACGTTCTGTGTCATCGGTCGGGCGGTCGCGCAAGGCGCTTTTCAGCGCTTAATAACTTCGTCACTATCGATGTGTAAACCGCGTTCCGAGGGGAACATAGGCGTGCTTGATGACAACCCGATGACAGCGGACAAGTAAGCACGACACGCTGCGTTGTCCGGACGATTAATCCGGATAATGTGAAATAGCGCAGTGGATTGTTGCCGGCTTGCGGTGCCGCCGGCTCATGCGCATTTTCATGGCGCGCCATAAATCCTTCATCGATTTGTCATGAGGCGGGCCTGGCTTTTACCCATGAGGCGGCGAGCGGCTTTTGATGGAGTTGCCCGCGTTCAAGCTCTGGTCTCTCGCGGGCCGTGCGCGTTTCGCTGCGTGAGCCGGATCGATTGCGCCGAAAACGTGCTTGATATGCGCTACCTCTGGCATCCGCAGGCCGGCGCGCAGCAGCGCGCCTTTTTCACGCGGACAGGCTTTTCCAGGCACTTTTGCTTTCAGTCAGGCGATCCCAGCTTCAACTCCTCCGTGGTGGCCGGGCGTTTCGTCGCGCACTCGGCCGCCCGTTTGCGGCACGTTGCATTCCTCGCACCATTTTCGGTGACGCCGGCGGCGCTCGACGAACCGGCACTTTTGCACAGCATCGACGGCAACGGACTCCTTCGAATATTCCTCCTGCGCGAACGACGCATGATCGGTCCGGGCTCAAGCGTTCGCGTCCGGTCGTGCGGCCTGTCTCGTCTCTTCATCGATTCAGTGGACAGCGGCGAGCGCCCGCCATCCTGTTGCGTGACGCAACGACTTGCGAGCAAATGGATATTGGGGAAATGCGTAGCACGATCTAAGATCAGAGACAGTGACTTCGCCGGTGACAGGCCGGGTCGGTTCGCGAACGCGTGCCTGCCGCGCCCTTCAGGAGATCGCGACGATGAACGGAACGCTGATCAGGTTCAGGAACTCGCTTCGTGTTGCCGTCTTGGGCATGGTGATGTTCCATGCCGTGGCGGCACATGCGGCCGAGGTCTCCGGCGCCGGCTCGACGTTCGTTTATCCGCTGCTGTTGAAGTGGGCCGCGACCTACTATGTGAAAACAGGGCAGCTGGTGAGCTACCAGCCCACCGGCTCAGGTAATGGAGTAAGGCAGATCAAGGCCGCGAGGGTCACGTTCGGCGCGTCCGACATGCCTCTCAAGCCGGACGAGCTTCGCGCGGCGGGACTCGTGCAATTTCCGCTGGTGATCGGCGGCGTTGTACCCGTCGTCAATCTTCCGGGCATCACACCCGGGCAGATCCGCCTGAGCGGGCCGCTGCTCGCCGATATCTTTCTGGGCAAGGTCGTCAACTGGAATGACCCGGCAATCGCGGCCATCAATCCGGGCATCCGCTTTCCCGATCGAAAGATCGTCGTCGTTCATCGCGGCGACAGCTCCGGTACGACCTTCAACTGGGTCAGCTACCTGTCGAAGACGAGCAGTGCATGGAACGAAAGCGTCGGCACGGGGACCACCGTCAAGTGGCCGACGGGCGTCGGCGCGACCGGCAACGACGGTATCGCGACCTACATCAGGAATGTCGAAGGGGCGATCGGCTATGTCGAGCTGACCTATGCGTTGCAGCGCAATCTGTCGTACGCGGCGGTGCAGAACAGAAGCGGTACCTATGTCCAGCCCTCCCGCGAAAGCTTCAGCGCGGCGGCGAGTGCGGCGGACTGGTCCCAGCGTCCGGATTTCTACCAGATCGTGACAGACGCTCCCGGCGCAAATGCGTGGCCCATCGCCGGCGTCGTATTCGTGATCCTGCCGCGTGCCGCCAGGGATGCGGCCAGTGCAAAGGCCGCGCTTGCGTTCTTCAAGTGGGCGCTCAACGAAGGGCAGGCGGATGCGGCAGCGGAACACTACGTTGCGTTGCCCGCCGCTCTCGTCAAGCAGATCGAGGCTTACTGGAGCGAGAACATCAAGTGAGCTTCGGATGAAGTCCTGCGCGCTTTAGCGACGCAGGAGATGGTCATCAAGGGCGATATTCTCCGGTTCTTGCCTCGCAGGTTGCGCGCGGCGCTTACGGGACGATCGTATGCTTGTAGTCGTGCGCGGTTTCCTTCACGTAAGACCAGTATTCGTCTTCGTCCGGTTTCAGGCCGAGTTCTCCATTTCGATAGGCGATGGCGAGCGCCAGGTTGGCTTCCGCCAGTTCGGCCTTTCCGGCGAGAACGAGCCAGTGAAGCGCGCGCGTGTCGTCGCGCCGCACGACGCCGTCCTGCCGGTAGACGTTGGCGAGCTGGAACTGCGCTTGCGGTACGCCCGCATTCGCGGCCCGTTCGAGCCATTCAAAGGCGGCGCGCGGGTCCGGCGCGACGCCATATCCGTTTCGATAGATGGACGCAAGGTAAAAGGCCGCGTAGCCCGCGGGCGCGTTGTCGGGATCCGGAGATTCTTCACCGGTGTTCGCCGCATGACGCGTCGCTGCCGCCGCAGCCTTCAGGAGCCACTCGCGGCTTTCCGTATGATCCACGCCCACGCCGCGCAGTCCCTTGAGCAATATCTTGCCGATTTGCAATTGTGCACGCGCGTCGCCGCCGTCAGCAACGCGGCGCAAAAGCGCTACGCCCCGGCGCACGCGTTGCGGATCGGCATCGGATACGAGAACCTGCGCGAGCGCGAGCCGGGCGGCATCGTTGCCGAATGTCTCCGCGATCCGCAGGCGCCACAGGGCTTGCGCCTGCCGTGTCGACATCGCCTGCATCCGCCACTCGTCGACGTGCTCACTGCTCGCCTCGCGCATTGCCACGCCGAAGAGCACGAGGGCAGACGCGGCCACGATCGCGACCGCGACCGAAGCGCCGAGCCATCCGTTACGCGCGCTCATTTGCCCAGATCGATGGAGTACAGCGCGAGCCCCTTTCCGGTTCCATCGTCTGCCTGCACCTGCGAGACATTCATAATGCCTTGCGACTGCGCGAGCGCGACGAGGTTCGGCGCCGACGCGAAGGTGACCGGTCCCTGAGTGGCCGCCTTCGTGAAATGCCAGCTCCGGTCGGCCCCGGTGCCTGCGCTCGTCATCGACTTGATGCGCTTGATGTATGCGATCAGCACGTCACGGTTGGCATCCGGCGATGCGTAGATCGTCTTGCTGCCGTCGAGACCCGGGAAATTGCCGCCTCCGCTTGCGCGATAGTTGTTCGTCGCGACGATGAATGCCTGGTCGCCGGCAACGGTCACGCCCTTGTACGAGAGGTTCCTGATCCGGCTTCCCACAGGCTGGGTGACGTCGATTTCGTAGCTGAAGTCCTTCGACGTGATCATGTCGAAGTTGTAGCCCGGATAGCTGCTCACGAGGGGCTGCGAACTGGTCTTCGCCGGGTCGATCTGGTTGAAGCGCTGGGCTGCGGTCTCGAGCCACGCTTTCAGATCCGCGCCAGTGACCTTCACCGCGTAGACCGTATTCGGATAGAGATACAGGTCAGCTGCGTTGTTGATGGCGACATTGCCTGCGGCGACATCCGTGAAGTCGCTTGCGCCACCGAAGCCGCTCTTGAATGGCGCGCTTACCGAGAGCACCGGAATGCCCGCGTATTCCGGCAGGTTTGCCGCGACATAGTCCGTCACGTACTGCGCCTGCGCCTGGTTGACGATCTCGATCGCGGATACGTCCCCCACGTCGGCGAAGTAGCTCGTCATGCGGAAGTCCGTTGTGCCGACGGGTGTCTTCACATAGTTGATGGTCGCCTCGTGCTCCGACGCGATCGCAGCGGAGATGCCCGGGTCGGCCGCGACGAACGTCTTGTCCGCGTTCTGGATGGGGCGGGCTTCGACCTTCGTGGCGTTCTTGTCGATGTTCCAGGCGCCCTTGCTGTAAGTGAGCGACAGCGCCACCACACCGAGGTGCTTGCCCCAGAAGTTGGCCATCACGGTCGGCACGCCGTTGACC
>Ga0157375_10003372_pt1 | contig 13849 bp, 21 predicted proteins | sample M35metaG_FD_115311 | JGI IMG/M metagenome (GOLD analysis project Ga0157375, IMG submission 115311) | Miscanthus rhizosphere microbial communities from Kellogg Biological Station, Michigan, USA - M3-5 metaG | ecosystem: Host-associated > Plants > Roots > Rhizosphere > Soil | place: USA: Michigan...
AGAAGATAATTCTGCTGATAAAAATAATGATAATGAAGAATTAGAAAATAAAATATCTGTTAGGAAGCTTAAATACACATTTGAAAGTGTTTTTTATGAGTCTTTTGAATCAAATGATGGAACTATTTATAAAACAAGTTATAATGGTTTGTTTTGAGTTTCATTGCTTGCAATATTTTCTAATCTTTTCTGAATAAGTTGTTTTTTATTCTCTAATTCAAGAATTAATGAAGACGTTGAATAATTGTAATATTTTTTAGGTTTATGTAAAAAATGAAAATTTTAATAGATGATATTCAAAAACTTAATTATTTTCTTAAAGGGGATAATTTTCATGAATTTATTCTTGTAAAGTTTTCGACTAAATGATGTTCTCCCTGTAAGGAATTACAAAATGTTATTAATGATTTTGATAAAGAAAGACCTGATGTATTAATTTTAGAAATAGATGCTGAAAAGTCTTTTGAAATTTCTCAAGATCCTGCTTTTAATATTCTTTCCGTTCCAACTATTTTTTTATTTAAAAATGGTGAACTTTTAAGAAGAGTTGAAGGTTATATTGATTTAGAATCTCTAAAAAAGATTTTTTAATCTCTTTTTGATAATAAAAAGGCCCGTTGGTGAAGCGGTCAACACACATGCCTTTCACGCATGGATTCACGGGTTCAAGTCCCGTACGGGTCACCATTAATAATTTAAAAATTGAAAAAGGTTTTATAAATCTTCAGATTGATATCTGAGAAACTTTTCACAAAATCTATAATTAATCTGATTATTTTTAAATAAATTTCAGAGAGGTGTAGTTCAATGGTAGAACATCGGCCTTCAGATCCGATTGTGCGGGTTCGATTCCTGTCACCTCTGCCAGTGAAAATATATAAGAAAAATTGCCCAAATGGCGGAATGGTAGACGCGTTGGACTTAAGATCCAATAGATTTTTCTGTGTCGGTTCGAGTCCGATTTTGGGTACCATTTAATGATAAAAGAATATTATTTAATTTTCTTTCCTTACAAAAATTAATTAAATAATATTCATTTTTAAAATTTTCTCATGAGAAATTGTAGTCTTCTCATTTTTTTATTTCTATATTTTTTTCTAAAGAAACCATTTTAAGATTTTCTTCTATTTCTTTTTCTTTTCCTTCTATTGCTGATTTTATTTCCTTAGGGATTGAGCTTATATTTAAAAAGGTATTTTCTACATTTTGGAAATTTTCTACAATATATTTTGCTCTTTTTTCTCCAATTCCTTGAATACCTTTTATATTATCAACTTTATCTCCCATTAAAGCAAGATAGTATTTGAAATTATTGTGTGAAAAATTATTAATTTTAAAAAATTCTTCAGTTCCAAATTTTTCCAGACTTTTATTTTTGTCATATCTTAAAATATAAACATTTTTGTCTAATAATTGAAATAAATCTTTATCTTGTGAAAATATGTGAAATTCAAAATCTGATTTTTCTTTAAATTTTTTTATAAATGAAGCTATTAGATCATCAGCTTCAAAATTTTTATTGCTTGTGAAGAATAATCCTGATTTATTTATTAAATCTTGAATGTTTTTTAAATGACTAATTAATTCGTCGGAAGATTTTTCTCTGTTTGCTTTATAATCTTTATTAATGACATTTCGAAAAGTTTCTTTACCTTCATCGAATACTATAAAAAGCTTTTCATAATTTTCTTTTTTTATTACACTGATAAATACTTTTAGAAAAATATATACTTCTTTATTTTCTCCCATTCATTCTAACTTTTTTGAAGCATGAAATGTTCTATGAATTAAATTGTTACCGTCTATTATTAAACATTTTTTGGTGTTGATCATTTTATTTTTACTTGCTAATTCTATCATTATGGATATCTTTAAATTTTAACGAGTCCTTGAAAATAAAAAGACTTTATATTTATTAAAAACAAAGTATAGCAATTTTATTATTTGTGATGATTGAATGTCGTTTTGTTCAATCTTTATTTATTTATTTTTTTGCTTAAAACTTTAAACTTTAATCAATTCTTGAATTGTATGGCTAAAAATATTTTAAATAAAACATTTCTATTTTTTAGTGAAAATAATTTAGCAATTTAATTTTAATGAGTATTACTTATCGAGAATTTATTATTAATATGCAAATTGCAAATTGATTGACTTAGCGTTTCTATTATTAAAGGCTTGTTTTGCAACCTGTTATAAAAATCACTGCTTGATTATAAAATTTAGTTATTTCCTAGCTACAATAGGAATAGTTTAATATAAAACTTTTAGATTGTTTTTGAAAAAGTTTCTATTTTTCTAATCGAAAATAGTTCATGTAAAAAAAAGGAAATAAAAATATTATGGCTTTAGCTTTGATGGGAAAGAAAATCGGGATGACTCAAATATTTTCCCCTAATGGAGAATTTTTGCTTCCTGTTACTGTTGTATTAGTTACACCCAATATAGTTTCTTCTATTAAGAATGAAGAAAAAGATGGATATAAAGCTTTACAGTTGGCTTTTGAAGATTGTAAAGAAAAAAGTTTAAATAAATCAGAGATTCAACATTTAGCGAAAAATAATATTTCTGCGAAGAGATATTTGAGAGAAATTCGAAACATGGAAGGATATTCTGTTGGTGATATCGTTGACTCAAGCATTTTCAATGAAGGAGATAAAGTTAAAGTTACTGGAACTTCAAAAGGAAAAGGCTTTGCCGGTGTTATAAAAAGGTATCATTTTTCTAGAGGACCAATGGGTCATGGATCTGGTTATCATCGTGGAGTTGGTTCAATGGGTTCTATTGCAGCTAACAGAGTTTTTAAAGGAAAAAAACTTCCAGGAAGAATGGGAAATGAACAAAGAACTGTTGGAAACTTGACAATTTATAAAATTCTTCAAGACAAGAACATAATTTTAATTAAAGGTTGTGTTCCTGGACCTAAAGATGGTTTATTGATAATCAAAAAGAATGCTTAGTATTTATTTCTTAATGAAAATTATACTTAGAAGGATGGATAATAATTAACAAAAATGGAAAAAGAAATTTTTAGTCAAAATAGTAAAGAGGTTAAATCTATTAAACTTGATCCCAAAGTTTGATCTTACGAATTCTCTCCTCAATTGATTTCTCTTTATAATAGATATAGTCTTTTTAACAATAGGCAAACTATTAGTAAGACGAAGACAAAAGGAGAAGTTTCTGGTGGTGGGAGAAAGCCTTGAAAGCAAAAGGGAACTGGTAGGGCAAGACAAGGTTCTATTAGATCTCCTCAATGAAGAGGCGGTGGAGTTGTTTTTGGTCCTACAGGAGAGCAAAGATATACTATAGAACTTAATAAAAAAGTTAAAAAAAGCGCTCTTAGTTCTCTTCTAAGTAAGAAAATGTCAGAGAAAGAAATTTTAATTGTTGATGAATTAAATCTTAAAAATTATAAAACAAAAGATGCTTTATTTTTTTTAAAGAATTTAAATTTAGAAGAAAAAAAAGTTTTAATTGTTTTATCTTATCCTAATGAGTTAAGTCTTCAAGTAAGAAAATCTTTTGATAATCTTTCTAAAGTTACTTTAACAAGTGCTTCTCAAATTAATGTTTCTAAAATACTTTCTTCTCATTTTGTTTTATTCACTAAAGAAGCTATTTTTGAAATGGAGAAAAGATTAACTAACTAATTAAAAAGTTAGTCAAAAACGATTTTATGTCAAACGAACAAATTATTAAGAAATTTATTCTTACTTGAAAATCTCAAGAACAAAAGAAAAACAATAACATTTATACTTTTTACGTAGATCCCTCTTCTAATAAGTTTCAAATTAAAGAGAAAATAGAAGATCTTTTTAATGTTAAAATTGAAAAAATAAATGTTTCTCGTGAAAAGCCAATATTGAAAAATCCTAAAAGAAATATTTACACTAAACTAAAGAAAAAAGTTTTTGTTAAATTAAAGTCTGGTTATTCAATAGGAGATGCTTTTGAAAGTCAATCTCAAAATCATTCTTCGCCTGTTGAACCATCATTTGCAGAGGTTAAAGAATAATAAATATGAAACATTTGAAACCGATTACAAATTCTAGTCGAAATACAGTTTTAGTAAATTATAAGCAAAAAACATCTTCTATTGTTAAAAAGTATCCAAAAAAACTTTTTGTTAAATTAAATAGTCATTCAGGTAGAAATAATCAGGGTGTTATAACAACTAGACATCAAGGTGGTGGTCATAAAAAAATCTATCGTTTGGTTGATTTCAAAAGATATTCCAAAGATGGCATTGAAGGAACAGTGAAAAGTATTGAATATGATCCATACAGAAACTGTTTTATTTCTTTTATCTCTTATAAAGATGGAACAAGTAGTTTTATTCTTTCTCCCGATGGATTAAAAATAGGAGATAAGGTTATTAGTGGAATTGATGAAAATATTTCGATAAAAGTTGGAAACAATACTACTTTAAAAAATATTCCTGTTGGAACTGATATTCATAATATTGAGCTAAAACCTTTGAAAGGTGGTCAGATTGCAAGAAGCGCTGGTGCTTATGCTCAAATTATAGGTAAAGAAGAAGCAGGAAAATATGTTTTAGTTAGATTGATATCTAAAGAAGTTAGAAAAATTCTAGCTTGTTGTAGAGCTACTATCGGAAGAGTTGGTAATGAAGAACATAGTCTTATCAAACTAGGAAAAGCTGGAAGAAATAGGTGAAGAGGAATAAGACCTACTGTTAGAGGTTCTGCCATGAATCCTATTGATCACCCACATGGTGGTGGTGAAGGTAAATCTCCGATAGGAAGAAAATCTCCACTTAGTCCTTGAGGAAAGAAAACTTTAGGTAAGAAAACTAGAAAAATTAATAAACATTCTGATAAATATATTGTTAGAACTCGTCATAATGCTAAAAAGCGTTAATTTTTGTTGTTAACATTATCTTATTTTTTAAATCACTTGCAAAAAGGTGATTTTTTCAACTCTACTTAAATTTTTGAATTTAAGTAGGTGAATTGTTTTAATTAAAGCATAAAACTTTAATTTAGCTCCATTTTAATATAATTTAAATTAAAGATTTTGATTTTTTATTCTTAATAAAAAAAATTGTAAAGAAATTTCATTGTTATCATAAAAGCACTAAAAATTTATTAAGAATTGCTTATAGCTAAAAATATAATTAATATATAAATAGTTAAAGTGCAGAGAAAAGTATAATCTTTAATCATTATTATAGTTTAATCAAATAATAATTAGTAATTAAAAGGATAGTAGGAAAATAAACTTAAAATGTCAAGGTCGCTCAAAAAGCAACAGTTCATTAGTGAACGTTTGTTGGAAAAGGTAAGAAAAAATAACTTGCGAGAAAAAGGTAAATTAGTAATAAAAACTTGATCTCGTAGTTCTGTTGTTCATCCTGAAATGGTTGATAACACATTAGCTATTCATAATGGAAAAAAACATATTAATGTTTTTATCACTCAAGATATGGTTGGTCATAAACTAGGAGAATTTTCACCAACTCGTACTTTTGGTACTCATGGAAAAGCTGGAAAGCGTTAATTTATGAATTCTTTATTAATAAAAAGTAAACAAATATCTATTTCTCCTAGAAAAATGCTGCTTGTTGCAGATTTAATTAGAAATAAAGAAGTCGTTCCTTCTTTATACTATTTACAAAATGCTCCTCAAAAACCAAGTAGAATAATTTTTAAAATCCTTCAAGGTGCTTATAAGCAGTTAATAAATAACAACAAGGAAGATGAAAATTTTTTAAATAAAACAATTTTCATCGATATGATTAAAGTTGATAAGGGAATTATTAGGAAGAAAATATTCTTTAGAGCTAAAGGTCGTGCTGATACAATTAAGCAAAGAAAATGTCATCTTACGATTTCTTTATTAGCAAAATAATTCTTGTTATTTTCTAAGTTAATTATTCTAATTTTGTTTATTTAAACAAAACACAGGCTAAAATTAATTCAAAGAATAATTTAGTTGATTCTAAATAAAAACACTTTCCTTTTTCAAAAAAAATATTTTAAATTTTTTATTTTGAAAAAGGTTTGTTTGAATCATTAATAATCATCTTCATAATACGAGGAATTTTTTATCTTAATGTTTTTTTGGATAATATTTATCTAATTATGAGAGATAAAAATAAGATATTTGGAGTCAATTGTGATATTAATCTTAATTAGTTGCAAAACAATATTCTGATATATTTCACTATTTCATTTTCATATCAAAAGAGAGGTTTAAAAAAAATAAAATGGCTCAAAAAGCTAACTCATACGCTTTGCGCTTAGGAATTAACCAAAGTTGAAACAGTTATTATTTTTCATTAGGAAAGAAACAAGCTGATCTTCTTAAACAAGACATGTTAATTAGAGATTTCATTTCTTCGATTTCTAGAGATGTTATTCAAATTAGAATAGAAAGATCTTCTTCAGGATTATTTGTTTTTGTTAGCACTACTAATGTTAATTATTTAGTAGAAAAAAACAACGAAAGACTTGAAAAAATTGTTAAAAGAGTTCAAGATATTGTTGATAATAAGAAGATCAATGTTAAAATTCATTTAATTGAAATCAAAAAAGTATTTTCTAATGCTCAATACGTTGCTAACTTGATTGCTTCAAAAATTAAAGCAAGAACTCCTTTTAGAGTTGCTTTAAGAACTGTTATTAGTAAAGTGACTGCTCAAAAAGAAGTCAAGGGAATAAAAGTAAAAATTAGTGGTAGATTAGACGGATCTGAAATAGCTAAAACAGAGAAAGTAAATTCAGGAAAAGTTCCTTTAAGCACATTAGTAAGTATTATTGATTTTGCAAAATCAGAAGCAAAAGCTACTTATGGAAAAATAGGTATTTCTGTTTGAATATACAAAGGAAGACAAAGAGGAAAGAAAATACTAACTTTCAGAAATGAAGTAGGAGAATATCGCAATGTTAATACCGAAAAAAACCAAATATAAATACTCTCATAAAGTAAAGTACACTGGTAAAGCTAAAGGAAATAAGTTTTTAACTTGAGGTGATTATGGATTACAAGCTTTAGAAGGTAATTGAATAACAAATAATCAAATAGAAGCTACTAGAAAAGTAATTAGTAAATATATTAAAAAGTTTGGAAAAATGCACATTAATATATTTCCTCATATGCCTAAAAGTAAAAAACCTCTTGAAGTTAGAATGGGATCAGGAAAAGGTTCTATCGATTCTTGAGTTGCTGTTGTTAAAGAAGGAACAATAATGTTTGAGCTAACTGGTGTTCCTAGAGATATAGCTATTAATTCACTAAAAGCTGCAAGTTATAAATTGCCAGTGAAATGCAAAATTGTAATTCGAGATTCAGCTGAAAAAAGTGAATTAGAATAAATAATTTAATAAATTTAAAAGGAAAAAAGTTAAGATGGAACAAAATACTGGTTTAACATTAGATGAAAAGAAAAAACTTTTATTTTTCTTAAAGATGAATGCACAATCTAGAGAGTTGAAAAATCGTTCTTTAATTGCAAAAATAAGAAAAGAGATTGCTCGAGAAATTTCTAATCAAAGTGGTAAAGTTGAAAAATTAGGCTAAAAATAATCTTAACTAAAAATTAATATGAAGAATCTTTCTGGTGTTGTAGTTTCACAAAAAAATCTAAATACAGTTGCTGTCAATGTGGTTTACTATAAATCTCATCCTAAATATAAAAAAGTTATTAAAACTAACAAAAAAATCCAAGCTCATAATGAGAATTTTGAATTAAGTTTAGGAGATGTTGTTGATATAAAGCCATCTAGACCTTTTTCTGCAACAAAAAGGTTTTTAGTTGTTGATGTAAAAGTGAAGGCTAAAAAATAAAAATGTTACAAAATGAATCACGTTTGCTTGTTGCAGATAATTCTGGAGCAAAAGAACTTTTAGTTATAAGATGTCTTGGTGGATCTAATAGAAAATTTAGTAATATCGGAGATTTAGTTGTTGCTACTGTTAAAAAAGCTATTCCTTGAGCTAATGTTGGAAAAGGAAAAGTTGTTACAGCTTTAATAGTTAATACAAAAAAAGGTTTTCGTAGAAAAGACGGAACTTTAATAAAGTTTAGTGAAAACTATGCTGTTATTGTTAAAGTTGGTGATAGAGCTTATATGGGAACTAGAATTTTTGTTCCAATTCTTCGTGAGTTTGACGAATGAGGACATAAGAAAATTCTTTCACTTGCTCCTGAGGTTGTTTAGTAATTATGGCAAAGTTTAAATTAAAATCTGGAAATTCAGTAAAAGTAGTTAGTGGCAAGTTTAATAAAACTATTGGTTTTATAAAAAAAATTGATAGAAATAAAGAAGTTGTCTACTTAGAAAATGTTAGCAGAGTAAAATTTGTTAAGAAGAATTCAAAATCAGCAGAAGAGAAGGGTAAAACTAAAGAAATTTTAATTCCTATTCATATTTCAAATGTTACTCTTTGGGAAGAAAATAATAAGAGTTAACCATGTTAAAAGTAGAAAATTGACAAATAGATAAACAAAAATTAATAAAAGATTCTTCAATGGAGAAATTTTCATTTACTTCTCCTGAAAGAGTTACTAAGATTGAAAAAATTGTTATAAGTAGTGCTGTAAGTCAAGCAACCACTAATAAACAACTTTTGGATAATACTGCAACAGCTTTAAATAAAATTACTGGTCAGAAACCTATAATTAATAAAGCAAAAAGATCTGTTACAGCTTTTAAATTAAGAGAAGGAATGCCAATTGGTTGCAGAGTTACACTAAGGGGGAAGAAAGCTTGAAATTTTCTTTTCAAATTAATTCTTCTTTATATTCCTAGAATTAGAGATTTAAGAGGAATTTCTCCAAGTGGATTTGACAAAAATGGAAATTACAATATGGGAGTTTCAGATTTGACTATATTCCATGAGGTTCCTTATGATTTAATCTTTAAAAATCAAGGATTACAAATTAATATTGTATTTAGTTCTAAAGAAAAAGTAGAAAATAAATATTTATTAGACTTATTAAACTTTCCATTTAAAGGAATGATTAAAATAACAAATAAACAAACATTAAATTAACATGGCAAGACAATCACTTATAGAAAAATCAAAAAGAAGTCCTAAATTTAAAGTTAGAGGTTACACAAGATGTTTTTCTTGTGGAAGATCTAGATCAGTATTCCAAAAATACCTTTTATGTAGAATATGCTTTCGTTCATTCGTTTGTCAAGGTTATATTCCAGGATTTAAAAAAGCTTCTTGATAGATATTATTGAAAAGAAATGTAAATTTGTAATTACTATTATCTTCGTCAATTTTGTTTTAAAAGCACTAAAAACTAATTAAGAATTATTTTTTAATTGATATTCAAATATCTTTATTAAATAAAAAGTAAAAAGAATTTTGATTAGTTTTTTATTAGTTCAAATTATTCTGATTAACATTAAAACTGATGTTAATTAATCAAATTTGAATAAATATTTAACTTCATTATGTTTTATAAAAAATTCAGGTAATTCTGATAAGCAATTTAAAGCAAAATAGGTTTTAGAACAGACCTTCAAAATTAAAGAGAAACTCAATAGAGTAGTTCATAAGGAAATATTAATAAAATATCATGATAACTGATCCAATTTCAGATATGTTAACAAGAATAAGAAATGCAAATATGCGTTCTTATCGCGAAGTATCCTTTCCTTTTTCTAAGTTTAAGTGATTAATTTGTGAAAAACTAAAGGATAGAGGTTTTCTTTTAGAAAATTGAGTTACTAAAGACAAAAGAGAAATTAAAGTTAAAATTAAACACTTTAATAAATTAAGTACTATTAATCAATTAAAAAGAATTTCAAAGCCTTCTCAACGTATTTACTTTACGAATGAAGAAATAAGAAAAAATTGTTTAGGAAGAAGAGTTTATTTGATTTCTACTTCTAAAGGTTTAATGACTCATAGAGAAGCTTTAGAAAATAAAGTGGGAGGAGAGCTTATCTTTTTTATTAGCTAAATTAAAATATGTCAAAAATTGCAGATAGAGTTCTTCTAATTCCAGAAGATGTTTCGGTATCATACGATTCAACATTAAGAAAACTAATTGTTAAAAATAGTAATAATTTATTAACTCAAGATATTCATAATCAAGTTGATTTGATAATTGAAGATAATTCTATTAAAACAAAACCTGTTTTTGAAACAGAAGAAAAAAACGAAGCCATTGTAGGGACAATGAATTCACTTATTAACAACATGTTAAAAGGTGTTAAGGATGGTTACCAAAAAGTTCTTGATATTAAAGGAGTTGGTTATAAGGTTAGTTTAAATAATAGCATTTTAGATTTTTCTCTTGGATATTCTCATAACATTTTATTAAAAGTTCCTTCTGGGTTAACTGTTGATTGTATAAACAGCACAAAATTAATTATAAAAGGCGCTGACAAGCAACAAGTTGGTTGGTTTGCTTCTAAGATAAGAGATTTCAGAAAACCTAATGTTTTTGTTAAGAGTTTAAAAGGAATTTTTTACCAAGGTGAAACTATTAAGATAAAATCAGGGAAAAAAGAAGCTAAAAAGTAGAAATACATATGTCAAATTTCAATCGTCAACAGCATAGACAAATTAGAAAAAATAGAACTAAGGAAATATTAGGAGATTTGCAAAGACCTCGTGTTATAATTTCTAAATCAAATCGTTATTTAACTGCTCAAGCAATTGATGACACTAATCAAAAAACTTTAATTTATCTTTGTACTCGTAATTTAGGAATTGATAACAAGAAAGAAAATTCTGAATTAATAGTGAATTTAAAGTCTAAGCAGTATGCTGAGAAATTAGGATTAGAATTTGCTAAACTTCTTGCTGATAAAAATATTAATAATATTGTTTTTGATAGAAATGGTTATATTTATCACGGAAAAATTCAAGTTTTTTGTGAAGCGATGAGAAAGTTAGGAATTAATTTTTAATGAAAAAAGAAAAAAAAACTTTTTTAGATAATAATAAAAGTGAAGATTTTATTCAGCAAGAAATGCTGCAATTAAAAAGAGTTACTAAAGTAACAAAGGGTGGAAGAAGATTTCATTTTTCTGTTTTAATGCTTGTTAAAGATGATAAGAAAAAAGCTATTGGATTTGCATGTGCAAAAGGAAATGAGGTTTCTTCTGCAATTAAAAAAGCTGTAAGAAAAGCCAAGAAAAATTTAGTTAGTTATTTTCCTAATGAAACTCGTACAGTTCCTCACGATATCTTCTTTAAATTTAAAGCTACAAAAATAATGATAAAGCCAGCTCCATTAGGTAATGGAATAAAGGCTGGTAGTTCTTTAAATACTATCTTTAAATTTTTGGAAATTAAAGATGTTAGTGCGAAAATCATTGGTTCTAATAATAAATTAAATGTCGTTAGAGCTTCTTTTTTGGCATTAGATAAATTAACAGGAAAAAGAAATAATTGATAATTATGTTTGATAAGTATATTATTCCTTTAACAAAGAACAAGAAAAGAAAAGGTCGTGGTATTGGATCTGGACGTGGAAAAACTTGTGGTCGTGGAACTAAAGGACAAAACGCTAGAAAGAGCGGAGGAGTTAGATTAGGTTTTGAAGGAGGCCAAACTCCTATTTATAGAAGATTACCAAAAGTTGGTTTCTTTCATGAAAGTTATGATTATAATTTAATAAATTTGAAAGATTTAGAGGAAAATGAAAGTATATTGAATGGTCAACTATTAGACTTTTCTCTTGATAAGAAGAAAACAAAAGTTTTAGGAAATGGAGATTTGACTAAAAGTTTAACTATTAAATCCCATTCTTTTTCTAATTCAGCAATAATAAAGATTGAAAATGCTGGTGGAAAAGTTATCAAATCTTAACATAAAATGCAGGATAATAATAGCAGTAAAATTAAGAGAATTAGATTAAAGTATCAAAACTTTTTTCTTTCATTTTTTTACACTTTTTTTCTATTATTTATTTACTTTTTAGGAAAGTATTTAATTCCTTTTCCTGGTGAATATTTTTTAGGAAAATCATCAAATGGCCCTATTAATATTTTTTCTTCAGGGATTAATATTCACTTGCAAATTGGTTTTTTTATATCAAATTTTTTTGCTTTTTATAATTATTTATTTAATAGTGATAATCAAAATGGAGAAAAAATTAAGAGAATCAAACTTAATGTATCAAAATTTTTAAAATCTAATATTTTTTCTTTATATGGATTATATTATTATTGGCATGATAAGAATTATTCTTATTATTCAATGTTTATTACTTATTTAGCTTTTTTTGCTTCTAATTGTTTGTTAGAAATAATTATGGGCTTAATTAGTGATTATGGAGTTTGTAATGGTTTTAATTTAGTATTATTTACAGAAACAATTCCTGTTAATTGGTTGAAAAATAGTTTTTCATTTTCAACTGAGGAAAATTTAAGATTTTTTTCTTTAACTAATATTAAAAATATATTGTTTTCGAGAAAATTATTTTCTCTTTCAATTTTATTCCTATTAACCTTAATCTTTTCTTGAATTTCTAATTTGAAATGAGAAGTTCCTGTTGAAACTAATAATATCTACTTTAATAATAATGATTTACTAAATAATAATCGTTTTAAATTTGGTTTTAAAATGAGTTTTGGACTTATGAATTTAATTCAACTTAGTTGAATTATAAATTTTATTTACCATATTAGTTCAATGTTTTTGTCTCAAGAAAAAAAACCTTTTATTGATAGTTTTAAAAATTCTAGTCAAAATTTAAATTCTTTTAAAACTGATTCTCCTATTTTTTATCAATCATTTTTAGCTTTAAATAATGAAAAGTCAAATTTTAGAGATGTTTTTTCAAAAATTAGCAACAAAAATTCTAAATTTTATTTAGCATTTCCAACTTATTTAATTGTTTCTTTTCTTTCTAATTGAATGCTAATTTATAACTTTCAAGTTAAGCCTAAAGAAATAAGTGATGATTTAAGAAAAAGAGGAATTTACTTTGATGGAATTCCTTCTGGAAATTATACTGAAAAATTGATAAGAAAAGTAATAAATAAACTTATTCTTATATGAAGTATTTTTGTAATAGTTCTCAATTTCTTCTTTGATCAAATTTTTTTTGATGAAGATTTTTCTTCGAATAATAAGTTTTCGAAAGGAAATTATCCTTCTTTTATTAATTGATTTAATGGAGTTAGCATCGGAATTGAATTATTTAATCAGATAAAAAATAAATATGAATATATTCAGTCTTATGATTAATTATTAATTATAATTCACTAAAAAAAGTTTAATATTAAAGTATAAATTTAAACTTTGAAAGGAAAAAAATGGAAAAGAAATTTTTTACGAAAGTCACTGTTTTACTTCTGCCGCCTTTGTTTAATCAAATAAATTTTCAAAATAATGGAATAATTTTTCTAGGTTTGAATGATATTGCTAAGTCGAAAGAGTTGTTTTCAAACTTGAAGTTAGAAGAAGATAGAAAAGACCTTTGTTCTTTTGCTAAGAAAGTCAATGAAGATGATTTTAGTGATAAAGTAATTGATCTAATAATTAGTGAAAGCGAAAAGCGTCAGAAGAGTGATTTTAACATTGTTCTTGTGAATTATCCAATAAATATCAGTCAGTTTGAAAATCTTGAAAATAAATTGGAAGATTTTGGGATTGAGATATCCAAGATGATTGTTTCGAATCCTCTTTCTTTTGATGTATTGATTAAAACAAAATCAAATTATTTTCTTTGCCCTCTTTGTTTTAAAGCTCATGATAGACAGTCTAATTTGATAGATTCTGAATATTCTTGTCCTCTTAATGATGAAAAATTCACTATTTCTCAAATTAACAAGTTCACTGACTTCTTTATTGAATATTATCTTCAAAATAGTTTGAAAGTTATTCAGAAATTCGCAGAAAGTGATAA
>Ga0157375_10003374_pt1 | contig 13846 bp, 12 predicted proteins | sample M35metaG_FD_115311 | JGI IMG/M metagenome (GOLD analysis project Ga0157375, IMG submission 115311) | Miscanthus rhizosphere microbial communities from Kellogg Biological Station, Michigan, USA - M3-5 metaG | ecosystem: Host-associated > Plants > Roots > Rhizosphere > Soil | place: USA: Michigan...
ACGCGTCGGCTCGAGCGCATCAAAGAGAACCTCACCGCAGGCCGGAGCGCGGATTCGCAAGAACAGGCCCAGGAGCTCGAGAATGCCGAGGTCGTCGACGCGCTCGGCAACGAGGCGCGCATCGAGATCAGCAAGATCGCGAAGGCGCTCGATCAGATCAAGAACGAAACGTACGGGATTTGCGTGGACTGCGGCGAGACGATTCCGATGGCGCGGCTCACGGCTCACCCGTTCGCCGATCGCTGCATCCGCTGCGCCACCGCCGCGGAGTCGGGACGCAAACGCCGCTAGCTAGGCCGCGCTCGCCCGCGCGGTAGCCTCTTCGCAGAGTGCGGGCTTTTCCCAGGTGTCGAGCAACCGCTGTTCGTGCTCGGCCGCGCGCGCCGCCGCTGCCTTCTTGATCGGACCAAAGCCGCGAACGGCACTCGGGCCTCGCGCGAGCTGGAGCGCGAGCTCGAATCGGCGTTTGTCGAGATCTGCGACGATGCGATCGATCACTCGCTCATAGCGAACGATCAACGCGCGCTCGAGCCGACGGTCCGCTCCGTAGCCGAACGGGTCGAGCTTGGTGCCCCTCAAGAACTTGAGCTTCGCGAGCGCGCGGAGCACGGGGAGCACCCAAGCGCCGAGCTCGTACTTCTTCGGCCGCCCCGTCGCCGGATCCGTGCCTGCGAACAGCGGCGGAGAGAAGTGGAACGTCGGCCGTGCACCGGCGCCGAAGTTTCGACGCAGGCTCGCCAGGAAATCGGTCTCGGTGTGCAGGCGCGCGACCTCGTATTCGTCCTTGTACGCGAGCAGCGCGAAGTAATTGCGCGCGACGGCGTCGACGAGGTCTTGGCTTCCCGGCCGCACGCGCTGCTCCACGGCCGCCACTCGATCGACGAGCTTGCGGTACCTGTCCGCGTAAGCCCGGTTCTGGTACTGGACGAGAAACGCCTCGCGCCTCGCGATTGCCTCGGCCGCGGACTGCGATGGCTGCTCGTCGTTCTCTCGTGCTCTTGCTAGCCGTTCGACCTGCTCCGGGTTCTCGGCGGCGAACCGACCCCAGTCGAACGCGAGCTTGTTCTTCTCGACGTTGCGGCCGTAGAGCTCGAGCGCACGGTAGAGCGCCGCGCCCGACACCGGCAGCTGTCCGCGCTGAAACGCGAAGCCGAGCATCAGAACATTCGCGCCGATACTATCGCCGAGTAGATCGGACGCGAGCCGGGTGGCGTCGAGGGTCGCGACGCCGTTCGCGCGGCTGGCGGTGCGCAACGCGTCGAGCATCTTCGTACCGGGAAATACGAAGTCGCGGTCGCGGATGAAGCTCGGCGGCAACTCCTCGTGGACGTTGACGATCACGACCGAGCGCTTCGCCGAGAGCATCGACAGCGGCTCGCGACCCGCCGCGACGACGAGATCGGCGCCTAGCAGGAGGTCCACCTGGCCGGCCGGGATACGCATCCCGTGCAGGTGGTTGCGGTCGGTCGAGATCCGAACGTGCGACAGCACCGCGCCGTACTTCTGCGCGAGCCCGGTCTGGTCGAGCTGCACGACGTGCTTGCCTTCGAGATGCGCCGCGAGCCCTAGCAAACCGCTCGCGGTCACGACGCCCGTGCCGCCGATGCCCGCGATCAGGATGTTGTGCACCGTGCCGTTCTGCGCCCGCGGCGGCTCCGGCAAGCTGGGCAATACCTCGGACGCGAGCGGACGCGGCGGATTGCGCTTGGCGCCGCGCAGCGTGACGAAGCTCGGGCAAAAGCCTTCGAGGCAGCTGAAGTCCTGATTGCACGACGACTGGTTGATCCGGCGCTTGCGGCCGAACTCGGTCTCGAGCGGCATCACGGACAGGCAATTCGACTGGATGTTGCAGTCGCCGCAACCCTCACAGACGAGCTCGTTGATCACGACGCGCTTGTCGGGCGCCTCGATCGTGCCGCGCGCGCGCTTGCGATGCAGCTCCGCGGCGCAAGTCTGATCGTAGATCAGCGCCGACACGCCCTTGACCTCGCGGAGCTCGCGCTGCAAACGGTCGAGATAGCGACGATCGTGCACGGTGACGCCGGCCGGCAGCGACGCGCGCGCGTACTTCTCCGGGTGGTCGCTCACGACCATCACCGGCTGCACGCCTTCCGCCGCGAGCTGCTGCGCGACGCCGGCCACCGTGAGATGGCCCTCGACGGGCTGGCCCCCCGTCATCGCGACCGCGTCGTTGAACAGGATCTTGTAGGTCATGTTCACGCCGGCTGCGACCGCGGCGCGGATCGCGAGCGCGCCCGAGTGCGCATAGGTGCCGTCGCCGATGTTCTGGAATACGTGCGGCGTGTCCGTGAACGGCGCCTGGCCGATCCAGGTCGCGCCCTCGCCGCCCATCTGCGTGTAGGTGACCGTGCCGCGGTCCATCCAAGCCGCCATGTAATGACAACCGATGCCGCCGACGGCGCGGCTGCCTTCCGGTACTCGCGTCGACGTGTTGTGCGGGCAGCCCGAGCAGAAGTGCGGCTCGCGCTGCACGTCGGTCGTGAGCTCCGGTAAATGCGCTTCCTGCTGCTCGAGGAAGCGCACGCGCTCCTCGATGTCGGAGCTCGAGTAGAACCGAAGCATGCGCTTCGCGAGCACGCGTGCGATCAGCGCCGGGGTGAGCTCGCCGTTCGACGGCAGCAACCACTCGCCGCGCTCGTCACGCTTGCCGACGATCAGCGGCCGAGTGCGCGCCTGCCAGTTGTAGAGCTGCTCCTTGAGCTGGCTCTCGATGACGCTGCGCTTCTCCTCGACGACGATGATCTCCTCGAGCCCGTCGGCGAAACGGCGGATCGTCTCGGGCTCGAGCGGCCAGCTCATCCCGACCTTGAACAGCTTGATGCCGATCTGCGCCGCGCGCTCTTGATCGATGCCGAGGTCGTCGAGTGCCTGGAGCGTATCGAGATGAGCCTTGCCGGTCGTCACGATGCCGAGACGCGACGTGCGGCCCTCGATCACCGTGCGGTTGAGATTGTTCGCCCGCACGAACGCGAGCGCCGCGCGCAGCTTGTGCCGCTGGAGGCGGTACTCCTGATCGTTCGGCGGATCGGGCCAACGGATATTGAGGCCGCCCGGAGGCATATCGAAGACCGGCGTCACGATCCGCATCTCTTGCGGCAACAGCTCGAACGACTGCGTCGCGTCCGCCGTCTCTTGCGTGACCTTGAGGCCGATCCAGCAACCGCTGAAACGCGACAGCGCGAATCCATAGAGCCCGAGCTCGACGATCTCGCTCACGTCGGCTGGATTCAGCACCGGGATCATCGCATCGACGAAGTTGTACTCGCTCTGGTGCGGGAGCGATGACGATTTGCAGGTGTGATCGTCGCCCGCGACTACTAGCACGCCGCCGTGCGCCGCCGTGCCTGCCGCGTTGCCGTGCTTGAGCGCGTCTCCCGAGCGGTCGACGCCGGGACCCTTGCCGTACCAGAGCGAGAATACGCCCTCGTAGCGCGCGCCCGAGAACAGATTGGTTTGCTGCGAGCCCCAGATCGAGGTGGCGGCGAGGTCCTCGTTGAGCCCGGGCTGGAACCGAATGTCGGCCGCATCGAGAACCTTGCCTGCCCGCCAAAGCTCGCGGTCGAGGCCTCCGAGCGGCGAGCCGCGATAGCCCGACACGAAGCCCGCGGTGTGCAGACCGGCGGCCCGGTCGCGATAGCTCTGCGCGAGCAGCAGCCGCACCAGCGCTTGCAGACCGGTGATGAACAAGGTACCCGGCTCGAACCGATACCAGTCATCCAACCGTGCAATTTGGCGCAGCTGCATACGTTGCTCGACGCTCTCCTCCCCTATCAACGACGCGGCATTATGGTCCATCGCGCAGGTGCTGTCTCACTTTCCGTCGCGGTGAATACCCGCCTCGCACATCATTCGCTCGACACGCCGGAAACCATCCCTGGGGCTCGGCGGCTCACATCCCTGTGCGCCGACGGTCGCGCGAACGACGTGCGAGGCGGGTATTCACCGCGACGGAAAGTTTTAGATGGTGGAGTGGCGCGTCACGGCTTTCGACAATAATTCCGCGTCGACGTTACCGCCCGAAAGGATCACGCCGACGCAGCTACCGTGCGGCGGGCTGCGCAGCAGGGCCGCGAGCGCGGCGGCGCCCGACGGCTCCACGACGACCTTGAGGTGCTCGGCCGCGAGCGACATTGCCTCGAGCACCGCATCGTCGTCGACGGCGACGGCGCCCGCGAGCTCGCGCCGATCGATCGCGAATGTGATCGCTCCGGGGGTCGGAGCGCGCAGGCCGTCACAAAGAGTCGGGGGATGCCCAGTCACGACACGCCGCTCGCCCGCGCGCAGCGAATCTGCGAGCCTCGTGTAACCCATCGGCTCGACCGCATAGACGGCGCAGTCTGCAAACTGCGACTTGATCCCGAGCGCCGAGCCCGCCACGAGACCGCCGCCGCTGCACGGGACGTAGAGAGCGTCGAGCTTCAAGTGCTTGAGCGCGAGCGCGCGGCCGAGCTCGAGCGCGGCGGTGCCCTGCCCCGCGATCACGTGCGCGTGGTCGAAAGGCGGCACGAGTGCCGCTCCTCGCTCGGCGGCGAGCCGCGCCGCGATTGCCTCGCGGTCGTCGCGCTCGCGGTCGTAGAGAACGACCTCGGCCCCGTGAGCGCGCGTGCCCTCGAGCTTCGCCCGCGGCGCGTCGTGGGGCATGACGATCGTCGCTCGGCAGCCGAGCCACCGAGCTGCGATCGCGACGGCCTTCGCGTGGTTCCCCGACGAGAATGCGACGACACCGGCGCCGCGCTCCGCTGCGTTGAGCTGAAGGAGCCGGTTCAGCGCGCCACGGATCTTGAAGCTACCGCCGCGTTGTAGGCATTCAGCCTTGAGCAGCACTCGCGTGCCGATGCGACGGCTAAGCTCATCCGACTCGAGCACCGGCGTTTCGACGATCCACTCGCGGATGCGCAGATGCGCGTCGGCGACGTCATCGGCTGTCGGCAGCACGTTCTGCATCGGTCTCAAAGCCTCGTCCGCTAGTCTAGCTCAGGTACACTCGCGCTCGCCGCGTGACCACCCGGGCCGATCGAGCGCATGAATTCCCCACCGTTAATCGTCCTCGATCGAGTCGACGTCGACATCGCCGGCGCGCCCGTGCTGCGTGACATCACGTGGCGGCTCGAACGCGGCGAACGCTGGGGCGTCGTCGGCGGCAACGGCAGCGGCAAGACGACCTTCCTCGGTCTGCTCGCCGGGACCATCTGGCCCGCGCCCGAGCGCGGCGAGCGCCGCTACGACTTCGGCCGCGGCACCGAGCACGATGCGGTCGCTGCGCGCAGCGAGATCGTCATCGTGAGCCACGAGCTTCAGGATCGGTATGCGCGGCTCAATTGGAACTTCACCGCCCTCGACGTCGTGCTGTCGGGCCTCTATCGCACCGACGTGCCGCGCCGGCATCCCGAGACACGCGAGCGCAAGCTCGCGCTCGCGACGATGGCGGAGCTCGGCGTCTCGGTTCTCGCGCCTCGCCGCTTCCTCGAGCTGTCGCGCGGCGAGCAGCGCCGCGTGCTGATCGCCCGCGGCGTCGCGTTCGCGCCGAGTGTGCTGTTGCTAGACGAGCCCGCAAGCGGCCTCGACCGCGCCGCCCGAATCGAGCTCGGCGCTCTACTCGAGCGAGTGCCGAAGGACGTCGCGCTCGTGTGCGCGGCCCACGCCGAAACCGACTTGCCGGACGCGATCGACCTGATTCTGCGCCTCGAGCGCGGCCAGATCGTCGCGAGCGCGACGCGCCCCGCGGCGGCCGGCGGTAGCCACGAGCGGCACGCCGGGAACGGCGCGTCGGCCGGTACGGCGGTCAAGCGAGCGACTCTCGAGGGACGCCGCGCGCAGCACGCTTCGACCGGCGATAGCCGGCCCGCGGAGCGAGAGAGACCGCTGCCGCTCGTCGAGATCAAGAATGCGAACATCTGGCTCGGCTCGCGCCGCGTGCTCCGAGACTTCGATTGGCGAATCGACGCCGGGCAACAATGGCTCGTGACGGGCGCCAACGGCTCCGGCAAGAGCACGCTGCTGCGCCTGTTGCACGCGCAACTGCGGCCGGCTAAAGGCGGCGCGATCCATTGGCCCGCTCTCGGGAATCCACGCAGCGTCTGGACGCTGCGCCGGCAAGTCGCGTGGGTATCGCCCGAGCTGCAGGCGGCCTATCGGTATCCGACGACGGTTCGCGACTGCGTCGCGTCGGGCTTCGACTCGAGCTTCGGCCTCACGCGCACCCCAACCGCGCGGGAAAGCGCTCGGGTCGACGAGCTGCTCGCGGAGTTCTCGCTCGACACGCTAGCGAAGCGACTGCTCACGACGCTGTCCTACGGCCAAGCGCGCCGCGCGCTGATCGCGCGTGCGCTCGTGAACCGGCCCAAGCTCCTGCTGCTCGACGAGCCATGGGAAGGCCTCGACGAAGACGCGTCGGCAGCGCTCAACCGCGCGCTCGCCGCGACGACCGCGCACGGCACGCAGCTCGTCTGCGCGTCGCATCTTGCGGCGCACCGCGAGCTGTTCACGCACGAGATCACGATCGAGGCGGGCGGCGCGACACGCGCGGCCGGGATCGGGACCTAAGCTGCGGCTTCTTCGTGGTGCCTGTGTAGCCGGCGGACCTCGCGGAAGTTCCGCCAGTGAGCGATTGCGAGCAGGATGCTCGCGGCCACGTTCACGGTCACTTCGAACGTCGGATCCCAGTGGTCATGGCCCCAGAGCGCGACGAGCGCGAGCACGGCCACCGCCACGGCGCCCGCCGCGACGATCCTCGCGCTGTGGTGCACGCGGTAGCCTAGAGAGAAGCCGATTGCACTCGTCGGCACGACGAGCCAGAGCATGAGAGCGTGGAAGTGGCCATCGTTCCCGAACGTGAGCGCCGCGACGGGCAGCATCGCGACGACGAACGGCATCGCGAGACAATGCACGATACAGATCGTCGACAGAGAGATCGCGATGCGGTCGAGATATCTCGATGCGGCCATGGGTAAGACGTGGTGGTGCCTCGGAACAGAATCAATGAGCATACCGCATAACCGTTAGGCTTCGCTCCGCCGATGGCGGCGGCACGGGCGGAGCCGCTACCATCCGCCGAGACTTGGAGCTCCGATGGAAATCAAAGGCAAGACGGTATTGATCACCGGTGCCGGACGCGGGCTCGGCGCCGCGATGGCCCGACGCTTCGCAGAGCTCGGTGCGGATCTCGCGCTCGTCGATCTCGACGCCGCGGGTCTCGACGCGGTCGCGCAAGCGTGCCGCGCGCTGGGCCGCCGCGCCGAAACCTACAGCGCGAGCGTCGCGGACGAAGCGCAGATCTCGGCCGTCTTCGACCGGGCCGTCGCCGACTTCGGGCGGCTCGATTGCACGATCGCCAACGCCGGCATTTTGCGCGACGGCTTACTCGTGAAGGTCAAGGACGGCGCCGTGGTCGGCAAGCTGCCGCTCGCGCAGTGGCAGGCCGTGATCGACGTGAATCTCACGGGCGTTTTCTTGAGCGGCCGTGAGGCCGCCGAGCGAATGATCCGGCTCGGCACACCGGGCTGCATCATCAACATCTCGAGCCTATCGCGCGCCGGCAATTTCGGGCAGAGCAACTACTCCGCTGCGAAAGCCGGCGTATCGGCGCTTACGGTCGTCTGGGCCAAAGAGCTCGCGCGCTATCGCATCCGTGTGAACGCGATCGCTCCTGGCTTCATCAAGACCGAGATGGTCGCGAGCATGAAGCCCGAGATTCTCGAGAAGATGGCCGCCGGAATCCCGGTCCAGCGGCTCGGCGAGCCGAGCGAGATCGCGGCGACGGCCGCGTTCATCGTGCAGAACGACTACGTGAACGGCCGCGTGCTCGAGATCGACGGCGGCCAGCGCCTCTAGGCACGCCGCGGCTTTCGCCGCCGTATTCTCCCGAATAGAGAATAGAAAAGGCCGGCAACCCGTGAAGGTTGCCGGCCGAAGACGTAACAGCTAGAGCGTGTACTAGGCCGTGTACGCGCGCTCGCCGTGAGCCGTGATGTCGAGGCCTTCGCGCTCCTCCTCCTCCGACACGCGCAGTCCAACGGTGAACTTCACGACCTGGAAAGAGATGAACGCAACGACTGCAGTCCACACGAACACGAGACCGACGGCCTTCGCCTGGATGACGAACTGAGCCATCCGGCCGGGGTAGCCGACCGTGCCCATCACCCAGTCGGTCACGAGACCCGGGCCGCCCAGCGACGGATCGTTGAAGATGCCGGTCGCCAGCGCTCCGAAGATGCCGCCGAGAGCGTGGACGCCGAACACGTCGAGCGAGTCGTCGGCGCCAATCATCTTCTTCAGACCCGTGCAGCCCCAGAAGCAGAGGATGCTGACGCCCAGACCGATCACGAACGCGCCCGGGATGCCGACGTTGCCGGCCGCCGGAGTGATCGCGACGAGGCCAGCTACGGCGCCCGAGGCGGCACCTAGCATCGACGGCTTACCCTTGACGATCCACTCGACCAGCATCCACGAGATGACGGCACACGCGGTCGCGAGGTACGTGTTCATGAACGCGAGCGCGGCCGAGCCGTTCGCCTCGAGCGCAGAGCCCGCGTTGAATCCGAACCATCCGAACCACAGCAGCGACGCGCCGATCATCGTCATCGTGAGGCTGTGCGGGCTCATCGATTCCTTGCCGTAGCCCAGGCGCTTACCGAGCACGAACGCGCCTACGAGGCCCGCGACACCGGCGTTGATGTGCACGACCGTGCCGCCGGCGAAGTCGAGCGCACCCCACTGCCAGATCAAACCAGCATCGGCGTTCGCCATGTCTGCCGCCGCGGCGGTCGTGTACGCGTCCGGGCCGTCCCAGAACCAGACCATGTGTGCGACCGGGATGTAGCTGAAGGTGAACCAAAGCACGATGAACAGGAGCACACCCGAGAATTTGATGCGCTCCACGATCGAGCCGAGGATCAGGCAGCACGTGATCGCAGCGAACGTCGCTTGGAAGGCAACGTAGACGAGCTCGTACATCGGCGTGGCTTTGCTGAAAGTCGCCGCATACGAGAACGCGCCCTTCACAGGATCGAACGTGCCGTTCAGGAACAGCCGCGAGAACCCGCCGAAGAATGGCGTACCCGACGTGAAGGTGAGGGAGTAGCCATAGACGCACCACAGCACCGTCACGAGCGAGAAGCCCACGAACACCTGCATCAGCACCGACAGCATGTTCTTGCTGCGGACGAGTCCGCCGTAGAACAGGCCGAGCGCCGGCACCGACATCAGCAACACGAGCGCTGTCGACGTGAGCATCCACGCCGTGTCGCCCTTGTTCGGCGTCGGCGCTGCAGCCGCGGCGTCGTCGCCAAAGACGAGCGTGGGTAGCAGCGCTATGGCTAGCGCGCCGACCACACCCAAGATTCTGCCAAACGTCTTCATCTTTGTTTTCCTCCTGCCCCTTTTACAGCGCTGCGTCGCCGGTCTCGCCGGTCCGAATGCGCACTGCGTGATCGAGATCGAACACGAACACCTTGCCGTCGCCGATCGAGCCTGTGCCCGCAGCGCCGATGATCGCCTCGACGGCTTGCTCCACCAGCGAATCGGGAACCGCGGCTTCGATCTTGGTTTTCGGCACGAAGTCGACGGAGTACTCCGCGCCCCGGTAGAGCTCGGTGTGACCCTTCTGACGTCCGAATCCCTTGACCTCGGTGACCGTCATGCCCTGAACGCCCGCTTCGGCCAAAGCCTGGCGAACGTCTTCGAGCTTGAACGGCTTTATTACGGCCGAAATGAGCTTCATGGTTGCTTCCTCGTTTTAGTGACGTTGACCGACCTCACTTCTTCTTCTGGAACGTCTTTTTGATACCGAAGACGATGTTGTAGTCGCCCGTACCCGAGTTATCGAACATCTCCGGCGCATACGTGAATGCGACGGTCAGGTCGATGCCCTGTTCCTCCATCTTGTAGTCGTAGCCGATCTCGGCGTAGTAGGCGTCTTTCGACGTGCTCTTGTACGCGATGATGTTGTCCTTGTAGTCGCCGCTCCAGAAACCGACCTTGTAATAGGGGCCCACCTTCGGCGTCAGTGTCACGGACGTGAAGACGTAGCTCTGATTTCCGCTTCTGACCGGATCGCCGCCAAACAACTTGTCTCCGTCGTAGTTGCCGACTGCGACGTCGAGCGCGAAGATCCCGGCATACAGGCCGAGATTGACCTCGTCGTAGTTGCCGTCGAAGTCGTCGTAGTAGCGATAGAGCGTGGCGCCGATCTTGAACTTGACGTTCTCGCCGCCACCGGTCCAGCCGCCGTACCAATCGGTCTCGGTACCCTGATTGACGTCGGCCCACCAGGTGCCAGCGTAAAGTCCTTTCTCACCGGACCAGTCGGCCCCGGCATAGCCCGACGAAGGCGCCTGTAGGATGCCGCGGAAGATGTAGTCGGTGACGAAGCCGATGTTGCCGGTCGTATCCGCGAACGAGGTCGCGGGAATCGCCGCCGTACCGAGGGCGAGAGCCGAGAGCGAGAGCAGAGCAGTCTTTTTCATGGCGCGGGTTCTCCTTGCGCAAGCCGTTTGTAGGACGGCACGCCCAGTGCACCAACCGTGCCACAACAAAGAACTGCCTTAATTCAGAGGCTTACGGACGGATGTTGCGTAAGTCGGACCGCAGGCTGAGTCGTGATGGTGCATGCGATGCACCAAAATTGGGCGCAGCTAGGGCGGGCAACTACGGTGTTCGCGCGCGTATGCGCTCGAGCGGTTAGCGCTTGTTATAGGGATTGAAGCCGCCGCCCTTGTCGCGGCCGCCTTCTTCGGCCTCGAGGCTCAGCGAGCGGCTCGGCCGCGGCTTAGCCTTGGCGGATCGCGTCGGATCGGACGTATTGCCAGGCTTGGCAAGTTTCTTCGAGCCAATCACCGGCACCGTCTGCGTCGGCTCGAGCGCGAGATCCTTGTTCTCGAGCCGCTTCAACAGAATCGACGTGCTATCGAGCACATCGCGCGCCCAGCGCCAGACGCTGTTGCCGCGGCTGTCGAATTCCACCCGGCCCGCGGGCTCTTGGCTCGGCGGCTCGGGCGGGGCGGTCTCGATGTCCTTGGGTTGCGCCATATTCTGTAAAAAGACGCTGTCGTCTTTGCAGCATCAGACTAGCGCGGCACCTGAATTAACGCCGTTAGCGGGATCACACATCGTGGCCTTCGAGCACCGCGAGCGCCGCCGCGTGCAGCTCGGCTGTCGCCGCCGCGATGACGTAGCCGCCGGCGAGAGGCCGTCGTCCCTTCCAATCCGTGACGACGCACCCGGCGGCCTCGAGGATCGGTATCAAAGGCACGATGTCGTACGGCTTGAGCTGCGCTTCGACGACGAGGTCGATGAACCCGGCTGCGAGCATCGCGTAGTTGTAGCAGTCGCCGCCGAAGCGGTGCAGAAGGCAACGCTCCGCGAGCGTGGCGAAGGCGGTCGCGGACGCCCCCGCGAACATCGAGGGGTGCGTCGCAGCGAGCACTGCGCCCGCGAGCGTCGTGCAAGCCCGGGATTTGAGTCGATCGCGCCCGTCGCTCTTGATCAGCCAGCTGCCGCTCGGTCCCCCGAAGAAAATTTCCTCGAGCACGGGCTGCGCGAGAAGGCCGAACACCGGGAGCCCGCGGTGACTCAGCCCGACGAGCGTGCCCCAGAGCGGCGAGCCGGTCATGAACGCGCGCGTACCGTCGATAGGATCGATGAACCACGTGTAGTCGGAACTGGCCGGTCGCTCGCCTTCTTCCTCGGCGACGATGCCATGCTCCGGATATCGCTCGACGATGTTCGCTCGCAGCACGCGTTCGATCGCGCGATCCGCGCTCGTCACCGGATCGAAAGCCGTGTCGCCCTTGTTCTCGATCGTGAACGCGCGCCGAAAGTGCGCTTGTGCTATTCCTCCGGCGGTGCGCGCGAGATCGAGCGCGAAGTCTTCGAGCTCGAGAATCGGAATTCTTTTCACGCCGCCATTATCGAGGCTCGCCGCTCGGCTTTGCTAGTCCGTATCCGGAGTGCGACAACTGACGGCGAGCGCGACTGCGCGAAATCGGCGGCCGCTAGGCTGGGAAGAAGTCGATCGGCTTCGTCGTGGTGATGCGTTCGACGTCGCGCTTCTCGAACTGGAACAGCAGCACTCGTTGCACGAGTTTCTGCTCGAGCTCCTTGTCGTTGAGCTCAGAAGAGACGACCTCGCACTGAGAGACGCGGCCGTCCGGCTCGATGGTCAACTTCAGGACGAGCTTGCCTTGGAGCGCCGGGTTCTGGCGCAACGCTCGGTTGTAGAGCGCATAGATCGAGCCCTTGTTGACGTCGAAGACGCGCTCGATCTCCTCGCGGCTGCGCGCGGCCTTGTTGCTCTCGCCGGTGCGTTGCGCAGCACCGCCCGCGACCGCAAGTCCCTCGACGGGGCTCTCGACCTTCGTCGTGGTGCGATCGCCGATACCGCCGCCGCCTGTGTTGCGGCTCAATGCGGCCGTGTTGATGCCGCCGCTGCTCGTGCCGACTCGCGACGTAATGAGCGAGCGCTCGGCGAGCGGCGAAGCGCCCTCTACCTTGCCCGCGACCTGCGTCTTGTCGAGCCGCTCGATCGTCTTGTCGTCGCGGAGCGCTGCGAGCTGCTGCGCAAAGGGCAACAAGCCTGCGACCTTCGCCTTCTCGCGCGCCTGCTCGGTCTTGTCGATCTGCTTCTCGGGCGGCGGCTCGGGCTTAGGCTTGGGCTTAGGCGGCTCCTCTTTGACCTGCTTTTGCTCGACGGGCTCTGGCTTCTGCTCCGGCGCGTTCTCGACGACGGGCGGCGGCGGGGGCGGAGCCTTGCGCTCGAGCACGAGCTTCGCGAGGCGCTTCGGAACTTCGGGCGCCTGCGTCTGATCGCTCTTGGGAACGGGCAAGAGAGCGATCACGAGCGCCAGCGCGACCATCGCGCCGATCGCGGCTCGGACGGTCTTACGAAACTTCTCGTCCTGCCCGGCGCCGGTGGACCACGGGAGTTCGTAAATTCGGTAGAGGATAGTTGCGGCGGCGGCGTTGGCCATGACCGATCCTTCAGTTGCTCGCGACGCGCACGACCGCGAGGTCGGACGCCTTTTGCAGGACCGCGAGCGACAGCTGTCCGTAGTTGGCCGCGGTCGAAGTGGCCATCACCTTCTTGAGCAATTTATACGGCAGCTCTTTGTCGGCCATGATCGTGACCTCGCGGTTCGCGATCTTCTCTTCTTCCGACAGGCCGGCCTGCCGCAACATGCCGTTCGCTTCGAACTCGAGCGCGGACTGAAGCGTGGGTATGACCACGCCTTCGGTCGCGAGCACCTCGTCGATTCTGCCGACCGACTTGCCGTTGAGCAGGATGTCGTGCTCCGTGATGATCACGACCACCGCTTCGTGGAACTTGGCCTCGGAAGTCGATTCGGGCAGCTGCACCTCTTTTTGACTCGGCAGCACCTCGACGACCTCGGTCGAATACACGAGCAGGAAGAAGACGAGCACGGTCAACATGTCGATCATCGACACGAGATTGATGCCCGCTTCGCCCTTGTGCCGCTTGTGATGCCGCTGCATCCGGGCGGCGCGACCCATGTACCTCATCGGTCGTCCCCTAGTTCAGCACCGGCGCGTCGCCGATCGAGATGTCCGGGAAAAGATCCATACGCTGCACGCGTCCCGCGGCGGCATCGGCTTGCTCGGACACACGTACCTTGTCCATTACCGACACGAGCACGTCGTACGGGATGTCGGGCTCGAGCAGCAGCGTCGCGTCGGTCTTCTCGGGAAATTGCTTCTTGAGCTTCGTCAGGTATTCGGTGAGCTGCGCGAAGTCGTAGCCCTTGTCGGTCTTGTCGATCTTGCTCAGCAGCCCGACGGTGCGGTCGCCGACCTCGATCCCCGAGCTGCGCAC
>Ga0157375_10003375_pt1 | contig 13846 bp, 10 predicted proteins | sample M35metaG_FD_115311 | JGI IMG/M metagenome (GOLD analysis project Ga0157375, IMG submission 115311) | Miscanthus rhizosphere microbial communities from Kellogg Biological Station, Michigan, USA - M3-5 metaG | ecosystem: Host-associated > Plants > Roots > Rhizosphere > Soil | place: USA: Michigan...
GCGCTCGGCGAAATGTTCCGGGTGCTCAAACCCGGTGGCCGCGTGCTGATTCTCGAATTCTCGGCCGTGCGCGCGCAGTGGCTCAAGCCGCTGTACGACTTCCACTCGTTCCAGGTGCTGCCGCGCCTCGGCGAGTTCATCGCCAATGACGCCGAAAGCTACCGATATCTGGCCGAATCGATCCGCAAGCATCCGGACCAGGCGACCCTGAAGACGATGCTGGAAACGGCCGGATTCGCCAGCGTCGATGTGCGCAACCTGTCGGCCGGCATCGTCGCGATCCATCGCGGCTACAAGCCCTAGCGGCAGAAACCCACATCGGGACGAGTCCCGTGACGGCCAGCGGATCACGTCCGTGACGGCGAAGTCTTACAAAATTTAACGCGCATCCCCGAATTTCGTTGCTTTCGACACGGTGCGAGGGCCCGCCGGTGCGGCATACTCGCGCCCGGTTTGGACGTACAAACGTCCGCCACCTGCAATTACACCCCGGGAATTCCTGATGAGAACGACTACCGCGTTCGCAGCGCTGCTGCTGAGCCTCCTGCTACCGGCCACGCTGGTCGCCGCCGCCGACACTGACGACAGCGCCAAGAAGGACGAAAAGTCCCAGAGCGCCAAGGACGTCGCGCACGAGCGCGCCGAGGCGGAGGCGGAAAAATCCGTCGTCACCTCGCACAGCCTGCAACTCGGCGGGCGCACGATCGCGTACAAGGCGACGGCCGGCAAACTGCTGATCCGCGACGACAAGGGCAAGCCCGACGCGAGCGTGTTCTACGTCGCCTACACGGCCGACGGCGAGAAGGATCCGTCGCGGCGTCCGGTCACGTTCCTCTACAACGGCGGCCCCGGGTCGGCCAGCATCTGGCTGCACATGGGTTCGTACGGACCGGTGCGCGTGGTCACGTCGAGTCCCGATGCGACCGCGCCGGCACCGTACCGCATCGAGCAGAATCCCGACAGCCTGCTCGACAAGTCCGACCTCGTGTTTGTCGACGCGATCGGCACCGGCTATTCGAAGGGCCTGGTCAAGGACGACAAGGAAGGCAAGCCGGACAAGGAGACCGTCGACAATCCGAACAAGCGCTTCTGGGGCACCGACCCGGACATCGACGCATTCGGCCGCTTCATCGCGCGCTACATCACAGTCAACAAGCGCTGGAACTCGCCGAAGTTCCTGTTCGGCGAGTCGTACGGCACGCCGCGTTCGGCCGGCCTTGCCAAGTATCTCGAAGAGAAGGGCATCGCGCTCAACGGCGTCGTGCTGCTGTCGTCGATCCTGAACTACGGCTCGCGCCTTCCGGCGCTCGACAACGACTACATCAACCTGCTGCCGTCCTACGCGGCGATCGCGTGGTACCACAACAAGATTCCGAACAAGGCGGCGACGCTCGAGCCGTTCCTGACCGAGGTGCGCGCCTTCGCTCGCGGCGATTACACGGTCGCGCTGGCCAAAGGCCAGGACCTCGGCGACGCCGAACGCAACGCGATTGCCGACCGCATGTCGAAGTACACGGGCCTGAGCGTCGCCTATCTGAAGGAAGCGAACCTGCGCATCAGCCAGCCGCGCTTCCGCAAGGAACTGCTGCGCGACGAACGCCGCACGCTAGGCCGCTACGACGGCCGCTTCGAAGGCATCGATATGGACGCCGCCGGCGAGACGCCGGAGACCGATCCGGCCGACACCGCGATCCGCGGCGCGTTCACGGCCGCATTCAACGACTACATCGTGCGCGAGCTGAACTACGTCAGCGATGTGCCGTACCAGCCGTCCGGCAACGGCACGAACCGCGACTGGGATTTCAAGCACAACCTGCGCGGCCAGTTCCGGCCGGTTCCCATTCCGATCACCGTGCCTGACCTGTCCGAAGCGATGCGCACGAACCCGCACCTCAAGGTCATGTCGGCGAACGGTTGGTTCGACTTGGCCACGCCGTTCTTCGCGACCGAGTACGACCTCGCGCACATGGACATCGACCCGAAGCTGCGCAGCAACCTGACGTTTACGTACTACCCGTCGGGCCACATGGTCTACCTCAACCTCGAAGCGGCAAAGCAGTTCAAGGCCGACCTCGCGAAGTTCTACGACAGCGCCGCCCCGCGCTGATCCTGCCTGTTTCGCCTCTCCCGCTGGCGGGAGAGGCCGGCGCGCTCCGCGCGCCGGGTGAGGGTGGCGCTTGAGCAGGCGTCGGCGTATCAAATGCGCCACAACCTCTCGCGCGTCGTGACTTTGCCCCCCAATTTGATCGATACTCGCGCCCCGGCCAATGATTGGCCGTCGGCAGGGGGGCTTCATGCGAAGCGCGTGTCGGTGCGACTACGCAGGTATCGCGGTGCCCGGCGCTGTGTCATGAGTACGCCGGCGGAATCCCCGCGCTACTTCGCGTTCATCAGCTACAGCCACCAGGACGAAACCTGGGCGCAATGGTTGCACAAGACGCTGGAAACCTGGCGCGTGCCGAAACGCCTCGTCGGCCAGACCACCGCTGCCGGCACAATTCCACCACGACTGCTGCCGATTTTCCGCGACCGCGACGAACTTGCCAGTTCGACTGACCTTGGACGCACGGTCAACGCCGCGATGGCGCAATCGAAGAACCTGATCGTGATCTGTTCGCCGGCCTCGGCGAAATCGCGCTGGGTCAACGAGGAAGTGCTCGCGTTCAAACGGCTCGGTCACGCCGAACGAATCTTCTGCCTGATCGTCGGCGGCGAGCCGAACGCCAGCGACCTCGCCGGACGCGAAGCGGAGGAATGTTTCGCGCCGGCGCTGCGTTTCGAGGTTGGCGCCGACGGACAACCGACGTCGCAGCGCACCGAACCGATCGCCGCCGACGCGCGCGAAGGCAAGGACGGCAAGGCGAACGCGAAACTGAAACTCATCGCTGGGTTGCTCGACGTCGGCTTCGATGCGCTCAAGCAGCGCGAATTGCAACGGCGCAACCGGCGCCTGGCGATCGTCACGGCGGCAGCGCTCGTGGTCATGGCGATCACGACGACGTTGGCGATCACGGCAGTCATAGCACGGAACGATGCCGAGCGGCGGCAGAAGCAGGCCGAGGATCTCGTCGGTTTCATGCTCGGCGATCTGAACGACAAGCTCATGGATGTGAATCGGCTCGACATAATGGAAGGCGTCGACGACAAGGCGATGGCGTACTTCGCCTCGCTGCCGAGTACCGATATCACGGATGAATCGCTGGTTCAACGCGCGAAGGCGCTAGAAAAGATTGGCAGTGTGCGCCTCGACCAGGGACATTTGCCTGCAGCGCTGGAATCGTACGAAGCGTCGTTAAAATTGATATCGGTGCGCGCAGACGCCGCGCCGCAGGACATCCATCTGCAACTTGCCCATGCCCAGACTGTCGCGTTTATCGGCACGACGCATTGGCATCAAGGCGACCTCAATGCGGCGGAACGCGATTTCCGCGCTGCAAAATCCATCCTCGCGCGGGTCGAGAAAACCGGCGCTACCGATCCGCAGTTCGTAAACCAGATGCGGATCGTCGAAAACAACCTCGGCCACGTTCTGGAGTCTCGCGGCCAGCTCGATGAGGCACTGGCGACGTACCAGAACGTGTTGAGTCTGGTCGAGAAGCTGGTCGCTGCGGATCCGGAGAATGTCAACTGGGCGGTACTGCGTGGCGCAGCGCACAACAATCTCGGGAAGGTCGCATTGACGCGCGGCGACCTTTTGACGTCGATTGCCGAATATGCCGCCGACGATCGGATCGAAACGGAACTGAGCGCACGCGACCCGCGCAACAACGACCAGCGCCAGAACGTCTTCAGAGTGCGCGCGATACTCGGCAGAACGCTGGCGCTCGTCGGAGAGACCGATGCTGCCATTCGTCATCTCCATGAGGCAATCGACATCGCGGATCAGTTGAAACAGCAGGACGCGTCGAACACCTCGGTCCAGGAGAACTCGGCGCTGTACCAGATGCAGTTGAGCCGTCTGTTGCGCCTGACGGGCAATCTCGCTGAGGCAGCCATGCTGACGAACCAGTCGCTCGAGACATTCGGCGTGCTGACCAAGCAGGATCCGGAAAATACGTCATGGCAACGCGAGTTTGCCGAAGTGCTGACGGAACAAGCTGCGCAGTCGCTGGCGAACGGCAGGCACGACAAAGCCCGTGGGCAGGTGCGGGGCGCGCTGGACTTGCTGAATCCATTGCTCGATAAGAATCCGGACGATCGCTCGAGGCTGCTCGCGACACTCAACGCGCGGCTGCTGCTCGCGGCAGTGAGTGACGAACCGGATGCGAAACCGTTGCGCGAAAGTTGCGTGCAGGCGATCGGCGCCGTGAAAAGCGGGGCCGGTGATCCGCGCCTGCTCGCACTCGAAGTCAGCGCTCTGATCTCGCTTGGCAGGAAGGACGAAGCACAGACCGTGATCGACCGGTTGCGTAGCAGCGGCTATCGAGACCCTGCCCTGGTCGACGAACTGCGGCTTGCGCAGATTGAGTATCCGCCAGACGCGCTATTCCAGCAGCGCTTGCGTTCTGTGGCTTTGGAAGGCGGGAACAGAGGTGCGAGACAAAACTGACGTATCGGCTTTCAGCCCCACCCGATTGAGCGAAGCGTGACGACAGCAAGGTTGGGGCGGATTGGCAGGCGGTTGTTTGAGGCAACAAGTGCAACGCACGAGTAACGGCAATTGGATTTTCATGATCATCACAGGAGCAGACCATGACCATCAATCTGAATGTAACGATTAAAGACGGCAGCCTCGATGTCGACCAGAGTGGCAACGCCAATCACGTGCCGAAACTGGCAAATCCGACGACGATCACCTGGAGGCTGATCGGCAATGCGCAGGGTGGAACCTTCAACGCGATGAACGCAGCGAACCCCGGTTTTAGCTGGAAAGGCACTCCCCCTCCGACTGGCATATTCGGCGACGCGGTACCTGATGCGCAGGGCAACATGACGATGATTGACAACAACATCAACATCCAGGGCGCGTCGGGTACTTGGACATACCAGCTGTGGGCTACCATCAACGGCCACCAGTATTCAACGATTGCTTCGATCAGCCCCCGAGCAGTGACCCGCGATCCGACGATCATCAACAACTGATTTGCGTTCGTTCGCGCGATAGCACGGGCTGCAAACCCGGCCACTTTCGCCGGAACGTCTGGGGCTGGGCTTGTCAGCCCAGCCTCCGGCGCTGCCACCGCGTATAGCTGTCAGCCCGGACCGAGGCTCGCCAGCTCCCGCTGCGCAGCACTCAGCCACTCGTCTTCCTTCTTGCGGTAGTAGCGCGGCGCGTGCTTGGCGCGCGCGAGCATGTCGCGGAACACGCCGCGCGCATCGGTGAAGCGGCCGCGCGCCTTGAGCATCGCGCCGTAACGGAAACGCGCTTCCTCGCCGGGATAACTCGTTGCCAGGGTCTGGTAGCGCTCCAGGGCCGCATCGTTCTCGCCGAGTGCTTCGAGCGTGCGCGCGTGCAGCAGGTCGGCGTCGGCCGAGCGGAAATTCGGATTGGTCGAAAACAGCGTATCGAGCGTCGCGCGTGCGCCGGCGAAGTCGTTGCTGTTGGCCTGCGCCTGGGCCAGGCCGACCAGGAACGCATGGTCGGTCGCGTACACGCCCTTGAGCACCGAACGGTAGAGGTCGGCAGCATTCGCGTAGTCGCCCAGGCGCATGCATTCCTCGGCCAGCGCGCGGCGGTTGTCGACCGTGTCGGCGACTTCGAGGCGCTGCTTGATCGTGCGTCGCTGGCGTTCCGGATCGAATGTGTGCAGGACCTTGCGCGTTACCTGGCGGCTGCGCGGGTCGTTGCGCAGGTCCGGGATGACCGCGACGAGCACGTAGACGATGACGGCCAGGTACGAGCCGATGAACAGGATCCAGATCCAGTAGAGCTGCCGGCCGCTGCGCACGACGTGCACGGCGCAGGCGATCTGAAGCACGATGGAAACGATGACGAGCAGGGGCACGGGTCTTTCAGCTACCGGTCAGTTGGGCGAATGCATTGTGCGATATGGCGGCGCGCACGGTCTACCGGGTCTGGGGTTGGTTGCGCCAAATCGCGGCCGTTTTGACGTTCGGACGTTTCCGAAAATCGATGACCGAGGGAATCGACCCATGTCAGTAGCTCGCATTCCCGGTCAGCCTGCCCCCGCGAACCTGATCAGCACGGGCGTCACTGGTCTGGATGACGTCCTCGGCGGCGGCCTGACCACCGGCAGGCTGTACCTGATCGAAGGGACGCCCGGCACCGGCAAGACGACCATCGCCATGCAATTCCTGCTCGATGGTGCAGCCAAAGGCGAATCGGTCCTTTACATCACGCTCTCGGAGACGGAGAGCGAGATGAAAGGCGTAGCCAGTTCGCATGGCTGGAATCTCGATGGCATCCACATCCGGGAGTTGCTGCCGTCGCAGGAGACCTTGCATCCGGACGAGCAGTACACGATGTTCCATCCGTCGGAAGTGGAACTGAGCGAAACCACGCAAAAGATCTTGGCCGACGTCGATGTTTTGAAACCTACGCGCGTCGTTTTCGACTCGCTTTCGGAGTTGCAGCTGCTCTCGGGCAATGCGTTGCGCTATCGCAGGCAGATACTTGCGCTCAAGCAATTTTTCGCCGGCCGAGCGTGCACGGTCGTGCTGCTCGACGACCGGACGGCGACGAACCACGATCTGCAGGTCCAGAGCATCGCCCACGCGGTGGTGCGCCTCGAGCAGCTCAATTCCGACTATGGCGCGGCGCGAAGGCGATTGGTCGTCGTGAAATATCGTGGCCGGGACTTTCGCGGCGGATTTCACGACTACAAGATCGTCCGCGGCGGTCTGCTGGTTTTCCCGCGCCTCATCGCGGCTGAGCACGCCGCCGACGTGGTGCAGTCGAAACTGCCGAGTGGGATCAGCGCTCTGGACGCGTTGCTGGGCGGCGGAATCGAGAGGGGCACGAGCACTCTTTTCGTCGGCGCCCCGGGCACCGGCAAGTCCTCGGTCGCGATGCAGTTTGCGATTGCCGCGGCTGACCGCGGCGAGCATGCAGCTGCTTTCATCTTCGACGAGAGCATCAATACGTTGCGGACGCGTTGCTCGGGTATGGGCATGAACCTGAAGCCGCACGTTGAATCCGGACACATCACGCTGCGGCAGGTCGATCCGGCGGAGCTGTCTCCAGGCGAACTCGTTCACGAAGTGCGCCACGCGGTGCTGCAGAAGAAAGCCACCGTCGTCATCATCGACAGCCTCAATGGCTATCTCAACGCGATGCCGAACGAGCAATTCCTGATCGTGCAACTGCACGAGTTGCTGACCTTCCTCGGGCAGGCAGGCGTGGCGACACTCCTGATCGGCGCGCACCATGGACTGATTGGCGCGCAGATGCAGACGCCGGTCGACGCCAGCTACCTGGCCGACGCGGTCGTCCTGCTGCGCTACTTCGAGGCGGACGGAATGGTGCGACAGGCCATCTCCGTGATGAAAAAACGCGGCGGAGCTCACGAGCGCAGCATTCGCGACTTCACGCTCAGCGAGACGGGAATTCATGTTGGGCCGCCGCTACGGCAGTTCCGCGGAATCCTGACCGGCGTCCCGATCGCGCTCGACGAGCGGGACAGCAGGAAGCCGTGATCGGGGAAACGCCGGTTTCCTATTCGCAGCGCGTGCTGCTGCGAACGGTGACCGGCAAGGATGCCGCTCTGGCCAAGACCGTGCTCGAACGCGCGGGCGTCGTCGCGCACGCTTGCACATCGGTCGAGGAACTTGCCCAGGAAATCGAACGCGGCGCGGGAGCGTTGCTGGTCGCCGAGGAAGCATTCGCCGATCCCGCCTTCCGCCGGGTGGCAGCTATCCTGCACAGGCAATCGCCGTGGTCCGATCTGCCGGTGCTGATTCTTGCGCGCCCGGGCGCCGATTCGATGGCCATCATCGATGCCATGCAGATGTCGGGGAACTTCACCGTCATCGAACGCCCGATCCGGATTTTCTCGCTGATCAGTTCGGTGCGCACGGCGCTGCGGGCCCGCGCCCGCCAGTACGAGTTGCGCGGCGTCCTGGAGGGTTTGCGCCAGGCCGATCAGCGCAAGACTGTATTCCTGGCGACGCTGGCCCACGAGTTGCGCAATCCGCTTGCCCCGCTGAGCACGGCGTTGTCCCTGTTGCAGCGCAAGAGCCTCAGTGCCGACGAGGCCCGGCCGCACTACCAGATGATGGAGCGCCAGGTCCAGCACATGGTTAGGCTGATCGACGACCTCATGGAAGTCTCGCGCATCACGCGCGGGAAGATCGAGCTCAAGCTCGAGGTGTTGCCGCTGGAGCGCGTCGTGGCCGACGCGGTGGAGCTCAGCCGCCCGTCGCTGACCGCAGCGCGGCATCGCCTGGAACTGGTCCTGCCCGGCGAAAGCCTGAGCGTGCGCGGCGACCGCGTGCGCCTGACGCAGATCTTCTCGAACCTGCTCAACAATGCCGCAAAGTATACCCAGGCCGGGGGCCATGTCACCGTCACCATCGACCGGGCCGACGGCTTCGCCCGGATCGGCGTGCGCGACAACGGCATCGGCATTCCGGCCGACATGCTGGCCGCGATCTTCGACATGTTCGTCCAGGTCACCGACGCGGCGCGTGTTGCCCAAGGCGGCCTCGGCATCGGCCTGACCCTGGTCAAGAGCCTCGTCGAACTGCATGGCGGCGCGGTAAGCGCGTACAGCGGCGGACCAGGCGAAGGTTCCGAAGTCGTCGTCACCTTGCCGCTGGCCACGGCCGACGAAGCTATCGGCACTCATTCGTCCGCAACGACCGCCGACGCGCTGCCGGCGGAGGACATCCTCGTCGTCGACGACAACCACGAGGCCGCCGACAGTCTTGCGGCACTGTTGCGCAGCATGGGCGCGCGCACGTCGGTCGCGTACAGCGCCGAGCAGGCCATCGCGCTGGCAGCGGACGCGCAGCCAGCCGTCGGTATTCTCGACATCGGCATGCCGGGCATGGACGGCTGCGACCTCGCCCGCCATCTGCGCAAGGATCCCGCGCACGCGCGAATGCTGCTGATCGCCCTGACCGGTTGGGGACAGCCCGATGACCGCCTGCGCGTCAGCGCGGCCGGATTCGATCATCACCTGCTCAAGCCGGTCGACACCAACGAGATGCTCGCATTGCTGCTGCGCCCGCGCGCGGTTGCGTAGAGCGCCGCCGCCGAAAGAATGCAGCTGAAAAGCGCCTGATGCGCGGGCCTACTTTGCTGGCGCCTTTGCCGCCGTATCACGCGCCAACTTGAACTCGCTGTCCGCAGCCCATTGCGGGAACGTCGATTCATCCGCGAGGCGCTTGCCGACGGCGTACAGCGCCTGCACGTCTTCGATCACGCCGGACAGATCCCAATGCGGGTCGTAACGATCGGCCGGCTTGTGATAACGGTTCTTCGTGTAGTCCTCGCTGGCGGCCAGTCCGGCCGGCTTCCCGCCTTCGAGCTTGTCCAGTCCGCTGTGCACGTACAGCACCGGCACGCCCTTGCGCGCGAAGTTGATCTGGTCGGAGCGAAAGAAATAGCCTTTCGCCGATTCGCCGTCGGCGGTGATCGTACGGCCCGCGGGCGCGAGGATTTCCTTGAGGTAATCGTCCATCTGCGACTCGCCGAAGCCGACGATCGACATGTCGTGCGTGCGGCCGTACGGGATGAACATGTCCATGTTGATCTCGGCGACCGTCTTCGTCATCGGGATCGACGGATGCATCGCGTAGTAACGCGAGCCGATCAGGCCGGCCTCTTCCAATGTCGGCGCGAGGAACAGGATCGAACGCTGCGGCTTCGGATCCTGGTGCGCGAACGCATCGGCCAGTTCGAGCAGCGCGGCCAGGCCGGTGCCGTTGTCGACCGCGCCATGGAACACGTTGTCGCCCTTGATCGCCGGGTTCTTGCCGAAATGATCCCAGTGCGCGGAATAGACGATCGTCTCGTCCGGCCGCTGGCTGCCCGGCAGCAGGGCGACGACGTTGTCCGAACTGGTGTTGCGGATCTGGCTGTGCAGCGTCGTCGACAGCTTGGCTGCAAGCGCGGTCGGCTTGAAGCCGCGCACGTCGGCGGTTTTCTTCAGCGCGTCGAAATCGGCGCCGGCCTTGCCGAACAGACGCTGCGCCGCTTCGGTCGTGATCCAGCCGGCGACCTGCACGCGCGGATCGGAGTCCTCGCTCGCCGGCAGGTAGAACTGCGGACCGCTCCAGCTGTTCACGACGACTTCCCACGGATAGGCTGCGCCTGCGGTTTCGTGCACGATCAGGCAGGCGGCCGCGCCGTGGCGCGCGGCTTCCTCGAGCTTGTAGGTCCAGCGCCCGTAGTAGGTCATCGCGTCGCCCTTGAACAGCGTTGCGTCGTGATTGCCCCAGCCCGGATCGTTGATCAGTACGACGACGGTCTTGCCCTTGACGTCGAGTCCCGCGTAGTCGTTCCACTGGTATTCCGGCGCGACGACGCCATAGCCGGCGTAGACGATGTCGCTGTCCTTGACCTCGATCTGCGGTTTGCCCTGCGGCGAAAACACGATCGTGTCGGCGCGGAAGTTGAATTTTTCCACATTGCCGCCTTCGGCGACGTCGAGCGCGACCTTGTCGCCCTCGGCCAGCGCGACCTCGACCATCGGCACACCCTGCAGGTAGCTGCCCTTGTTGCCGGGCTTCAGGCCCATGCGCTGGAACTGGTCGACCAGGTAGGTCGTCGTCATCCGCTCGCCGATCGTGCCGGGCTTGCGGCCCTCGTATTCATCCGAGGCCAGGCGCTCGACGTGCGCGGCGAAGTCCGCGATCGTGATGTCGGGCGAAAAGTGGCCGTCGGCGGTCGGAGTGATTGCAGGGGCGGGCGGTGGGGCGGGCGTAGCGGCTGGCGCGGTGCTGGCGGCCGGAGTTGCGGTTTGCGGCGGTTGTTGCTGGTTGCAGGCGGCGAGCAACGAAGCTGCAAGGGTCAAGACGGGAAGGCGCATCAGAACTCCGGTCGAAAAGCACGAAGGCCGGATTCTAGGCAGAGTACGGCCGAAGCGCCATGCATTCAGCCGTGCCGGTTCGTTCGGTCAAGGCGGGCGCCGTCGCTTGCGCGCCGAAAATTGCCCCTGCATTTTCGGCATACACGATGGGCAGGAGCCCGAGTGCCTCGAAGGCCATGGATGGCCGAGAGAGGCCGCCATCCATGGCGATAAAAAACCCCACGGCTTGCACGCGGGGTTGGTAAACGCGAACTGTCATGACGCCCCCGCTCCCTGAGCGTCGTGTCCTCTCAGGATCTTGTCTTCAAGCGCAAGACGGGAGTCCGCTCAGGCCTTACGGCTGGTCGCCGTTGAATTTCTGTGGATTCGCACCCTCGACCTTGCCGATCGTCGCGCTGTCGCTGACGTACAATTCGACGTCGCGCTTGAACTCGAGCGTGCCGGCGACGGTCGCGTGCGGGCCGATCACGATGCGCGGCTTGCGCGAGCTCATGTGGAACCAGCTATGGTCCGCATTGACGCGCAGGCCGCCTTCGACGCGCGAGTTTGCGCCGACGACGATGTCGCCGCTCGATGTTTCGAGTCCGCCGCCGACATGCGCGGCCTCGAGCTTGATCGCCCCGTTGACGTTGCTCACGTGCCCGCCGACCTCGGTGCCCGAGTGCAGGGTTATCGAACCGTTTACCGCCTCGACGGTCTTGGCGACTTTGTTGTTTTCGCCGACGCGAATGCCGCCGTTGACTGTTTCGAGGCTGTCGATTGTCGCGCCGTTGTCCAAGTCGATCCCGCCGTTGACCGTGTCGGCGCTCGTGGCATGCGAATTCGCTCCGATGCGGATGCCACCGTTGACCGTGCTGAGCTTGCCGACGGTCGAGTTGTCGGGAACGTGGATGCTGCCGTTGACCTTGTCGATGTCCAGGTTGTCGTTGCCGGTCGCCAATGCGGTTCCGGCCAGGCCGAACGCGAGCAGCAGACAAAGCGAAGTGCGGATCATCGGGAACTCCTCATCGTGTGATCGGATTCTATGATGCGGGAAGCGCGGGCAAAGGTTTAATCCGCAGGCGCGGATGGCTGCCGCGGGTCCAGCCAGGCGCGGAATTCCGCTACCATGGATCAAATTACCCGGAAGACCGCATCGTGTCCCGACCCAAACCCGTGCTCCTGCTGATCCTCGATGGCTGGGGCTACCGCGAAGACAGCAAGGATAACGCGCTGGCGCTGGCCGACCTGCCGAACTGGCGCCGATTGCTGGCGCAGTGCCCGCACACGCTGGTGGAGACGCATGGCCTGCATGTCGGCCTGCCGGACGGCCAGATGGGCAATTCGGAGGTCGGGCACATGAATATCGGCGCCGGGCGCATCGTCTACCAGGACCTGACGCGCATCGACGCCGCGATTGCCGATCGCAGCTTCTTCGACAATGCCGCGCTGCTCGGCGCCTGCGCTGCGGCCAGGCGCGCGAACGGCACGCTGCACGTGTTCGGCCTGCTCAGCCCCGGCGGTGTGCACAGCCACGAGGACCAGATCCTGGCGCTGCTGGATCTCGCTGCGTCCCGGGGCGTCGCTCGCATGGCCGTGCACGCATTTCTCGACGGACGCGATACGCCGCCGCAGAGCGCGCGCGCATCGTTGCAGAAACTGCAGGCGAAGTGCGCCGCGCTTCCGGACGCGCGCGTGGCGACGATCGCCGGCCGCTATTACGCGATGGATCGCGACAAGCGCTGGGAGCGCGTCAAGCTCGCCTACGACGCGATCGCCGAAGCCGACGCGCCGTTCCGTGCCGACAACGCCGTGGCCGCGCTCGACGCCGCCTACGTGCGCGGCGAGACCGACGAGTTCGTCAAGCCGACGATCATCGGCGCCGGCACGGCAATGGCCGACGGCGACGCCGTCGTCTACATGAACTTCCGCGCCGACCGCGCGCGCCAGCTCACGCAGGTGTTCGTCGATCCGGCATTTGCCGGCTTCGCGCGGCCGCGCGCGATCGCCCTGTCGGCATTCGTGACATTGACCGGATACAGCGCCGATCTTGCGGTCACCGCCGTGGCCTATCCGCCGCAGTCGCTGCACAACTCGCTCGGCGAATACCTCGCCTCGCTCGGCCTGCATCAACTGCGCATCGCCGAAACGGAAAAGTACGCGCACGTGACGTTCTTCTTTTCCGGCGGGCGCGAGCAACCGTATGCCGGCGAGGACCGGATCCTGGTGCCCAGTCCGCGCGTGGCGACCTACGACCTGAAGCCGGAGATGAGCTGTCCGGAAGTCACCGACAAGCTGGTCGAGGCGATAAAAAGCAACAAGTACGATTTTATCGTTTGCAACATCGCCAACGCCGACATGGTCGGCCACACCGGCAAGCTCGACGCGGCGATCAAGGCGGCCGAAGCCGTCGACGCCGCGCTCGGGCGCCTGGCCCCGGCGATTCGCGAAGCCGGCGGCGAAATGCTGATCACCGCCGATCACGGCAACTTCGAGCAGATGACCGCCGACGACGGCCAGCCGCACACGCAACACACGGTCGGCCCGGTGCCGCTGGTCTACGTCGGCCGCCCCGGAACGCTCGCCCACGGCGCGCTGCGCGACCTGGCGCCGACGGTCCTGGCGCTGATGGGGCTGGCGCAGCCGGCGGAGATGACGGGCAATTCACTTGTGCGCTTCGCTTGATTCTCACGCTCCGCTTGATTCTTTCGCTTTTTCTTGTGTTCCTATGCTCGTCATTCCGGCGAAGGCCGGAATCCAGTTCTTCTCTTTTGACGTCTTCCTCGCGAAAGCGGGAATCCAGGTTGACGTTGCTTTTTGAAGTGCAAGGCTTCCACTCGCCCTGCGGGCGAGCGGGTCACTTTCTTTGCTTGTGCAAAGAAAGTAACCAAAGAAACACACCCCCGGTGGCGCGCCTTCCGGGCATCCTGCCC
>Ga0157375_10003376_pt1 | contig 13846 bp, 8 predicted proteins | sample M35metaG_FD_115311 | JGI IMG/M metagenome (GOLD analysis project Ga0157375, IMG submission 115311) | Miscanthus rhizosphere microbial communities from Kellogg Biological Station, Michigan, USA - M3-5 metaG | ecosystem: Host-associated > Plants > Roots > Rhizosphere > Soil | place: USA: Michigan...
CCAAGCGATTCCGTTTTACATGTTCTTGTCGCTGTTAACCGTTTTTAATGGTATTAGCTTAAACTTACTCTGGGGGTTGAGTAAAAACTGCCAGCTCTCAACAAAAAGCAATCGCCAATTAATGGAATTTAAAAAGTATTAGAAATGAAAACCTTAAAATTTATCCAATTCACCTTACTAACAGTTTTCACCATTATTGCGCTTCCGAGGCTGGCGCAATACAACCCCAAATAGACACCTTTTTGAAGTGTCTATTATGAAATATTATTTGATGACTTGCCAGTTTCTGATCAGAAAACGGGCATTTTTAAAACTGCCTTTACGTTTAACTTCTCCGCGAGTCTTATTCCATACCAGGCTTATCCTATTATAGCTGCCTTTTTCATAATTAAAAGTGCCCCCGTCATCTTCAAATAGGCTGGCTACAGCAGTCTTAACATCGCCATAAACATAACACGTTATTTCGAACTTAGTATCAGGCGCCACATGTTCAACAGGTTTGGCTAAGGGTAAAATAGTTCCTTCTTTAATAAATATGGGCAACTGAGTAAGGCCTGGTTTATAGGTGTATTCCCTGCCGCCCTCAAATTTAACGTTGGTATTGAATTCATACCAGGTACCGGCAGGCAAATATACTTTCCTTTCGTCCTTCTTTTCGGTTAATGGTGCAGCAAGTATCCCATCGCCTATCATATACTCATCCGACAGGTTGAAAGTATTTTTGTCGCCTGGATAATCCATTACAAGAGCCCTGAAAGGTGGAATTCCTTTAAAATAATAATCGGCGTAAGCATTGTACAAATAAGGTATCAAACTCATCCTGAAGTTCAATAGCTTACGTACATCTGCCTCTATCTCTTTGGCGTTATCCATGAGCTCGTCTTTATTGTTTTTTTCGATATTGATCTGCAGCCATGGCGGATTTTTCAAATACCATGAATTGTAAAGAGCTTGTGCCGATAGCACCGCTGTCTGACTCCGGCGCATAAAATCTTTTATCGAGTTTGATTCCCTCACTTCGGGAGACCAATTCATTCCGGAGAAGCCGGAGTTCACAATCAGTCTGATGTATTGGTCATGGTCATAGGTATCACTATACAATGCTGACGGATAAGATGAGGCAAAAGCATTAGATGCCCTTACGTCGAGATAAGTGCGTAAATTGTTCTTTTTATAAATATTAAAAATGGTTTTTTGATAGAGTACCCCAAATAACTGGTGCATTTGTTCGCCGTCAATACCTGAAGGAAAATGGCTGAGCTCAGGAAAGCTCCAGGAATTGCTTCCAAAAGCGATATTTGAGTTGTCGCATTCATCCATTTTAAAGCCCGATATGCCTTCTTTTACAAAAGTGTTTTCATGGTAATTTGCAAAAATGTTAATTGCCGTCGTGTCGGCAAAATCAGGCACCAAACCATTCCACACCAAATAATTCCCCGCCCTGGACTTTAAAGGTTCATAAAGAGGCGATACCGTTGATACGAATGCATGTTCCCATAAATTGAGATGAAAACCTTTACTTTTCATCGTATCAATAAACGCATTAGGTGCAGGGAAAAGTTTATTGTTCCATACATAAGAACATGAATAAGCAGCCGTTTGCCATTTGGGTTCTATTCCGAGCACATCGCAAGGGATGTGGTTATTTCGAAAATAGGCAGCCATTTTACCAACCTGCTGCTGATTAAAATCGGCTTTTACACGATATTTTACGCCAAGTCCCCAAATCGCCGGTAAAGCTCCCCCGCCGCCAAACAAATTATACCGCTGCAGCACATTTTTCGGATCGGGCCCTTCAAAGACAAAGACTTCTATCCCTTTAGCGCCCGGAATATCAACAATTACATTAGTTCCTGCTTTATTGTCATTATTCTTATACAATTTTTCAACAGATCCTCCGCCTTTCCGTTCTCGGGAGGCGGTATTGTTTTTATCTAATTTATCCGTGCTGCCACAATAAAAAGTTGTATATCGAGCAGTATTTATTAAAATGCCATAGCCTTTATTGGATATATAAAATGTTGCTGGTCCATGAGTATAACCCACATCATTTAATGGGTTGTCGTTGACAATCGGCCTCATTTTCAAACCCCGCTGGTTAAAAGAACCAAACTGTAAACCGAAGCCGTATAATTGTTCACTGCTATTTAACGGAACCTCGACAATCACGCCTCTATTATTAATGGTAATCTTTATATCATCTAAACTGAAAGGTAGTTTGCCCGCAGGTAACGCTTCCATCGCCGCCTTCATTGGCAATTCTGAGCAAAAACCATAGGGGGTAAATTTATCGGGCACGCCTGATGAAATCTTTTGTACGCCGGCTGCTACGTTTTGGGCCTGGGCATATATTTTTATGAAAAACGACTGAAAGACAATAAAAAAGATCGTTGTACGAATCATATTTCTTTTCATATAGGGTTGAATAAATTATTGAATATCAAGAATGTTTTATCAGGGAGCTTTTTTTAAGTCCTCCCATTTAATTACCCACGAGCCATCATTTGGCCATCCGGGTTCCGGTACATTTTTATCACCATCCCAGCCTGCAGTCATCATCGCCACGGCGTATAGCAAACCGCCATTCGATGGGATATAAGGATAAGGATTCCCGCCTCCAACGAACCCATGCTCATCAAAATCAAATCTTTTGGATGCATGTAAAAGCATATCCACCGCATCAGCTGGATGGCCGAGCCGGGCAGCACACATGGCTACCATAGGAAAATCCCATCCCCAGCCGGTATCATACCTCCAAACCGACTGTACCTTTTGATAGGTTTTCTCCATGATTTTTGGATCGGTGCCGTAGCCGGTCAGAATTCCAAAAACTCCGGTCATGGCCGGATGCTCATAGTTATATTTTGTCCACATATCATCAATATTTTCCCATTGCTGATACAAACTATCCTTCACCGGTAAGGGTGCCAGTTTCTTTAGCACATTATCCCATTTAGGGTTAGGTGCCAGTTTAAGTTTCTTGCGCCAGTTTTGTGCGGTTTGCAAACCAAATCGCCAATATGCCAACTCAAATGCGGGGTTTTGTGTTGTTAGCGGATCATTGTTTTCAGGAACTGTTTTTATGGGCGGCCCTAAAATATATTCATCGCGGCTACTGTCCAGAAAAGCATAAGATGCTAAAAAATCTGCCGTTTGTTCAACGATCCGATCCCATTTCTTTAATGTTTGCAAAGTCGGATGTGCACGATAATCGAGTTCAGCAAAAAAAATAGGGTGCGGCTGCTGCCAGATCAGAAAGGCATGGGTAACATCAGGCCATTCCCGGCCGTCAGGACCAGTACATTTCGGCCACCTGGCACCTGTATAACCCTGTAATTTCGCCCGTCTTAGTGACGGTGTTAAATTATCCGAATAAACGTGCAGACTGTTATTTAACAACGGCCAGCGATCCCATAATGCAAAATGGGCGGCGTGCCACCAGTACATTTCGTAATGAAACCGGCCATACCAGCTGTTATTCACCAGACCGGTTTCCTGAGGTGGGTAATTGCCGGCAGCATTTATCGCCATTATATATTGCGATAAAACAATTCGCCTTTCCAGTTCGAACCAGCGGGGATCTTTACTTTCGGAGAGATCTACTGCTGCTCCGCTTTTCCAGAAGGCAGACCAATGAGCGATACTCTTTGATTTAACCAAAGAAAAGGAGGGTAATGTGTATTTAATTTTTGATGGTGAAAAAGCAACAACATACTCTACCGAAGTTTCGTTTTTCCCGGGATAAAAAATATACCGGTGATCCTTTTGTTTTTGTACGCTACCGTGTCCCGTCCATTTGCAGGTTACCCGGTAAGTGGTGCTATCCAATTTCCGGTTAAATGTGGCCGAATTTTGATTTTTTGGGTTTAATTGCGTTTGATGCAACGCAGGCTTATTGTAATCAGAGCCGTTACTAAAGTATTCTAAACTTGCATATGGAAATTCGACAAAGATACCTATCCGACCTTTTTGGATTAAACCAGATTCGATTTTGAAACCTATAATGTCCTTGTACGGATCACATATGGTTATAACTTTTACCTTTTGTCCCTCCACAGTAAAATTGCTTTCCGCAACACCTGTCCATAGGTTTAAATATTGAACCGGGTTTTGCAGATCAGTCATTTTCGCTATGCTGCCATTGTTCTTTTTCAACAGCAGCCCTATTCTGCCCAGGTTGAAACGATGGGGATTACTGGCAAGCCATTGCACAATTGCCGCTTGTTTTGGATCAGGCAGGTCATAGCCAACCATCCTTCCATGTGTGTTAACAAGGGTTTGTTTAAATGAATCCGCTGTAAGTCCTTTCGGCGGTTCAGTGCTGTGCCACCCCCAATGCGACATCGTTGTAAACTGATCGTTAAACGTTTGCATGCCGGTGATATCAAACCCGTAAGCGAAAGTTCCGTTTCCTACCTGCGTCGGGCCAGCAGAATGCGAATCAATTATCTTAAGATTATGCCTGCTCACCATTGCCTTGCGGTTAATGGTTCCTGTCGGAACCTGTTGAGCTTCGGCACTTATTCCTAAAAAAAAAAGGAAGCAGAAAAACGTATTTTTTTATTTTGTTAAGAGGCCTGCTTAAAATATAATCCATTTTAACTTGGTTATCATTTTTCAAAAATAAACGCTTTCCAAAAGCGAATTATTAAATAGCAAGGTAGCTGTAATTACAGCTACCTTGCTATACTGACAAATTGCCGAGGGCTGCTATACTTTTATATCAAAAAAATTTCTCAATACCCCGGGTTTTGTTTTAAAGAACCTGAACTTTTATCAACTTCAGAACGTGGTATCGGTATCAGGTAATGTTGCGGTAAGAATGACCTCGCCTCAAGTGATTTTATTTGATAAACCTTAGTTCCGTTAGCCTGTTTGGTTATCTGCATGCGGAATATCGGTATATTCTCAGTAACCGCTGCTATTTTCCAGCGACGCACATCAAAGAAACGATGTTCTTCAAATGCCAATTCAACCCGCCGCTCATTTTGAATCTTTGCTCTAAGTGCATCACCAGTTTCAGTTACCGGAGGCATATTTACACTGGGACGTGCGCGAACCATATTGATATACTGACGGGCAACAGTTTCGTTACCTAACTCAAACTCTGCTTCTGCATAATTAAGAAGGACTTCTGCGTACCGGAAAAATATCCAGGGGTTGGTTGGTTTTACTGATGACCCCGAAGGCGGAATACTTTCAACAATACCTTTTTTGTAGGCATAAGAAGTTAGCGAGGCATTCCAGGGTTGGATACTGCTTTCAGGAGAGTCCAATCCGCCATCAAAAGTTTCCGTTACCCGTCCTTGCCAAACTGAACCATCGTGCAATATAGAAGCATCCAGCCTTGGATCACGACCAACATAAGGATTGTTAGGGTCATAACCCGATCCAGGATTTAGTACAAGGCTACCATCTGGTTGTTCGATATAAGGCAGTTTACCAGTGGCAGCCATTTCATAAGCGTTAACCTGGTTTTGAGATGGATTTTGGGAGGTCCATCCATTAGATCCATTACGGCCTTCCTCCAGCGAAAAGTTTGTTGAGTTTGCCTGGGTAAAATACCGCGCAAAAATTATCTCATTATTATCTTCAAGGAATGTGGACTGGTAGTCGGAGTTTAATGAATATCCAACATTTAGCAATGCTGCCGATGCATCAGCGGCAGCCTGCCATTTGGCATTATCATGATTTGGATTATTCAGCAGGCCGGCATCATAAAGCAATACACGCGCCTTAAGAGCCAGGCATGCATTTGCAGAAGCTCTTCCTTCCTGGCCAGCTGGCTGATTAGCCGGCAATTGGGCAGCAGCAGCAGCCAATTCCGAATCGATAAACTTTACACAGTCGTCGTATGACGATTGCGTAACTTTAAAATCATCATGTAAATCAAAAACCTTGGTAATGATGGGTACATTACCGTAACGCCAGATTAGATTAGCATAGATATAGGCCCTCAGGAATCTCATTTCTGCTTTCGCACCGTTTTTAAAGGTCGCATCGACCGGAGCAGCATCTATTTTTGAAAAGAAAACATTAATGTTATAAATATAGCCATATGCAAAATCCCAATAATTGATCTTATTTGAAAAATCGGTTACGTTGTCTTGTGTCAACTGACCGGTTTGTACCATATACAAGTTTCCGTATTGATGAATATTGAAAGCTTCGTCATCTGCCGCAGGCAGCAGGTCGTTCTGGTATCCATGCAGTAACACATTGTATTGTGCATTAACGTACAATTGAATTAGGTTCTGATCAGTCCATGTACTGGTATCAGATATCTTATCCAATGGCGTTAATTCCAGTTTATTACAGGATGTCGCTGTAAAAACAATAATTAATATATAAATAATCTTTTTCATGTCTTTAATATTAAAGGGTTGCATTAATTCCAAAACTAATAACGCGCTGTGGTGGATAGTACCAGTAATTGGTGGTTTCCGGATCAAATCCCAGGGCTTTCATGTGATCATAAATCAGGAATAAATTACTGGCGCTGACAGAAAGCCGTAAATTCTTCATCCCTATGCTTTTGATCATATTTTGAGGTAGGTTATAGCCTAAGGCTACATTCTTAACCCTCAGAAAGCCTGCATCAAGAAGCCACTGGGTGGAGTTAATAGTGTTATTGTTAAACAATTCATAACTCGCCCTTGGCATTGTGGCATTGGTATTTGAAGGAGTCCAGCGGTCGGCAGATCTCCAGTTTAAAAAGTTTCCTAATGAATAGCTCATTACCGGGAAATAACCTCCAAAATATTGTTTGGCATTAGCCTGGCCTTGCAGAAATATAGCGAGGTCAAACTGTTTGTATTTAAAGCCGGCATTAAACCCATAGGTAATCTCCGGGACATTAGTTTGATTTACAAGGATTTGATCGCGCGCATCTATTGAGCCATCGTGATTTACATCGCTATATTTAATATCACCCGGCAAAGCTCCAGGAAGGTGCGGATACGAATTAATATCAGCCTGGTCTTTGAAAATACCAATAGCATTATAATATAAACCAGCCCCTATTGGATGGCCTTTAGCCAACTGGTAGGACTCTAATCCGGGTTGTGCATCGCTGTAAACAACTTTGTTCCTTGCAAAGGCAACGTTCCCGGAAAAGTTGTATTTAAATTCATGTTGATTATTGGTATGGCTAAGTACCAATTCAAAACCCTTATTATCAACAATGCCAATATTTTCATCCGGCAACGTCAATCCGGTGTAGCCCGGGACAACTGAAGCGGCTGTTGTTAAAATATCAGATCTTCGGGTTTGGAAATAATCGAAGGTAACACCCAAAAAACCTTTCCACAATGTTGCGTCTAATCCAATATTTGCAGTTTTTGCTCTTTCCCAGGTGATATTAAAATTTGGAACTCCTGTTTGTACCAAACCAGTAACGTCGCTGCCGCCAATTACGTAATTATTGCCATATCCGTAAGTAGTTAAATACTGAAATGAATTGACCAGGTCATTACCCATTACTCCGTATGAAGCCCGGATCTTTAGCTCATCTATAAAATCATATTTTTTCATAAACTGCTCTTCAGAAATTCTCCAGCCGGCTGAAGCACTTGGAAAATACCCCCATCGCTTATCCGACGGGAAATTTGGAGATCCGTCACGTCTCATCGTAAACTCAGCTAAATATTTTCCGGCATAATCATAGTTAATCCTTCCAAACTGGTTTTGCCTGGCTCCCTGTGAAGCCGAACCATTGTTGGATTGTTTATTAGGGTCGCTGCTGCCGGCAAATATCTGTGGTATGACTGATGTCGGGAAATCGCTTCTATAGGCCTCGTCAAAGTTATTGTGTGTCGAGGTTTGTTCATACCCAAGTAATGCCTTAATGCTACTAAGCCCAAATTTTCGCTCATAATGGATTTTCGTAGTTAAATAAAGTAAAGAGCCAAGTATTATTTGGTCATCCAGGGTTGCTAAATTGGCTTGCATTCCTGAACGCCCTTTGGTTAATGCATGGGTAGTTGGGTCCTGGTAATAAACATAGTCTGGTATCTGGAACGTTTTATTAAAAGTGCTATTTGGGTCGTAACTGCCCGAGCCTTCTATTGATAAGCCTTTTACCCATGGTAAATCCCAATTTAAATAAGCTGTGCTTTGAAACGTGTTTATCTTTTTCGTCTGGTATCCGGCATTATCAGTGACCCAGTTGACGATGTTTTCACTTCCCCTAAGCGGTTGAAGATCTTTGGTGCCCGGCCAATATGGCTGCCAGTTCGGCTGATAAAGAAAGATGTGACTATTAAGTTCGTTTGCACTGCGGTACGGGAAATGATCATCGTCTACCCTTCCTGATAAATTCATTCCTACTTTCAGGGATTTTGTAACCTGAACTTCGATATTTGACCGGAGATTATATTGCTTAATATTTTCAGCGCCAAACTTGTATTGCCCATCCTGATAGACCTGGCCAAGTGATAAGAAATAAGTCGTACCATTATTACCACCCGAGACAGATAAATTAGCCCTGTGCTGAGGCGTCCAATCCTTAACAATAAACTTATACCAATTGGTATTAGGGTAGTTAGGATCGTTTCCTGCTTTATACTTTTCTAAATCCGTAGCTGAATAGGCCGGCGTCAAACCTTGCTGGGCATTAATTTCATTGGAAACCTGGCCAAAAGTATAGGAATCCGCCATGATAGGATTTCTTGTAGGCTGGCTTAGACCTTCATTATAAGAGAAATCAATTTTAGGTGCAGAACCCAGACTCCCTTTTTTTGTAGTTACCAGTATTACCCCGTTAGCAGCCTGCGCACCATATATTGCGGCAGATGCATCTTTTAATACCGATATCGTTTCTATATCGTTGGGATTAAGCTGTCCTAACCCGCCTCTTTCTACCCCGTCTATGATTACAAGCGCCGCCGTATTACCGGTTGTGCTCCTTCCTCTGATACTAATCGACGGATCGTCTCTGCCCGGCTCGCCTGATCGGGAATTTATAATGACTCCAGGCAGCTTGCCGGCAAGTGAACCGGCCACATTGATAGCCGGACTCTTAACGATGTCTTCTCCTTTAACTGCAACAACAGACCCCGTTAGCGTTGCTTTCTTTTGTGTGCCATAGCCCACAACAACGACCTCGTTTAAGCTTCCGGCCTCCGCAGATAGCGAAACGTTGATAACCCGGTTGGTTCCAATATTCACTTCTTTATTTTGATAACCTATGAATGAAAAAACCAGTGTGCCCGGCCCGTCCTTTATAGTTAAGGCATATTCGCCATCTACATTTGTTCCAGTCGCTTCATTTGTCCCTTTAAGCTTAACGGTTGCGCCGGGGATCGGCTTTCCCTGCTCATCTATAACTTTTCCTTTTATAGTTACCTTGTCGTCAATCTTTTTTGATGCCGTTGTCTCTGATGGCATCAAAGACATCAAAGGTTGAACGCTTAAATTTACAGAGGTTTTAAGAGTTATTTCTGCATCGGAATTCACATACTTTTTCCCATCTTTTGCAAGGACAGTTCCGGTTATGCAGAAAATTATTACCATTGGTAAAAACGTCGATTTGATAACTTTTACCAGTGAGGGTTTATATTTCATAACTTTGATTTTTGGTTAGTATTGAAAAAAACTAAAAAAAAAAAGCCCCCTTACCCACTTTGACAAGCGGATTAAATTGGTTTCAAGAATTTGAAGGAGACAGACTTTCGACCGGCAATATTTCACTATCACCGTTCATTTTTAGAGAACTCTTTAGGTATTTCTTTTGCTCATTGATGGGATGGGATTAGTGGTTAATAATTTGGTTGTTTTCTATTTCTTCAATTGACGGTGTGCCGTTTCAATTTGGCTTGTATATATCAAAGGATTTTGGGCGTTGTTATTTAAAAGATCTCCTATTTTGAGTTCACTGAGGTAGCTTTCGGGCAGAATATTCGCCTGACCATTGAACACATTGCCGTCCGGCATATAAGCACATGTCATCGCTCTTCTAAAACCATGTGTCATATTAGCATGAGCACCGTGTATTGTCAAACCATTGTGAAAAGAACAGCTACCGGCTTTCATCGGCGCAGCTACAGCAGGCGAATTAATCAGTGCCGGATAAAGACTAAAAATGGAATCCATATTCTTTCCGATACCCGGGTTTTCAAAGCCTGTTAGTTTTTGCGAGCCAGGAATAAAAAACAAACACCCGTTTTCTAAGGTAGCATCATCCAACGCTACCCATATCGAAAGTGCATTGCGATCTGTAAATGACCAAAATGGTGTATCAAGGTGCCAGGATGTGGGGTTCGCCCATGGTCTTTTAATCAATGCCTGGTCATGCCAGATCCGGATGCCATCCACACCTGCAAGCCGGGCTGCCATTCTGCCAATATTTTCATCCAGCATTATTTTTTCAACCCTGGTGTTGGTCTGCCAGAGATTGATCATCTGATCGAAAACTTTATTATGATATTCAGCATCCTTGTTTATTCCATCGTCTTCCTCTATTTTTCCCGTTCTTCCTGGAATCTTCTGGCCGTCCCTTTCATTCATTGCCGAACTGACAGCTTCTCTCCAAATCTCCAATTCTGTTACGTTAAGAAAATCTTCTATCAGAAGGTAGCCATATTGCTGATAAAAATCAATCTGTGATTGAGAGATCGCTGTATTCATTTATAAATAATTCGTTTAAGAAAGAATTAACTAATTGGTTTGACAAACCTAAACAGTGGACAATTATTTATATTTTACCAAATCATGCAATTATTTGCACTTTTTGATATATTTATAAAAATACTGATTGTATATTCTACACGATCAATCCAAAATCTTGTTATTTGTATTAAATCAATGCTTTAACTCCAAGCTTAAAATTGTCATATATCACTGATAAATAGGCATTGATTTTTATTTTGGCTTAGAAAAAAAATTATTAAAATATTTCTATTTACTTTAGAACTAAAAAAACCAATGGACACCTTTATTTACACTTTTTGATAATTAAAATCAACCGTAAAAAGCAATTTCCGATATCATGAAAAATTATTTCAAGTACCTCATTGTTAGTAAATTAGAACAAGACTGGGGCTTTTACGTGAATACCGTTGGATCAGTGAAGGTTGGATCAAACAAAAATTATCCAAATAACCAGAAGCATCCGATAGATCATTCATTTACTTGGGATAAAGGGCGGATATTAAATGGTTATTATATTGTTTTTATTTCAAAAGGGAAGGGCGTTCTGGAATCAGCGAAAACCAAATCCTACACCATTAAAGCGGGCACCTGCTTTTTTTTATTCCCGGGGGTATGGCACCGGTATAAACCTCACCCCGAACATGGATGGGAAGAGTACTGGGTGGGCTTCAACGGGCTCTATCCTCAGGAACTTATGCAAAAAGGAATATTTACTCCTGAAAACCCCTTCGTTGAAACCGGCCTCAATGAAGAATTATTGCAGTTTTTCCATACCCTGATCAGAACCGTTGAGTTAGCAGAACCGGGCTACCGGCAAATTGTTACAGGTATAACATTGCAAATTTTGGGTTTGTTAAATGCCATATCTAAACTTCGCACGATGGATACTGACAGTCAATCCAAATTAATATCCAAAGCCAAATTCCTTTTGCAGGAATCCATTGAAAAACCGATTAATCTGGAAGAGATGGTCAAAGAATTACCAATGGGATATTCAAAATTCCGTAAGCTTTTTAAAGACACAACTGGCGTATCTCCCAACCGGTATCACCTCGACTTGCGGCTTGACAAAGCAAAAGAATTGCTTTGTGGAACCAACCTTACGGTTAATGAGATCGCTTATCAGACGGGTTTTGATTCCATATTTTACTTTTCGCGCTTATTTAAAAAGAAGAATGGCCTTCCGCCAAAGGATTATAGAAAGCAAAAGTCTGAAACTTTAGTTAAGACCGCAGGCACTTTTGATGTCCCAGATTCTACCACCATGCAATTCGAATGAGCCGCTGTTAACTGAAAAGTTCGATGTGGTCACTCCGTGAGTTCAAGGGTAAATCCTCGTTGTAAGGCGTGTCCTGATTATTAATAAAACCTTCAATGACTGATCCATCGAAAAACACATGACATCGGTTAACTTTAAGTAGCTGAGCTGGACGCAAGTCTTTAATCGTTAAGTTCAAAAATTCTTCGCGCGAGTAACCATATTTACTAAGAGCTGCTTCATTGCACCCAGTTATGTTTAAGCTTTCAAAGTCCCACAATACTATTGGAAAGGGGTTTTTGTCAAAAAGATACCGGTATATTCTTTCAGAGACGACAAGTGCATCCTCACTCTTTTTCTTTTCTGTCGCGTCACGTGCAATCCCATATCTTACTTTATCTCTTGAATCCCATCGTGCTGACCAGATTAAATGGACCACAGAACCATCTTTGCGGATGTAGCGGTTTTCAACGTTATTCAGGTTCTCGCCAGCCATCACTCTTTCGGATATCTTTATCGTCTCCTCTTTATCTTCGGGATGCACAAAATCAAATAGATATTTCCCGGTAAGTTCATCCGGTTGATAGCCTAAAATAGAAGCTGACGCCGCACTCACTTTGATAACGCGGTCATTTTTATCAATCACGCAGATCATATCCAAAGAAGTGATTTTCTGAAGATCGTGTTTAGCCGTTTCAAGAGCAATCAGATTGATGGTATCGTCGGTGATATCTTTAGAGTAGCAGGCCACGCCGAAAAGTTCTTCCCCGGCATTGTACATCGGGTTAAAAAGTGATTTGCCCTATTCCATTCTTCCGGTTGCTGCGTTAAACAACTCTTCTTTAATAGTCAACCTTTCTCCCTTTAAAGCTTTGGTATAATATTCGGCCCACTTTTTGTTTATTTCTTCCCCGAATTCTTTATACAGAACTGACTGCCTTCCAGCTCAGCCTCATTCGTAAGAACCTGAACCCGCTCAAGGTATGCCTTATTTGCAGTAATTAGTTTAAGGTCGTTGTCAATAGACCAGATCAGGTCTTTGGAGCAATTGATCAGGGCATCCTGGTTGGTTTTGATACGATAAAGTTCTGATGACTGCCCAATGTCATTGGCAACCTGCGCCTCCTCCATACTTCGGCTAAATTAATTGATGGTATCTGTCATTGAAAAGCAAAACATATTTTACGAAAAACCATCGGTGCTGGTTGCGATAATTTAATTTTATTAGGGTAAGTGCTATCTACAAAATAAATTGAGCCTATGTTCTAACGCTGACCGCATCTGCTTCCCATACATTGGAACCTATTCTCCGGCGGACATAGTGCCGCTGAGTCTCAAGACGCTTTTTTTGACATTGGCGGCGACTGCAAACAACCATATCTTAAAATTTCTGTCCACCCTACATGATTCCCTATATTTAATTAACCGCCTAAAGGAGATATGAGAGTGGCCTACAGATTTCTTGGCGTTACAGGCCGCCAGCTTTGCTGAAAAGCTCAATTAATTTTGTTATAACAGAATCCGAGTCGGAGCATATCGGAGACATTAGCGTCCAATTCCAGCAACCTTTGCTTTGTAATTCTCGAAATGCAGAATTGCATAACCATGTATTTACAGTAATATAGATCATACAGTTATGGCAAAAATCATCACCGTAGCGCACCAAAAAGGCGGCGTAGGAAAGAGCACAATCGCCCTGAACCTGGCATTGTGTTTCAGGGATCAGCTCAGCGTCGCTTTGATTGATTCAGACCTGCAGGGAAGCATTTATCATATTAAGGATGATTTTCCGGGACTGGACATTTTATCAGCCGCGCAAATTGAAGGCATCCCCGACTCGGGTTATGATCTGGTAATCATTGATACGCCTCCTTACTTGTCCAACCAGTTAACGGAATTGTTCCATCTGTCAGACCTGGTGCTGGTACCGACCAAGAC
>Ga0157375_10003378_pt1 | contig 13841 bp, 12 predicted proteins | sample M35metaG_FD_115311 | JGI IMG/M metagenome (GOLD analysis project Ga0157375, IMG submission 115311) | Miscanthus rhizosphere microbial communities from Kellogg Biological Station, Michigan, USA - M3-5 metaG | ecosystem: Host-associated > Plants > Roots > Rhizosphere > Soil | place: USA: Michigan...
ACCAGGAATAGCCGATCCAATCTCTGTCCATTTCAAGTCCTTGTTGTCCGACTCCGTGATCTGGTACCCAACAGCCGTAAACCCAACCCGGGCAAACTTTTTATTTGAAACAGCCGGTTGGTAATTGCCGATATAGCCGGGCAGCTGTTCATTTTTTAACTCGTATAATTTGCCGGAATTAATGTGCAAAGCATATAAATGATCATTTATGCCTGATGTCGCAGAAAAGTAAACAACATCATTACTTACATTAATAAACCCAATAGGCCGATAAGAAAAAGGCAACAGGTAGTGTGTTTTTTCGGTAGCAATATCAATCAACGCCAATGACATTTTGCCCTCCGGATTACGTACGGCTGCAATCAGCTTATCTTTTCCATAGTATTTCGGGTAGGTGTAAAACAACTTATCCGGGTTGCCGAATGCCTTGATGAATTTACCGTTCGTTGAATTGATTAGATGGATCGTACTTTTCCCTGAAGGATTAACCTGAACCGCGACGATAGTTTTGCCATCCGGACTGAATGATGGCGAAAAATATTTGGTGCTATGGCTGATGCGCCTTTCTTTCCCGGTTTTTACATCCAGCACTACCAGTTCGCTGAAATCACGGTACGTCCAGCGAAGATCAGGGCGATAAGTGGAATATACTACCTTGCCATTGTTATAAGCAAAATAATTATCCAACGAAACACTCCGCACACTGATGTTTCTTTCAGCATTTCCACTTTTAATCACAAATACCGGCAAATGGTTATAGGTGCTCTTCATATAAATGAGCGTTGTATCATTTACATAAGCCGGGTACTCCTCGTCGGCAACAAAATGCTGAGATTTTACTATAGAATTTACCGTCAAGGGTTTTATATCGCTGCTAAACTGCTTTTTAAAAAAATCAAACCCATCCTGCCTGAATTGGCTAAAATCCTCTCCTGAATATTTTTTGATGGCTCTTTGCAATGGCGAAAAACCACCCCGGTAGGCCGCTGCATCATGGGTTACATTTTTCCAGAAGGTATCTCCGTACTTTTCCCGGCCGTAAGCCACCAGCATGTAGCCTGTTGGATACCAGTCGGGTGTATAATCCACGTATGAGCCATTGCGTAGCTTCATGTAACTATAATTCTTCCCATCGGCCCATATAGCCCGGTAACCGTTGAAAAAATAAGGCAACCGTCCCCTCCCCTGGTTGCTTACCAAGGTTTCGTTAAAAACGGCATCGCCCTCAAAAAACCAGTTTGGCACTGCCAGATCATTGGCCAGTGCCTGTCCTCCTTCGCCAAAAAGTACGCGCATTACCTTAGAAGCGCCAACATTAAAATTATTGTACTGCTGCACATGCCTAAACTCGTGTATAGCCAGCTGTTTTGGCCAGGACAGACTGCCGATGTCAAAGCTATTTTGCTCGGGCGTCAGGAAAAACTCGCTGCGGAAAGGCGCAAGTCCAACATACGCATTGGCAATCGTTGTTTGATTTTGCAGGACTATGCTGATCTGCTTTTGCTTATAGCCGATAGTGGGCTGAATAGAACTGTTCATCTGCTGAACAATATTGGCTACTTCCATCGCGGCCGAATCCAATCCCCGGGGATAAATTACCTTAGCAGCTTTTGTGTTGACCTGATTCCATTGGATAGATGGTGGGTTGCCCCCGAATTGTTGAGCTTTGCCTATAGTTGCAGTGGCAGTGGCAAGTAGCAGTAAAAGTAAAAGCTTATGATTTGATTTTAACTGAAAGGTACGGGGTAAAATGAACATTAAAGTGAAAGTAAGAATTTTGGTTGAACATGAATTATCCCAGGCAGACAATTCGCCAGAATAACGCAAAAGTGGGCCGCTTAGTTTATGTCAAATTGAAAAATAGATATTCAAAAGACACTCCGTTATCCAAAACTACCTACATTTGCCGATTGTTATTGAACTATCATGGCTAAAGTTTCTATCAACCTGGCAACAGGCTCCATACAAAAGGAAGATATTATTGTAGGTATCGACCTTGGGACTACCAACTCTCTTGTGGCATTCATCGACCCGGATAAAAATCCAAAGGTGATTAATGATACAGGCAAGGGTGTGCTTGTGCCGTCGGTGGTGCATTTTGGACAGGCCGGTGAAATAACCGTAGGTAACGAAGCGAAAAACTACCTGATCACCGATCCGCAGAACACCGTATTCTCCGTAAAAAGGTTACTGGGCCGCTCTTATCATGATATTGAAAACTACAAGGATTTCTTTTCTTATAAAGTGATAGATGACGACACTGAAAGTTTGGTAAAAATCAAGGTTGGCGACCGTTTTTATACTCCCATCGAACTTTCGGGTTTAATATTGAAGGAATTGAAAGAACGCGCCGAACACGCACTGAAAACCCCGGTAAACCGGGCGGTGATCACTGTTCCGGCTTATTTTAATGATTCACAACGCCAGGCTACCCGCGACGCCGGTAAACTGGCCGGGCTGGATGTTTTGCGTATTGTAAACGAGCCAACAGCTGCAAGCTTAGCCTACGGTATCGGTTTAAATCCGGAAGAAACTAAAACCATAGCCGTGTACGATTTGGGTGGAGGCACGTTTGATGTTTCGATCTTACAGATACAGAATGGCATTTTTGAAGTATTATCTACCAATGGTAATACCTTCTTAGGGGGTGATGACTTTGACCGCGCCATTGTGGATTACTGGATAGAAAAGAATCAGTTAGACAGATCTGAATTAATCAAAAATCGCGAACTCGCTCAACAACTGCGCCTGAAGGCTGAAGAAGCCAAAAAAGCTTTTGCCTATCAAAGTCTTGTTAACGAAAAGATCGGCGATATTTGGTGTACTATTGACCGGGCTACATTTGAGCAGCTGATACTGCCAAAAGTTGAGCAGACTATTCAATGCTGCCATAATGCATTAAAAGATACCGGGTTGGATATAGGCGACATTAATGAAGTAGTAATGGTAGGCGGTTCAACCCGCACGGCCCTGGTCAAAAAGATGGTGTCCGACTTTTTTGCAAGGCCGGTGCATGATGATCTCAATCCCGACGAAGTGGTCGCTTTGGGCGCGGCTATACAAGCCGACATTTTAGCCGGTAATCGAAAAGATATTCTATTATTGGACGTTACACCATTATCGCTAGGCATTGAAACCATGGGCGGGCTCATGGACGTGATCATTCCGCGTAACTCCAAGGTACCTACCAAAGCAGGTCGTCAATACACCACATCAATTGATGGCCAAGTTAACATGAAAATCGCCGTTTACCAGGGCGAGCGCGACCTGATCAAAGAAAACCGCAAACTGGCAGAATTTGATCTGAAAGGTATTCCTGCTATGCCGGCTGGTCTTCCCAAAGTAGACATTAACTTTTTACTCAACGCCGATGGCATCTTAAAAATACAAGCTATTGAACTCCGGTCAGGTGTAAAACAGGAAGTAGAGGTAAAACCTACTTATGGCATCACCGACGACCAGGTAGAGCAAATGCTACTGGATAGCATTACCCATGCAAAAGAGGACGTATCGCAGCGTATGCTGATAGAGGCCCGTACCGAAGGCGAGCAAATGGTGTATACGGTTGAACGCTTCCTGCAAAAGAATGCTGATTACGTATCTATTGCAGAGATTGGCGAAACGCAAAAACTCGTGAATGAGTTAAAAGAAGCCCTAACCAGCGGCGATAAAGATCTTATTCTGCAAAAAGTAGATGCGGTGAACGAATATACCCGCCCATTTGCAGAACGTTTAATGGACCAGGCCATTAGTTCGGCCATGAAGGGTAAAAGTATCGAGTAATTGAAATAAAGGTTTGGTTTCTTATATTTGATTAAACTAAATCTTTATCATGAAAAGTACATTTAAAGCACCCCTCATTCTCACCATAGGCACATTGCTTATTGTTTTGAGCGTTCAATCATTTGCCCAACCTCGCGGAATGACCATGAACCAGGTTTATAGGCAAGTAGACAAGCAAATCAACAATGCCAACCAGCGATTTCAAACGCAGATGCAGATGCAAATGCAGATGAGTATGAATAGAAATTGGAAATCATATGCCGGGGAAGGTGGCCGCTATACACTGACGCTTAAGGATAGTACAACTACAAACGTAACATCGTACATGTTTCATGATAGCGTTCTGCGTAAAAATTTCCTCGTATATGAAGACGATGAATTTGCGGCATCAGATAGTGTCCACCATTTTAAAAAAATATATCCCGATCAGACCATAAATATTACTGCTTTAACTTATGATGATATGGGGGGCGATGTCCCTAATTACGGTGTTCCGACCGATACCGGTTGGATATTCAGGGTAATAGTTGGCCCGATCACGGTATATGCAAAAAGTGCAGAGTATCTCATGCTAACAGATGAAAACAAACTGGATTTTGCATCATCTGAAATAATTGTCATTCGTAATAATGATGGGCCAATTGAAAAATTGAGCAAAGAAAGTCTCCTAAAAATAATCGCGACAGACCCCAAAGCTGTCAAATTATTAGACAAAAAAAGGATGTATGAAGCTGTTAAGAAATATAACAAGGATTCAGAAAAGTCTACAAAAAAATAAGTCCCCGTTTCCGGGGACTATCTGTTTCTTTACTTGTTGAGGGCTTCCTGCTCTTTCAAAGCAGCAATGTTGTTCTGACTGTTAAATTGGTCGGTCTTTCCTGCAAAGTCTTCCAAAATGCCGGCTATAGTATCCAGGTTATCTGATACACGCTGGTGCATATCAGGCAGGTCTTTCTCCAGGCGCTTATCTCCCAGGTCAATATTATCCACTTCTATTTTGGCTAACTTTTGTATAATGGCCTGCTGACTGTTTTTCAGATCCTCCAACTCATGGACGATCTTTTCCATCAACTCAAACTTTCTAATCTTATCCATATTAAATTAATTGTTGTCTGTTTTATAACCTGCGAAAGAGCCAATTTGTTTATTATTTGCATTTTTAATTGAAAACTAATAATTTAGTTTTATGAAAATATATTTGTTACCTATCCTTTTAATTTGTTTTTATAATAGCTTATTCGCACAACAGACTGACAAAAGCGGTGATGCTTTATTGCTTGAATATTATCAGAATCAGCGCTTTGCAAATGCCCTGGATTATCTTAAAAAAACAAATCCCGAACCAGTCACTGACGCTAAAGTACTTTCCAGCCTGGCCTACACTTCTCAAATGGCGGGCAAACTGGCAGATGCTGAAGGTTACTATCTGCGCATTTATCAAAGAGATTCAACCAGTATCTCCCTGTTATATAATCTGGGGAACCTCAATTTACGACGGGGTAACAACGGAAAAGCCCTGGTTTATTTTAAGAAGATACTTCAAAAAGACAGCACCAACTTCAGCTTCTATAAACAATTAGCTACTATTTCTTATAATATTGGCAACCTTAAAGCCGACAGCAGCTATCTGCAAAAGGCAAATAAAATTAATCCCACTGATCCCGATGTGGCTGCGGATCTGGCAACAATTTTTATCAATCAAAAATCATATCCAAGAGCTGATACAATCGTATCCCAGGCCCTTGAAGCGGATACAGCCAATTTGTTGTTGCTTCATCAAAAGGCGGTTATAAATTACAAATTGGAAAGGTTTCCACAGACAATTGATATATGCCAGCAATTGATTATGGGAGGTGCATCGGCAAGTGACGTGATCAATATGCTTGGCGTGTCGTATTTTATGGTTAAAAGATATAACGAGTGTATTTCTTCATTTGAAATATTGGAGAACAACAAAACAGCAAGTGAAACATCCTATTACTATACTGCTATGAGCTACAAAGCGCTCCACGAGCAAGAAAAAGCCATAGTATATTTAAATAAGTCAATAAAAGCGGCTATCTCATCAAATGTTGATTCCTATTACGCCGAGATGGGCGATTCGTACGACAAGCTCCATCAGCTCAATAAGGCAATTAATGCTTATCAGAAAAGTTTATTATATGATAGTAGACCAGTGATCACCTTTTATGTATTAGCTAATCTGTACGATTCGGAACTGAAAAACAAGACCAGTGCAGCAAAATATTACAGGAAATACATCAAAGCAAACCCGCCGCAAAAACAAAACACTTACCTGGTTTATGCTAAATCGCGTTTAAAGGAGTTATTGCGCTAGCGTTAGCACCCATCATGCGCGCTACATATTTGCCAATGATATCAAACTCGAGGTTAACTGTCGAGCCAATCCTGATTTGCTGGAGGTTGGTATGCTCAAAAGTGTATGGAATAACGGCTATAGAAAAACTGTTTTGCCGGGAGTTAACGACAGTAAGGCTTATACCATTTACACAGATGGAACCTTTTTCAACAGTTACATTTCCGATTGTGGGATCATATTCAAAAGTATATTCCCAGCTACCGTGCATCTCCCTGAAATCAGTACAAGTAGCAGTTTGATCCACATGACCCTGCACAATATGCCCATCCAGCCGGCCATTCATTTGCATGCAGCGTTCCAGGTTTACCAGGTCGCCTACTTTTAAGTGGCCTATGTTTGATTTTTGCAAGGTTTCGTCAATAGCAGTTACTGTGTGTTTACCGTCAGATAATGCCACCACTGTGAGACAAACCCCGTTGTGCGCAACCGACTGATCGATTTTTAATTCTGATGCGATTGGCGATGCAACGGTAATATGAAGGTTACCCTGCTCACGTTGCAGTTCGGTTACTTCTCCTAAAGCTTCAATAATACCTGTAAACATGGTTTCTTTATTTGGGTCGACGAAATTACAATGAAATCGAAACTTAATTGTCTGTTTTATTTAAAATTACTGCTTACTTCCAACCGTTTGTTACGCAGATCGATGCCGCCCTCTACAATAGATTTCAAATTGGCTAAATAAAACGTCCATCCTATCTGGCATTGCACAAACAGGTTTTTAGAAGGATCGCTCTCTTCAGGGATATTTTCTTGTGTCAATTCTAATATAGTTAACCCATTTCTGCTTTCAATAGAAACACTCACAATTGAACCGCCCGAAAAAGTAAACTTCACAAAATCGATACTATTTACTTCAAGCACCTCGCCTTTTTCTACTGTGCTGTCGTCAAATCCATGCCAATACCACTCGTAAACATCTTCTTTTAATATCGATTCGTGTGGTCCACGCAATCTTCCTGCAATAGCATAAAAATTGGCTTTACGCAAAAACCAACTTTCCAATCCTTCGGGAGTAGTCCATGCCTGGTATATGCTCCGCACATCGGAATTAAAATCTGCTTTGATGGTAAATTTTGTCCAGTTGCTATCGGCCATGATTGTTTTCCGGTTTATAGTAAACAAAAATAATAATTAAAGTTTGGGCTTTTATTAACTTGCTTTAAATCTATTTGCCATGGCAAAACAAAGCGCTGGTGTACTGCTTTATCGCTTTATTGAAGATCAGTTACAGGTATTCATGGTTCATCCCGGCGGTCCGTTTTTCAGGAATAAAGATGAAGGCAGCTGGTCGATTCCAAAAGGCGAATTTACTGACGACGAAAACCCGCTTGAGGCCGCCAAACGTGAATTTTGGGAAGAAACCACGCAAAAAATTGACGGAGATTTTATCAAGCTTACTCCTATCCAGCAAAAAGGGGGTAAAACCGTTCATGCATGGGCAGTTCAGGGTGATATCGATCATAAAACGATAGTGAGCAATACTTTTGAAATAGAATGGCCACCCCGATCAGGCAAAAAGCAAGCATTCCCGGAAATTGACAAAGCTGCCTGGTTTGATATCGAAACCGCTATTACAAAGATCAACCCGGCACAAGCCGGGTTAGTAAATGAACTTGTATTGAAAGTCACGCATTAATTTTTTTCAAATAAAATTGCGCAAGTAAATACTTGCATTTATATTTGCAAGCAAATACTTGCACAATGATAGCGCGAAGAGATGTATACCAGGCCATAGCCGATCCAACACGCAGGGCAATTATCAATATGATTGCCGATCAGCCCCATAATGTGAATTCAATTGCTGAAAAATTTGATGTCAGCAGGCAGGCCATATCGCTTCATGTTAAAATTTTGATGGACTGCGGTTTGATCACCATTCAGCAGCGCGGACGTGACCGGTTTTGCGAGGCAAAACTGGTTCAGTTGAGCGAGGTGTCGGCATGGATTGATCAATACCGGCAGCATTGGGAAAACAAATTAGATACATTGGAAAAATACCTGGAAAAGCTTAAAAGAGAAAAATATGGAAATCAAGGAAAGTAACACAAAAGACCGGGAGCTTCTTATTACAAGAATATTAAATGCACCAGTTGTCCTGGTATGGGAAGCCTTTACCACGTCTGAACACATTGCCAACTGGTGGGGACCAGATGGTTTTACCAATACCATTACTAAAATGGATATTCGTCCGGATGGCGAATGGGATCTGGTGATGCACGGGCCCGATGGAACCGACTATAAAAACAAAAGCATCTTCAGGGAAGTAGTCCCGTTGAAAAAGCTGGTGTATGAACATGTTACCGGTCCGCATTTTATGGCTACTATTACTTTTGAAGAGCAGGGCGAGCAAACATATTTAAAATGGCACATGCTTTTTGATACAAGGGAGCAATTGATCGAGGTAGTAAAAACATTTAAAGCAGACGAGGGCCTAAAACAAAATGTCGAAAAGCTCATCGTTTATTTAAGAGGAATGAGTACTCAAAACATAGCTTAAAACAAACATTATGCATCGATCGATAATGAAATTTATGCTGATGGTGTTTGTGTTCAGCATATCAGCCGTAACATTAAAGGCCCAAAAAATAAAACCTATGGAAACTTTAAAAACATCCGGACATGCCCCGGTAAACGGCATTAACATGTATTACGAAATCCATGGCGAGGGGGCTATGCCCTTGGTGCTGCTACATGGCGGTGGCTCAACTATTGAAGTTACGTTCGCCAATATATTACCCATATTTTCAAAACACAATAGAGTAATAGCCGTTGATTTGCAGGCCCATGGCCGCACAAGCGACAGGAATTCGCCTGAATCTTTTGAACAGGATGCAGACGATGTAGCTGCCTTGCTTAAATACTTGAAAGTGGATAAAGCCAACATTTTGGGTTTTAGCAACGGAGGTACTACCACCTTGCAGATCGCCATCAGGCATCCTGAAGTAGTAAACAAAATTATAGATGTGGCAGGAGCCTACCAGCGGGAAGGATTTATTCCCGGATTCTTTGATGGTTTTAAAGGAGCCACTATCGATAGCATGCCGGCACCGCTTAAAACAGCTTTCTTGAAGGTAAATCCGGACAATAATAAATTGCTGAATATGTTTAACAAAGACGTGGAGCGGATGAAAAACTTTAAAGACATTCCTGACGATTCCATTCACAGTATCAAAGCAACGGCCCTCATTATTGTTGGCAGCCAGGATGTGATGCCGGTAGAACACGCGGTAAAGCTATCCCACATGATTGTGGGAGCACAATTAGCAGTGTTACCTGGAGTACACGGCGCCTGTCTTGGTGAAGTGACCGCAAAGGCCGGTAGCAGACAACCTGAGGCTACCGCCATATTGGTTCAGGAATTTTTAAATGAATAGGCTTTTGATGAGTCTCGTATAGAGACGCCATGGCGTCTCTATGAAATTTCTTTATAACTTCCTCCTATTTTTCACCCAGTCTGATACACCATTGTTTATCGCCAATGAAGTGGTAGTTTTCACTCTCTTACCCAGCAACTTTTCCATTACAATTGCTGCAATAAGTGCTTCGTCATCTGAACTATTCTGTAGTACTTCGGGTGTAAAATATTTCTGTACAAAATGGGTATCAAAATTACCCGACGTAAAGGCCTTGTGCTGCATTACAAATTTGCCGAATGCCAGCGTGGTTGTGATGCCGGTAATATCATATTCATCAATTGCCCGGATCATGCGCTCAATAGCTTCCTGTCTATCCTTACCATAGATGATCAGCTTGGCGATCATAGGGTCATAATAGATAGGTATCTCCATTCCTTGTTCAAAGCCGTCGTCCACCCGCACACCTGGACCTTTAGGGGTTATATAGGTTTGCAATGTACCAATATCCGGCAGGAAATTATTTTCGGGGTCTTCAGCGTATACCCGTAATTCAATAGCATGGCCCCGTATCTCCAGATCTTCCTGTTTAAAGCTGATGGGTAACCCTTCAGCGATATTGATCTGTTCTTTTACCAGATCGACACCTGTGATCAGCTCTGAAACCGGATGCTCCACCTGTAAACGGGTATTCATTTCGAGAAAATAAAAATTGAGCTGATCGTCCATAATAAACTCCACGGTGCCTGCCCCCGTATAGTTTACCGATCGGGCCACATCCACCGCACAACGCCCCATTTGTTCGCGTATTTCAGGCGTAAGTACTGCTGAAGGGGCTTCTTCAATTACTTTCTGATGCCTGCGCTGTACCGAGCAATCGCGCTCAAATAAATGCACAATATTGCCATGCGTATCGCCTAAAACCTGTATTTCGATATGCCTCGGCGACGATACATATCTTTCAATAAACACCGATCCGTCGCCAAAAGCCGAAGTCGCTTCTGACACCGCCAGGTGCATTTGTTCCTCAAAATCCCCGGCACTGTTTACCACCCGCATTCCTTTACCACCACCGCCTGCGGCCGCTTTAATAAGGATAGGAAACCCGACCTCAACAGCCCGGTTTTTTGCTTCGGGAATGTCAGATATCGCTTCTTCAGTTCCGGGCACCATAGGAATTTTATATTTTAAAGCAGCTGCTTTTGCTGATAATTTATTGCCCATTACTTCCATCGCTTCGGGAGAGGGCCCAATCAAAATCAGACCTGCTTCCCTTACCATTCGCGCAAAAGCTGCGTTTTCAGAAAGAAACCCATAGCCGGGATGTATAGCCTCCGCGCCCGTCTTACAGCAGGCGTCAATGATCTTTTCGCCAACGAGATATGATTTACTGGAAGGCGCTTCACCTATAAAAACTGCTTCGTCGGCATAGCGTACGTGTAAGGCATTGCGGTCAGCAGCTGAATAGACCGCCACTGTTTTAATTCCCATCTCGCGCGCGGAACGCATTATTCTTAAAGCAATCTCACCGCGATTGGCTACCAGGATTTTCTTCATCTTAACAAATGTATAAGATTTGCGCTTATTTAGAACAAAGCTATTTCAAGTGCGCAACCGTTAAGCCAACCAGCTCTTTCAGATAAGTTGTCCATCCATCTAACACATATGCTTCAGGCATTATATAATCGCTCCATGCAAACTTCTGATTACCGGTGATTGGGCCGCTTGGACAAGGGACAATATCCAGTCCCTCCTTTTTAAAAATATATTCAGCCCTGCGCATATGCCAGGCAGAAGTAACCAATAAGTATGGCGGCGGCAAATGTTTCTGCTCCAGTAGCTTTTTAGAAAATGCTGCGTTTTCAAACGTGTTACGCGATTCCTGTTCAATCAATGTGGTGCTATCCGGAAAATTAAATTTCTTCAATTCCCCTTTTACCCAAACGGCTTCTTTAAAATTGCTCGCCTGGAGATTGCCGTTGCCGCTGCTTATTAATATGTGTTCGGCTTTATTTTGTTCCTTTAATTCAAGCGCCTGTATAAATCGATCAGCGCTTCCGTTGAAAAAGCCATTACCGTTTTTGTCCTCACCAGAAAATCCCCCCAATACAATAACTGCACTGTAGACATTTTCCTTTCCTAAAGGCGTTGTGTTGACATCCCAATTTTTGGCAAATAAGTATAAAAGAAAAGGATTACTAAAGATGAGCAACAGCGCTACTGCCGTAACAAAACATTTCCGCTTTAATTTTGGTCTCCTCGTAATTATCGCGATCAGCAGAAAAACGATGACCCAGTTTAACGGGAACAATAGAAATAGCAATATCTTGGATAGTATAAAATACATGCAGGCATTAATTACGAGTGTCGATTATTAGAAACAAAAATATAGTTATTGACGGAATACCCCTAATTAAGGTCGAATGGATCAATTATTTAGCACCAAAAAAAGACCACCGGTAAAGATGGTCTTCTATTAGTCAAATGTCAGTTCTGATTTTAATTCGGTGCCTTATAAATTCTGTAGTATTTAAAAGTTTGTCCCTGCCTTACCTGGACGATATAAACTCCAGCACCAAAGCTATCTCCGAGCGTAATTGATGAACCAGGTGCAACTCTATATGTTTTTAATAAATGTCCTAACACATCCGAAACAAAAATGTCAACCTTTTCATTACTTCCGCCTTTCATGCTAACGTTAAAGTAATTTGGACTTGGATTAGGATATACAGTAACGCTAAGAGCGTTAGTCTCTGGCTCCTTAATGAAATCGTTGTTTGTTACAGATGTTGTACTATGAGGCATATCATTTTTTAACGATGCAGTTGTATTTAGCCCTGCATTACACATAGGCGCAGGCGTATTCGCGTCTGAATGGATTTGAAGGTTACCGCCGTTAAGTGGCTGTTTAACTGTTTTTGAACCATCCCAGTTGTTTGAATAAAGTAGCGCTCCCTTACTGTCTTTTAAAGTAACAGCAATAAGGTCACTTGATACATTACTGCCTCCTCCCGGTTCACATATATCCGAAATTTCAATAGTAAGATTGCCGTTACCCACAGGAGTAGTGGTAACTCCGGTAATTGTATTTGTAACAGTAATTGTGGCGTTACCAGATGTAAATGCCGCGGTAGCAGGTGTATTACCTGAAGCTGGTACAACGGACAAGGTTGTTACTTTAGACGCTTTTATCTGGTATATAAAAACTCCGCTGCGCACAATCGCATTAAATCCACCACCCTGGATATTAGTCAGCGTTTTATTCCATTTTACATTAAAACCGAAATTAGTTTTTGTTCCTGGATCACCTTTATAGGTGCCGTCGCTTTTTGTAGCGCTTGTAGCCGGATTAAGTACGACATATCCACCCCCTGTCAAGAAATCTGCGGTCCTGGATGATACCGTTATATCGGTAGTCGTTTCCTGGCAACTGGCATTTGTAAAGTTTCCCGAAACAACCCAACTTATCTGATTGGTTAATGAAAGGTTGTTGCTGCCAATATCTATTTTGTAGGGCAAAGCATATACTGCTTGATTGAGACCATTCGCAGTAACCGTACCCGTACCTATCAAAACTGGTGCGCTTCCGCTAGTATTGTAAAATTTAACTGTCGCGGTACTGGCATCTGCGCTTCCTGTGGTAGTTACAACTACACTCAAATTAACATTTGTATAAGTATAGCCAACATCCGTATTTGCAAACGTGGTGCCATTGTAAGCATAGCCGTCACAATTGTTGTACGCTGTAATGGTGGCCGCAGTAATAGTAGTGACGTTATTGACATAGTTGCCGGCATCGGCTCCGCTAATGGAGATACCAGTCACCGTAACTGTTTTCCCAACCCCCGCATTTGCATCGGCAAATGTGGCTTTGCCATAAGCATCTGTAACCGCATCGCCGCTCACCTTATTATCACCCAGGGTTACTGTAGCGGTCGTTGTTCCGTCATACATCTTATTAATGCCTGTTGCGGTAACGATTAACTGCCTTGCCGTAATGTCGGCAATGGTTGATGCTGTTGTGTTTACAAGAGAATAGTTAGTGGCATCCGTCCCACTGATGGAAATACCACTTACACTGACCGCTTTGCCAGTGCCAACAATTTTATCTGCAAAAGTAGCCGTAGTATAGGCATCCGTAACCGCGTCTCCGCTTACTTTATTATCACTAAGGGTTACCGTTGCTGTCATGTTTCCATCGTAAATCTTGTTGATACCTGTTGCGGTAACGGTTAACTGCCTTGCTGTAATATCAGCAGCAGTGCCTGCTGTTGTGTTTACAAGGGAATAGTTGGTCGCATCTGTACCACTGATGGAAATAC